>Ga0222420_100170_pt1 | contig 94516 bp, 80 predicted proteins | sample 3A2ome_FD_182470 | JGI IMG/M metagenome (GOLD analysis project Ga0222420, IMG submission 182470) | Enriched microbial communities from leaf-cutter ant dump, University of Wisconsin, Madison, United States - 3A200A (version 2) | ecosystem: Environmental > Terrestrial > Nest > Insects nest > Nest...
TATTTTATCAGTAGCCATTTAGCTTCATCATAATCGAATTTTAGTAAATAGATATTGCCATTAGTACATTTAGCTATGTAACTTTCGGTTTCGCTGGTGTATTTAGGACCTTCCATAAGGTTATCACAAACCGCTCCTTTATTTTTAAGGAATTGCATAAAACCTAGTTTCTCAAGCTGATAAACGTAATTTTTAGCGTAAATATGATGGTTTATTAGGTCTGGTTTAATGTTTTTATTGTTAAGTTTTAACAGACATTTACTTTTTCCTGTGAAGCCAAAGCATAACATTGCAGGTAATTAAGGCGGGTTTGGCTATCTGTCAATTCAGCATCAATAATTGCCTGTTCTTTTTGTGCGTCCCATTTGTCAGTTTCACCTTTTCCGTAGGAAGCTAAAATGCCGGAAGAAAGGATTATTGATAGGGTCGTGATCTGGATTTTTTTCATAATAATAACTCCTTTAAACTTAAAAAATGAAATTAAGTTTGACCACCAGAAGAACTTGGTTATTGGTGATCGGGGGCTGAAAAAACTGTCAAACGAGCAGCTATAATGGCTTTTAAGTTTGGGAAACCCACACTCTGAACATAACCATTATCACCCCGATCTAGAATAAAGAAAGCGAGGATTAGTTGTTAACGGTGCAGGCTAAACTACACCGCGTTTGAAAGAGGTTTTCAGACCCCGGAAAGGTTTCACCCATTCCGGCAGCGATTCTAACCAAATTTAGGTTGTCAGTCAAATTAAATGCCCAAGGTTGTTTTATATCCCTATCAGTAATTAGTACTAATCGATTTTTCTGCTACTTATGTTTCTAGCAAAAAAATCATAAGGAAATATAATATGCTTGGATCATTTTTTTCTGCTATCAGCGGTAGTATAGGTAAATATATTGGCGGCGGGATATTATCGTCAATAGGAAGGTACGCAGGTAAGTATATCGGTGATTTTTTAGAAAGAAAGTGGTTTCATAAAAAAGAAGTTTTTCAGAAATATGCAAGCCTTAAGGAGAGTTTTACTCTTTCGACAGCTACTTTAGGCTCACCAATACCACTTGTCTTCGGTAAAACTAGAGTTTTTGGTAGAATTATCTGGGCTGATGAAATAAAGACTGTGGCTAAAACCAGTTCAACTTCAAGATATTTCGGACAACCAAAATTTTTTAGGCTACCTAAGCAGGCTAAATCCACAACTTATTATACTGAATATGAATATTTTCTATCTTTTGCTGTGGCTATTTGCCAAGGGGAAATCAGAGAAATTACCAAAGTGTGGAACGGTAACGAAATAATAGATATTAGCCATTATAAATTTCGGCCTATAAAGGATCGCCAGGGCAAATGCCGGATCCGTATATACAAGCTAAAATGAACGGTCAATCTCCGGCTTTTCGAGATCTTGCTTATATTGTGTTTGAAGATTTGCCGCTGGCGGATTTCGAGGATGTTATCCCTAATTTATCATTTGAAGTTACCAGAAAAGCTAACGTTCCTAGTGCATATACAGGAAGACATGGTGAAATCGATTGTTATGATACCGGGTTCTGGGGAGTATGTTTATGATACTGTTATCCAGAAAAAACAAATAATTGCTCAAAACGGTTCTGTTAAATGTGAAAAAGTAATTAATTCCCATAATCTTTACAATATAGCCAATTCTATTCATAGCTTAAATCAACTCAAAAATACTTGTGAAAATATAGAATGGGTAGCGCCGGTTGTCTGCTGGTTTGGAAATAGCCTTGATTTATCAGAATGCTTAATTAGTCCTGCAGTTGAATTTAAAGATCCGTTAACTAGATTTAGCCAGCAATGGAGAGTAGGGGAGTATAACAGAGAAAATGCTTACGAAATAGCAAAAGATATTAATGGGAATCCCAGATATGGCGGTAGTGTAAACGACCAGAGTGTAATTCGTTATTTACAGGAATTAAGATCCCGCCGTCTTAAGATCATGTTTTATCCTATGTTTTTTATGGACGCGGACCAAAAACCCTGGCGCGGGCATTTAACTGGCGCCGCCGGCGAGGTAGAGCGGTTTTTTCGCAAAAGAGGAGGATATAATGAATTTATTTTGCACTATGCTAATCTGGTTAAAGACTACGCGGATGCTTTTATTATCGGCAGTGAATTAATTGGGCTTACCAAAATAAAAGATCCAGGAAATAATTTTCCTGCCGTCAATGAACTAATTAACCTTGCTGGCTTGGTAAAAACAATAGTAGGGCAAAGAGTTCTGGTTTCCTACGCAGCTGATTGGTCGGAATACCACCATACGCAAGGCGGCTGGTATAATCTAGACCCTCTATGGGCTTCCCCCGCCATAGATTTTATCGGTATTGATGCCTATTTTCCACTAACTAATATCGAAGGGTCATTCATTACTGATAAGGATATTAAAGATGGCTTTTCGCAAGGGGAAGGGTATGACTATTACGTTGATTATGAGCGAAATCAAAAAATACCGCTGGAGCCGGCTTTTGCCTGGAAAAATCTTAAATATTGGTGGAAGAATACCCATATAAATCCGGATGGAATAATTACGGCATGGCAACCACGATCAAAAAAAATCTGGTTTACGGAATATGGTTTTCCTTCGATTGATAAGGCTTCTAACCAGCCAAATGTTTTTTTCGATCCTTTATGCAAGGATGGCGGGATCCCAAAATATTCAAACGGCGAAATAGATTTTTCTATTCAAAGAAGATGCATTAGAGCCTTTATAGAATTCTGGAGTAAAGAGGAATATATCGAAAACATGTTCCTGTGGACCTGGGATGCAAGGCCTTGTCCTGCTTGGCCTCATATGGATATATGGCGGGATGGTTATTTATGGGAAAAAGGCCACTGGGTTAATGACAAATTTGGAATGGCAAGTGTTGCTTCAATAATTCTTGAGATATCAAACAGGTGTAAAATAGATCTGAAAAATATAGAAGCTTGCGGGGTAGATGAGGTCCTATCAGGAGTTATTTTTAGTCATCAACTTTCTGCTAAGGATGCTATTAGTATTTTAAGAAGCAGTTATTTTTTTGATATTAATGCAAGCGATGGACAAAAAATATCTTTTGTTAAAAGAGGACAAACTTTACCTGCTACAATTGATTCAGGCGATTTAATAAAACTTGCAGAAAATACTTATATAAACGAAGTTAATATTGCCAGAGAACAAATGCTGGCAAAAGCTAATATCTATTTCCAAAATCAGCTTCAGGAGTATGAAACTGGTTATTTGCATCTTAATAATGAGCAATTTTCGCATCTAAAAAACGCTACATTACGATTACCGTTTGTAATGACAGTAGCCGAGGCTGCGCAAATAGGCAAGTTACTGCTAAAAAATGCAGCAACTGAGAATAAGATATTGGAATTTAACCTTCCAATTTCATATATTGACCTACAGCCTGCCGATTTTGTCTCTTTGGAATATAAGGAAGCAAAATATTATTTACGTATAATAAAAATTAGTTTTACCGGTCTGGTAATAAATGTTATTGCCTTGGTAGATGATATTAATAGCTATCATAACATAACCAATTTTAAAAATAGGATTGAGCTCTTCTATGAGAAAAATATAGAAACTGAAGTCAAGATCATTGAGCTACCGTTTAAATTATATGGTTATGATTTCCCTTATCTAACAGTTCATTTGAACAATAAAATCAAGTTACCTATTTATGTCCGAAGTAAACAAAATCTAAATCCGAATTGGAATAAAATAGCACTAATAGAGCCAACTAATTCTATTACTAGAATCGTTAATTTTAATATGGTAGATGAGCCAAATTCATTTCTTATCGACGAGCTTAGTGCAATCGAAGTTAGAGGAATAGAGCTTGAGAAATTAAATGATAATAATTGGAAATTACTAGAGATAAATAGTGAATTAATTGCTTTTAAAAATATTAAGAAAATTCCTTCTGAAGAAGAAATATACTCCATTTCTCATCTAATAAGGGGAACATATGGAACTCAAGGATATATTAAAAAACATGAGGCCGGATCGGTTGCAGCTATTTTTACAAATGATGTAAACATATTACCTATCTTAGAAGATGCGGTAGGTCAAACTCTTGAATTTAAAATTGGTTCTATTGTGGAGGAAGTACATTTTACAAATTGTACCTGCCCCCATTCTAGTCCGTTAACGGTTTTAAATTATGTTGAAGGCTCAAAACTTTACCTCCAATGGATAAACAGAAATTTTAATTTCGATAGCTGGATGCGAGGGGTTGGTAGGTTAAAGGATTTTTCTATTAAGCTTACGGCCAAAAGCCAAGTATTCAATTTTACTGCCGCCCCCATTACAAATCAAATTGAAATAGATATTAGCGAAGTAGATATTAGTGAGGGTTATAAAATCGATATAGTTTAGGCACTAATACTGCAAGGGAATATGTTATGAAAACTACGAATTACCAATTTGATCTTATGTATCAGGGGCAGGGGCATAAAGATATAGTATATTAATGAGTCCATACTTAAACTTGATGCAAATTTGAACCTAAGTGTAGATAATTTTGTTGAAAAGCCTCCAGAGTCTATTAACTATGGTCAGCGTTTCATTCTTACTTCTGGTGAAAATAAAAACAAAATTTGTTACTTTGCCCATTCTACCAAAAGGCTTCAATATATATCTCCTTATAATAATATGCTTGTTTATATGGTAAAGGATGGCTACTTTGCCATATTCTCTGATAGCTGGCAGAAAGTATCAGCCGGTTTTGAAGACCAGGTCTCTTCTTCCTCGCTTAAATTTATAGGCATCAACGATGAGTATCTTTTGCCAAGTAAAGTTGATTGTCATTATCTGTATCTGGAGGCAAAGTGTGCGCTTAGTTTTGAACAAGTCACTGTTAAGTCTTTTACGGTAATAATAAAACAAAATTATGAAAAGGTTTTTAATGTCAAATGGCCTGAAAATATTTTATGGCCCGAAAAAGAGCCTATCCAAGTTACTTCTACAGTTAATGCGATTGATTTTTTTAGATTCCAGAAAATAGCTGAATCCAAGCATTTCCTAGCTGAGACAATCAAAAAAAACTATCAATATTAACCATTAAAAATTTAAGGAGAAAAATTATGATTAGTTTACTTGCTTCAATCGCCGGATTTATCAGCTCAATAATTCCTGAAGTAGTTAAATATTTTAAAGATGCAAACGATAAAAAGCATGAGCTTGCTATTTTAGACAAACAAATTCAATATAACCAAATAGCAGCGAGCCGATCTTTAGAAGAAATTCATATCTCACGAGATATCCAGGAACAAGCCTCATTATATACAACTTATAAAACCGAAATTACTTGGGTAGATGCCGTTAACGGCCTGGTTAGGCCTATTCTAGCTTACAGTTTTTTTATTATGTATATGGTCGTAAAGTACCTTCAATATACTGCGATTTCTAGAACTAGCCATATAATCGAATATATTGAAATTATTTGGAGTACTGACGATCAGGCAATTTTTGCGGGAATTATCAGTTTTTATTATGGCCAGCGTACTTTCCAAAAATTATGGAAAAATAAAATATAGAGTAAAATTAAAAATCCATGCACCGCTTTACCAATCCAAAAGGAATTCAGTTAATTAAATTACTGGAGGGCTTTAAAGCTGAACCGTACATGTGCAGTGGCGGTTATCTTACCATAGGGTATGGCCATAGGATACTTTCTAGCGATCCTTATAAAATAGTTACTCAGGAAAAAGCTGATCAAATATTAGAAAATGACTTGCGCAAAATTGAAAGGTCAGTTCTAAAATATATCGATGTAGAAATAAATGATGATCAATTTGCTGCTCTTGTCTCTTTTACTTTTAATGTAGGTACCGCTGCTCTCCAAAGGTCGGTTTTAAGGCAAAAAATCAATTACGGTCATTATGATGAAGGGGCAAAAGAGTTTTTAAAATGGATATATGCAGGAGGTAGAAAAATTATGGGTCTAGTGCGGAGAAGAAGACTTGAGAGGGATTTGTTTTGTAGTTATAAGGTTTTTGACAAGTCTTTACTTTGAGATAAAAAACTAAAAATAATAGTAACTTATAGTTATTATTGACGGAACATGCGAAATCCTATAAAGTCGCCGCTAGAGTAAGTAAATATTTAAATACTTTAATTAAAAATGTTTAAATATGACAATGCTTCGGGGTATAGAAAACCTCTTTAGAAATGGTTAGTATCAACCTAACTGGTACGCCCTCAATCAAGATTGGGGAGAAGGTAACTATGTACAAGATCCTAATATATAAAAAATAATTTTTTAGGATCTAAAGGTTATTGTAACTGAATTTCTACGGTTTTTTCTACTCCCCGATCGCCATTAATGGAAAAATGCTTTTAACACTAGGTGATGGCGGTCATCCTTTATGGTGGTTTTTATTTAAGGAATATAAAATGGGTTTAGAAAGTAGTGCTATAAAGGATTTAGAGCAAAGGGTTAGAGAAGAAGAATTGCTTACCAAATTATTTGCTTTTTACTGCAAAGAGATAGGAGAAGCAAATATAGCCGCAAAAAAATTCCTGAACAGATTCGGAGATTTAAGAGAGATATTTTATACCGACAAATATAAATTATCAATTATGCTACCTGAGGAAAAAGAAGTACTAGAGATTTTAGAACTATTAAAACAATTGATTAGTGATATCTTACGCTCTCGAATAAAAAATACGAATGTAATTAGTAATCGAAGGGAGCTTTTAGATTATTTGAAGTTTACAATGGGTAGTTTAGATGTGGAGCAATGTAGAATGTTGCTGTTGAACACAAAAAACGTTGTTTTGGCAGATGAAGTTATTTCTGAAGGTAGCTTTTAGATGTTGCTCCGTTATATTTACGGGAAATAGTTAAAAAAGTTTTATTTTACGGGGCAGCCGCTATTATTGTGGTACACAACCACCCTAGCGGGAGTCCCGTGCCGTCAGAGAATGATTGGATAATTACTGATAAAATAATTAAGGCATGTAAGGTTTTTGATGTATCAGTGCATGACCATATAATAGTAACTAAAGACAGCCATTTTCAGTATTTTAACTTGATGTTTGCTTTATCACAAGATATTTTAGTCTTCAGATAATTCAGTTCTGATGGTTACCGAAGTAGATTTTATACCCTACAAAAATAGTGCCAGACTGCAGATTGGATAAATTCTTAACTTAGGAAAAAAATTTACTCAGGCATGACCGTAATTACAAGATTTGCGCCTTCTCCCACAGGGTTTCTACACATTGGATCAGCTAGAACTGCTTTGTTTAATTATCTATTTGCCAGAAAAAATAATGGCAAATTCCTGCTTAGAATTGAAGATACAGATAAAGAAAGGTCAACACAAGAAGCAACCCGTGCTATTCTTGATTCTCTGAAATGGTTAGGTTTAGATTATGATGATGAGGTAGTATACCAATCAGCAAGAGAGGCAAGGCATCAGGAAGTAGCTTACAGTTTAGTTAAAGCTGGAAAAGCTTATTTTTGTTTTTCATCGCAGGAAGAAATAGCAGCTTTGCGGGCAGAAGCTATGGCTAAAAAACAGCATTTCATTTTTAATAGCCCATGGAGGGATGCTGATACTAATAAGTACCCCACGGATATAAAACCTGTAGTGCGGTTAAAAGCTCCCAGGGAAGGTGTGACCATAGTTCAGGATCTTTTGCAAGGTGAAGTAACAGTTCAGAATTGCCAGCTAGATGATATGGTAATGCTGCGTAGCGACGGTAGTCCGACCTATATGTTAGCAGTGGTAGTTGACGATCATGACATGGGTATTACTCATATTATTAGAGGTGATGATCACCTAAGCAATGCTCATCGGCAGCAAATTTTATATGAAGCTCTTGGATATAAAGTACCGGCTATGGTTCATATTCCTTTGATTCATGGACCAGACGGTACAAAATTATCGAAAAGGCACGGAGCCCTCGGTACGGAAAGTTATAAGGAAATGGGTTATTTACCGGAGGCTTTATGTAATTATTTGTTGAGGCTTGGCTGGAGTCATGGTGATGATGAAATAATTTCAAGAGATCAGGCAATAAAGTGGTTTAGTATTGATGGGCTAGGCAAATCAGCTGCTAGGCTTGATTTTAATAAAATGAAAAGTTTAAATGCTCATTACCTAAGGCAAAAAAACGATTCAGAACTTGCTGAAATAATAATAAATATGATTGAAGAAGATCATATAATATCAAATGTTTCAAAAGGTAATATTTTAAAAGCTATGGCTAGTTTGAAACCGAGAGCTGAACTTCTGATTGATCTTAAGCAAATGGCTCTGATATATGTAGTAGATCTTCCGCTTTACATTACTGAGGAAGCAAAACAAATAATTTTAAATACTGATGATAACCTTTTGAAGCAAGTTAGGAAAACCCTGACCGATCTTGAAAAATTTTCTAAAGAGGTGATTCAAGAAAAATTAAAAGAGCTTGCAGAATTATCTAATATGAAACTTGGGGAATTAATGTATTTTATCCGAGCTTTTATAGCTGGAGACATTAAATCACCGAGTGTATTCGAAATAATTGAAATTTTAGGATTAGAACATTCGCTTAATAGGTTAAAAAAATAACCACTCATAATTTATAAGCATGATCAAGGAATATCTGACTCAAGCTCTAGACCTTAATAAGCTATATAACGTTTACCTCGTAGGTGTAGATGATGTGGAAGCTGCAAGGAAGGAAATTATAGAATTTATTGGTAAAGCTTTTTATCAGCAGCAGAATGCTTTAAGCCATCCCGACTTTATGCTTGTGGAAAAATCTGGGAATAGTGTAAAAAACATTGCGATGCAGCAAATTAGAGAATTACAGAATTTCCTTAACAAAACCTCGATTATTTCCGGTTATAAAACTGCAATTATTTACGGGGCGGATCAAATGAATTTAAATGCAGCAAATTCCTGTTTAAAGTTACTTGAAGATACCCCTAAAAACACTTATGTTTTTCTTATAACGACTAATGCCGCGGCGATTTTACCAACTATTCGCTCAAGATGCAGAAAAATTACTCACAATTATAATTCTGCTGTACTTGGTAGTTTTGGAAGTAAGCAGGTTGATGATTATTATGTAAGACCGTTTCTTAAAATGACTAAAATTGACGAGCATTTATCTTATATTAAAGATTTTAGTACAAAAGATAGGGAATTATGGGTAGAGTTTACGAGTAATGCTCAAAATTTAATAGCACGGATTTGTAAAAATCTATCTGGCCATGACGTTGCTTTATCTCCTTTAGAAAAGAAATTTTTAGATCAAATAATGCCGGTATCGATTAATTACCTTACCAACCGATACGATAAACTGGTAAAATTAACTGAGGATACAATTAATTTTGATCTGGAGCTAAGAGCTAGTTATATTTTGCTAATAAATATAATGAACTAACTCAGTTTTACATAAAATTAATTGCAATATAAAATAGCGTTCTGTAAATTATATAATTGCAATTCTTGGTAAGAAAAAGCTTTTCTAAAAATTAAATTTTTTGAGGAAAATATGGCAGAATTAAGGTTACCACTCAATTCCAGAATCTCTAAAGGGAAAGTGTATGGAGGCCGAGAAGGGGTGGAATCTCCTAAAAAAATAATGATATATCGTTATAACCCCGATTCTGAAGAAAATCCAAGAATGGATACATTTTATATAGATTTAAATAAATGTGGACCAATGGTTCTGGATGCTTTAATTCAAATCAAAAATGAGCTTGATTCTACACTAACTTTCAGGAGATCCTGCCGTGAGGGAATTTGCGGTAGTTGTGCGATGAATATAGATGGAACTAATACTCTTGCTTGTACTAAGGCTATAGATGAAATTTTAGGTGACATTAAAATATATCCTCTTCCTCATATGAGTGTAATTAAAGATTTAGTTCCTGATTTGACTCATTTTTATGCTCAGTATGCCTCTATAGAACCTTGGCTTAAAACTGATACCCCAGCAGGACAAGGACAGGAACGTTTGCAGTCTGTAGAGGATCGAGAAAAACTTGATGGGTTATACGAATGTATATTATGTGCTTGCTGCTCTACTTCTTGTCCAAGTTACTGGTGGAATGGTGAAAAATATCTGGGACCTGCTATATTACTTCAGGCTTATAGATGGCTTGTTGATTCAAGAGATGAAGCAAGCGGTGAGAGGCTTGATGCCTTAGAGGATCCTTTCAAGCTTTATAGATGCCATACAATCATGAATTGTACCAAAACTTGCCCGAAAGGGTTAAATCCTGCTAAAGCTATTGCGGAAATTAAGAAAAAAATGCTTGAAAGGCAAGGTTTATAATTTTACTGATGGAATCTATATGAATTTTAAGAAGAATTTTATATATGCTTTTTTAATTATCTTATATCAGTTACCCGTGTGTAGTGCTTTTGCATATACTACTGACCGGAGTTTAATGAGTTATTTTAGTAATAATATCCTTTGGCGGCTGTTATTATATGGGGGTTATTATAGTCTAGGTATTATAACAGTATGTGGTTTGTTAGCGCTATTTTTTAAGTCTTTTAGAGTTTATATTGCCAGTTTAGCTATGGCAATTTTTGCAATATATTTATTGATATTAATATACGAAGTAGCAGAAGATCTTTCCTGGTTACCCGAGTAAGTGACAGTGGTCAAAACTTTCTCCCCTTTTTTACATAAAAAATTTACCTTAAATATGAATAATATTTTAGGGGTAAATAGGATTAGTAGATTAGGGGTTGCAGTTTCCGGAGGAGCCGATTCAATTGCTTTGTTGCATTTAGTAGCAGAATGGTCAGAAGCGAAAGATATAAGCATTACGGTTTTTACTGTTGACCATAATTTGCGACCCGAATCCAAACTAGAAGTTGCCTATATTAAAAAATTAGCAAACAGATTTAAATTTGATTTTGTATCTTTATCGTGGAACCCTGATAATAAAATAACGGCAATACAAGAGAGGGCAAGAAAAGCACGTTACGATTTAATGAGCGAAAATTGCAAAAGGCTTGGAATCCCTTTATTGCTTACGGCACATCATCTTGATGATATGCTAGAGACCTATTTAATAAGAAAATCCAAAAAAGCTAGTCCTCTTGCTCTTATGCCTAATATTACTTATTTTTGGGATAATATATGGATAGTCCGCCCTTTATTTGATATAGAAAAGAAAGAACTTATAGAGTATTTACTTAAAAATAATATTACCTGGTTGGAAGATCAATCTAATCAGTCGGATAAATACGAAAGGAATAGAATCAGGAAAAAACTTGTAATTCTTGCTAAAACAGAAAAGGCAAACTTGTTATCTGAATATAATTCCTCTATTGAAAAAGCCAAATTTTTAAATCAAACATTAATAAGATCTCTTGCAGAAGTAGTATCAATATATAATTACGGTTTTGCAAAAATTAATATTGTTAAGTTCAATCAATTAGAAGAGGAAATAAAAATTCATATAATTAATTATGTTTTAACAATAATTAGCGGTAAAATTATTATCCCGCGTTATAGGAACGTAATTAATATAATATCCTTGGTAACACTTGAAAAGTTTGTAACCTCTACTTTGAATTATTGTAAATTAATTTTTAAAAATAAAGAGATAATAATTTATAAAGAAAAGACGTTTGTTGAAAATAGCTGCTGCAAGGAGCAAGATTATAAGGTTCAATCTTCTTGTTATGTTTATTATTGGGATAATAGATTCGAAATTATTCTCGATAAACCAGGCTATACTATTTCAAATCTAAAAATGGAAGAGTATATAATGCTAAGAAAGCATTTAAATTTGGAAAATTTAGCCGAAGATAGTGATAATAACCATAAACCTATATTATTTACCCTCCCAGTAATTAAAAATCTTGAAAAAGTGGTGGCTATTCCCCATATATCCTATTATGATAGTGAGGTATTAAGTGGTGCTATAAAAGTGATTTTTAAACCTAACTTTATTTCACGTTTTACTCATTTTTTCTAGGAATTTTCAATGAACAATCAGAACAGAAATATTTTTATTTGGATCTTTATTTTTATATTAATGATCGTAACCTTTAACGCTCTTCAGGGAGAGGGTTTTGGCTCTAGCAAGGAGAAACTAGCATTCTCTGATTTTTTGAATAAAGTTGATGCAAAACAAGTTTCATCAGTCAAAATTCAAGGAAGGACATTAGACGGTACCTTTACTGACGGCAGCAGCTTTACTACTTATGCGGCTGACTATCCAGGATTGATTGATAAGCTTACTATGCACGGAGTATATGTAGATGTTATTCCGCCTGATACTAAAATGAATTCCATATTTAGTATTTTTGTTTCCTGGTTTCCGATGCTGCTTTTAATAGGAGTGTGGGTTTTCTTCATGCGACAAATGCAAGGTGGTAGTAAAGGAATGGGTTTTGGTAAATCCAAAGCAAAACTTTTATCTGATAAAGGGCCAAAGATAACTTTTGCTGATGTAGCCGGTATTGATGAAGCGAAAGAAGAATTATCTGAAATAGTAGATTTTCTAAGAAATCCTAGTAAATTTCAAAAACTCGGTGGTCAAATACCAAAAGGGTGTTTATTGATAGGGCCTCCTGGAACCGGTAAAACCTTGCTTGCAAAAGCTATAGCAGGTGAAGCAAATGTACCATTTTTTAGCATATCTGGCTCTGATTTTGTTGAAATGTTTGTTGGTGTTGGTGCTAGCAGGGTAAGAGATATGTTTGAACAGGGTAAAAGGAATGCTCCTTGTATTATATTTATTGATGAAATAGATGCAGTAGGTCGTCATAGAGGGATAGGACTTGGGGGCGGTAATGACGAAAGGGAGCAAACTCTTAATCAGATGCTTGTGGAAATGGATGGTTTTGAAGCAAATGAAGGAGTAGTAATTATTGCCGCAACCAATAGGCCAGACGTCCTTGATCCTGCCCTTCTTCGTCCTGGAAGATTTGACAGACAGATTACGGTGTCAAATCCTGATATTAATGGTAGGGAGCAAATTTTAAAGGTTCATTTGAAGAAAATCAAATATTCCGATAAAGTAGATCCAAGAATTATTGCTCGAGGGACTCCGGGTTTTTCTGGAGCAGAACTGCAAAATCTTGTTAATGAAGCAGCACTACTTGCAGCAAGGGCAGGTAAAAAAATTGTAGAAATGGAAGACCTTGAAAATGCTAAAGATAAAGTGTTAATGGGGGTAGAAAGGAAATCGCTTGCCATGTCCGATGCAGAGAAAAAGCTGACTGCTTATCATGAAGGTGGTCATGCTTTAGTCGGTCTTTATTGTAGTGCTTCTGATCCAATTCATAAAGCAACTATTATCCCAAGAGGTAGAGCTCTTGGTATGGTTATGCGCCTGCCTGAAGGTGATAGACTTTCAATGACTTTCGAAAAAATGAAAGCAGATATTGCTGTTGCCATGGCTGGAAGGGTTGCAGAAGAAATAATTTTTGGTACTGAGAAGGTTACATCCGGTGCATCTTCCGATATAAAAATGGCTACTAATATGGCTCAAGCAATGGTAACAGAATGGGGACTTAGTGAAAGGTTAGGACCAATTTTTCATGGTAGAACTAACGAGGATATTTATGCTTCAGGTGGCGGAGGTGACAAGGGGAGATCAGAAAAAACTTCAGAAATTATTGATGATGAAGTAAAAAGAATAATAAAAGAAGGATATGATTTTGCTAAAAATATTCTTACAACCCACTTAGATCAATTACATATCCTAGCCAAAGCTTTAATAGAGCGTGAAACTATGTCAGGTAAAGAGATCAAGAATCTTCTTTCAGGACGTGATATAGAGAGTGAAGAGGAGAATGATTTTCCTTTTGGAAAGGACCAAAAAATTCTTTCCAAAGCTGCCAAGAAAACAGAACCGAAAGGCAGAGGTACTAAAACGGCAGCAATTAAAAAAGTTAAGGAGTCTAGGCCATCTTAAGTAAGGACAATTTCCAAAGGAATTTAAAAGTATGACAAAAACAAAAGTTCTAATTATTGGTTCTGGTCCGGCAGGATTTACTGCTGCTATATATGCAGCACGTGCAGCTCTAGAGCCGATATTAATCTGTGGCATGCAGCCGGGTGGACAATTAACTATTACTACTGATGTTGAAAATTACCCGGGTTTTGCAAAATCTATACAAGGTCCGCAGTTGATGCAAGCAATGGAAGCACAGGCAGTACATGTTGGAGCAAAACTCGTGTATGATTATGTTGAAAGGGTTGAGTTAATTAATAAACCTTTTAGAGCTTTTACCTCGTCAGGTGATGTATACGAAGCTGATACAGTTATTATTTGTACCGGTGCGGAAGCAAAATGGCTTGGGCTAAAATCTGAGCAGGAATTCCAAGGTTTTGGGGTCTCAGGTTGTGCTACCTGTGATGGTTTTTTCTTTAAAAACAAAGAGGTAGTAGTAGTGGGCGGCGGTAATACAGCAGTAGAAGAAGCGCTATTTTTAACGAATCATGCGAGTAAAGTTTACTTGGTTCATAGAAGGGGTGAGCTCCGAGCAGAGAAGATTTTACAGGAGAGATTATTTTCCAGTAAAAAGATAATTCCTATATGGAATCACGTATTAAATGAGGTGGTAGGTACTAAAGAACCAAAGTCAGTGACTGGAGTTCATCTTAAAGATGTAAATTCTGGTCAAATTAAGGAAATTGCTTGTGAGGGTGTATTTATAGCAATAGGTCATAAACCTAATACTGATATGTTTAAAGGTATTGTTGATATGGATAACGAGGGTTATATAATAACCGCACCGGACTCTACAAAAACTAGTGTTGAAGGAGTATTTGCAGCTGGTGATGTTCAGGATAAGATATATCGCCAAGCGATAACTGCTGCTGGAACGGGCTGTATGGCAGCACTGGAAGCTGATAAATATTTAAGAGATTTATAGTTAGTAGGGATGATGGACACAACCATAGAAAGGGTACTGCCTGCTAATATTAAAGCAGAGCAGATGCTGCTTGGAGCTGTTTTGATTAATCCTACCTTAATTGAACAAGTAAATGAATTCTTAAGAGCTGAACATTTTTTTGAACCTTTACACCAAAAAATTTATAATTCGATTGAGGTTGTTTCTGATAAGGGCCTTACCCCTTCAGTAATAGCTTTAAAATCAATGCTTGATAAAGAACCATTATTTATTGAGTTAAACGGAGAGGAATATCTGCTAAAATTAACGACCATGGCTATGGTTGTTATTAACCCTCATGATTACGGCAAAATAATATTTGATCTTGCAATTAAACGCAATCTGATCCAAATTGGCGAAAATATTGTAAATACAGCTTACGACTCCACTTTAGAAAATACCGGTGCTGAGCAGCTTGAAATGGCTGAAAGTAAGTTATACCAGCTTGCTAGTGAAGGGATTAATGAAAAGAGCTTTGTATCAATCAAAGAGCACGTAGCTTCTTCACTCGATAGCATTAATAGAGCAATGAAGAATTCTGATCATGTAACCGGAATCTCTACGGGCCTTATCGATCTTGATACAAAGCTTTCAGGATTTCATAACTCGGATCTTGTTATTATTGCTGGACGTCCTGGTATGGGTAAAACTGCTTTTGCCATTAATTTTGCTTTTAATGCGTGTAGGTCTCTGCTTAAAAAAACTGAGCCAGATTTACCAAAACCTTCAGTTGGTTTTTTTTCTTTGGAAATGTCTTCTGAGCAGCTTTCTACTAGGTTACTCTCAATGTTAACTAAAGTTGATTCTTCGCTACTGAGAAGCGGAAAAGTTAATGAAGAGCATTATAACGATTTAAGAAGAGCGGCAACAGAGCTGGCTCAAATGCCATTTTTCATTGATGATACTCCGGCACTAACAATATCAGCGGTTAGAACAAGAGCCCGTAAATTAAAGAGAAAACATAATTTAGGGATTTTGTTTATAGACTATCTGCAACTACTCCGGGGGTCAAATAAATCGGAAAATAGAGTTATTGAAGTTTCGGAGATTACTCAAGGATTAAAAGCCCTGGCCAAGGAATTGAACGTACCGGTTATAGCTTTAGCACAGCTTTCAAGAGCAGTAGAACAACGAGAAGATAAAAGGCCGATGTTATCTGATTTGCGAGAATCTGGGTCGATAGAACAGGATGCGGACGTGGTGATGTTTTTATACAGGGAAGAATATTATTTAAGGAGGCAAGAACCAAAACAGGATGATGTCAAATATTCTGAATGGGTAGATAAGCTAAGTAAAGTTCATAATTTTGCTGAAATTTTGGTTGCCAAACATCGTAACGGTGCTATCGGCAATGTACCGGTATACTATGAGGATAGATATTCGACCGTTAGTAATCTAGAAAAAATTCATTAAATTAATAAATTTTTTTATGAAAACTCAAACTAGTAATATTATTTTTGGCTTAGCAGGAACTAAACTTCAGGGTGAAGAAAAAGAGTTCTTTTTGAAAGCTAAACCATTAGGGTTTATTCTATTTTCTAGAAATGTTGAATCTAGAGAGCAGCTAACAGCTCTTACAAAATCACTGAAAGAGTTGTTTCCTGAAAGAAAAACTTTTATTTTTGTTGACCAGGAAGGGGGAAGAGTGGCAAGAATTAAGCCACCTATTGTAGGAAAATTATATCCAGCAGCAAAGATTTTTGCCGATATGTATTTGGATGACCGAGTTAGGGCTAAAAGTGCCGTTAAGGAAAATTATTTGCAAATTATGGCAGACCTTAACAGCTTAGGTATTGATTCTCCCTGTGCTCCAGTTTGCGATATATATCACCAAGAAGCTGACCCGATTATTGGCGATCGCAGTTTTGGTTCTACTCCAGAGCAAGTTATTGATTTATGCAAGGAAGCTATAGCGGGCATTAACGAACAAGGAGGAATAGCATTTATTAAACACGTTCCCGGGCATGGGCGAGCAGAAGTTGATAGTCATCTTGCTTTACCAATAATCAATACGGACTTAAAAACCCTTGAAGAAACAGATTTTAAAGTATTCAAAAAACTTTCCGGCGAAGAAGTATGGGCGATGAGTGCACATATAGTGTATAACGCACTTGATTCTAAAAACCCTGCAACCTTATCTAATAAAGTTATTGATTATATAAGAAATAAAATTGGATTTAAAGGTATTTTAGTAACGGATGATATTTGTATGTACGCTCTACATGGTAAAGTGGGTCAACAAAAATCCTTACTTACAACGATTTCTCTTGCGCTTCAGAATAAGGAATGGAAAAATGAATATCAGGAAGATTTTAAAAAATTATTTGCAATCGATATAGCTGATAAAGAGGGGCAAGAAATAATAGACATTTGCCAAAAGCAGCAGGAGCTTATAAAGCCGTTATTTTGTAAGAGCCTAGCTGCTGTTACTAAAGAAGCTATTATTGCCGGATGTGATATGGTTTTGCACTGTAGTGGTGATCTACAAGAAATGAAAGCTGTTTATGGAGCTACAGAAATATATCAACGTATTAATTAGGGAGAATAAAAATGACTTACTGTAACCATTCAAATCAAAAAAAATATCCTTTTGTTTTACCAGAATTGCCATATGGTAAAGATGAATTTAAACCTCATTTTACTGCTGAAACTTTCGATTATCACTACAATAAGCATCATAATGCTTATGTTACTAATTTAAATAATTTACTCCAAGATAATAAAGAAATGATAGAGATGGATCTGGAATCCATAATTTTAGCTTCTTACAATTTAAATGCAGCTATTTTTAATAACGCGGCCCAAGTATGGAATCATAGTTTTTTTTGGCATTCTATTAAACCAAGCGGCGGAGGGAAGCCCACAGGAGAAATTCTTAGTCAGATTGAAAAAGATTTTGGTTCTTATGAAAAATTTGCGGCTGATTTTAAACAAGCAGCAGTAGGCCAATTTGGTAGCGGGTGGGCTTGGCTTGCCTATAAAAATGATAAGCTCCATATTATAAAAACTGGTAATGCTGAAACTCCTATTACCCAAGGTTATGAACCTATAATTGCCTGCGATGTTTGGGAACATGCTTATTACATAGATTATCGTAATAGAAGGCCTGATTATGTCAGTAGTTTTATTGACCATATGATTAATTGGGAATTTGCTGGTTTACACTTAAAAAAGGCTAAAAAGCAAATCTGAAAAAGGTTATTAGAAAGGTAGGAGCGGCAAGGTATTAGTTATCATAATAAGACAAAGTCCAGGACATAATTATCTAAAATTTACACTATAAATTTGCTTGATAGCGTCTTTTATGAGGTTTAAAAAGTAGATAATTGGTAAAGCCTATATCAGGGGGGCTATCCTTCTCTCTGCGATGATATACTTTTTTCTCTAAGATGCTAAATTATTCCTAGAAACATTGAGCTGCAATCAGTTAGTAAAAAAATTCTTAGAAAGGTCTAACAATAAAATTTAATCTATTTGTGGCACTGAATATAACTTATATTTTACTTGCATTTACAGTATCGACATCTTTATTTATAAGGAGTAGAAAGCTGATATTGTGCGTAACTATTATAACAATAACCAGTGCTTTATTACATGGAATTATTAATTTAGAAAGTTTACTGGCAATTTTATTGCTCTTTGGCTTATCTTATACCTACTTTTCATATGGTAATTTAAGTAGGTTATTAAAAACTATATTATTTTTAATAATTATTTTATTAATAACAGGATTTCTAATCTATATTATACCTGGTTTTGCTAATAGCTTGGTAATAGATCAGGAACGTTTATCTTCATTATCTTGTCCATTCTCTATGTATTTAAATTTTGATAAAACCATTGCTACTCTTGTTATCTATATTACTAGCGGTTTATTAATTTTAGAAAAGCCTGTGGACAAAAAGTCAATATTATACACTACTTTGTATTTATCAATATGTGCTGGTTTTGTATCATTACTGGGAATTTTAACGGGATATATAAAATTTGAACCAAAATTACCAGATATATTACCGATTTGGGTATTAAATAATATGCTGTTTGTTTGTATGGCTGAAGAAGTAATATTTCGTGGATTTGTACAGACACACTTGAAAAAGTTTTTTAATAAGAAAACAAACTTCCAGACATTACATATAACAATAACTTCTCTTATCTTTGGCCTGGCACATTTTAAAGGTGGGGTTTTATATGTTATATTAGCATCTATATGCGGGTGGTTTTATGGCTATGCTTATGAAAGAACCAATAGGATATTATGCGCTATGCTTGTCCATTTTGGGTTAAATTTAATCCATTTGACTCTATTTACTTACCCGGTGTTATGTGCATAAAAACCTATAGTTAATTTGATTTTAATAATGATTTATTGAATTAATCGGTTTTTTCTAGATATTATGCTCTTTCTTTATAATTAGAGCTTAAGCAGTACGTATAAAATTGGTTTACTAATCATAAATAAGTTGTTAGGCTATAAAAAGCTTAGCAATTTTGCTTCCGATGAAAAAATAGCAAATACTTATTCCAAAGCTAAGTATAGAGTATAAGATAGCCAGGCCATATTCATTCTTCTCTATAAGATAACCAAAATCTAAGGCGAATCCCGAAAAGGTGGTTAGGCCTCCTAATATACCAGGCATTAAAAAATATTTTATATTGTCTGATGTAGTCCAACATGAAACAGATAATTGAGCTAGTAGTCCCATTGCAAAGCAACCTAAACTATTGATTACTAAAAGCTGAAAGGGTATTCCGATTATCGTTGAAGGTAGAATTTTGGAAAGGGCGATGCGTATTATAGCCCCTATAGCTCCTCCAACACCTACAGCTATATAATGTACTACCATATTCTTCCTACCTTTAACTATAAAGTTATTAGGATTTATTACTAATGGAAATAAATTTTAGCAGAACTCTTTGCTATTATTTCTTCTACAGTTACATCCTCGGCTTTTTTTATTAAATATGTTTTGGATTCTTGGATATCAAAAACTCCCAGGTCTGTAATTACTCTATCTACTACATTTACTCCTGTTAAAGGAAGGCTACATTTGTTTACTAATTTCGGACTACCGTCTTTGGAAGTATGAGCCATGAGAACAACCACTCTTTTTATATTAGCCACTAGGTCCATAGCTCCGCCCATGCCTTTGATCATTTTGCCTGGTATTGCCCAGTTCGCTAAATCGCCAGTTTCTGATACTTCCAAGGCTCCAAGAATAGTTAGATCAACGTGTCCCCCCCGGATCATAGCAAAAGAGGCTGCACTATCAAAATAACTACTTTCTGGCAGAGCGGTAATAGTTTGCTTGCCGGCGTTGATTAGGTCAGCATCTTCTTCTCCCGGATAAGGGAAAGCACCCATGCCGAGCATGCCGTTTTCGCTTTGAAAACATACATTTATATGTTTTGGGATATAATTCGGTATATCGGTTGGCATACCAATCCCTAGGTTAACAAATAGACCATCTTTAATCTCCATTTCGGCCACTATTCTGCACATTTCATCATTTGTCCAAGCCATCAGCTAGCCTCTCTGTTTCTGGTAGTTACTTTTTCTATTCTTTTTTCATAGTTATTCCCTTGTATTAATCTATCAATAAAAATACCGGGTGTATGGATATTGTCGCTATCAAGGGTGCCTACTTCAACGATTTCTTCCACTTCACAAATAGTTACCTCTGCGGCTGTAGCCATTATAGAGTTGAAATTTCTGGCGGTTTTGTGGTAAATAACATTACCGAATTTATCAGCTTTATATCCTTTAATTATAGCAACGTCAGCAAATATTGCCTGTTCCATTAGGTATTTTTTTCCATCGAATTCACGTACTTCTTTTCCTTCGGCAACAATTGTACCAACACCTGTTCTAGTATAGAATGCCGGAATACCTGCGCCGCCTGCTCTTATTCTCTCAGCTAGCGTGCCTTGGGGATTAAGTTCGAGTTCGAGCGAACCATCTAGATATTTCTGCTCAAATAGCTTATTTTCACCAACATATGATGAAATCATTTTTTTAATTTGTCCATTTTTTAATAATAACCCAAGGCCGAAATCATCTACTCCACAATTATTACTGACAATTGTTAGGTTTTTTATCCCGGATTCGGCAATAGCGGCAATGATGTTTTCCGGAATTCCGCAAAGGCCAAAACCACCGGCCAGAATGGTTATTCCATCTTTAACAATGTCTTTTATTGCTTTACTTGCTGTAGTATATATTTTTACCATTGCTAGTTGTATTATATAGTTTATAAACCATTAATCTATTACTAAATCCTTGTTCCTTGCAAGTTATTAGTTGGTTTTTAACGAAAATTATATTAAGAATTCTAATGAGTAGCTAAAATTATACTATAGCAGAATAACTTTGCCCCAAAATGAGGTATTGATAAAGACTGGATGCAAATTGATAAAAACATACCGAATTATTTGACAATTCTTAGAATAGTGGCAATTCCCCTTATTGTAATGTCGTTTTATTTTGAGGATTCAAAATTTGCTCATAGATTTGGAGGAATAATTTTTGCAGCAGCAAGCCTAACTGATTTCTTTGATGGTTACCTTGCCAGAAGATATGATATAGTTTCAAACCTTGGCAAGATGCTTGATCCCATAGCAGATAAAGTATTAGTAGGGTGTGTTCTTGTCATGCTTGTTAAGGCAGGGAGAGCAGATGAGATCCCTTCTCTTTTAATTTTAGCTAGGGAATTCGTTGTAGCAGGCTTGCGAGAATTTCTAGCGCAGGTAAGTGTTAGCGTGCCGGTAACAAGATTAGCCAAGATTAAAACTGCCATACAAATGGTTTCCATGACGATGCTTATCATTGGCTCAGTCGGTTCGGGCCTCTCGTGGCTTGACCTGGTAGGTCATATTTTTCTATGGATTTCAGCCTTTCTTACTCTTATAACAGGATATTCTTATCTGCAAGCCTGTAGTAAGTATTTCTAATTAATAAGTATTTTTTTTTAACTAAAAGCCTAATAATAATTAAGGGAAGAATAAATGATTAATCCTGATGATAAAGTTCTATGGAACTTTCTTCTCCTGATAACGGACTAATGCTACTGTAGCTTTCTGAGGAGGAACTGATACAGGAGAATGAGGAAGAGGAAGATAAGGAAGGAGTGAAAGAGTAAGAGCTTCTCGAAGAACAAGAAGATGACGAGGAAATAGAAGAATTATTTTTCTTGTCAAATTCTGAAATTGGAAAATAATCTATTATAATTTCATCAATTTCTTTAGGAAATAAACCAGAGCTGTAGACAACTTGAGTAATTTTGTCTAGGATATCTCGAAAAATATCTAAATGTTTGTTAAGTTTTTCAATTTCAATTTTTTTAGATATCTCTCCTCCTTTTTCTAGGAAGAAACTTATAATTTCTTTTTGCAGCTTGGGAGCTTCTATTGTTTCAGAACTTTCTAAAACAATGTCTAATGGATTACCTATTGTAGAAGCATATGCTAATTGTTTCGGATCAAGTTCATATAGCTTTTTTAATAATTCAAGGTTTTTATCATCAGGTTTATTAGTTATGGTATTGAGAGCTAGACTATGGAGTAGCGGTAACCCGTAGTTTTGTATTTTACTTAAATCAAAACTGCTTTTGCTTTTTTCATAGTATGATAAAACATTCTCTCAGCTTAATTTATTTATTGGCATATTCAAATAGGATAGTATTATGTCCAAAACTGGCTTTGGTATATAAGCATTACAGGTTCCTTTCATAGGGGAACTTATTTTATTTCTGACAAAACTGCATAAATTATTGTAATCATATATGTCAGGTAATCTTTTTTCCGCTGATAGATGAAAGTATTTTGATCCTAGTAAAAACATATATCTCACGTCTTGCCCTTTATGATTGACTAAAGTGAAAGCTCCTTCTTCCTTGCCGTGAGGAATTGTTAATTTCTCAATGAAACTACCAAATATTGTGTCTCTGTACATATGAGACATAGGACTCAGTAACGACTTTCTGCCCCATACATGTAACACATTATTACCGAACTGATCTATAATATTTACATCCGCTCCTTGACCGAGCAAGATTGTTATAGCATGTAAGCTATTTGCATAAAATAGAGCAGAACGACCATATTTATCCTTAGTATTTACATCTACGCCAGTTTGCTTAATTAAATTTTCTGCCCCAATTACCATATTTGATTCTATATATCTTATTAGTAATGGCCGTTCTGTTATAGCTTCATCTCCTTCATCATCCTCAACGTCACTTGTATAATACCCGGAATCAGTATCAATAACTTTATAATAACTGACAGGGGGCATTGTGGATTTGGATATAATAATTTCTTGTATTTCCTTAGTTAACACTTCTTTATCATATAAATTCTTATGCTCGGATCTCCTATAACCACTAATTAAAGCACGATATATTCCTTGGGAATATGCAAATACTATTTCATCAAGCTCAGCCTTGATTTTAGGAGATAGAAGAATCCTAGGTGATTTATTTGTAAGAGTAAGTACTGGATTGTAATGCGATTCCCATAAAGCGTCTCCTACAGAAGTAAGTCTTGAGAAAGAGCTTTTTTCTGGGGGTGCTCAGTATATTCACCTTTGACATCCTTGGTGATAATTTCGTATATTTTTTCAATATTTATTATCCCTTCATCTGTAAAAGGAACACCTACTTTTTCTAATTTATTTATCAGAGAGGTATAAACGGTTTTCGAATATTCAAAAACCGTTTCATCAAATACGTTAATTAGTTCCTGTGGAATTCCGGATGCAGATGAACCTCTGTCGATATAATTTTTTGTCATAGTTATTTGAGAATATTTTTAATTTAAAATTGTGATATTTTAAAATAAATAACCTTAAGTGTCAATAATTATCATATTACCCGCTATGAGAGGCAACGAAAAAGCATTGTGTTTTTAAGATAGAGTCCTAAAATATGATTTATTAGACAAATGCATTAAATAGAGTGAAATTTTTATTACGGTCTTTATTGTTTCTAATCACCATATTTATAATATTGTTATTATCGATTCTCTTATGGCTTAAAACCGAGAACGGTATTGCAATGGTCACTAACTCTGTTAGTAGGTATGTAGAGCAAAATACAAATTATAAATTAAAAATTGAAGATGTAGATTTTTCTTTACCTTTAGGCGTAAAGATCCAAAAACTTACTTTCAGTGATAACGAAGCGGAATTTTTTATTGCTGAAAATTTTTGTGTTAATATAGTACCCTCTTTATTATGGATTTGGGAAGTTAATGTAAAGGATATAACTGCTGAGCGATTAATTTTAACAAGACTACCAAATTCCAATTTAAATTCTAGAAAGAAGGATTTAACAAATAAAAAGCAATTAGGATTTGTACCTAATATCAAAATTAAAAATATTGCTATTAAAAATTTTATTTTATCTCCAGAACTTAGTAAGCTTTCAGAGGATATTAGCTTCAGTTTTGCCGCTACTCTCAATTTTTATTCTCAAAATCAAACAATTCGTTTTTGGACAGATTTAACAGCTAATCCAGGAGTTAATGGATCCGCGGATAAGAAGTTACCATTGATAAATGGTGCTGTTTTGAATACTGAAGGCCAGTTTGATATTATAAATAATAATCTAATTATTGAACAAGTTAAGCTTTCTTCCTCTTACCTCAATCTGGTAGGAAACTTTAATATTAATTTCTTAGAGAATTCTTTAGCTGGGAGTGCAGACTATAATAGTTCTATATTAGAATATTTGCTTCCTGAGCGTAAGTCTTTAAAAAGTTTGTTTAAAGGAAAAATAAATTTTACAGGGTTGTTAACTGCTCCTCATGTTGCTACCAGTGGAGAAGTATTTTTTGAAGGTGCCAGCCAGAATTATTTTCAATTACCGAAATTGAATTGGCAATCGGATTTAATAGTTAATAAAGATGGTGGAGAGGGTAAATTTTCATTTGAGGTTGCTTCTATTAAGGGTGGCGGAGAAGTGGGGAAAAACGCTTCAAAAATCTATTTGAAAGATTTTACTGTAAAAGGGCGCAACTTAAGTGGTAAGGGGAATTTATCTTTTGATAATAAAGGGCAAGGTGCAATAGGTGAATTTACTGTAAATAGTAATAATATTTATGAATTAAAAAATTTCTTTCCCTTATTAGAAAAAGGGCAGATTGATATTAAGGTCGGATATAAAAAAACTGATACCGGAAAAGAGCAATTAGATATTTTAGGTAAAGCCCAGCACCTTTCTACATCCATTGCTAATTGTGATTTTATCGATTTTTCTTTATCTCTAAAAGATTTTGAAAGACTTATAATAAGCCAGGCAGATGTAAAGGTCCGTTCATTAGCAAGTAATTACGGAACAGTTAAATCTTTTACATTGCAAGCTAAGGAAGCTGGACAGGCTATTGATTTTACTACGCATTTGGAATCGATAGATCCTTACCAAATTAATTTAAATACTTATGGGCAGCTAAAAGGTAATTATCTGCAGGAACCAAAGGAAGGTGCTGCGAATCTTGAAATTATTAATAAAATTAGCGGTACAATCGGCAAAATTAAAATTGCTACTCCTGAAGCTATTAAACTTAAGTTCGGGAAAGATTTTTCAATTGCAGTTCCTAACCTTATAGCAAATGATGGTAAATTAAATCTGGATTTAAAAGGTAATCATTCTAGAATAAATGGGATATTAAAGGTTACAAAATTTCCGTTAGCTATTATTTCAAATGTTTTGCCTAAGGTTTTTGATCAGTCACTTATTTCTGGAAGTGTAAGTTTAAGCGGTAGTTCTCAATCTCCACTCCTTGATTCCAAATTAGAAATACATAATATTAATCTTGTTGCTAAAGCCAGTATTCCACTAATTTTGACATTATCCTCCCATGTTGAAAATAATAAACTTTCTCTTAAGGCTAATATAGAACAAGAAAAGAGGGAGCTGGCAAGTTTTAAACTACAAGCTCCTTGTAATTTTCAGTTATCTCCTTTTGAATTTTCTATTTTGAAAAAAGGTAATCTTAATGCAAGTCTAACTGCCGCTAAGGAGATTAATATTCTATCCTTAATGCCTTTACCGGTAGGTCATAAATTACAAGGATATCTAGACGGCGAAATAAGAGCATCCGGCCATATTGAGGCATTAGTGGTTAACGGCACAATGAACTTAACACAAGGTGAATATAAATATCAAGAATACGGGGTTAAATTAAAAGATATTTCGGGAAAAATAACTGCCAAGAATAATAGTATATCAATATTGGAGTTTAATGCTTATGATAATTACTCTAACTCTTTAGCAGCAAAAGGTGACTTGTTACTTAACAAGGATCTTCCTTTTAAATTATTCATAAATACTAAAAAATTTAGTTTAATAAATAGCCCTTATCTTCAGGGTGAAATGGCTGGAAATCTGGCAGTGCTGGGTAATAATAAAAAAGCCTTGGCCAGAGGGAACTTTGATCTTGGGCCTATGGAAATTAAAGTTCCAGAACATTTTTCAGATGATATTCCGGCTATAAATGTTGTTAGAACTATTAATAGTGGTCAAATAATTTATGAAACCGAAAATAAACAACTTTCGTATGTATTAGAGCTAGATGTCGGGCTTAATGCAAAACAACAAGTTTATGTAAGGGGTAGAGGAGTCAATACTCTTTTGGCAGGAAATTTAAGAATTGCAGGTAATGCTAGTAATCCCAACATTTTTGGGGAACTTAGATCGGTAAGAGGTAGATATCAAGAGTTTGGTAAGTTTTTAACAGTGAAAGAAGGTATACTAACCTTTAGTGGACCAATTTCTCCTTCTCCTTATTTAAATATAGTAGGCGCAACGGTAGTAGGAGACACAGAAATAAGATTGGTATTAGGAGGTTCCATTTTTAAACCTGATATAAGAATTGAATCTACCCCATCCCTTAGCCAGCAAGACGCTTTATCATTATTATTATTCGGAAAGAATCCCGATAGTATTTCACCGAGCCAGGCGATCGGTCTTGCTAACGGGATGCGAAAGTTATCCGGGTATGGAGGAGGATTTGATCCTGTTGGTTTAGGCAGAAAAATTTTAGGAGTTGATGATATTAGCATTAAAGAAGATGATAATACTGAAAGCTCTTACGTAGGGGTTGGAAAATATCTCACAGATAAAGTATATCTGGAAATAGACCAGGGTAATGAGGTTTTCGGAACAAAAACTAAAATAGAAGTAGAGTTGACGCCTAAAATATCTCTTGAAGCAATAACAGGAGAAAAAGGTAATAGTTCCTTTGGAATAAACTGGCGTGTTAATTATTAGTAAAACATAAGGTTAATTTAATTACTCCTATTAATAATAAATAACCGTCAGATTTACATAAGGGACTTTTTGTGTTAACTTAAGTGCGGTAAATGCTAAAAAAGTAATTAGGAAATAGCACTACCTAATATAATTTTACTATAAAAAGAAGTTAAGAAAATCAATTTTTGGGTAGGTAATGTCAGGGTTTTTTAATAAGTTAAAGTCTGCTCTTAATAAAACTTCCGACAAATTAAGTGCTGGAATAGAGAATATTTTCAATAAAAAGAAGCTTGATTTAAATAGCTTAAATGAGCTCGAAGAACTGCTTATATCATCTGATACCGGTGTAAAGGTGGCAGGGCAGATTATTGAACTTCTGAAGAAGAAAAAATTTAACAAAGAGATAACGGTGGAAGAAGTCAAACTTGAACTGGCTTTGACTATCTCGCAGCTTATGGAAAAGAATGATCGTAAATTCCAATTAAATAATGGTTTAAATATTATTTTAGTATGTGGGGTTAATGGTAACGGTAAAAGTACTTCTATAGGTAAATTAGCTTCATTCTATACCCAAGAGGGTAAGAAAGTAGGAATAGCTGCATGTGATACTTTTAGAGCAGCGGCTACCGACCAAATAGCAAAGTGGGCCGAAAGAGCCGGAGCTATTTTATTTACAGGAGAGGAAAATTCTGATCCTGCTAGTGTTGCTTATAGAGCTGTTACTGAATCATATGATCGTAATTTAGATATACTGTTTATTGATACTGCAGGTAGATTACATAATCAAAAAAACTTAATGGATGAATTGTCCAAAATAGTTAGAGTCATCCAGAAAGTCGATCAATCAGCTCCTCACCATATTTTACTGGTTATAGATGCAACTACAGGTCAAAATGCTTTTATTCAAACAGAAGAATTTAAGCGGTTTGTTCCAGTTTCAGGTTTAGTTGTTACAAAATTAGATGGCACGGCAAAAGCTGGGGTCATTATAGGCATATCAGAAAAAAATTCCTTGCCGGTGTATTTTATAGGGGTAGGTGAAGGAGTGGATGATTTAAAACCGTTTAGTCCTATAGATTTTGCTAGAGCCTTAGTGAATGTTAACTAATCAATTACTATTTATCATATTGTAATTTTTACTGCTGACTCAAACTTAAGTACTGATTTAAACACATAATTATTAGTTATCAATTTTGCAAGTTAGATCAAAAAATTACCGTATTACCTTAATATTGTAAAAGTTAATATAACTATAAGCTCTAACCTAGTGTATACATCGGTAGTAGATAAGAAATTAACCATACTACCGATGAAGGTTTTAATATAAATATTTTTTTAATGGTGCTTAGTTTTTGCAGCAAAAGGTTTATTCATTTTTTCAGTAAAGTTTTTCCCCATAACATCTAGCACTTCTATTGAAGATTTAGATGTTATATCTAAAATTTCTTTTGCACTATTTATGTTATTTTCTACGGTTGTTCTCCAATAATTTTGCTGGCAATTTGCAATTTGTTCTATATCTCCTGCGGAGGTAGCTTCTTTCATTGTATTAAACATTTCGGAGGTATTTTTTTGAAAAGAATCGGCTCCCCTTTTTGCAATTGATTGAACAGTGTCTGAAATTAGCTGATTAGTGGATGTGATAGCTTCAGCAGTTTCCTTTATCATATTTCCAAAAGATGTCGTATCCGTATTTGGCATCCATTTCATTGATTTTGCCAAGTTTTCTTGGTTCATAAATGATTGAAAAAATTCAAATGGATTATTCTTACTCATTATTTCCCTCCATAATATTTAATTAAATATACGCTCAAGCCCCACGAACTCCAGGTTAGCCTGCTTAGGATTTATTGTATCAAAATTTTGATTTATTACCAAAAAATAAATTAATAGTTGAGATAAAATAATTGCTATATAAATAGTTAATGAAGCTTTTTATCAATAGTTTTAATTTCTTCTGATAATTTTATTACAAGCTGGCGAAGCTGATTATATTCTTCGCGAGTGACAAACTCATTTTGTAGAATTTTTTCCTTTATATATTCTGAGCTTTTGTCTTTTAAATTTCTAGAGGCTTTTTTAGCTATCATAGTAGCCCCGGCAAGAGCCGTTACTATAACTTCTTTATTCATAAAATGTATACCTAGATGTGTTTTATTATTTGACTATTATAATTGATAAAGCATGGAGACCTCTAGTAAATTCTTCTTTTAATAAGTTTTTAATAATTTTATGCTGTTCAATTAGTGAATGACAAGAGAGGGAATCTGCTAATATTTTAATAGTAAAATGCGATTCGCCGTTTGCAGGGCTTGAGTGATGACTGCTGTGAAGATAACTGTCATTGATAATTTCTAAATATTGTGGCTTTAACACACTTAATTTTTGTTCGATTGTTTCTTGTCTATTCATACTTTTTTAAAAATTGTGAATGTATTATAGTGTTGAGACGATAATATCGCTGATTAATTAGAATAACAACTGATTTGGAAGTTTACAAGGTTCCCTGGTATTAGAAGATATGAACTACAAAACTAAGGCGACTAGATATTTACAACAGGAAATAGAGAGGTATAAGCAAGGCACTATAATGGTAGTTTGTTTAGTTAATAAAAACGAACTTATTATATTACTTGATGATCTAGATACAATCGTTGAAAAATTTTATGCTGTTGTAGATATGGAGTGCCAGAAAATAGCAGGGTGTAAAATTATAAAGGATACAGAATCCATAAAATTGTACATTTTGATTCCAAGTGATAATAAAATATTAGAAGAGTTGGCTTTTTCTATTTATTCTCAGGTACAATTGTATGTTGATAAAGAATTTCCGGAAAGTTATCTAAAATGCTCAATAGGAAGTATAAGCTTTCCTCAAGTTGTGGGTAATAAAGCAACTAAATTGCTTCCTTTACTGAATTACGCAAATCTTGCTTCAAGAGATAAATCTTATTATTTTAACTATGATGATGACCCGATTGATCTCCAGGAATTAAGAGCTAGAAATATAAGGCTTAATCTGTTAAGAAGTTCTTTGCTTGAAAAAACTACTAAATTTATGTATCAACCTGTTGTTGATCGTGAAAGTGGAAATATTATCTACTATGAATGTTTATTAAGAATTAAAAATAAACAAAATAAATGGGTATCAGTGGGTCCCATGATATGTGACGCTGAAAGTAAAGGGCTGATTAGTATTGTTGATTTTACAGTAATAGAGATGGCAATATTAGAGTTAGCGAGAGATAAAAAAATCAGTCTTTCAGTAAATATTTCTAATGTGGGTGTGTTAAATCATAGATTACTCAAGAGATTAGAAGTATTGCTTAAAAAGTATAATGTAGCTAAAAGGCTAATTATTGAAATTACAGAAACCTCTTTAAATGACGACTTCGAAGCTATTAAAGGTTTTATTGACACCTTGCATAAATATGGTTGTAAATTTGCTTTAGATGATTTTGGTTCCGGCTTTACATCTTTTCAACAACTTTTAAATTTACCGATCGACATTATAAAAATTGATGGTAGTTATATACGCGATATATTAAAAAATGATCACAGTCGATTTTTTGTGGAAACTCTCATAAAGTTGGCAGCTGATCTGGGTATAAAAACTGTTGCCGAATTTGTAGAAAATGGAGATATTGCTAAATTTCTGATTGATATAAAAATAGGGGGAATGCAGGGAAATTTCTTCTTACCGGCATCAGAAGAAAGAATAACTTAAATAATAATAGTTCTAACTATCACTGTTATTAGCATATCTCATAACCTCCGCAAATTAACCCTAATTAGCTATACTGTTATGCTGGAAATAACATAATATTTCTTAAAATTAACTCCATAAGCAACATAAATATTATCTTTTATAAAAGCTAAGGTTATATTTGAAATTCGTATTGGGGAATAATCTAAGTAAAAATAATGCGGTATATATGCGCTGGTTATATTATTTAATTTCTGTAAGTGGAATAGTTATTACTTTTATTGCTTATCAATTTTCAGAATCTGCCTTATATATTCTTTACTTTTTAGTTCCTTATATAACAATAGGATTATTGGATATTTTTTCGACTAAGCATACTATTTTGCGCAATTACCCCGTGATTGGCCACTTGCGATATATGCTTGAATTTATTAGACCTGAAATTCAGCAGTATTTTGTTGAATCAGATAAAGACGGCACGCCTTTCAGTAGACAAATAAGATCGCTTGTATATCAAAAAGCTAAAGGGGTTAGGGATACGATAGCTTTTGGTACTAAAAATGATATAACAGCTATAGGTTATGAATTTTCTTATCATTCTCTTGCACCCAAACATGTTAGTGAGGACGAGAATAGAGTAGCTTTCGGCGGAGTAGATTGTACAAAACCATACAGTGCATCTAGGTTAAATATTTCTGGTATAAGTTTTGGGGCGATTAGTCCGAGCGCTATCAGGGCTTTAAACAAAGGAGCAAAAATTGGTAATTTTGCTCATAATACTGGAGAAGGAGCAATTAGCCCTTATCATTTGGAGAATGGGGGTGACATTATTTGGCAGATTGGGACTGGTTATTTTGGTTGCCGTTATAAAAACGGCAGGTTCAATCCTGAAGCTTTTGCGGAAAATTCTAGTCATGATGTAGTTAAAATGATTGAATTAAAGTTATCTCAGGGAGCAAAACCTGCGCATGGAGGAATTTTACCTGGAGTAAAAGTCACTGAAGAAATTGCTAGGATTAGGATGATGGAAGCAGGAGTTGATGCAATATCTCCTCCTATGCATCCTGAATTTTCCACGCCTATCGGATTGCTTGAATTTATTGCTAAACTTAAAGATTTATGTGGAGGGAAACCTGTGGGCATAAAATTATGTATAGGTCATAGAGGTGAGTTCATGGCTTTGTGTAAGGCAATGATTGCTACAGATATAACCCCGGATTTTATTACGGTTGATGGTGCTGAAGGAGGTACCGGCGCAGCCCCCTTGATTTTTGCCGATAAAGTTGGGACTCCCATTAATGAAGCAATAACTTTCGTGCATAATGTTCTATTGGGCGCAGGTTTGCGAGAGAGGATGCGTTTAATTGCTAGCGGTAAAGTAGCCACTGGTTACGATATGCTAACGAAAATAGCTCTTGGAGCCGATACTTGTAATTCTGCACGAGCTATGATGTTTGCCCTTGGGTGTATCCAATCCCTTCAGTGTAATACCGATAAGTGTCCAACGGGAATTGCAACCCAAAACAAACATCGATGGAAGTCATTGGATGTACCAGATAAATCACTACGCGTTAGTAACTTTCATCGTCGTGTATTGTCAGATTTTGCTGAAATTGTTGGTGCCCTTGGGTTAAATAGTCCTGAGGAGCTTAATGCTTCACACGTTAGAAAATATACGGATATAGGAGTAAGCAAAAGTTTTGCTGAAATCTATCCAATGGTAAAAACAGGAGAACTGTTAGATCTAGCTTCGCAAGGTGTATATGCTGACTTATGGAAAGCGGCTAAAGCTGAAAGCTTTAATTAACTTTATAAAGTCAGCGACCGAACAGTACATCAGCTATAATTTTACCAATAGGTTTTACGATTATATTTTGCATATAATCAACCAATTTATTACTAAAAAAAATTATCAGGGAGGCTATAAGAATACTGTAAATTATATCAGCCGGGTAATGCATTGCTAGGGTAATTCTAGAAATTGATACAACAACTATTAGTGATAACACTATTGCTTTCTGGTATTTTGTAAGATATGGCCATAAATAATAAGCTATAAGAATAGCAAGCCCGGTGTGGGCACTCGGAAATGAGGATAAGCAGCGTTCTTTCGTCACGTCAAGAATAGTGGTAAATTCTGAGGGAGTCAAAGAACAAAATGGACGCGGTAGATTAATGCCGAATTTAAGAGCAGCATAAGCAAAACCAAATAAACTATAACACGTTCCGGCTTTTACCAGTTGATTGTAAATAGGGACAAATTCTATTTTCGGGTTTGAACGTTTTTTTAATTTGAAATAGCAATATAGGCATATTATAAGATAATATGCTGCAAAATTCCCAATAAAGAAAAATTGTGAACTTATTTTAAGTAGAGTGGGAATTATCCCAACGTTAGTAATTTTATTAACGAAGATAAATATTTCTTTGTTAATACCGAAAAAATTATAAATAACGTTATATATATTATTCATCGAGTAAAATATATGTTAGAAGTTAATATTTTAGGATGCGGATCATCTCTAGGGGTTCCGGTTATAGGTTGCAGCTGCTCAGTTTGTAAATCTGATTCACCATATAATAAAAGGCTTAGATCTTCAATAATAATTAACCAGAATGAGACAAAGGTACTAGTAGATTTTGGTTTTAATATTAAAGAACAACTAATTAATGTAGGTGTTTACCATCTAGATGCAGCAATTTTAACTCATGAGCATGCTGACCACCTAAGCGGCATAGATGAACTAAGAGTATTTTTTTATATTCATGGCAAACCTCTTGATATATTTATTCTAGAATCCATTGCCCCATTAATCTTCGAGAGATATAAATATTTATTTGATAGTGGAATGCTGAAGATGAATATTGTTAGTGAATTTCAGGAAATTAAAATTAATAATACTACTTTTCAGTTATTTCCTCAAATTCACGGCGCAATTAAAAGCCTCGGTATTAGGGTAAAGGAGTTTGTTTATTCTTGTGATATTTCCTCTATCCCTGATACATCTGAGAAATATCTATATAATACTAAAGTATGGGTATTAGATTGTGTGGATTATAGATCCACTATTAAACATTCGGGTCTTGAAAGGGTTTTTCAATGGGTTGAAAAATATAGCCCTGAAAAAGTTTATTTAACTAATATGAGCCATAATATTGATTATCATGAAATTATTACCAAGTTACCGTCCCATATTAAGCCTCTTTATGATGGATTTAAAATAAAACTTTAATTATCTAATATTTGTGTATATAAAATTCTTGCTATTGATTTAAAAGTTAGGTATAGTTCTTCAGAAATTTTAATTAAATATTAGATTACTGATGGAAACTAGTATTCCATCCGTAGTTGTTTTTTTAACTTCAGTTTAGAGTGTATTTAGTAGATGCCAACAAATAATCAGCTTGTTAGAAAGGGTCGTCAATCAAAAATCAAGAAAACAAAGTCTCCTGCTCTTAGAGGAAATCCGTTTTTGAAAGGTGTGTGCGTTATTGTCAAAACTGTTACTCCCAAAAAACCAAACTCAGCTCTCCGTAAAATGGCTAGGGTTCGTTTAAGTAATGGTGAATATGTAAACGCTTATATTCCTGGTGAGGGACATAATCTTCAGGAACACTCAGCGGTTCTTGTAAGAGGAGGAAGGGTTCCTGATCTTCCCGGCGTGAAGTATCATATAGTTCGTGGTGCACTTGATACGCAAGGGGTTAAAGGACGTAAGCAAGGACGTTCTCGCTACGGTACTTCTTCTAAGGGTAGCAAATAAGTTATTTAATATAATATAAAAGTAGTTAAGGTATAAAATGTCGCGTCGTCATGCAGCAGTAAAAAAGGTAATAAAGCCGGACACTAAGTATAATAGTGTATTGTTATCTAGGTTTATAAACAACGTTATGAAAGATGGGAAAAAATCTCTAGCGGAAAAAATTGTTTATGGGGCTTTAGAGAGAGTAGAAAAAAAACATAATGCTGATCCTTTTAAAACTTTCACCGATGGGATAAATAACGTAAAGCCTTTTGTTGAAGTTACGTCTGTAAGAGTCGGTGGTGCTAATTATCAAGTTCCGTCTCCCGTTGACGAAAGAAGAGGGTATGCTCTAGCAACAAGGTGGCTTATTAACGCAGCAATTAAGCGTTCTGGTCGTAGTATGGTGGAAAAACTAGCTGAAGAATTGTTTGATGCTGCTAATAATCGTGGCGTTGCAATTAAAAAGAGAGAAGATACTCATAAAATGGCTGAGTCTAATAAGGCTTTTGCGCATTTTGCTCAAAGAACTTCTTAGAGGTAACCTGCTATGTCTAAATATAAATTGTCCGAAGTTCGTAATATTGGTATATGTGCTCATATAGATGCGGGTAAAACCACAACTACCGAGCGTATTTTGTATTACACCGGTAAATCTCACAATATAGGTGAAGTACATGATGGCGGTGCTACCATGGACTGGATGGAGCAGGAGCAGGAGAGAGGTATTACGATTACTTCGGCGGCTACTACCTGTTTTTGGAATGGAAAAAGAATTAACATTATAGATACTCCTGGGCACGTTGATTTTACTATTGAAGTAGAGCGGTCGCTGAGAGTTCTTGATGGTGCGGTTACTGTATTTGATGGTGTAGCAGGTGTTGAGCCTCAGTCTGAGACTGTGTGGAGACAAGCTGATAAATATTCTGTGCCAAGAATGTGTTTTGTTAACAAATTAGACAGAATGGGTGCCGATTTCTTTAGATGTGTCGGTATGATAAAGGACAGATTAGGGGCTGTGCCTTTAGTTTTACAATTACCTATAGGGAACGAGGAAACATTTGTAGGTGTTGTTGATCTCGTGAAAATGCAGTCTGTGATTTGGAAAGATGGTTCACTAGGGGCTGAGTATGTTTATGGTGAAATTCCTGCCGATCTAAAAGCGCAAGCTGACGAATATAGGGCTAAAATGCTAGACATTGTAGCCGAAATCGACGATGCAATCATGGAAAAGTACCTTGAAGGTGCTGAGCTTTCGGAAGCAGAAATTAAATCTTGTATTAGGAAAGGTACTATTTCAAGTAAATTTGTTCCGGTAATTTGTGGTTCAGCCTTTAAAAACAAAGGAGTCCAGCCGTTACTTGATGCAGTTGTGGATTATTTACCTTCGCCTTTGGATATACCAGATACTAAAGCTATTGATGCTAAAAGCGGTGAAGAGAAGGCTATAAAAAATTCTGTAGATAATTCTTTTGCAGCGCTTGCTTTCAAGATTATGAATGATCCTTTTGTCGGTTCTTTAACCTTTATCAGAATTTATGCCGGTAAACTTTCTGCAGGTAGTACTGTACTTAATACAGTAAAAGGTGAAAAAGAAAGAGTGGGACGTATGCTTCTTATGCATGCTAATAACCGTGAAGATGTTAAAGAAGCGGTTGCAGGAGATATTGTTGCTCTCGCAGGCTTAAAAAATACTACTACGGGCGATACTTTGTGTGCACTTGAGGGGAACATAATTTTAGAAAGAATGGATTTCCCGGAACCTGTGATACAGCTTGCAGTAGAACCTAAGTCTACAGCTGATCAAGAAAAAATGTCTTTTGCCTTGCAAAAATTAGCTGCCGAGGATCCGTCTTTTAGAGTTTTTACCGATGAAAGTGGTAGAACTAACATTAGCGGTATGGGGGAGCTTCATTTAGAAATTCTTGTCGACCGTATGAAAAGGGAATTCAAAGTGGAAGCTAACGTTGGAGCTCCAGAAGTAGCTTACTGTGAAACTATTACCAAAGCTTATGAAGTTGATTATACTCATAAGAAACAATCTGGTGGTGCAGGTCAGTTTGCGAAAGTTAAAATCTTATTTGAGCCAGCAGCTCCGGGAGAAGGGTTTGTTTTTGAAAGTAAAATTGTTGGTGGAGCAATACCTAAAGAGTATATACCGGGTGTAGAGAAAGGCTTAAATGCCATCAAGAATTCCGGTATCATTGCAGGGTACCCAATGATTAATTTTAAAGCTACCTTACTTGACGGTTCCTACCATGACGTTGATTCTAGTGTTCTTGCTTTTGAAATAGCTGCTAAAGCTGCTTTTAGAGAAGGTATGCCTCTTGCGGGGCCAAAATTGCTCGAGCCGATTATGAAAGTTGAGGTTGTTACGCCTGAGGAATATATGGGTGATATTATTGGAGACTTAAATTCCAGAAGGGGGCAGGTAACTAGTATGGATAATAGAGGTAATGCAAAGGTTATTTCGGCTAATGTACCTCTTGCAGAAATGTTTGGTTATGTTAATACTTTGAGGTCTCAATCTCAAGGTAGGGCTAGTTTCTCTATGGATTTGGACAGCTATGCTCAGGTGCCTCAGCATGTAGTTGATACTATTTTATTAAAACAACAAGGAAAAAAATAAGACTTAATTGTTAAAAAATATTTCTCTTGTTAGAGAGATAAATAACTGATCGCTATTCTCTAATAATTAAATATGTTGATTTATTGGGAGAACTGTGATAGGAGTGTAGCTCAACTGGTAGAGCGCCGGTCTCCAAAACCGGAGGTTGCGGGTTCGATTCCTGTCGCTCCTGCCAAATAAAATAAGGCAGATGTTGAGATTGTAATGAAACAAACGAAAATATATAAATTTTTTGATCAAGTGCGGCAGGAAGCAAAAAAAGTTGTTTGGCCTGAGAGAAAAGAGTTAGTTACTTCAGTAATAGTTGTAATTATTGCTGTATTTTTGTTTAGCTTGGCAAGCTTAATTTTAGATTATGGTATTCACAATATTATAAAGTTTTTCTTAAATATTGGAAAGTGAAGTAGGGATTAATAGAAGTAAATAATATGGTTGCTAAGTGGTACATACTACATACTGTTTCTGGTTCTGAGAAGAGAGTAAAGCAAATGATACAGGATCAGATAGCTAAAAAAGGTATGGCTGATCAGTTTGAAGAGATAGTAGTGCCGGTAATAGAAGTTCCTGAGATAAAAAGAGGAAAACAAGTCATTACTGAGAAAAAGTTTATGCCCGGCTACATTCTGATCAAGATGAAAATGACAGATGAGTCGTGGCATTTAGTTAAAGGTGTGCCTAAGATAACAGGTTTTTTAGGTACTAAAACTAAACCAAATCCTATGAGCGATGAAGAGGTAGGAAGAATATTTAAACAATTAGAATCGGAAACTAAAAATGCTAGCACTTCGAGTTTGTATAATGTCGGAGATAAAATACAGGTGATAGATGGTCCTTTTGATAGCTTTTCAGGTTTTGTAGAGGAAGTTGATATTGAAGGTCAAAAATTAAAAATTTCTGTTTCTATTTTTGGTAAAGCAACTCCTATTGAGCTTAGTTTTAGCCAGGTAAAGAAAAGTTAGTGATGGTCGAGAGTATTTGCTTTTAAATAAGTTTATGTATAATAGCATTAAAGAAGAATGGGATTAAATTTAAGGTGACATTTAAAATATTAAACCAATTCATAGGTTTTGAAATTAGTTTAGTTAATTAAAGATATAAGTTTTTAAGGTGATAGTAAAATGGCAAAAAAAATTGATGGTTATATTAAGTTAACAGTCCCAGCGGGTAAGGCCAATCCTGCCCCTCCGATAGGTCCTGCTCTTGGCCAGAAAGGGGTAAACATTATGGAGTTCTGTAAAGCTTTTAATGCTGCGACCAGTTCTTTGGAGCCTGGTACTCCTTTGCCGGTAGTAATTACTGTTTATGCTGACAAAAGTTTCGAGTTTGTTACGAAAACACCTCCAGCTTCTTTCTTTTTGAAAAAATTTGCTAAAATTGAAAAAGGATCTTCTGCTACTAAAAAAGATACAGTAGTAGGTACAGTCACTATGGTTGACTGTGAAGAAATTGCTAAAATTAAAATGCAGGATTTAAATGCTAATGACATTGTGGCTGCTGCAAAAATTATAGCAGGTACCGCAGAATCTATGGGTATTAAAGTAATAAAAAATTAAGTTATATAATTTAAAGATTGAGAATAAAATCTTATGGGTAAAAAAATAGCAGCAGCAAAAAAAGCCATTGAAAAAACAAAAGAATATTCTTTACACGAAGCTATATCTTTAGTAAAGAAATCTTACTTTGCTAAATTTGATGAAACATTAGATATTGCAATTAATCTTGGTGTTGATCCAAGACATTCGGATCAAATGGTAAGGGGGATGGTTTCTTTGCCTGCCGGTACCGGCAAGGATGTAAGAGTTGCAGTAATTTGTAAAGAGGATAAGGTTGCTGACGCAAAGGCAGCTGGTGCTGACATTGCTGGTTCTACTGAAATTATCGATAATATTAAGGCAGGAAAAATAGATTTTGATATATGTATAAGTACTCCTGATATGATGGGAGTAGTAGGACAAGTAGCAAGAGTTTTAGGTCCAAAGGGGTTAATGCCGAATCCGAAGCTTGGAACGGTAACTGCAGATATTACAACGGCCGTAAAAAATGCTAAGAGTGGTCAAGTAGAGTATAGAGTAGAGAAAGCGGGGATAGTTCATGCGGGTATTGGTAAGATATCTTTTGCAGATGCAGATTTATTAAAGAACGCTATAGCTTTTATAGAATCTGTTGCTAAAGCAAAGCCGGTAGGTGCAAAAGGAACCTATTTAAAAAGGATTCATGTGTCTTCTACTATGGGTCCATCTCTTAGGGTTGATTTGTCAACAGTTTCACAGTAGAAGTTTTTGGAGAGGACAAGGTGCTAAGATCAGAAAAAAAGACTTTTGTTTCGGAATTAGAAAAAATTTATCAGGATTCTAATTCGGTAATTATTACCCATTATCATGGGCTGACAGTTTCGCAGATTACAAATTTACGTAAGGCTCTCAGGGAGAATGGTGCATCTTTTAAGATAGTAAAAAATACACTTTCCAAAATAGCTGCCACCAATGTTAAGTTAATACATGATCCTGAAGCTTTTTCCGGGCCGACTGCAATAGCTTATTCTAAAGATCCTGTGGCTGCTGCAAAAGGAGTAGTTGAGTTTGCTAAAGCCAATGATAACTTAAAAGTTATTGGTGGGATAGTGAATGATAAAATTTTGAATGTAGTTGAAGTACAACAATTAGCTAAGTTACCATCTCTCGATCAATTAAGAGGAAAAATAGTTGGTATACTACAGGCTTCGGCTGCTAATTTAGCTAGGATTGTCCAAGCTCCAGCTGGATCTCTTGCTAGGGTTATTCAAGCTTATTCAGAAAAGAATAATTAATTTTTAATTTTAAAAGTCAAAAGAGGTAATTTATTATGGCAAATATAACAAAAATAGCAGAAGAACTTTCTGCTCTAACAGTAATGGAAGCTGCTGAGCTTTCAAAACTTTTAGAAGAAAAATGGGGAGTGTCAGCAGCAGCTCCGGTAGCAGCAGCAGCTCCGGTAGCCTCTACTGCTGAAGCAACTGCAGAGAAAACTGATTTTGATGTAGTTTTAGCAAATTCAGGTGACAAGAAAATTGAAGTAATTAAAGTTGTAAGAGCTATTACTAATCTGGGACTGAAGGAAGCTAAAGATTTAGTTGACGGGGCTCCATCACCTTTAAAACAAGGAGTTTCTAAAGCAGAAGCAGATGATATAAAAGCCAAGCTTGAAGCTGCAGGTGCTAAAGTAGAAGTAAAGTAATTAATTAGAGTCGATTCATAAGGATAGTTTACTAAACTGTGATAGGCTACAATTTTTGGAAAAAACTTAATTATCTTTGTTTTAAAAATTATTAAATTACTAGTGGGAGCTTAAGTAAACCTATAAAACTTTTTTATAAGCTCTTTTTTAGAGCTTATAAACCACAGGTTCCCACACTTTTATAATAGAGAATATAGTATTTTATAAAATTACTTTTCTAAACAATAAGTATAAGTTAAAGTGTAAATCCTTTCTTGTTTTAATACTGTTTATAAGAAAGTACGTAGCTCTTGCGGTTATTTGGGTAAAAATGGTCTTTTGAAGCTAAAAATAATTTTATTTGTTAAGCTTAAATACACTTGATGTAAAACTACCAAAGACTGTCAAATTGCACTGTGAAATTTAAAAAAGGTTATTTTATTGACGATACATACCAATAATTTGGATTTTATACAGGTGGAGTATTAATTTAAGCTTAAATAAATTTTATTTTTGATCAAAAATAATAAGTTTTACAGTTGTTTCTTTCGATGATGGTTATTGCATTAGTAACTAATTTAATATACAAAAAATATAAAAATATCTGGAGATTATATGGCGCAATCCTTACAAACAAGTAGGCGTGTTAGGAAAAACTTCGGTAAAATCAAATTAGTAGCTTCAATGCCTAATTTGATTGAAATACAAAAAAATTCTTATGAAGAAAATTTTTTACAGCTTGGAGTTCCTGAATCAGAAAGAAAGGATAAGGGATTGCAGGCTGTTTTACGTTCAATTTTTCCAATTAAGGATCCCTCTAATTCAGCCACTTTAGAATTTGTAAAATATAATTTTGATGCTCCAAAATATGATGTCGAGGAATGTTTGCAACGGGGGCTCAGTTTTGTGGCACCTCTTAAAGTTACATTGCGGCTCACTGTCTGGGAAATAGATGAAGCTACTGAGGCTAAAGAAATAAAAGGTATAAAAGAACAGCAAGTTTATATGGGAGAAATCCCTCTTATGACTAATACTGGTACTTTTATTATTAATGGTACTGAAAGAGTAGTAGTTTCGCAGATGCATAGATCGCCGGGCGTTTTCTTCTACCACGATGATGGAAAAACTCATTCTTCGGGAAAATTTCTATATTCTGCTCGTATAATTCCTTATAGAGGCTCTTGGCTGGATTTTGAATTTGATGCGAAAGATACAGTATTTTTTAGAATTGATCGCAAAAGAAAATTGCCGGTTACTACTTTACTTATGGCACTGGGGATGAGTCCTTCCGAGATCTTAACTACTTATTATTCAACCATAACTTATGAATTAAAAAAGAAAAGTTGGGTAGTAGATTTTCAACCAGAAACTCTAAGTATTTATAGATTGAATTACGATTTGATAAATGCAGAAACTAACGAGGTAATTTTAGAGGCCGGCCAGAAAATTACGCCGCGACTTGCTAAAAGATTTGTAGAAGCCGGTTTAAGAAAAATTATTGTTCCTAACCATACGTTGCTAGGTGCTTATTTAGGGAGTGATTTAGTTGATAAATCTAGTGGAGAAGTTCTAGCAAAAATCGGCACGCAAATAACAGAAGATATGTTAGCGGCGATTGATAGTGCAGGGATAAAATCTCTTTCTGTCCTTAAGGTGCCAACTCAAGGAGATGCTTACATAAGAAATACTTTATTTGCAGATAGAAATCAGGATCAAAATGCTTCTTTAATAGATATATTTAGGGTATTAAGACCTGGGGAACCAGCTACGGTGGAGGCTGGTAGTGTTTTATTTAATAATTTATTTTTTGATCCTGATAGATATGACCTTTCTGAAGTCGGTAGGATTAAAATGAATGCGAGGCTGAATCTTAATGTAGCCGAAGGTAATACTTGTCTGACCAAAGAAGATATAAAAACTATCGTGCAGGTGTTAGTAGATTTGAAAGATGGTAAGGGAACTGTTGATGATATAGACCATTTAGGTAACAGAAGGGTAAGATCTGTTGGAGAATTGATTGAAAATCAGTTCAGGATTGGCCTAGTTAGAATGGAAAAAGCTATTTTAGAGAGGATGTCAGTAGTTGATATTGATGCGGTTATGCCTCATGATTTAGTTAATTCTAAAGTTTTAGTCTCTGTTGTAAAAGAGTTTTTCAGCACTTCACAGCTTTCTCAGTTTATGGATCAAACTAATCCATTATCTGAAATTACTCATAAAAGGAGGCTATCTGCTTTAGGACCGGGCGGCGTAAGTCGTGATCGTGTTGGGTTTGAAGTACGTGATGTTCACCCTACTCATTATGGCCGTATTTGTCCAATTGAAACGCCGGAAGGCCAGAACATCGGATTGATTAATTCCATGGCTACTTATGCTAGAATTAATAAGCACGGATTTATAGAAAGCCCTTATAGAAGAGTAAAAGACGGATTTGTAACTGATGAAGTGGTTTATCTTTCTGCTATTGAGGAGGGTAAATATAAAATTGCCCAAGCTGATATGGAGATACAGCCGGATGGTAGAATAAAATCTGAGATGGTTAATTGTCGGGTGGAATCAGGAAATTTTGTAACTGTACCACTTTCAGAGGTTGATTTTATAGATGTAACCCCTATGCAAGTTGTCTCCGTTGCAGCCTCGTTAATTCCATTTTTAGAAAATGATGATGCGAATCGTGCTCTCATGGGGTCAAACATGCAACGCCAAGCGGTGCCTCTTATAAAAACCGATGCTCCACTTGTTGGAACAGGAATAGAAGATGTGGTAGCAAGAGATTCCGGTGCGGCAGTAGTGGCAATAAATGACGGTATAGTAGAACAGGTTGATGCTACTAGGATAGTTGTTAGAACATTGGAGCGTAAAAAAAATGGTTCTCCGGAAGTTGATATATACTCATTGTTGAAATTTCAGAAGTCAAACCATAACACATGCATAAATCAGAAACCTTTAGTGAACGTTGGTGATCAAGTAAGGCGTGGTGAGGTAATCGCTGATGGTTCTGCAATTGATAATGGAGAAATTGCTCTTGGTAGAAATGTGCTAGTAGCCTTTATTCCATGGAGTGGTTACAATTTTGAAGACTCAATTTTAATCTCCGAGAGAATTGTAAAGGATGATGTTTTTACATCTATTCACATTGAAGAATTTGAAGTTGTTGCCAGGGACACAAGGCTTGGACCTGAGGAAATAACCAGAGATATGCCAAACGTAGGTGAAGAGAATCTCCGGAATTTGGATGAGGTAGGGATTGTCCATATTGGAGCAGAAGTAAAGTCTGGAGATATTTTAGTTGGTAAGGTTACTCCTAAAAGTGAATCTCCTATGACACCGGAAGAGAAGTTGCTTAGAGCAATTTTTGGTGAAAAAGCCTCTGATGTTAGAGATTCTTCTTTATACGTTCCACCTGGGGTTAGCGGTACTGTTGTTGAAGTTAGGGTGTTGTCACGTAGGGGTGTTGAAAAAGACGAACGTGCTATAACAATTGAAAAGCAACAGATTGAAAAACTGGCTAAGGATAGGGATGATGAAATTGAAATTATTGATCATTTCGTATTCATGCGTTTACAAAAGATTTTAGATGGCCAGGTAGTTCTTTCAGGCCCTAAAGCTGTAAAATCTGGTACTAAAATTGATCATGCTTTATTATCTACTTTATCTAAAGGGCAGTATTGGCAGTTAATTGTGGAAGATAGCTCTGTGATGGTTGAAATTGAGCAAATTAAAGCACAATATGATGAAAAGAAAGATGAGCTTAATAAGCGCTTTACTAGTAAAGTTGAAAAAATACAGAATGGCGACGATTTGCCTCAAGGTGCATTAAAAGTTGTAAAAGTGTTTATCGCGACAAAACATAAATTGCAACCTGGAGATAAGATGGCCGGAAGGCATGGAAATAAAGGGGTGATATCACGTATTATGCCTGAGGAAGATATGCCTTTCCTTGAAGATGGAACGGTTGTAGACGTAGTATTAAATCCTCTAGGGCTGCCATCAAGGATGAATGTGGGTCAAATTTTAGAAACTCATTTAGGGTGGGCGGCGAAAACTTTAGGTAATAAAGTTGGTAATATGCTTCACGTTTATAATAAAAAAGATTTAGAAGTAGAAGCTATTAAGGATTTTGTCTGTAAGATATACGGTGAAAGTGATGTTACTTCTAAGATAAAAGATCTAACGAAGGAAGAGTTCATTGATTTTTGTGAAAGAATCAAAGAAGGGGTTTATTTTGCAACTCCTGTATTTGATGGTGCAAAGGCAGACCATGTTAAAGAAATGTTAAAACTAGCTGATCAAGATGCTTCAGGTCAAGTTAAATTAATTGATGGTAGAACCGGAGAATATTTTGATCGTAATGTAACAGTTGGTTATAAATATCTTTTAAAATTACACCATCTTGTTGATGATAAGATCCATGCACGTTCTATCGGACCTTATAGCTTAGTTACTCAGCAACCTCTTGGTGGTAAGTCCCATTTTGGCGGTCAAAGGTTTGGAGAAATGGAGTGTTGGGCGTTGCAAGCTTATGGAGCTGCCTATACCTTACAAGAAATGTTAACTGTTAAATCTGATGACGTAGCAGGTAGAATCAGAATTTACGAGGCTATTGTTAAAGGTGAAGGTAATTTCGAATCAGGAATACCGGAATCGTTTAACGTTATGATTAAGGAATTTAGATCTCTTTGTTTAAATGTACAATTAGAAGAAAGTTCAGAGTAAGTTTATTTTTTGGTGCGCATTAGAGCCTAGATTTTGTGCACCGTTTTTTTGAGTATAACTTGGTTTTAAAAGCAAGGTTTCAAGAGTTTAAGTTTGAGGAAAAGCTATTATGTCAACAAAGGTTAATTTTTACGGTCAATTAAGCAACACTCAACAATTTGATCAAATAAAGATAAATATTGCCAGCCCAGAGCAAATAAGATCTTGGTCTTTTGGAGAAATAACAAAACCTGAAACCATTAACTATCGGACTTTTAAACCTGAAAAAGAGGGCTTGTTCTGCGCCAGAATTTTTGGGCCTGTAAAAGATTACGAATGTTTATGCGGTAAGTATAAGCGGATGAAGTATAAGGGCATCACTTGTGAGAAATGTGGTGTTGAAGTTACTACTTCTAGAGTTAGAAGAGAAAGAATGGGGCACATTGAGCTGGCGGCTCCTGTTGCTCACATATGGTTTTTAAAATCCTTACCCTCTAGAATAAGTACTTTACTTGATATTGCTATGAAGGATCTAGAAAAGATCCTCTATTTCGAAAACTATGTAGTTATTGACCCTGGTTTCTCACCTTTACAAAAAGGCGATTTATTAAGCGATGATGCCTATATTAAAGCGCAAGACGAGTATGGCGAAGATAGTTTTGTTGCCTTAATAGGTGCAGAAGTTGTGCAACGCTTGCTTGCTGAACTTGATCTTGAAGAACTAAGTAAACAACTTCAAACTGAGCTTAGAGAAACCAATTCTGAAACTAAAAAGAAAAAACTTGTAAAACGTCTAAAACTTGTGGAAGACTTCCTTCATTCAGGTAACAAGCCTGAATGGATGATAATTAATGTGTTACCGGTTATTCCTCCGGAAATCAGGCCGCTTGTGATGCTTGATGGCGGAAGGTTTGCTACTTCCGATCTTAATGAATTATATAGAAGAGTTATTAATAGAAATAATCGTTTACGCCGGTTACTTGAACTAAAGGCTCCGGACATTATTATCCGCAACGAGAAAAGGATGTTACAGGAAGCTGTAGATGCTTTATTTGATAATGGTCGTCGCGGTAAAGTAATTAAAAATCCAAATAAACGCCCGTTAAAATCTTTAAGCGATATGCTAAAGGGTAAACAGGGTCGCTTTAGGCAAAACTTACTTGGTAAAAGAGTAGACTATTCAGGACGTTCGGTAATTGTAGTCGGACCGGAATTGAAACTACATCAGTGCGGGTTGCCAAAGAAAATGGCACTAGAATTATTTAAACCTTTTATATACTCGAAGCTTGAGCTTTATGGAATAGCTACTACTATTAAGGCTGCGAAAAAGATTGTAGAAGCTGAAAAAGTAGAAGTTTGGGATATATTAGAAGAAGTAATACGTGAACATCCTGTACTTTTAAATAGAGCTCCAACTTTGCATAGGTTAGGGATTCAAGCTTTTGAACCGTTGCTTATTGAAGGTAAGGCTATTCAGCTACATCCTCTTGTTTGCGCTGCATTTAACGCAGACTTTGACGGTGATCAGATGGCAGTGCATATACCACTTTCCATAGAGGCTCAGCTTGAAGCAAGGGTACTGATGATGTCAACAAATAATATTTTAAGCCCTGCTAATGGTAAGCCTATTATCTCTGCGGATAAAGATGTCGTACTAGGTTTGTATTATTTAACCCTTGAACTTTCAGGAGAACCAGGAGAAGGAATGGTTTTTGCCGATATGGCTGAAGTAGAATTTGCCCTTTATGAAAAAATAGTAACTTTGCATTCTAAGATTCGTTTTCGGATGAAAGTTATTAATTCTGATGGGGAAGAAGTTGAAAGTATTGTTGAGACCACACCAGGAAGGTTAATTCTGGGTGAATTAATACCTAAAAATAATGCAAATATTGATTTTAAGTTAGTGAATAAGCAAATGACCAAGAAAACAATTTCTAATGCTATTGACTCTGTTTATCGCTATTGTGGACAGAAAGCAACGGTAATATTTGCTGACCATTTAATGCAACTAGGTTTTAAATACGCTTGTCAGTCTGGCATTTCTTTCGGTATGGATGATATGGTAGTTCCTGCATCAAAAGGAAAACATATAAAAGAGACATCAGCTCTGGTTAAGGAATTCGAACAACAATATTCAGAAGGTCTTATTACTTTTGGTGAAAAGTTTAATAAAGTGGTTGACGCTTGGTCTGCTTGTACGGATAAAGTTGCTACGGATATGATGGAGAACATTGCAAAACCTGCATCTAATGATAGTGGTATATACAAAAATACTGTACAGAAATTGAATTCAATTCATATGATGGCCATTTCTGGTGCAAGAGGGTCGGCAGCCCAGATTAAGCAGCTTGCCGGTATGCGTGGTCTTATGACAAAACCTTCAGGAGAAATTATTGAAACTCCTATTATTTCAAATTTTAGAGAGGGATTAACTGTAAGAGAATATTTTAACTCTACTCACGGTGCTCGTAAAGGTCTTGCCGATACGGCTCTAAAAACTGCAAATTCAGGATACTTGACTAGAAGGTTGGTTGACGTAGCTCAAAACTGTATTATTACTGAATACGATTGTGGTACGATCGATGGTATAGAGATAAAAACTATTATTGAAGGCGGTGAAGTTGTAATGTCACTCGCTGAGCAGATTTTGGGAAGAACAGTTACAGCGGATATTTATCATCCTGTAACAAACAAGCTCATAATCTCTGCGGGTGATTTAATTGATGAAGAAAAGCTAGAAAAAATAGAAGCTTCCGGATTAGACTTCCTTAAAGTAAGATCTGTTCTTACCTGTAAAACCGAGCTAGGTATATGTGCTAAATGTTACGGACGGGATTTAGCTACTGGTTCGATTGTTTCTATAGGTGAGGCTGTGGGTGTTATTGCTGCCCAGTCTATTGGCGAACCTGGTACCCAGCTTACCATGAGGACGTTCCACATTGGTGGTGCTGCTACCAAGGGTGCAGAAGTATCGTCTATAGAAGCTTCTTATGATTCAAAAGTAAAAATTATAGGTCGCAATCTAGTTGTTAATTCAGAAGGTTGCCAGATAGTAATGAGTCGTGCATGCGAAGTCTTATTTATTGATGAGAAGGGTAACGAGCGTGCGAGGAACAAGGTGCCGTATGGGGCAAGGCTAATGGTTGATGATGGTTACATGGTACAAAAAGGTCAGAAAATTGCTGAATGGGATCCTTATACTATCCCGATCATTACCGAAAAATCCGGTAAGGTTTTATTTACTGATATGATAGAAGGACTATCGGTTAGAGACGTTATGGATGATACTACCGGAATATCGAGTAAAGTAGTAATTGAATCAAAACAATATTCTAGGGGAGTGGATTTACGCCCTCGTATACAGTTACTGGATTCCAGCGGCAAAAAAGTTGAGTTATCAAATGGAATGGAAGCTAAGTATTATTTACCAGTGAATGCAGTTCTTAGTGTTACTGACGGTGCTGAAGTTGCTGCCGGAGATATTTTAGCTCGTATTCCTCGGGAATCAACGAAAACCAGGGATATTACCGGGGGGCTTCCTAGAGTTGCCGAACTTGTAGAGGCAAGAAGGCCGAAGGACCATGCAGTGATCGCAGAAGTAGAAGGGCGTATTGAGTTCGGTAAGGACTATAAGTCAAAAAGAAGGGTTATTTTACATCCTTCTGATGATTCTCAGCCAATTGAATATATGCTTCCTAAAGGAAAGCATGTAGTAGTAAACGAAGGTGACTTCGTTAAGAAAGGGGATATGATTATTGATGGTAATCCCGTTCTGCAGGATATTTTAAAAGTCATGGGTGTTGAAGCTTTAGCAAGATACATGGTGCAAGAAATCCAAGCTGTTTATAGATTGCAAGGTGTGAAAATTGATGATAAGCATATTGAGGTTGTAATTCGCCAGATGCTCCAGAAAGTAGAAATTACTCATACCGGTGATACTACATTTACAATTGGAGAATTGGTAGATGCTGCTGAACTTGAAGATATTAATAAGAAAATTGTAAAAAACGGCGAGGATCCTGCTAGAGCAGAACCGGTACTACAAGGAATTACCAAAGCATCACTTCAAACAAATTCCTTTATATCAGCTGCATCTTTCATGGAGACAACTAAAGTTTTAACCGAAGCTGCTGTTGCCGGTAGACTAGATAAATTGATTGGTTTGAAAGAAAATGTCATAGTTGGTCGGTTAATACCTGCTGGAACAGGCTTTTATATGAACAGTGCTAAAAAAGAAGCCCAAAGTCGCGATAAAAAAATTATTGAAAATCAGTAAAATTGACTCTGATTAAATTTACTACCTTTTGCTATTTTAAATCAGGTAAATTTAATCAGAGTTAGAAATGAGAAAGTATATTTAGTCTACTATCCTAAATTGTAAAAATAAATTACAAACTCTTAAATTTCAGGTTGGACTTATTTCTAAAGGTATGCAGATAGGACAAAACAGGCATAAGTATATATAATATTGGTTAAGGGTATTTTTCTGTTGGTTTTATGACCCGTAGAAAGCAAGAACCAACTTCTTTTATCTTAGTTGTCCTCAATTTATATAATATCTCTTATGCAATTACTTATGTTTTTATTATCAAATAATTATAAGAATGCTCGTAATTCTTAAATTTCAAGAATTACGAGTGTTTCTAAAGCAAATGAATAGTGTTGCAGGATTCATTTCACTATTTCTTTTTTATCTAACGTCTTTAATCTTGGGAAACATTTTCTTCGCTCGTTTTCCCTGTACATTGGCTTTTATCATCATCAAATGTAGAAATAAGTAGTTGGCAAATATCATGATAATCAAATCTATCTGCTACTTGAATAGGCATCAGCTCTTGGTGATCACTATTAACCCCACTATATAGCATCTCCGATTCGTGTATTATAGATGTTATTTACATTGGAGGTAGTACATTCCTCATCAGTGTAGAGTTCTCTCATTTCTGCTTCATAAGAATTTAAACAACTGCGAATTTCCTCTGTATTACGTGTAAGAATAGCCTGATATAAAATAGGCATAGTTTGGCTAATAAGCTCATCAGCAGGTTCAATTTCTTCATCGCTAATATCGGTCATTTGATCTTCATCAGCAATAATTTTTTCTTTTTCTCCTTTGACTTTTTCTTTAAATTCCTCTTTTTCCTTAGACATAATTTTTTATTCCAATGTTAATTATGAATTCTCTAGATAATTCTGGATTAGATAATAAAACAATGCTATTTTTTTCAACTATAAGATACAATCTAAAGCTAAAATATAATACATTTTTTAATTTAAGGTTAAATACGTGGGTTATAAGTCCATACTTTTATCCACTTTTTATCAGCTCCTGATTATTTCTTGCAAATAGGGTAACCTGAAAATCAATAAACTTATTTATTTCCAGCGATTTTGCTAGATTATTTGCATGCAGTAAAATTTTTAAATCCCTGGTAAGATCCGCAAAAAAGAAAACAGGCTCACCGCTCTGTTTAGTACCTAAGATTTCCCCTCCACCTCTCAATATTAGGTCCTGTTCTGCAATATAAAAGCCATCATTACTTTCCCGCATAATTTTAAGTCTTTCCCGGGCAAATTTGGATAATTTTTTTTGGTTATACATAAGTAGACAATAAGATTGTTTGCTTCCTCGTCCTACTCTACCCCTTAGTTGATGAAGTTGGGCAAGGCCAAATTTTTCGGCATTTTCGATAATAATCAAATTACTGTCCGGAACATCAATACCGACCTCAATAACTGTTGTTGCAACTAAGATTCTAACTTTACCGTTTTTAAACTCTTGCATCACCTGATCCTTGAGTGCTGCTTTCATTTTTCCGTGAAGCATAGCAACCTGGTTTGGATATGCCTTATCTAGTTCAGTAAATCTAGTACTTACATCAGAAAATAAAGAAAGGTCCGAATTTTCTTCCTCAGAAAAAGCTGTTTTTAATATCTCATCTGATTGATCGATTAAAGGGCATACCCAATAAATTTTCTCTCCTATTTGTAATTTTTTATTTAGTGAGATAATAACTTCAGATCTTTTTTCACTAGAAATTGCTGAAGTGATTATAGGTAATCGATTACGCGGTTTGGTTTTAAGTTGTGAGACACTCATATCTCCAAATATAGTTAAAGTTAAACTCCGCGGGATAGGGGTAGCCGTCATGACAAGGACATCAGGTCGAGATGCTTTTTTAATTAATTCAAGTCTTTGCTCGACCCCAAATCTGTGTTGCTCATCAATAATAATATATCCTAAATCTTTAAATTCTACGCCTTTTTGAAATAAAGCATGAGTGCCGATTAATATATCAATATTGCCTTCAGCTAAATCTTTTTTTAATTGAAGTTGTTGTTTTGGTGAAGTTTTACCTGTTAGTAACTCCACTTTAATACTGGTATTTTCTAGAGCGTTGCAGAAAAATTGATAGTGCTGAGCACTTAGCAAGTCTGTTGGAGCCATTAATGCTGTTTGTGTACCTGACGTCACAACATTTAACATAGTCAGAAGGGCGACTAGTGTTTTTCCAGAGCCCACGTCTCCTTGCAACATACGCATCATTTGTATATCAGCAAATTGGTCAGTTTCTATCTCCTTAATTGCCTTTAATTGGCCTTCGGTTAATTCAAAACCAAGCTTTTTTAGGATTGATTTATGTAAATCATGGTTTGGCGGAAATGATCTACCATGCCTTTTTTGTTCTTCGGTTTTAATTTTTACCAAGGATGCCTGATTGGCAAACAATTCTTTTTCTGCTAGTTTTTTTATATTCAAACTTATATTTCTGTCAATATCATAATTTGTTCCAGAATAGCCAATTAGGTGTAAATTTTTGATTTCGCTCAGTAATTCGTCGATATATTTTTTTTCTTCTAGCTGCTGCTGAGAAAAAAACTTTCTTGTATTAATAGCATTTTCTAGAATGCTAATAGCCTCTCTAATATAACCATATAATTGCTTGTTAATTATACCGTAAGTAAGCGGGTAAACAGGCATTACAGGCGTAGTTAAATTTTGTCTGAATATAAATTCCGGATGGCTTATTTGTAGAGAACGGTCAAAAATTTCTACTTTACCAGTAATGATATATTTCTGACCGATTCTTAATTTGCTAAAAATGAATGGGTGAATTTTACTAAAAAAAACCAGAATAACCGTACCTGTAGGATTAGAAACCTTAATTTTAAGTGGAGATCGTTTTGAGGATGGACGAAGTACATCATCTATTCTTACTTCTGTTTGAATTAGTTCACCATTTTTTACTTTTGTTAGATCTGGATTTATTCTAATAAGGTTATAAGCAATCGGTTTGTAAAAAACCAAATCTCTTAAGTTAACAATTTTAAGACGCCCTAAAGCTTTTTGAGCCTGTTCTGATATGCGCAATAATGTTTTAATCGGCTGAAAAAATATATCGTACATATTTAAATTTTGTTACTACCCGTAGAGGATTAGAGTTTTATGCAATGTTTAAAGGTAAAACTGATAATAAAACTTCTTCTGCCGTAGTTAAATAAGAAAGTGTTTTTAGGGGTTATTCTAGTTGAATTACTGGGAAAAGTAAAAGGAGATTACTTCTATAAAAAGCAATCTCCTTGTCGTTTTTGTTTTATATTAAGAATAAGTTGGATAAGTGCGGTTAGAAACCCATTCCGCCCATACCACCCATTCCGCCCATACCACCACCAGCTGCTGGTGCATCCTCTTTATTAGTAGGATCAGCAGTAATGATAGATTCGGTAGTAATGATTAACGAAGCAACAGAGGCAGCATCCTGCAGAGCTGTTCTAACTACTTTAGTAGGGTCGATAATACCAGCTTTGAACATATCTACATATTCCATCTCTTGGGCATTAAAACCAAAAGTAGTTGATTTGCTGTCAGTTAGTTTGCCAGCAACAATAGCTCCGTCTACTCCTGAATTTTCCGCAATTTGTCTTGCCGGGGCTTGAAGAGCTTTTTTGACGATGTTTATGCCAGCTTGTTGATCATCGTTAGCTCCTTTTAAATCATCCAAGGCTCTAGCAGCGTAGAATAAAGTAACTCCACCACCAGGAACTATACCTTCTTCTACGGCAGCTCTAGTTGCATGAAGAGCATCATCAACACGATCTTTTCTTTCTTTAACTTCGATTTCAGTAGCACCACCTACTTTAAGAACTGCAACACCGCCAACAAGTTTTGCCAATCTCTCTTGTAGTTTTTCCTTATCATAATCAGAAGTCGTGTCTTCTATTTGTTTACGGATTTGTGCGCATCTTGATTCAATATCTACCTTAGAACCGGCACCTTCAACGACGACTGTGTCTTCTTTGGAAATTTTGACTTTTTTAGCACTACCTAACATTGAAAGAGTTACATTATCAAGTTTCATACCAAGATCGTCACTGATTAACTGCCCATTGGTTAGAACTGCAATATCTTCGAGCATAGATTTTCTTCTATCACCGAATCCAGGTGCTTTTACCGCCGCCACTTTTAACCCACCACGGAGCTTGTTAACGACTAATGCGGCAAGCGCTTCACCTTCAACATCTTCAGCAATAATTAACAAAGGTCTGGAAGACTGAACAACTGCTTCAAGAACAGGTAACATCGGCTGTAAGGAAGAAAGTTTTTTCTCGAAAATAAGGATATAAGGATTATCAAGCTCAACTATCATCTTTTCGGAATTTGTTACGAAATATGGAGATAAATAACCTCTATCGAACATCATACCTTCTACTACATCGACTTCAAAACCAAAATTTTTGGCTTCTTCTACAGTTATAACCCCTTCTTTACCGACTTTTTTCATAGCAAGAGCGATCTGCTCGCCTATTTCTTTATCTCCGTTAGCAGAGATAGTACCTACCTGGGCTATTTCCTCATGACTACTGATAGGCTTGCTGGATTTTTTTATCGACTTTAGCACTTCTTCAACTGCAATATCGATTCCTCTCTTAAGATCCATAGGGTTAAATCCTGCAGCTACCGCTTTGTTACCCTCTTTAACTATTGCTTGCGTTAGGATAGTTGCTGTTGTTGTACCGTCACCTGCTACGTCTGCTGTTTTACTTGCAACGGATTTTACTAATTGAGCACCTAAATTCTGTTCTGGATCCTTTAATTCAATAGCTTTAGCTACGGTAACACCGTCTTTTGTTACTCTTGGTGCTCCAAAAGACTGTTCTATTGCAACATGACGTCCTTTTGGGCCTAAAGTAACTTTAACGGCATTTGCTAGAAAATCCACTCCTTTAATCATTTCTTCACGGGCTTTTGTACCGTATTTTATTTGTTTAGCCATAGTATATTACTCCCTTATAAAATATTTAGTTACTTAATTTATTATTCCCATAATGTCAGATTCTTTCATAATAATGAATTCCTGACCATTTACTTTCACTTCTGTTCCACCCCATTTACCATAAAGTACTTTGTCTCCTACTTTTACCTCAAGAGGGATAAGATTACCGTCTTTGTCCTTAGTACCTTTACCGACTGCAATAACCTTTCCTTGCATAGGCTTTTCTTTTGCCGTATCAGGAATAATTATACCTCCAAGAGTTTTTTCTTCTTGGTCCATAGGTTTAATCGCAACACGATCGTGCAATGGTGTAAAATTCATTTTGAACCTCATTAATTTAAGTTAACCAAAAACGCTTAGCTTTAGCTAACACTAAGCTTGTGCTGTGTATATATGCTTTAAAGATAATAGTTCAAGTACTTACAAAAATAATTTTTAAAATAATTTTTCATATTCAGTCTTGTAAAATTCAAGGACTTTATCTAATGGTAGGGTTTTACTATACTTTGTCCTGATTGATTGCAAGTAATATTTAACCTTTAGTTTTTGCGATAACATTTCTAAGCTAAGGTTTTGAAGCAATTCTGGGATAATGGTTTGACAAATCTCAGGATGACTAATAGCAAAATTATAGGCAGCTCGTAAATTATTATACGACTCAAATTTTCTATCTAGCTTTGTAGGGTTTTTTTGCTTGAATATTAGTATATTGTTAACAAAAACAAAATTGCTATATTTTGCACATCTAAGCGACATTGACATAGTCTGGGAATAGATACTGCTGTCGGCCTTGCCAGTTTTTTCAAGTAAGTTTCTTGCGACTAAACTTCCGGAGCCCCCAATATTCCTCAAGGGTTTAATTTTGTTTAAAAGAATTTGAGTTATCGGTACTTGAATTAATCTTGGTTGGATAGGTAATTTTTCAGGAAAAGTTGTTGCATTTTCTACTTCCTTTCCCTTTATACAAGCAACTTCTGCTCCTAGTTTTTTACATGAATCGATCATTATCATAGTGGATTCCGGGTGTAAAATCTCATCACCTTCTACAAAATGGATATAGTCTCCGTTAGCTAGATTTATAGCCTTATTTATACTTATTGCCGGACCTTGGGTTTGTTGGGTAATGATAGTTGTTCTTGGCAAATCATTGACGGCGAATTTAACGGTAGTTAAAGAATTATCTTTTGAACCGTCATCAATAATGATAAACTCTTTTGTAAAATTACCAACTGTATTTTGTAGGGATTTTATTAAGCAAGGAATATTATTTTCATTGTTATTTAAAAGAACTATATAAGTACATTTTAGCATATTTAAATTACTATGTATTAGAAGAGAAATGATTAAAATTAGCTGCTACAAAACTACACCAGAAAAACTCTCGAGAGCCTTTTGTAATCTAGCAGAAAAATGTTATAATAACGCTATTAAGATATTTGTCTATACAAACAGCAAAGAGCAAACTTTTGAACTGGATACTGTTTTATGGATATATTCTAGGAAACAATTTATCCCGCATGGTACTATATATGATATATTGCCGGAAAAACAACCTATTTTAATCGGTTCTGAGTTAAAAAATTTGAATAATTCATCAAGTATGATAGTAATTAATCCTGATGAAGATAAAATTTTATCTATTCTCTCATCAACCGAAGTCTTTGACGTTAATAAATGCGAACGGTTGTTTCTTCTGCACGACAATACCTTCTCATTATCGAATCAGAATATAAATAACATAATCGTAAAATCATCGCTTCATGATTTTAGGCTTGATTTTTATATGCAAGCTGATAATAACTCATGGCACGTTCAAAATAATGTATTAAATAAATAATTGTAACGGTTAATAGTAATAAGGTCACATAATAATTAAAAAAATTTATGTTGGCTCTCTTAGAAACTAAATTAGCCTTAATCAGATTATCTGATAATATTATAATATGATTATAGGGTTAAAATAAACCAAATAGCTAATTGATATTTTGTTTACCATTTTGATAAGAGTGAGTGTTTGTCTCTATAATTCTAACTAAGTAGTTGCTTAATATTTATTAAAGTAATTTTTTACCGTTTATGGCAAAAGTTTTAGTAGTGGAAGATAATGAGTTAAACTTGAAACTATTTTGCGATTTGTTAATGTTAAAGGGTCATGAAGTTATTGTTTCGAAAGATGGTTTCGATATAGTAAATATTGCTATCGAGCAGTTACCTGAACTTGTATTAATGGATATACAATTAGCTGACATTTCAGGGATAGATTTAATAAAAGCCTTAAAAAATAATCCCCAAACAAGAAGAATACCTATTATAGTTATAACTGCATTTGCTATGAAGAATGAGGTAATAAGGATTTCAGAATCGGGGTGCGATCTATATCTTTCAAAACCTGTATCTATTGACAATTTCTTCTTTTCTATCGAAAAGTTTATAAGTAATAATAATATTGTTTAGGTATCATGACTGCCACCGTACTAGTAGTAGACGATTTAGAGCCAAATATTAAGTTGTTAGAGGCTAAATTATTAGCAGAGTATTATATTGTGCTTACTGCCAACACTGGATCTGCAGCACTTGAGACGTTAGCTCAAAACAAGATAGATATCGTATTACTAGATGTCATGATGCCAGGAATGGATGGGTTTGAAACATGCAGGAAAATTAAACAAAATCCCGAAACAACTCATATACCTGTAGTGATGGTAACTGCTCTTTCTGATATTGAGGACAGAGTAAAAGGTCTGGAAGCGGGAGCAGATGAGTTTCTCACAAAACCAATCAATGATACCGCACTTTTTGCGAGAGTGAAATCTTTGGCCCGAATGAAAACTGTAATTGATGAGTTAAAGCTTAGAAATACTATTAATGCGGAACTTGGTGCTACAGTAGTAGAGCTTAAAGATAATTTTTCTGAGAGCAAGATATTGTTGCTAGATGATGACCTAGTTCAAGCAAAAAATATAAAAGATAATCTTTCTGAGCTTTCAAGCCAGGTTAAAGTTTTAGTGTCTCCGGATGAAGTAGATACTTTAGGAGCGTTTATTCCGGATCTCATAATTATAAGCTGTCAAATAGGTACCGCTGATCCTCTTCGGATTGCGGTAATGCTTCGTTCAAAACCGACTTTTAAAAATTCAGCGGTTATGATGCTTGCTGAGGAAGAGGATATAGCTATGGTTATTAAAGGGATGGAACTCGGAGTTAATGACTATTTTATGTATCCCGTTGATAAAAGTGAATTAAAAGCACGCGTTAGAACTCAGCTTAGGAGGAAGCGTTATCAAGATGATTTACGGGCAGAACTTGAGGAAAGTTTTGATCTCTCTACAAAAGATGGTTTAACTGGCGTGTTTAACAGAAGATATTTTGATATTCACGTTAGGCAAATGGTTGATAAAAGTAAAGAAACAAAAAAACCTGTTTGTATTATGATGTTCGATGTAGACCACTTTAAACAAGTAAATGATACTTACGGTCATCTGGCGGGAGATGCTGTTCTAAAAACATTAGCCTCTGTCTTGAAATCTTCATTTAGGGTTACGGATTTAATAGCAAGATATGGTGGAGAAGAGTTTATAGTTCTTCTAAATAATATTGATTTGCACAACAGTCTTCAAGTTGCAGAAAAAACGCGCAGTTTAATAGAAGCCACAGAATTTGCAATATCAGCCCAGGTAGGTATTATACATAAAACAATTTCGATAGGTGTAGCTGAATATCATCAAGGTGATACTGTAGAGGAATTTATTAGCAAAGCCGACAAGGCTTTATACGAAGCGAAAGAAACAGGAAGGAATAAAGTAGTTGCGAGTAAGTAAGATTTTTTGTATATAGTTGTTAATATATTTACTTATTTTTCTTGTTACTGATCTAATTAACTTAGTTCCCAACATATTGTATAATGCTATTAAAATCTGGAATTATTGTTGCTTTTTTTACCGTGCTTTCCAGGATTTTTGGACTAGCCAGGGAGCTGTTCATTGCGGCAACTTTTGGATCAAGTGCTATTGCCGATTGTGTAAATGTTGCTTTTAAATTTCCTAATTTATTTAGAAGGATTTTCGGAGAAGGGGCTTTATCAGTAGTTTTTATTCCTATTTTTAGTCAAAAATTACTAGAATCTAGAGAGTCAGGACGCAAATTTAGTGGAGAAGTATTAACCTTATTATTCATTGTACTTGTTCTATTAACTCTTATAATGCAGGTAGCAATGCCTTATCTTATGGTAGTAATCGCTCCCGGCTTTTATGAAGTTTCGGAAAAGTATGACTTGGCAATTTTACTGTGCAGGATAACAACTCCTTATTTAATTTTTATCTCAATTACTGCAATATTAGGTGGTATATTAAATTCGGTTAAAAATTTTGCTGCTTTTGCCTTTGCTCCGGTAATTATGAATGTGTGCGTTATATTATTTACTTATTTTTCTGAAGGTAAATTGTCAGCTCATTTTGCTATTTCTTATTCACTAATTATTGCAGGAATTTTACAAGTTGCTTTTATGTGGTTTTATGTATTTAAAGCAAGACTATCTTTTCCTCCTTCTTTTAATTTTTTTAACGATCCTGATGTCACAAAATTACTTAAAAATATGGGGCCTGCCTCTGTAAGTTCTGGGGTTCAGCAGATTAATTTATTCATATCACAATCTATTGCTAGTTTTATTCCCGGTGCCGTATCAATATTATCTTATGCGGAGCGTTTATATCAACTTCCTCTGGCTATAATCGGTGTAACCTTTGGTACTATTTTATTGCCAGAATTATCACAAATCTATAAAAAAAAAGATATTACAAGTGCTAATAATTTACAGAATAATGCAATAATTCTATCTCTTGTTCTTTCTGTTCCGGCTACAATAGGGCTGTTTGTGTTGGCGAATCCTATTATTCATTTAATATATGAAAGGGGGGTGTTTGTTTCAGAGGATACCTCCAAAACGGCAAATGCTCTTGCTGCCTTTTCGTTAGGGCTACCAGCTTTTGTAATAGCAAAAATATTAATGCCTGTTTTTTATGCTAAGGGGAATACAAAGACTCCTATGCGTATAACTATTTATTCCTTACTGGTCAACACGTTTCTTAATATAGTTTTAATGATACCGTTTGGTCACGTAGGTATTGCTATGGGTTCAAGTGTTGCGTCCTGGTATAATGTCTGGTTATTGAATAAATATGCGAGAAATAGTGGAGACTTCACAATTTTTACTAAGACTAAACATTGTATTTACAAAATAGGGATAAGTGGTTTGATAATGATGGTAGCGTTATTCCTGATAAATTACTTTTGCCAAGAGTTATATTATTCCAATACGTTAGTTATTAAGATTTTAGCATTATTTTTTACTATTTTTATATCTGGCGCAGTTTATATGTTAATATTGTACTTTTTTAAAATACACTTAATCTTTGTAAAAAAAACTCATGGTTAAGCAATCAAATTATCAAGATCTACTGAAACTAATTGCAATATTTGCAATGGTTGTGGATCATTTGGGGGTATATTTTTTTCCTGATATAACGACATTAAGGATGATAGGTAGATATGCTATGCCTATATTCGGATTTTTTGTGGGGTATAACTTTAAAAACTCAGTAAATTTCCATATATTGTTTTATGGAGTAGGATTATATTTAATATCTACAATCTTTATAATTGAAGCTTTTTGTTCTGCAAATATTCTAATATCTCTTTTTCTGGGACAGATTTATGTATACTTTTTTAAAAAGCAGTTGTCTATCTTAACCAACGGATGGTGGCATTTTATTATTCTAGTCATTTTATCTCCGTTTACCTCGTATATTTTTGATTATGGTTCATTAGTTATAGGGATAATTGTTATAGGTTATATGGTTAGGGTAAAATCTATAAATCTCAGAATTGCTGCTTTTGTTATTTCTTATATTTCTCTATTACACACAGTAATTAATTTTCCTGATTTAAATACGATACATTTGATTTTGTGTGGTGTGATTGTAATAATGTTGTATTTATCGTTAGCTTACGGCAATTTTGAAAAAAAGATTGCGCTTAATATAATGCCTATCACACGTCATGCATTACTGATTTATTGTCTCCATATATTAATTATTGAATTTATCTGGAGATATTACTATATTAGCTAATTTATTGTTGACTAATTGAGAATTCTAACTATATTTTACAAAGATATTTGTACGAAAATTATTTTTAATAAGGTTTCTAGGTCGTGTCTAAAAAGAGAAATAAAAATCTTTTGGTTAAGCTTGTTAGCACTGCGGGTACAGGATATTTTTTAGTAAAAAAACGTAATCCAAAAACCGTAACAGAAAAACTTGCTTTTAAAAAATATGATCCAAAAGTTCGTAAGCACGTTGAGTTTAAAGAAGAAAAAATTAAGTAAATTATTGAAGTTATGGCAGTTAAAATTCGTTTAGCTAGAGGCGGAGCAAAAAAAGTTCCTTATTATAGAGTAGTAGTAGCTGATGCCCGCTCTCCGAGAGACGGTGATTTTATCGAGAAAGTCGGTACTTATAATCCTCTTCTAAAAAAAGAGGATGAAAATCGTGTAACTTTCAAGAAAGATCGTATAGAATATTGGCTTGGGCAAGGAGCGCAACCTACAGAACGTGTTATCAAATTTATTCAGGCTGCCGGTATTAAACTTTCTGCTTCTATTGAAAAGAAAGTAGCTGCAAAAGTTAAGGGACAAGTCAAAAAGCTTTCTAAAAAAGAGCTAAAAAATACTGTAAGCTAGTTTTGGTATAGTTAAGGTTAAAATTTATCGAGTTTAACATTAATTATTATAGCGACAGAATTTAGAATGTTTTCTAGTTATTGTTCTAATATTACATTGATAACTTCTATTTCTATATAGAAATTATATAGTAAACCTTGAAAACTTAGCGTTTTTAGGTAATACTTTCTGTTAACACTTATTGCCGGATTAGCTCAGTGGTAGAGCAACCGCCTTGTAAGCGGTCGGTCGTCAGTTCGAATCCGACATCCGGCACCACCTTTTTACCAAGATGAAGATTTTAAAATATCTCAATAATTGATGTAAGGCGAACTTATATTCACTCTAAAGATAACGCTGGAAATAAAATATATAAATATATTTTTAGTTTACTACTTCACGTCGTTATTGATAGGGCAGGCTCTTATATTTTAATCTATATTACTAGATACCGTACATTCTAACCCGTTTTTATTTCATTTCGATACGATTAGTGTTTACAAGAGGGATTTTTTTCCCTTCTTAAAATAAAACTACAATTTTTTTGTTCTTATTTGTCTGTTAAATATTTTAATCCAATTTAAACTTAATTTAAGCTTACGGTATATGAAGTCAGTGGTTATTATAAATTTATATAATTTCATCAGGGTTAATAATACGAGCTTGTTCTCCTAATGGATCAATAGGTATTTCATTATCTTGCATCTTACTATGTAAAACTGACACCATTTCAATCATTTTTGGCTTTGGCTCAATGTCATTTGCTGAAAAACACCCGCTAAATTTTTCTTTTAACTTTTGGAAAAAGGTTTTTTCTACCTTTAAAGGCTCTTTTATTTTATGTGCGAATTTAAACTTTACTCTCTCAGCTTCTGCTTGGCTTAATCTCTCTGTTTCAAGTGTTATTACTTCTGCGGTTCTAGTTATTCCCCTTATTAACTCTTCTAATTTTCCCAATTCTGGTATTACTCCTTTTTCTAGTGCTCCTTTTTGTAACCCTAGTTGGTTTTTTGCTTCGCGCACAAGCGGATGTTCTTTAAAAAAAACTCCGGCTGGTAATAGCTTTTTTGCAGCTTGTTTCTGTGCTAGCTCTAATAATACTATCCCTTCTTTTAATTCATCTAGTAAACTTCTTGCTTTCAGTTTTTCTAATTCTTCTCTCTCTAGTCTTTGTTTTTCTAATTTTTTCTGACGTTCTAACTGAAATAGAATCTTTCTTACTTGTTGTTCATGATATTCCTTGAATTTTTGTAGCCGTTCTTGCTTCTGCCTCTCTTCTTCTTGTTTTTGCCTTTCTGTTCTTGCTAAAACTTCTGCATTATGTTTATCATAATATTCTTTCAACTTTTTCTGCTTTGTTTTTGCCTCTTCTTCTTTATCTAATTTTTCCAGTTCAAGCCTATGCTTCTCTGCTTCTCTATCACATCTTTCTTGCTCCAGCTTCTTCCTTCTTTCTTCAACTTGAGCTAGTTCCTCAAGCTCTAGACTTTTCCTTTGTTCTTCAACTCGAGCTAGTTCCTCAAGCTCTAGACTTTTCCTTTGTTCTTCAACTCGAGCTAGTTCCTCAAGCTCTAGTTTTTTCCTTTGTTCTTCAACTTGAGCTAGTTCCTCAAGCTCTAGCTTTTTCCTTTGTTCTTCAACTTGAGCTAGTTCCTCAAGCTCTAGTTTTTTCCTTTGTTCTTCAACTTGAGCTAGTTCCTCAAGCTCTAGACTTTTCCTTTGTTCTTCAACTTGAGCTAGTTCCTCAAGCTCTAGTTTTTTCCTTTGTTCTTCAACTTGAGCTAGTTCCTCAAGCTCTAGACTTTTCCTTTGTTCTTCAACTCGAGCTAGTTCCTCAAGCTCTAGCTTTTTCCTTTGTTCTTCAACTTGAGCTAGTTCCTCAAGCTCTAGCTTTTTCCTTTGTTCTTCAACTCGAGCTAGTTCCTCAAGCTCTAGCTTTTTCCTTTGTTCTTCAACTTGAGCTAGTTCCTCAAGCTCTAGCTTTTTCCTTTGTTCTTCAACTCGAGCTAGTTCCTCAAGCTCTAGCTTTTTCCTTTGTTCTTCAACTTGAGCTAGTTCCTCAAGCTCTAGTTTTTTTCTTTGTTCTTCATGTCTTTGCTTTACCTCATTCCGCAGTAGGTCTTTTTTATTAAATTCTACGTTTTCATTTTCTATTCTTTCGAGTGGGGCTTCTATAGCTATTTCTGCTTTTGCTCCGGGCGGCTTTTGTCCTTGTTTTAAATCAGATTTAGGTTTTAATATTTGTGAACTTTGGTCAATGTCCCTTTCAGTTATTACTACAATTTCTGATGATTCAACTGTTATAATGGCTTCGTCAGTTAAACTATCATTATTTTTTACTGTTAACTGCTTATCTTCTGGTAATTTGGCTTTGCTCTTAAGAAATGTTATTGGTGCTAATGTATTAGTAGGAGATAGTGAAAAATTTTCTGCATTTGTAAAATATTCTAGTTGTTCAGTGCTAGGTTCACTTATTGGTTGTAAAGAAGTTTTGGCAAAGTAATAGGGCTTTTCTGAATTAATCGTTAAATCATTTTGTATTTTGCTTAAAAAGTTATTCTCTTTGTTTTTTGGAATGGTAATATTAGGATCGACAATAAATATATCTTCGCTATCCCTTAAAAGCATTCCGGTTCTTTTTCTTCTGACGGTACCGGTAGTAATATCTATATATTCAGTGTAGTCAGCTGTACGAGTACCCATAAAATTTTATTTCCGGTATATAATATATTAAAGGACTTTAACAAATATTCAAAATATATGATAATAATTCCTATATGGAAGGCTAGCATACGAGTAGATGATTATCAATTGATTTTTTCACTTTAAAATTTATATTTAGGCTATTTTATATCATTCTATGGTACAACCCTAAAGAAAGTAGAATTATAGACCCGATCTCAAAAGTTATATTACTCAAAAAATTAGTTAAGTAGTACATTACAATAGTTCCACAATAAGAGGCAGAAAAAATTAAGAAAGTACAAATTTTTACAAAATATTTTAAATAAAGTAAAAAATAGCAAAATATAGGGATTTACAGTAGCTTTATATATCTTTGGAAATTTGAATTTTAAAATCTTCTAATTCCGAAGAAAATAACAACTGTATATTTTCTAAAATAATTTCATATTTTTTATAAAGAATAAGCAATTCTGGATCTGAGAAGTTACCTAATACGTAACTTGCAATACTTAAATTTTGAGATACAGGCCTTCCAATACCGATCCGGATTCTGTAATAATCCTGACCTAGTTTCTGGTCTATGGATTTTAATCCATTATGCCCGCCATTGCTCCCTCCAAACTTGCATTTCACTTTGCCAAGCTCAAGATCAATGTCATCATGTATTACGATTAATTGACTACGTTCTATTTTATAATAAGACATAACCGGTAAAACAGCGTTCCCGGATAAATTCATAAAGGTAGTTGGTTTACAAAAAACTGTTTTATAATTTTCTATATTACCGAGAGCGACATCCGCATTAAATTTTGATTTATAATTCCAGATAAAGTTATAGCGGCTAGACATAAAATCTACCGCCATAAAACCCGCATTGTGTCTGCTTTTTCTATAAATTTCTCCGTGATTTCCAAGCCCAACAAGTAAAAACATCCATTAAGGTATTTTATTTAGTGCTAGCTTTTGCTACTGCTACTGTTTCTTCAGATTCTGCTTCAGCTTTGCCTTTCTTACCGACAATAGAGGCAATAACAAATTCTGGATTATCTAATAACTTAGCACCTTCGGGTAAAACAGCCTCCTTGGCTTTAATTGATTTACCAATAGGCATATTTACAGTATCAATCTCTATTTTTCTTGGCAAGTTTTCTACAGGGCAGAGAATAGTTAAAAACCTTCTTACGGTGTTAAAATAACCGCCTCTTTTCACCCCTACGCTATTTTCATTATTCAAATAAACTACAGGTACCTTCATCTTCTGCATTTTATTTCCCAGAAAAATGAAATCAGCATGACTTACTACATCAGTAATTGGGTTTAATTGTATATCTTTCGGTAAAACCTTATGCTTTTTACTACCAATTTCAAGTTGGAATACTTGAGACATATACTGTGGTTTCCTGTAATATTTAGTTATTTCTTTCTCTTCAATTGCAATCGATAAAGCATCTTTACCTGTTCCATAAATAGTAGCAGGAACCATACCTTTTTTTCTTAGAGATCTAGACGCGCCAGTGCCCACCTCTTCCCTAATTTGAGCCATTAACGATACTACTTCACTCATTGCTTTTTCTCCTGATTTTCAATTGGCGTAAAACTACCTAGCACCTTACAATAGCAATTAATATACAGCTAACAGAGTAATAATTCAAGAGGTTTTTAAGGTTTTGAACTTAAATTATCGCTCTCAAATTATAACAATAAAAAACCAATATAAATGGAAATTACTTTAAACAATTAAAGTCCGTTCAGTTGTGTTTATAAATTTAAGAGAAGTAATATATGCAAAAACTAAGGTTTTACGAATTACGATAATAGAGGGAATTAAGCTGAGTGAAATGTTAACGTAATATTAATTTTTGGTGGTGATAGCTTATTTAAAGCCTAAAAATTGGCTTAAATTTGATTCCCAAATATTATAATTATGTGAGTTATTGTAAAGTTAAGAAAACTGAAAACTTTTATAGTTATTACTGCTTTTAAAAGGGCTACTGCATTCTAATGTAATTTATTTCTTGTATATTAACCATGCAAAGTAAAATCACTGCTCTCTCCTGAGGGTGTTTTAGGATGCCAGTCATGTTCTGTTTCCATATCTAACCCAATTGTAAGGGAAGAAGGGAAGGAAGAAGAAAAAGAAGAAGACATGCTGCTTGTAGAAGAAGGCGATAATGAAGAAGAGGATGAACTGCTATCGTATTTTGTAGAACCATACTTTTGCCCGAGATATATTGTCCGTTCTAGCTCATCAGCAGGGACTTGCGGAATGCCCTTGAGATATGTATCGACCTTGCTACGTATAGTTTCAAATGTACAATCATCATCTAAATCAATTTTATAATTAACTACTGCCATATAAGTGTTTATTACTGAGGCAGCTAACTTGTTTTTTGCATTAATTATCATGTCTAAAACAGTTTGATTTTCCCGATTTTTTATTTTTAAGCCTAACCTTGGGGACTTTAGCCAATGTGCTGGAGAATAAATATCGGTTAGAACAAACTCGTAGAAAGCAGCAGGATCACCATGCCTGGTAAAGGAGCTATGTAAAGGGTTATCGTTATACTTGTTCTGCGAACTTAAATTAAATACTGGTTTTATTTTTTCTAAAGAGGAATCAGTTTTGGTGTTTATATAATTGGCAGTTATTGAAGAAGCTAAGTAATGCCATGATGTATTGCCTTCTTTATCTTTAGCAGTACCAAGAAGATCGGAATTCTTGGAGCTGATTATTCTTATTAAAATATTATTAACCTGTACCTTAGCTACTTGCGCATCAGGAAAACTACAAAAAATTTCTAATAAATCCTCGCAAAATAAATGGGCTAGATTTCTTCCCCATAAATCAACCTCTTGTAAATCCAACTGAGAAATTACTTCTTGGTCAGATAATAATTTTTTATATAAATATGGGCTTTGCTCACTTGGAATTATACTAAAAAGGGTTGTTAAAAATCCCCTCGTATGACTACCTGAATTAATATCTGCTTTATTGTATATAAGGTATAATGCAACATCAATCAGCTGATCCTGTTTTTCGGGATCAATAACATATTTTTTAGGTACTAGTAGCGGAAAATCTGTTTCTTTACTAACCTTTGTAAGTTGGTAAGCTATTGAATCCAGTAAAGTTCTACCATTATACCACTCATTAATATCAATCTCTATTTTTAAAAGCTCATTAACCATTTCTATATTTGCATAACCTGAGTCAATCAAATAAAAAAGCAAGAAAAATTTATTATCTTTATCAAAAAGTATTTGAGTAGTAAATTTAAACATTACTAATTTATCTAACCCATCACTACTAAGTAAATTTTGCTTATGGAGCTTCCCATATTCAGTAAGTCTGATCAATAAATCCAATAAGCTAAAGGCACTTAATTTTTTACTACTTTCATACTTTATTAAATAACTAAAGTTATTCAATAGTTCAAATTCATCGTATATAGCACTTTCTAAAAGAGTTTTTAGCATTGGCCCAGTTTGGCCAGTAAGGTATTCCTCTATTTTCTCAATTTCTTTTAGTACTAGTTCATCCTTAGTATTTAAAGCTAGCATATTCTCGAAGCTAAAAAAGCGAATTAAATATATAATTGGATGTATAGTTTTTTGTATAAATTCTAGATTGCTTTTTTCTCTTAAATCTATAATTTTCAAGAAATTACTAGAATGTGAATCAAGATCAATTAAATCTAAAAGCTGTAGAATTTTTTGAAAATGCTGAACATTACCTTTTAAAAAAATCTGCTCAAAAAAACTAAGAATTTTTTGAGTTTGGTTTAAAAGTGATAGTTTTTCTTTTAAATGATACTCTTCTAAATGATCTAAATATTCTTTTGCTTTAATCGCCCGGTCTTTAGTAAGGCCAGTATAATCATACCTTTCATTTTTTAGTTTACTTCTGGGTTTACCATTGGATATTTCTTTTTCATCTAACAATTCGATAACTGAATTTGCATTTATATATACTCTACCATGAACGTCTTTTAGATGTTTTTTTGTCGATGATTGGATTCCGGTTAGCCATTTGATTGCTGTATTCGTATAGTATAGTTGGTATTTGTAATATTTGTTTGTCCTGATAATAATATTATCACTGTCAAAATACTTTAATATGATATCGGATAAAGCTTTGTTAAAATAGTTGTCAAGAATTGAAAGAAAATTAATATAATAACCGTGCCAAACTTGATCTGGCATGCTAATTTGTTGCTCTAAAACTGCTTTGTACTTGCTTAGTTTTAAAATTAAATTGTCTGTACTAGAGCTGTCTAGAATGGTTTTGTAAAATAAACGGTGGTCTTGCATTAAAAATTCTAGTTTATCTAATAATTTGACTAAATTCTTTAAATCTTCCCCTCCGAAGAACTGGAAGATACCACCGCCATCAGGTGATTTTGCATTATGAACCATTATTAAGAACTGTCCATCGGTAATTTTGTATTGTTTGACAAATTTGTCTACATCTACCCAAGCCTTAAGCTCCCCCCTTATCCTAAGAAGTAATTGTAAAGATTCTGCAAGTAAATCTATTTGTTTTTTGTACAATTCTTGGTTATGTGTAAAAACACCTTTAAAACTCTTTTTACTACACCAGAAATATTCTCCTGATCACCAGGTTTATTAGGCAGTTTTGTAACTATTGATAAACTGCTTAGTGTTTTCTCTAGAAACTTTTTTCGTAAATCTATCTTATATTTAATTGGAATTATCAGCGCCGTAGTTGCCAATTCTGATGAAGTATAAATTAGTTCTTCATCATTAAGTTTTGAAATTTTTTCTAAATTATCTATTCTCTCGGATAGCTTTTTTATACTAGATATCTTGTAACGTGGCTGTTTAGGTAAAGAAAGTAAAGCGTCAACCATTTCAAGAGGTTCTAACGGTTCTGGATTTTTTAATATCTTTAGCTGTTGTTTTAGTTTTAATATGTGGATAGGGTACGTTTTTTGCCTTATTTGTTCATTAATAGAGTGTATTTCTTGTTCCTTTTTGTGCTGTTTGCTGAGTTCTATCCATACCTTTTTCCTTACCAAGCTAAGTTTTTCTTTTTCCTTTACTAGTTCCGGGTCTTGTAATTTAGACAAAATACTAATCATTTTCCCTAAAGCACCATCAGTATCGTCTTTTATTATATCTTTCGGTTTTTTCTTTCTGGATTTGTGTTCTTTCCAGATTTGCTTAACACGATCTTTCATAAAAGTACCTGATATACTGTTATTTTAGTTTAGATGCTAAAAGATATAAATTTTTAACCTTAAGTTGTATAATTTGCAGGAATTATTACAAAACTTCTGTAAAAGTCAAGTTAAACCTTAAGTTTAATCACACCTTTAAAAGTTATTTAATAGCTAATTGGTATTAAAATCTGAAAGCGTTTAATTGCAGGATATCATTACTATCAAGATATAGTTTTTTAGGTAGAGAAATTTTGGCTAAAAAGCCATTTTCAGTAGGGTAGAAAATTGATATTAAACTGTTTGCTTTTTCTGAATTATTTTTATTGCTTAAAATATTTATCAACTTTGTTAATTCATTTGTATTTTTAGGGTATAATTTGAGATCATAGGTTATATTCTGCATAATATCTTCAATGAAAGAGAAGCTTTTAGCAGTTATTTTAGCTCCGCCTTTATCAATGAAAACATCACAGGTAACTACTACGGATTCCTTTAAATTCATTAAGTGCGCATAATCTCGCATAATTTCTTCGTTGTATACGGTAATTTCTATTATACCGTGAGGATCAGAGAGCATTATAGTTACAAATCGCCCGCGTTGAGACATCCGAGAGTCTTTTTTAATTATTACTCCGGCAAGTTTTAAAAGGTAAGAGCCTTCTGCTAACTCGTGTTTTACATAAATTGAATTTTTTATGCCATATGTTTCAAATATTGGAATATGCCTTGATAATGGGTGCTTATCGAGGAAAAGACCCATTACTTCAAATTCATGATATGCTAATTGTTCTTCGGTGAGTTCATCCGTATTATTAACTAAAATGTCATCGCTTGTTTGATTAACTTGGATTAAACTAAATTGACTTGATTTTTTTTCAGTATGGTAGGAAAGGCTATATGCCATTAACTTTTGCACGCTCATAAGCAAAGTATGCCTATTAGGATGAAGCGAATCAAAGCATCCTGCTTTAATAATATTTTCTAGTAATTTACGATTAATTAGTTTCGGAGGAGTTCTTTCAATAAAATCTATTATACTTTTGAATTTTCCGCCGTTGTTTCTTATTTTCTCAACTTCGTGACCAAAATTAGCGGTAACGCTTTTAATAGCTCCGAAAGAAAATATAATTGATTTAGAGGAATCTGAATTTTTTCTAATGGTAAAGTAGCCATTAGATTCATTAATTGAAGGGGAGATGATTTTAATGCTGAAGATTTTTGCTTCTTGTAGGAAGATATTTATCTTATCGCTATTATCAATATCCAGATTCATTGCCGCTACCAGAAATTCAGCAGGAAAATTGGCTTTTAAAAAAGCCGTCTGATAAGAAATAAGACCATAAGCCGAAGCATGTGCTTTATTAAATCCGTAACCTGCAAATTTTGCTACTCTTTCAAATATTGACTTTGCTTGTTCAGCAGGAATATTATTTTTTATTGCTCCACTGACAAAAATCTCTTCTTGAGCATCCATTTCGCTTTTTACTTTTTTACCCATCGCACGTCGTAGTAAATCAGCAGAACCAAGACTGTATCCAGATAATTTACGCGCTATCTCTAATACCTGTTCTTGATAAATAATAACTCCATAAGTAGATTTTAAAATCGGCATAAGTAATGGATGCAAGTAATCGGCTTCTTGTTTACCGTGTTTACAGGCTATAAAGGCCGGAATATTATCCATCGGGCCCGGGCGGTAAAGAGCGCCAAGGGCAATAATATCGTCGATGTTATCTGGTTGAAGTTTTCTAAGAGTATTCTTCATGCCGATACTTTCGAACTGGAAGACACCACTTCCTATCCCTTTTGAGAGCATATTAAAGGTTTTTTTATCATCTAGAGGGATTTTTTCTAACTCAATATTAATTCCTTGTGATTTAAGTAATTCAAGACATTTGGTAATGACAGTAAGTGTCTGTAATCCCAAAAAGTCAAATTTTATAAGACCAGCTAATTCACAATATTTCATGGAATACTGCACTATTAACATGTCAGAATTGCTATCTTTATATAACGGTACGGTCTCTATCATGTCTTCGTTAGCGATAACGATACCGGCAGCATGAGTTGAGGAATGCCTATGCAGACCCTCTAGAACAAGTGCGGTATCTAGGACCTGTTTAATTAGGTCATTATCTCCATTTAGATTATATAAACCTCTTCCGGCTGCTGCCTCTCCAAGCTCTGGAACTTCATCAATAGCTTGCTTTAAGGTTACAGGATTTACAGCATTGAAAGGTACAAGCTCGGTTAGATAATCGGCAACATTATAACTGAGTCCTAAAACTCTGGATACATCTTTGATCACGGCTTTTGCCTGCAACTTACCAAATGTAATAATCTGTCCTACTCTTTCTTCGCCGTATTTATTTCTAACGTAAGATATTACTTCTTCCCGCCGTTCTTGGCAGAAATCGATATCAAAATCAGGCATTGAAACCCGCTCGGGATTTAAAAAACGCTCAAAGAGCAAGCCGAATTTTATAGGGTCAAGGTCGGTAATCTGTAAACACCATGCTACAATAGACCCGGCCCCTGATCCTCGCCCTGGACCTACAGCAATTCCATTTTCTTTGCTCCATCTGATAAAATCGGAAACTATTAAAAAATACCCTTGGAAGTTCATCTTACAAATAATGCTCAGCTCGTACTCGAGGCGGGTAAAATATTCATTACGGATTATAGACTCTTGTTCTTTAGAAATCTTGTCCAAGGAGAACTTAATAGCTAGTTTTTGTTCTAGTCCTTTTTTTGATTCCTCTCTAATGAGATCTTCTTCGGAAATACTACCGTCAGTAAAATTTGGTAAAGCTGGGTCCTTTACTTCTGCCATTACATAAATTCTTTTAGCTAAATTTATGCTGTTTTCAATTGCTTCGGGCAAATCAGAAAATAGCTCGATCATTTCCTCGGCGGTTTTGAAATAACACTGGTTACTTACTCTTTTCCTGGTTTGCTCATCTTTTACGACTCCTTGAGAAATACATAATAATGTATCGTGGGCATCGTGCATTTTTATATTGCTAAATAAAACCTGATTTGTTGCAATTAATGGAATTGAAATTTCATTTGCTATTTTAAGGTAGGGTACTTCTATTTGTTTTTCCTCAGCTAAATTATGCCGCATTATTTCAAAGTAAAATCTATTACCGAAAATCGAAACTAAATTTTTAGCTGTTTCGGTAGCGGCATCATACTCACCTTCTAATAATAATTTTCCGACTATACCTCTAGTATAAGATGATAAAACTATTAGCCCTTCATTATATTTTCTTAAATCATCGAGATTTATATGGTTACAAATTTTGCGATCATTTTTAATAAAACTGTAACTTACTAATCTTAGCAAATTCTTATAACCTATTTGGTCCTTTGCAATTAATAGGACTTCAGCAAAATCCTGCTGCGAATTTTTATTATTAAAAGAAACGTTTAAAATGACGCCGCATATAGGTTGTATACCAGCTTTACTTGCTTCTAAGGAAAATTCTAATGAGGCGAATAAATTGCCTCGATCAGATAAACAGACAGCACTCATACCGTGTTTTTTGGTAAGGGCTACAAGCTCTTTAACCTTTATTGTACTCTCGAGCATTGAATAAGAACTTTGCGTACGAAAGTGGATAAATTTATCGTGAGGTTGACTCATTCCTGTTCGGTGTTCTGAATGTATGTTTTGGGCGATTATAATATAAGGACTTAATTAATCAATACGCATTAATAGTTCCTGTATACGGATCAGATAATTATATTACTCCTCTTTAAGGTACTATACTGGAAATTATAGAGGAGAGAGAATAATTTTTATAAATTCCAGAAATTTTTGTAGACAAGTTGTTTTTAACTTATTATTATCAACTATAGGTATAAATAGCTAATTTATATCTACCCTATAGTTCATAAAGGTATTATATACTTTTCGTGAATTAAGTTGACCAAGGTCAATATAAGGGGTTACTAGTGGTGGTTTCGTAAAACATTCTATCTTTCCCAAGTAAGAGCATTAAGACAGGAACCATCACTTCTTTACTTTAAAAAATATCAGCTTATTTTTAGCTGTTCTAAAGAAATTATTCTTAGAAAATAATTCCTATTTTCCTTTATTAAGTTGTGCTTTTAATATAAAAAATTAACTTGTACATTTTTCAAGATTTTGCTGGATTTTATTTATCTACCGTCATATAAGTTTAATTAAGTAATACTTAAATTGAGATTGTTATGGATAAAGAAAGAGCACTTACAGCTGCACTTAGCCAAATAGAAAAGAATTATGGCAAAGGTTCGGTAATGAAACTAGGGCAGCGCCAAGAGATGAATATTGAAGCTATACCAACAGGGTCGTTAGGGCTTGATGTCGCACTGGGTATCGGCGGGATTCCGAAAGGAAGAATTATAGAAATTTTTGGTCCTGAAAGTTCGGGGAAAACTACTTTAACTCTGCATATAATTGCAGAGGCGCAGAAGAAAGGTGGGACTTGCGCCTTTATTGATGCTGAGCATGCTCTTGATCCGGTTTATGCTAAAAAAGTGGGAGTAAATACCGATGAATTAATTATTTCCCAACCAGATACAGGGGAGCAAGCCTTGGAAATAACTGATACTTTAGTTCGCTCCGGGGCAGTCGATCTAGTAGTTATCGATAGTGTAGCAGCACTTGTTCCAAAAGCTGAAATTGACGGGGAAATGGGAGATTCTCATATGGGATTGCAAGCAAGACTTATGAGTCAAGCTCTTAGGAAGTTAACAGCTTCTATATCTAGAACCAATTGCGTAGTAATTTTTATCAATCAAATCAGGATGAAAATAGGTGTAATGTTTGGTAGCCCTGAAACCACAACTGGAGGTAATGCTCTTAAATTTTATGCTTCGATTAGAATGGATATTAGGCGTATTGGGTCAATTAAAGATAAAGAAGAAGTTATTGGTAACCAGACAAGGGTAAAAGTGGTTAAGAATAAAGTTGCCCCACCGTTTAGGACAGTAGATTTTGATATTATGTATGGGTCTGGTATTTCAAAAGAAGGAGAAATTATTGATATTGGAGTAAAATACGATTTTATTGAAAAATCCGGATCATGGTTTTCTTACGGTGATATGAGAATAGGGCAGGGCAGGGAAAATGCTAAGCAATACATGAAAGATAACCCAGCAATTGCTGAAGAATTATCAGAAAAAATAAAAACACAGTTACTGAGTTCTCCGGCAAGTTTTGCTTTGGCCGAGGATATGATAAGTGGTAGCGACGAATAATTATTATTTAATAGGAGAGATGATGACAAATTTAAATGGAAAAACTGCCCTTGTTACAGGAGCTAGCGGTAGTATTGGCAGAGCAATAACAAAAAAATTACATGGCCTTGGAGCTCATGTATTTATTAGCGGCAGTAATGAGGAGAAATTAGTAGAACTAGGGAAAGAACTAGAAAATAATTATACAATAAAGCCTTGTAATTTGTCAGATATTAAAGCAGCAGAACAATTAATAGCCGATATAGAAAAACTTGACATTTTGGTTTGTAATGCTGGGATAAATCGTGATAATTTAGCGATAAGAATGACCGATGAAGACTTTTCAGCAGTAATTGATATTAACTTAAAAACTAATTTTGTCCTAAATCGAGAAGCAATCAAAAAAATGATGAAGAATAGGTATGGTAGGATCATAAATATTTCTTCTGTTGTCGGTGTTTCGGGTAATCCTGGTCAGGCCAATTATTGTGCATCAAAAGCAGGGTTAATAGGTATGTCAAAATCTCTGGCTTATGAAGTTGCAAGTAGAGGTATTACTGTTAACGCCGTTGCTCCTGGTTTTATTACCTCAAATATGACGGATGCTTTAACTGATACTCAGAAAGAGATGATTGTTCAAAAAATCCCAGCAAAGGTACTTGGTACTCCGGATGATGTAGCCAATGTTGTTGTTTTCTTAGCTAGTGCTGAATCTTCCTATATTACTGGGCAAACTATTCATGTTAACGGCGGCATGCTTATGGTTTAAATATAGTAAAACTAGAAGGAGCTAGAATAATTTAATATTTTGAGGAATTTTAAAAAACAACCAATAATTGACCAACATAAATTTATTTTTATTCTAGCAAAAAGATTTTTTTTGTGCTAAAAGATTGAAACTAGGATTTTGCCTTAGCGCAGAATAACAAATTATGAAAACGATAATGAGGTTTGTTTATGAGTGATAATATCGAACAGAAGATAATTAAAACTGTTGCTGAGACCCTTAGGATAGATGAAAGCACTATCTCTCCAGATTCGAAATTTGTTGATGATCTTGGAGCAGATAGTCTAGACTTAGTTGAACTGATGATGGCAATAGAAGCTGCTTTTGAATGCGATATACCAGACGATAAGGCAAGTAAGATTACTACTGTAGCAGATGCAGTAAAATATGTTGAAAAACATATTAATGCCTAAAAATTAAAGCTTCGTGTAAGCTTTTATGTTAATTTTTTATTAAAGTTTAAAAACATCATTAACTAATCACAGTTTTTATTTAAACACTTACAATATGTTTTAGTTTATACATATTTAAGGGTTTATAAATGTAAATATGATTCAAGGAAAATAAACAAAAGCAGTTATGTCCGGTAAAAGAGTAGTAATCACTGGTGTTGGAATGGTAACCTCTCTGGCTAGGAGTGCGCCTGACAGTTGGTCTAGTATTCTAGCCGGAAAAAGTGGAGTGAAAAAGATTATGTCTTTTGATACTGAGAAACTCCCTTGTAAAATTGCTTCCGAAATTTCTGATTTTAAAGCTGAAGATTATATTACTCCCGGTGATGTAAGAAAGATGGATAGATTTATCCATCTTGGAATAGCAGCTGCAATAGAAGCTGTTGAGGATTCTAATATACTACCGCAAACAGATTATGACAAAGACAGGACGGGGGTAATAATAGGCTCTGGCATAGGAGGTCTTAGTACTATTGAAAAAACTTCCGTTGAATTTCATAATTCAGCCAGAGGAAAAGTTAGTCCGTATTTTATTCCTGCTTCTTTAGTAAACTTGCTTTCCGGTCATGTATCAATTAAGTATGGTTTTGCTGGGCCGAATAGTGCGGTTGCTACTGCTTGCTCTACCGGAGCTCATGCAATTGGTGATGCTTCTAGGATGATCAAATATGGTGATGCTGATGTGATGATAGCTGGAGGAGCTGAAGCTCCTATTACCCCTACAGGAGTAGCTGGGTTTGTTGCAGCCAGAGCTCTTACTACAAGCTTTAATGATAATCCTACTGAAGCCTCAAGGCCCTGGGATCAAGGGCATGATGGTTTTGTCATGGGCGAGGGTGCTGGCGTTGTAGTTCTTGAAGAATATGAACATGCCAAAGCCAGGGATGCAAAAATCTATGCAGAAATAGTTGGTTATGGATTAACTAGCGACGCGTACCATATTACCGCACCGAATGGAAGAGGGGCTTATCGTGCCATGGAAAATGCCTTGAAAGACGCGAAAGCCACGCCGGAGCAAATAGACTATATTAACGCCCATGGAACTTCTACCAAAATTGGAGACGGTGTTGAACTGAATGCAGTACAAACACTGTTTGCGAATAACAAAAGCTTGAGTATGTCATCAACAAAATCTTCTATAGGCCATTTACTCGGAGCAGCAGGTAGTGTTGAGGCAATATTTACTGCTCTTGCCATTAGAGATCAAATAGCTCCTCCTACTATTAACTTACATAATCCTATTGAAAATGTTAAAATAGATTTAGTTCCTTTAAAAGCGAAAGAAAGAAAAATTACTTACGCTTTAACTAATTCTTTCGGTTTTGGCGGTACAAATGCTAGCTTGCTCTTAAAAAGGATATAAGTTACTTTTTAAAAAGTATAAAAATGTAATTTGTATCTTCTTAGCATTGAAAATCTTATATCATGAATTTTTAAAAAATCATGAATATAGAGCATGAAAATGTTAGCAATCTTATACACAGGAAGGCAAGAATTGCTGATTTATATCAAATTATAGAGCTTCTCTTAGAAGATGAGCTTGGCTGAATGAGAGAATCAAAATCCGCTGAACTTGATAAAAATTACATAAAAGCATTTCATAAAATCGAAGCGGTCCAAATCAATATTTAATGGTTGTAGAAAACGGCGATGAAATTATCGGTACTTGCTACCTTACTATTATACCATCACTCACTTTTGTCGGTAGTATCCGTATGCAAATATAGCATAGCAAATTAAGGTATAGACAAAGAGGTAAGGATGGTGTTAAATGAACAAAAAATGCCAAAACCATATAGTATCGATTTAAGAGAAAAGTTATTTGCACAATTAGATTCAGGAATGTCTATTATACAAGCGAGTAAAATATTCAGGATCAATAGACAAACGATATACAACTGGGTTAGTATCAAAGAGGAAACGGGTAAATTAGAAGCAAAATCCGGTTATCAAAAAGGTCATAGCCATAAAATAAATGATTTAAAACAATTAGAACAATTTTTTGTAGAGAATCCTGATAAAACATTAAAGGAATTGTCTCGGTTATGGCCAGAAAAGATATCTGGATGGACATTAGGCAGATGGATTAGGAGGTTAGGTTATACCTATAAAAAAAACCTTTTTTCATACCAAAAGAAATGAATTGGAAGTAAAAGAGTTTATAGAACAAATAAAACGCATTCCGGTAGAGCGTTTAGTATATCTTGATGAAAGTGGTGCAGAGGATAACATTACTTTTACTCATGGCTACAGCCTGGAAGGTGGAAGATGTTATGGTAAAAAAGAATTTAGACATAAAATCAGGGTAAGCAAGATTTGCCGCTTTGAGGAAAAAAAGGCTATTTGCTCCTTTTGTTTTTACCGGTTATTGTAACTCTTCTGTTTTTGAAGCTTATCTGCAAAATGTACTATTACCTGAGTTATTTAAAGGGGAAGTGGTGGTAATGGATAATATAGCCTTTCATAAAAGGAATCCGTTAAGTTACTAATTGAGTCTGTAGGGGCAACTATTCTGTTTATACCACCATATTGCCCTGACCTGAATCAAATTGAGCATTATTGGCATAAAGTAAAACAAAATATCAGAAAAATAAAACATAATTTTAAAGATTTCCTCGATTGCGTTTGTTCTGCTCTAAATCTGTCTATACCTTAACTTGATATGCTATAGAAAATGGGTAAGTACAGAGGCCAGAAAATAGGAAGCTGGATGTTTGATCAAGCATCAGCTACGCCAAAGATATGGACGTTTCTATTGTTAGGTTTACAACAAATAAAAAGAGGATCCAAGCAAAACGTTTTTATAAAAAGCTTGGCTTTGAGGCAAGTCAGGAGGGTATGAAATTATACTTGGGAAAGAATTAAGAAAATTCATTTTGAAAGAGCAACGGATGCTTATAGATATAACTTTTGCTGTTTCTAAAGTGAAATCTTATAACTCTTTTGTAAGCTTATCATAGAGCTTAAGCCTTATAAGTACTTTTTCCAAATTATCTAATTTAAGCATACACGGTCCATCGCTTGGAGCGTTGTCAGGATCTTGGTGAGTTTCTATAAATATTCCTGCCACACCTGCAGTTATAGCGCATTTTGCTAACAGTTCGATATATTGCTTTTGTCCACCGCTACTAGAACCGATGCCTCCGGGTTGCTGTACTGAATGTGTAGCATCAAAAAAGATAGGGGTTCCTGTTTCTGCCATAATCGGTAAAGCTCTCATGTCTGATATTAAGCTGTTATAGCCAAAACAAGTTCCTCTCTCAGTTAAAATAATGCCGGCAGCATTAAAAGCTTTTAATTTTTCATAAACATTTTTCATGTCCCAAGGTGCAAGGAATTGGCCTTTCTTAACCTTTACAATTTTACCGGTTTTAGCCGCTGCCATTAACAAGTCCGTTTGCCTGCATAAAAAAGCAGGGATTTGTAAAATATCCGCAACCTCTGCTGCTATAGAACATTGGGCTTCAGTATGCACATCTGTTAAAATAGGGCAGCCGATTTTAGATTTTACTTTTTGTAATATTGCTAGCCCCTTTTCTATTCCTGTACCTCTTGGGGTATTTATAGAAGTTCTGTTTGCCTTATCATAAGAAGATTTATAAATAAAAGGGATATCTAGCTTATCAGTTATTTCTTTTATGTTGCTGGCCATGAATAAAGCATGGTCTAGGGTTTCTATTTGGCAAGGGCCAGCAGCTAAAGTAAAAGGTAGATGATTTGCAATTTTAACGTTTCCTATTTCTATTAGGGTTGCCATAAATTTATTATTCAAGTCTAAGGTTTGTAAATAGCAGAGTAAAAACGTTTATTTAGCTATAGGTATACTTTCTTCTTCTACTTTCTGGTTATTTTCTTTTTGTTCAATTCTTTCTAGTTTTGTAGCAAAATCGTTATGTTTTTGCGTAGATAAATTGGCAAGTATAATAGCATTTACAAAAAATACTATTGCTAATATTATTGTGGTTCTGGTTAGGAAATTCGCAGCCGAGCGACCACTCATTATTCCCATATTATTGCCACCCCCGCCAATGCCGCTTAAACCATTCGTATTAGTTTTTTGCAGTAGAATCACGGCGACAAGTAATAGAGCAATGATTAAATGAACGAACAGAAGAGTATTTAGCATATTTTTCCAAATAAATATTTGTTATTTACGAATTTAAAATTTTAAACAATTCATCTTTATTTAAAGAAGCTCCTCCTACTAATACACCGGAAATATCCTTTATATTAAGTATATCTTTACAGTTTTCAGAGTTTACCGATCCACCATACACTAGCTGCATAGTTTTTGCAACAATACTCTGGTATTTGGTTTTTATTAACTCCGTTACTTCACTTATTTGTTTGGTTGTTGGGATAATTTTGGTTCCGATAGCCCAGACAGGTTCATAGGCGATAATGATATGTTTATCCGTTTTAGGTAAACTCTCTTCCAGCTGAGTTAATAAAAATTCTTTATAATTACCACCATTACGAAGTTCTTCGGACTCTCCTATGCAGATTATAGGAATTATTTGATTGTCGAGGCACGACTCTACTTTTTTTCTTACTATTTCGTTGGTTTCTCCAAATAAAGTTCTTCTCTCGCTATGACCTATTAAAGAGTAATTTACACCGCAGCTTTTAAAAAATTTAGCTGAACTTTCACCCGTATAAGGCCCAAAAGCATTATTGATGCTTACGTCTTGAGCACAAAAACCTAAGTGTTGGTAGCTTTGGGCAAGATAAGCAATATAAGGAGTAGGTGGAGCGATAACTAACCTATGGGCATCATTATGCTCAGATAATAATCTGGTAAGATTTAATGCTTCTTTAAAAGTCAAATTCATTTTCCAGTTTGCTATAATCAGGGGGTCCATAGGAAAATTTCCTTGCAGTTATTCAATTTGCTATCTATTTTATAAATCAAAAGAATAAGAAGTAAATTGTAATTTTTATGTTAATCAAATTTCGAAAAAGTGCTGATAATATTTTTGTTAAAATATTATTGGGTTTAATCGCTCTAAGTTTCGTTGGAATCGGTGCTTCGAGTTTCCTTAGCGGTAATAGAAGCGGAGATATAGTTACATTCAGCAAAACGGAATCTATTCCTGTTGAAACTTTTTTAGCGGTAAAGGCAAAAGAAATAGAGGTCTTGCAGCGGGAGAATAACATAAACCTTACTGAAGAGCAGATCAAAGCTTTGAACCTGGATAACCAGATAATAACCAGTTTAATAAATGAATCAATGATTAGCTATCTTGCTAAAATATATGATCTGGATATTAGCGATGAAACAGTCATAAGTTTTGTTAAAACTATACCTTACTTTAAAAATAAGAATGGTAATTTTGATTTAAAATTATTCAAGGCAACTTTTCATAATTCCCAGAGAATGGAAGATGAGTATTTAGAAGATCTAAAGAAAAGCTTAATTAAAAATTCTTTGCTGGATATATTTATGCAATCTTTCGAGCCTCCTAAAATAATGATTAGTAATATGGTCAATTATATGGCTGAAACTAAATATTTTGACATAGTGAGTATAGATTTAGCTAATAAAAAAAACATTCCTTTGTTGGTAAAACCAGACAATAAAGAGCTTGAGGATTTTTATAAAAATAATGAAAATAATTTTGTACTACCGGAACTTAGAAGCTTTGATTACATAACAATTGAGAAGGATTTTTTTGGTAAAGAAATTGATTTAGGGGAAAAAGAAATACAAGCTTATTATGAAGCAAACAAAAATGAATTTAATAATAAGCCTTACTCTACGGTTAAAGAAGAGATCCAAGAAATATTACAAAATACAAAGCTGGAAGAACTAATAACGCAATTTTCTAAATCCCTTGAAGAAGAAGTAGCTGCAGGTTTAACTCTAAAGGATATTGCTCTAAAACACGGGATAAAAATTTCTAGTATGAAGCCTATTAGTAAGGATGCTTTGGTTGAGGATAGTAATTTAAACATTTCAGAAATTGCCGATTCAGTTTTTGAAATGCTGGAGGGAGAAGTTTCCTATCCTTTAGAGTTATCAAATCAAAATAAAATTGTTCTTGTAGAACTCGCTAAGATAATCCCCTCTCGACAACAAGGGTTTGAAGAAGTAAAAGGTCAAATTTCTTCTATATTACAGGAAAAAGCTATTGCAGAGGAAAATATTAAAATTCTTCAGCAAATCCAAAAAGACTATCAGGAGGGAAAGATAGATTTAGAATTGTTGAAAAACAAAGGTATATTAGTTGAGAATAAAAAATCTATGATTCGGACTGATTTCGGTATGAAAAACAAAATGAACCATGAATTAACGTATTTAATCTTCAAAACTGAAAAAGGGCAGACCACAGGATTAGTTAAAGACGATAAAAAAGCCTATTTTGCTTTTATTAAAAACAATAAAATAAATTTAGATAAAGCAAAGAAAATTAATCATGAGTCTTTAATGCAAATTAAAAATACTATTAGAGAAGGTATAATGCAGGAACTGATAGGATACCTTGCGGAACAGAACGATGTGAAAGTGAAGATGTAATTCTCATAAAAGGATTTACAATGGTTAGAACAATTCATGATAGATAAAAGAGCTAATAAAATTGAAAATATTGATTTTGGCAGTGCGATTTCCGAGCGTTACCTTTCGTATGCCTTATCGACAATTATGTCGAGATCATTGCCGGATGTTAGGGATGGATTAAAACCGGTTCATCGAAGGCTACTATATGCAATGCTGAAATTAAGGCTTGATCCTACCTCAGGTTATAAAAAATGTGCAAGAGTAGTTGGTGATGTAATCGGTAAGTACCATCCTCATGGTGATACGGCGATTTATGATACGCTTGTTCGTCTAGCGCAGAATTTCTCTTTAAGGTATCCACTTATAGACGGGCAAGGTAATTTTGGGTCGATTGACGGAGATAATGCAGCCGCAATGCGTTATACTGAATCGCGCATGACTGAAATCTGCACTATGCTGATGGAAGACATAGATAAGGATACAGTTAACTTTCGTCCTACCTATGATGATTCTGATACTGAACCGGAATTAATGCCTGCGGGTTTTCCCAACTTACTTGCTAATGGTTCCGAAGGAATAGCTGTCGGGATGGCTACTAGTATTCCTCCGCATAATTTACATGAGTTATGCGATGCGCTTATTCATTTAATTGATAATCCCGGCGTTAGTCAAACTGAAGAAATAATGAAGTTTATTAAAGGACCGGATTTCCCAACCGGCGGTGTGATTATTGATTCTCCGGATACCATAATGCAAGCGTATAAAACTGGTAGAGGGAGTTTTAGAGTTAGAGCTTGCTGGGAAAAAGAAAATTTTAGCCATGGTCTATACCAAATCGTTATAAAGGAAATTCCTTATCAAACTCAAAAGTCAAAGTTAATTGAGCATATTGCCAATTTGTTAAGGGACAAAAAGATACCGCTTATCGGTAATATTAGAGATGAGTCTGCCGAAGAAATAAGAATTGTAATTGAACCTAAAGGAAGAAACTGTTCTGCCGAAATTGTTATGGAATCCCTTTTTAGGCAGACAGCTCTTGAGTCTCGTATTCAGTTAAATATGAATGTAATTGCTTCTAATAATGCTCCACGTGTGATGAATCTTCTGGAAGTGTTAAGAGAATTTCTGTCCTATCGCCAGATAATAGTAATGAGGCGTACTAGATTTGAGATAAAAAGAATAGAAGAACGCTTAGAAATACTTGCCGCTTTGAAAGTTGCCTACCTAAATATTGATGAAGTTATAAGAATTATCAGAGAAGAAGATGATCCAAAACAAGAAATGATGGCAAAGTTCAAAATTACTGCTACCCAAGCTGAAGCTATTTTGAATATTAAACTTCGTTCTCTTAGAAAATTAGAAGAAGATCAAATTAACTCTGAGCATGATGAACTTAAGAAGAAACACGAGGAATATTGTCAGATCCTAGATAACCCAAAAAAATTATGGCAGTTAATTAAAAACGAACTGCAAATCTTACAAAAGAGATTTGGTTTAAGCACAAGTCTTGGGGCACGTAAAACTACTTTTGGAGAAGTAGAAGGAGCTGCTCAAGTGGTAGATATCTCTGCTTTTATTGAGCGAGAACCTATTACTATTATTTGTTCCAAAATGGGGTGGATACGTAGCATGAAAGGCCATAATCTGGATTTAAGTCATATCAAATATAAAGAAGGAGACGAGGAACAATTTAATATAGAGACTTATACTACCGATAATATAATTATATGTGCTGCTAATGGCAAATTTTTTACTATCCTTGCCGATAATATTGCTAAAGGTAAGGGTACTGGTGAATCAATAAAGTTAATGATTGAAATAGATAACAACGAAATAGTAAATATTATACCATATAAATCTGGCCAAAAAATATTGTTAGCTGCCAGTAACGGTAAAGGTTTTATAGTAAATTCAGATGAAGTAATTGCTGCTACTAAAGGAGGAAAACAGGTAATGCAAATAACTGGTGATCATAAATGTATTATATGCAAGCCTTTAGATAAGGGAGATATGGTAGCCGTAATTGGTAGCAATCGGAAGTTAGTAGTATTTGCAATTGAGGAAATACCAGAATTGAAGAGAGGTCAAGGAGTGGCCTTACAAAAATATCGTGATGCGGAGCTTAGTGACATAAAAGTATTTAATTCCAAAGAAGGGCTTTCTTGGACACTCGGTAATAAAACTCGGCTGGAAATGCAGATAATGTCTTGGCGAGCTAAGCGCGGGAGTGTAGGCAAAATGCCGCCCACAGGCTTTCCTAAAGATAATAAATTTAACTAGAATTAGTAATTGACTACCAGATAGTTAATGATATTTAACTATATTTAGAAAATAATTTATATATTGTAATTAATTGTATACTACCTGAGTTAGCTTTAAAACCAGGGCTTTATTGATTCTTAAATTGCCTTCTTTCTAATTACTATCAAAAATAAAATAATAAATTGACTTTTGTTAATACTTAAGCTATAAATGCATTGCGATAAGTTAACAAAAATAAATAATTGGAGGATGTAATGTTTAATATGGTTAGTAGACTTACTACATATTTACCAAAAAGTCCTAGTGGAACCACTTTCCAAAAACTTATCAACAAACAAAAGTTCTGGCAAAAAGTAGAGACCAATGCAACGGTCTTAACTAGTACCGTGGCAGGGGGAATAATTGCTTCTCAAGCTTCAAATACAGCCCTTATACCTAGTTTTGTTGGTAAAGCAATAGGCGGAGTTGCGACACTTAGTGGATATTTTTATGGTTACAAAATTAAAAAATCATACGATAAGGAAATCGAAACGCTAGAAAATTTAAAAGCATTAACAAACAAAGAAGGAATGTTTTTAGCAACAGCTGATATAGAAGATATTAGCGATGTATCAACTTGGACCAATATAGCGATAATAGATAGGAATAATATTGATATTAGTACAGGTCATATTATTGATGGTAGTAATGCAAAAAAAATAACCAATCCATTTACTTTGCAAGCTATTATTAAAACACAATATGATAAAAATGATAGTATGTCATACACAATAGTAGGGAGAGAAATCCAAGAAACTGATACACAATTAATGTCAAGGTTTGTTGAAACCGAAGAAGGGTTGAAAGTTTACAGCAATGAAATTATAGAAGATGTACCGGTTGTATATCTTACTGATGGTGATATTTATCGACAAGTACTTAAAGAGTACGGGCATCATCAGGATGGTCAAGCATTTTTAGTAAAAGCTCTTGCTCTTAAACTTTCAGGCCAGAACGTTGACGGTTACGTAAAAGAAAAGTTGGCAAATTTTAAGACAACAAAGTGGAGCTTTAAAAGTTACGATACTCAAACTAAAGAAGAAGTAGCAAGGCTTGAAAATGAATATAGTAAGCTACAAGCTATAGCAGCTGACTATAAAGATCGCCTTAAAGCAGTTGAACCTATGGATAGAAGTGAAGTAGATATTGATAATGGTTCTTTTGAGGTTGCTCTCGAAGAGGTTACTATTGCCGGTGATCATGATAATTATGCAGCTTCGCTAGAGGATATTGTATAATTTTTGCCTCAACTGTAGTTGAATTATATCTGACTTTTATCATAAAGGAAATCCAGAAAACAATTTTTAACTCTGGGTTTCCTTTTTTTATGACTAAATTAGTATTATTCAGGTAAAATAATAGTATTAATTTACATTATTGTTGGATTTTATTCCGGTAGTTTTGCTAGGTGATCTTGATTCCATAGATCATGATAAAGACTGGGGTCGATATTTCCTCCAGAAACGAGTATAAGAATAGTTTTTTGGTCACTATTTTCTTTTAACCAGTTATATGCAGCAGCCATACTAATAGCTGCGGAGGGTTCGCACGTAACCTTTGTTGTTTGCATAAGCCAAGCTGTCCAATAATAAATTGATTCTTCACTACAAGTATAGAAACCATCCAATTTTTTTAAATAATCAAATGTCCTTTGGCATATTGAAAGAGCTCTAAGGCCATCTGCTATAGTTTTAGGAGAATCTTCAAAACGTTTAATTTCTCCAGATTGTAACGATTTGTAAGCGTCATTAGCATTTTCGGGTTCAGCACCAATTAATTTTGAAGAAGGTGATAATAAATTTTTGGCAAGATAAGTTCCGGCTAGCAATCCACCTCCTCCACAGGAAGCAAATATTGCATCTGGTATTTTGATATTACGCTTTTTCATTTCTATTAAAGCTTCGTAACACATAGTACCAGCTCCGGCTATTGTCTGGTCATCGTCAGAAGGGTGCAAATAATAAAATCCGTTCTCACCATCTTTTTTGGAAAAAACCTCTGCTTCTGAACGGGTTTTTACTTCCATTACCTCAGCTCCATAGTATTTAGCAATTCTTTTTTTGATAGGAGAAACATTTCGTGGTAAATATACTCTTGCATGAATTCCAAATAATTTAGCAGTATAAGCCATAGCAAGAGCATGATTACCTGTGCTGTAAGCAACAATTTTATCAGGGATTTTATTACTTTCTTTAAGAGCCAAAAGATGATTAAGCACACCTCTTATTTTAAAGGAACCGGTTTTTTGCGTGGCATCCATTTTAAAATAAATCTGGCTACCTACCATTCTATTTAACGTCTCGGAGTATAAAAGAGGAGTATTATGGAGGTAATGACTAATTCTATTATACGCTTTTGCAACCATATCAGGAGTTTGCACTAGAAATCCTATTTTTTAGTTTTTATGTCCTACTTAAATAAGCTACGCTAATAATTAGCAAAGATAGCTACTTGATTTTATTAAGTGCCGCTATTATATAGCTTGTAATCTATTAAATATATACATAATTTTTTTTATAAAGGGTAATAAAATAATGAGCAATGAGAAGAAAACTTTACCGTTGTTAACTCTAAGGGATTTAATAATTTTCCCCGGTACCATTGCTCCGGTTTTTATCGGTAGGGAAAAGTCTTTAAATGCTTTACTTGCTGCAAAAAAAATGGATGACGGTCAGCATATTCTTCTGACTACCCAGAAAAAACATGATATTGAAGAACCGACTACAAGTGATTTATTTAAAACTGGAGTATTAGCTAAAATTATCCAAACTGTGAAGCTACCCAATAACAATGCCAAAATCCTTGTGGAGGTAATAAACCGAGTAAAGTTAGTTAATATTGAGGATAAAGAGATTTTTGTTGCGGATTATTTAATAATTTCTGATTCAGAAGTAAATAATCTTGAAGCTTTAAATCATGCCACTGACCAAGTGATGGAGGAGTTTCAAGAGTATGCAAAGAATAATAAAAAAATAAATCTTGAAGTTTTAAATATCCTTAATCAACAAAAAAATCCTACCTATATAACTAACCTAATAGCGTCCCATTTGGATATTAAGCTTGATCTTAAGCAAAGCCTGCTTGAGCAAGTAGATATTCTAAAAAGAGCAGAAATGCTTATAGAAATTATTACTCGGGAATCAATGCAAATTGATACGGAACAACTAATACAGCAAAGAGTAAAAAAACAAATTGAAAAAACCCAGAGAGAATTTTATTTAAATGAACAAATGAAGGCCATCCAACAAGAGATGGAGGGGGGAAGCGAAAGATCCGATTTTTTTGATCTCGATAAAAAAATAAAAAATCTTAAACTTTCTAAAGAAGCCAAAGAAAAAGCTAATGCAGAATTAAAAAAACTTAAGATGATGAACCAGATGTCGGCAGAGTCATCAGTAGTTAGAAATTATCTGGATACTTTGCTTTCAATGCCTTGGGGGAAAAATACTAAGGCTAGTATTGATATAAACAAGACTGAAATGATATTAAACCGTGATCATTATGGACTTAAGAAAGTAAAAGAAAGAATCATTGAATATTTATCTGTTCTGAAACGTTCCCGGAAAATAAAAGGACCCATCCTATGTTTTATTGGTCCGCCTGGAGTGGGTAAAACATCTTTGGTAAAATCTATTGCGGAAGCAATGGGTAGAAAATACTGCAAGTTCGCCCTTGGGGGAGTTAGAGATGAAGCTGAAATCAGAGGTCACCGTAGGACCTACCTTGGTTCTATGCCGGGTAAAATTGTTACTTTAATTAAGAAAACAAAAGTAGATAACCCCGTACTTTTGCTCGATGAAATTGATAAAATGAGTGCCGATTTTAGAGGGGATCCGGCTTCCGCTTTGCTAGAGGTGTTGGATCCTGAACAAAACGCGCATTTTGCTGATCACTATTTAGAAGTAGAGTACGATTTATCAAATATAGTATTTATTGCTACGGCAAATTCCTATGATTTACCAAGAGCTTTACTTGATCGTATGGAAATTATTAATATTGCTGGTTATATAGAAGAAGAGAAATTACAAATAGCAAGAAATCATTTGATACAAAAACAGTTAAAGCTTCATGGAATGAAGCCTACTGAACTAATTATTCCCGATGAAACTATTCTTGAATTAATCAGATATTATACCAAAGAAGCAGGTGTTAGGGCGCTAGAAAGAGAAATTGGGGCATTAGCTCGAAAAGTTCTAACCAGAATTTTAAAAGATAAAAAATTGAAATCAGTAACTATAAATCCGTCAGATTTGGAAGAATATCTTGGTGTTAAAAAATATAGATTTGGGCTAGTGGCGGAAGAAGATCAAATAGGGAGCACTACAGGTCTTGCTTATACTGAGGTCGGGGGTGATTTACTGACTATTGAAGCAGCTTCTTTTCCTGGTAAAGGAGGAGTAAAAGCTACTGGTAAACTTGGAGAAGTAATGAAAGAATCAGCAGATGCGGCTTATAGCTGCTTTCTTTCCAGAGCAAAACAATTGGGGCTGGTTGAAAAGGAATACAAGAATATGGATATTCATATACACGTGCCGGAGGGAGCAATACCAAAAGACGGCCCGTCTGCCGGCATTGCCATATATACCACCATTGTTTCTCTCATGACCAGAAAGCCTGTTAAGAAAACGGTTGCCATGACGGGAGAAATTACTTTGAGAGGAAAAGTATTACCTATCGGTGGACTGAAAGAGAAATTACTTGCCGCTAGTAGGGGAGGAATTAAAACTGTTCTCATTCCGGTTGATAATGTAAAAGATTTAAAAGAAATACCGGACAATATTAAAAATACCCTTGAGATTATTCCAGTAGCAAGAATTGAAGAAGTATTAAAAAATGCCCTTGTGTAGAAAAGGGCTTAAAGTTACAGTGACAAATTTTTTGTGTATGTTAATTTGTATTTTTACTCTTCTTTAATTTATCATAAATTGTCATAGCCTCGGTAATAAAACCACTAGGACTTGATAGATTTGCAGGTAAAATTACTGTATTTGATTCTTTGGCTAAATGAGCAAAAGATTCTACATATTGTTGAGCAACTTTTAAAGAAACAGCTTCTGACCCTCCCTCTTTTTTGATAGAACTCGCTACAACTTCTATAGACTTGGCCGTAGCTTCGGCCACAAATAATATAGCTTCTGCTTCCCCTTTTGCTCTATTAATTTGATCAGTATAGGCTGCTTCCGAGGCAAGAACTACTTGGGCTTTTTCCCCTTCGGAAATATTAATCTGAGCTTGCCTGTGGCCTTCAGATTCTAGAATTTTAGCCCGTTTTTGACGTTCAGCTGCTACTTGCAATTCCATGGCTTGTAGTATAGATTTAGGAGGTTGTATATCCTTAATTTCGTATCTCATACATTGGATACCCCAGTTAACTGCTGCTAAATTTATAGAGGTAACGATTGCATGATTTAAAGCTTCTCTTTCCTCAAAAGTTTTATCAAGCTTTAATTTACCTATTTCTGACCGCATTGTGGTTTGGGCAAGCTGTGATATGGCATAATAAGGATTACTCACACCATATGATGCGGCAACAGGATCAACGATTTTTACGTATAATACTCCGTCAATTGAAAGAGTAACGTTATCTTGGGAGATAGCGGTCTGGGCATGAACATCGATGGCTTGTTCTTTTAGCGTATGTTTATAGGCAATACTTTGAATTATAGGAATTATTATAGTTAAGCCTGGTTCAAGTACTCGGTCGAATTTACCTAAATTTTCGAGTACCCATGCTTCCTGTTGTGGGACGATCTTAATCATTTTAACTAGTAATATGATAGCAAGTACCCCAAAAATTAGCAGCAATATTTCCATAACTATTTCTCCTTCTAAGTAAATATTTAATTATGATTCTTAATTCCTGTAGCGACTATATCATGGTTTTTATTAATTTACTCTTAAAATTAGCAATATAAGAAATACTTTTTTTAAGGTTAAAAAACTATTCACCTTATTTTTTTATAAAAAGTAAATAATTATTATAATTTATTATTAAGTGACGCAAATATCACTTGACTGAGTAAAAATATAAGTTTATTTTCCAAATTATTCCATAAATACCCATGTTAACCCATTTTTTACCAATTTTGTGTTAGCCTAAATAAAAAGTTAGCGGAGTTTTGGTAGGTCAGATTTTGTATAGGTAAAATGAATATTTTTCTTTCAAAGTATCAAAACAAGATTGATAAAAAGGGTAGGGTATCTATTCCTTCTGCATTCAGAGCCGCGTTATCTGAAGATAAATTTAACGGTATTATTGTTTATCCTTCATTTAAAAATAATTGTATAGAAGCTTGTAGTATGGCTCGCCTTCAAGAAATATACGGAATAATCCAAAAGTTAGATCCATATTCTGAGGAGAGAGATGCCTTTGAAACGATCGTAATGGGAGAGTCGATCCAGTTACAGTTCGATAATGAAGGGAGAGTCATTATGCCGGCTCACTTAATGCAGCAAGTAGGAATTACTGAGCAGGCCGTTTTTGTGGGTAAAGGATTAATTTTTGAGATCTGGGAACCAGTGGCTTTTGATACTCATTTAAAAACTGCCCAAGCAGTAGCTCAAAGCAATAGATTTATTCTGAAGAACCAAGAAAATTCGGAAGTAGGGACATGAATAGCCTTTCATTAGGAGAAAATACTTTGTCTAATCCTCATTATCCAGTATTGCTTTGCGAAATTATTGAAAATTTGCAGCCAGAAAATGGTAAAAAATATCTTGATTGTACTTTTGGTGCCGGAGGATATACGAAAGCAATATTAGGTAGAGCTAATTGCTTTGTTAAAGCTTTAGATCAAGATCCAACTGTTTTTAAATACGCAGAAGAACTAGCAATTAAATACCAAGAAAGATTTGAATTTGTTCAAGGAAATTTTGCTAATATAAAAGAACTTTCAAGAGGGGAGAAGTACGAGGGAGTAGTAGTAGATTTAGGTGTTTCTTCCATGCAGCTTGATGAAAAAGAAAGAGGGTTTTCTTTCATGCGGGAGGGGAATTTAGATATGCGCATGAGCACTAGCGGTTATAGTGCTGCAGATTTTATAGCAAATGCTTCAGAAGAAGAAATTGCTGAAGTAATTTACAAATATGGCGAGGAAGTACAGTCTAGGCAAATTGCAAAAATGATAGTTCAGGAACGTCAAAAAGAACCAATTACTACTACAGTTAGATTAGCCGAAATTGTCCGTAAATCGATGCATTACCGGAAAAGCAAAATTGATCCGGCAACTAAAACGTTTCAGGCTATCAGGATCTATATTAATAAAGAGCTTGAAAACTTAGAAAGTTTTTTAAGTAACTTAAATGATATTTTAAATCCGGGAGCCAGAATTCTTATCGTGTCTTTCCATTCCCTCGAAGATAGTATTGTAAAAACTTTTTTTAAGGAGCATTCATTAAAAAAAGTGGCTAGATCGAAATACGCGCCTGAGCCGGAAAATTATGATGAGAATAAATGGTTAAAAATAATTTCAAAAAAACCGATATTGCCAACTGCTCGTGAAATCAAGGAAAATCATAGGTCAAGATCTGCCCGTCTTAGAGTTGCTGAAAAAATGGGGGGTATAAAATGAGTTTGTATAAAATTATAAGTTACATAACCATAATTTTATGTTTGCTAACTATATACGGTCTTTTTACTCTAAAAGACAGTGTCCTAACTTTAAGGCTAGAACTTGAAGAAGTAAAAAAGCAAGTGCGGAACGAAGAAGATGCTATCCGGATTCTTAAGGCTGAATTAGCCTATCTTGGTTCACCTGAAAGGATTCAAAAACTTGCTAATAAATATTTAACTTTAGAAAAACCTAAAGTAACTCAAATAACTAAAGACCCTCTATTAAAAGAAAACTTAGACCAAACTAAAACCTTTGCGAGTGCTAAAAGTTTCAGAAAACCTAGTAAATGGCGTTACAAAAAAGGTCCTGTTAAATACTTGACTATGGTGAAAGATTAAAAGTAGGAATCGTTACGGAGCACGTGATAATAAGCGTTTAATTTAGAAAAGTAGAAGTTCTAAATTTAGTGGTGCTTAATTGGATTTAAGATATTTCCTATCAATTATTATTTAAGAATAGACAAAATTTATATTTATTTTTTTATCGCTAAATATATACTTCAGTAATTATTATAGGGAATAAAATCTAACTTTCGGTTAAAATATGGCCCCCGATATTGACATAATTATCTTTATAGCTTTTTTAATTATTAATCTTGTTGTAGGACTTACTTACGGCAAAGAAGTAAAAACGATTAGTGACTATTCCTTAGGCGGAAGAAATTTTTCTACCGCAGCGCTAGTTTCTACCATAGTTGCGACCTGTGTTACGGGCAGCGGATTTTTTATCATTATTACAAAAACTTATTCTGATGGTTTGTATTACCTCATACCTACTGTTTTCATAATCATTCAAATGTTCATTACAGTTTACTTACTGATACCTAGAATGGGGGAGTTTTTAGGGAGGGTATCGGTGGCAGAAGCAATGGGTGATATCTATGGTAAAGAAATACGATTGATAACAGCGATTTGTGGTATCCTTAAGATGGTAGGAGGAATTGCGGTACAGTTTAAAGTATTTGGTAATATATTTAATTATTTTTTAGGAATGGATCCTACTTATGCAATCCTTTTAGCATCGGCAATCGTTATAGTATATTCTTCTTTTGGCGGAATAAAAGCCGTCACTTATACTGATGTAATACAATTTATTACTTTTGGTTTTGTTGTTCCTTTGATAGGGGTAGTTTTATGGAATCATATTTACAATAGTAATATTTTGTTTAGTGAAGTGATAAAAAATTCTAATTTTGATTATGAGAAAGTGTTAGATATTGGTAATCCTAAATTGTGGGATATTATACCATTAATTTTTTATTTTATTATGCCTTCTACAGATCCTACTTCTTTTCAAAGGATTTCTATGGGACGTGATATTTACCAAGCAAGAAAGGCCTGGTTTATTGCAGCAATTTTGTTTGGTTTGGTAACTCTTTCAATATGCTGGATTCCATTTTTACTTACACTTCTAGAACCAGGCCTGCAGCATAACCAAGTAGTTAATTATTTAGTAGATAACTATACTTTTGTAGGGTTAAAAGGCTTAATGATAATAGGGATAGCGGCTATGGCAATGTCTACGGCAGATTCACGTATTAATGCCGCAGCAGTATTATTTGCTAATGATATTGGAAAAACTTTTAACATAAAAATAAATGAACTAGTTTTGTCAAAATTATTCTCCTTGCTATTAGGCATTTTTGCTACCTACCTAGCTATTATAAAAACCGATTTACTTAGTATAGTAATGACTTCAGCTAGTTTTTATTTACCAATTGTAACTGTACCCTTATTACTAGCTATTTTTGGTTTTCGTAGCACAAAAAAGTCAATATTGGTAGCAATGGTGGCAGGATTTTTTGTTGTGTTAGTAGGCAATATTTTTGAGGTGAAAGCTGATACTATATTGATAGGAATGCTTGTCAATATGGTAGTGTTATTCGGTTTTCATTATCTATTTAAGCAAGCAGGGGGTTGGGTCGGGATTAAGGACTATAGTTATCTGGAAAGTAGCAAGAAGGAAAAGAGCCGGATGATCTCTGCTTTGGTAAGGAATATTCGGGCTTTTAGCTTTATTGAATTCTGCAAGGAGAGAGCTCCAAAAGATGAGCTTAATTACATGTGGCTTGGTATATACTTTATAATATATGGTTTTAGCACCATGTATTCGACCAGGTTAGAGCTTGTGGGCGATCAAAGTAGGGTTATTGTAGTTGTTTATCAGATCATGATGGTTACAGGGGTCTTAATGGCGATGTATCCGATTTGGCCGCCGAGGATAAAGCATGAGATTATAGTGCAGGTAGCGTGGTATATAGTAATTTTTTATATGCTGATAGTATTTGCTGTGTTCTTTGTGATGGTGAATAAGTTTGGGCAGTTACAGTTTGCTTTGTTTGTGCTGAATATATTAATAGCGACGATCCTAACCGGTTGGAGGCTAGGGATAGGGATGAGCATAGTAGGGTTTTACTTTGGCCTTGAGCTATATAAATATTATGCTGGAATAAATGAGATTGATTTTACAGTCGGTTCGCCTGAATTTGTATCGATATATGTAGTAATACTTGCTGGAGCGGTGTTATTAATGTTCTTCAAACCGAAAGAGGAGTATCAGGAGTTAACTGAGGAGAAGAACGAGCATCTAAGTGGCAGGATAGACATGTACAAGGAGCAAGCCAGAGAAGCGGAGGCATTAAAAGGTCGATTTATTCGTAATATAACCCATGAATATCACGCTCCGATGAC
>Ga0222420_100171_pt1 | contig 93479 bp, 85 predicted proteins | sample 3A2ome_FD_182470 | JGI IMG/M metagenome (GOLD analysis project Ga0222420, IMG submission 182470) | Enriched microbial communities from leaf-cutter ant dump, University of Wisconsin, Madison, United States - 3A200A (version 2) | ecosystem: Environmental > Terrestrial > Nest > Insects nest > Nest...
GAGGCCTTTTTTTGACCCTGTCAAATCAGCTTGGCGCTGCTTCGACCGACTCGTTCCTGCTTACTGCTCTTGCCAACTTCGCTTCGACAAGCCCGCAACTTGTAAGGGTTAACCCGAACAACATTGCTAACTGCGAAGCCCGAAATCTTAACACGATTTTTGCAGCTTGTGCAACAACCCCTGGGCTATCGCACCGCCGCCGCGTCCTGGACTGCGGCCCCGCTGCCTGGACAAAACCGCGTCTGGGCAACGAAGGAGCGAGACTATAGCACACCTGGCAGGGCCGCGGCGGCAACTGCGACACTATTTTTTGAAACGCCGAAAATAAACGGGGACAAACCATGGCCTTCGCCCGCCGCCCTGCTTGTTCGCGCCGCCCCGGGCGGCCCGCCTCTTACCACCCGCCTCTTACCACCCGCCTCTTACCACCCGCCTTGGCTGCTGGCAGCCCGTACTTATAGTTATAGGCGCAATTCGGTGGTTTCTTTGATTTGCTGCAGGGCGAAGTACGACTTCATGTCCACCACGGCCGGGTGGCGCATCAGCGTGTCCATGGCAAAGCTGGAGAAATGGGCCAGGTCGGCCACCTGGACGCGCAACAGGTAGTCCATATCGCCGGACATGGCGTAACACTCGACCACTTCCGGCCAGCGTTGCACGTCGCGGGCGAATTCGCCCATGGGCGCGTGGCTGCCGCCCACATGCTTGTCCAGACGGATGGACACATAGGCCAGCAGGCCCAACCCGACCTTTTCGGCGTCGACCAGGGCGACGTAGCGCTTGATATAGCCCCGCTCTTCAAGCCGGCGCACGCGCCGCAGGCAAGGACTGGGCGACAGCGAAACCCGGTCGGCCAGCTCCTGGTTGCTGAGGCGGCCGTCGCGCTGCAATTCGGCCAGGATTCTGCGATCTGTCCGATCCAGGTCTAGTTCAGCCATTTTTGTTCCCAAGCAATAAGTACTGAGCAATATTATTGCCGAACTTGTGCTTTGTCAGGGCAGATTTGCAATCACCTGCTGGCCTAGGCTGCCTACAATCTCCGTCCTAGACTTGAATTTCCGAGTCACATGAAAGACGAGACAAGGAGCGCCCCCATGAGCACCACTTTCCAGACCTGGGACAACCCGATGGGAACCGCCGGGTTCGAATTCATCGAGTACGCGGCGCCGGACCCGGCCGCGTTGCGCAAGGTATTCGAGACGCTGGGCTTCAAGGCGATAGCCCGGCATCGCCATAAAGACGTGACGCTGTATCGCCAGGGCGGCGTGAACTTCCTGATCAACGCCGAGCCGGATTCGTTCGCGCAGCGCTTCGCGCGGCTGCATGGCCCGTCGATCTGTGCGATTGGCTTTCGCGTGCAGGATGCCGCCCGCGCCTACAAGCGCGCCCTGGAGCTGGGCGCCTGGGGCTTTGACTCGCATAGCGGCCCCATGGAGCTGAACATCCCGGCCATCAAGGGGATCGGCGATTCGCTGATTTACCTGGTAGACCGCTGGCGCGGCAAGAACGGCCACGGCGGCATCGGCGACATCAGCATCTACGACGTGGACTTCGAACCGCTGGACGTGCAAACCGCCGCAAGCGACCTGACCCACGCCGGCGCGGGCCTGACGCTGGTGGACCACCTGACCCACAATGTGCACAAGGGCCGCATGGCGGAGTGGTCGGAGTTCTATGAGCGGCTGTTCAACTTCCGCGAGATTCGCTATTTCGACATTGAAGGCAAAGTGACCGGCGTGAAGTCGAAGGCGATGACTTCGCCTTGCGGCAACATCCGCATCCCGATCAACGAGGAAGGCACTGAAGAGAAAGGCCAGATTCAGGAATACCTCGATCTGTATCGCGGTGAAGGCATCCAGCACATCGCCCTGGCCACCGAAGACATCTACGCCACAGTAGAGGCCCTGCGCAGCAACGGAGTGACTTTTCTGGATACGCCAGACACGTACTACGAGCTGCTGGACCGCCGCCTGCCCGACCATGGCGAAGACGTGGCGCGCCTGCAGCGCAACCGCATCCTGCTTGACGGCGCGCCCGGCGGCGGGCTGCTGCTGCAGATTTTCACCGAGAACCAGATCGGCCCGATCTTTTTCGAGATTATCCAGCGCAAGGGCAATGACGGCTTCGGCGAAGGCAACTTCAAGGCGCTGTTCGAGTCCATCGAGCTGGACCAGATGCGGCGCGGAGTGGTCAAGGCCGTCGAATAAAGCAATGCCCGCCGTGCGCCCTACTGCGGCGCACAGGCGGGCGCCTGCTTCAGGTAAGCGATGAGATCGGCGCGCTCCTGGGGGTCGGGGATACCGGCATAGCCCATGGACGTGCCCGGCACCGCCGTCATCGGGCTTTTCAGGAACACATCCAGCGTCTGCTCGTTCCACACGATGCCGGAATGCTTCATGGCCTCGGAATAGGCAAAGCCAGGCACACTGCCGGCGCGGCGCCCGAACAGGCCGCAGTGCCGCGGACCGGTGCGATCGTAGGCGATCGCGTGGCACGCCAGGCAACGCTCGTAGACCGACTGGCCGCGCACGGCATCGCCCGTGTAGCCGGCAGCCGGCGCGCCGGCCGCGGCGGCCCTTGCCGCGCCGCCGGCCAGCGCCGCCGCCACCAGGCAACTGGCGCCGACGATGACGCGCGGCTTCATGATACGAACGCCCCCGGCACGGGGTCTTCGCCCAGCGCCTGGCGCAGCACGGCCCAGTGCATGGCCTCGTCGCCCAGGATGCTGGCGGCCGCCTTGGCCAGATCGCGGTTGTCGAACACAGGCACGGCCCCCAGGTAGGCGCTGACAGCGCCCTTTTCAAGCGAGGCGGCAAAGCGCAGCACGTCGGCCTGGGATTTCAGGGTGCTGGTGGGAAACACATACTTGTCTTTCGCGGCCACGGGCTTGCCGCCCAGCGAGGCGACGGTCTTGGACAGCAGGTCGGCGTGCGCCTTGTGATGCCCCTGGAAAGCCAGCGCCAGGTTCAGCACGGGCTTTTGCAGCAGCCCGCTTTCGGCGCCTGCCTGATAGGCCGCGATGGCTTCGAGCTCGGCGCCCAGGGCGGTGTTGAGAATGCGCACATCGGACTCTTGCGCCTTGGAACCCTTGGCCAAGGCGTCGCGCCCGGCCAGCAGCGCCACGGCCGCCCCAGACAACAGCAGGCCGCTTTGACCCAGGAATGCGCGCCGGTCAGAGGGCGCGCGCGGACACGCCCCTATCGCTAGAAACGACATGGTGAACCTCCGGTAAGAAAAAAATCAGCGTGGCGGCGAAGCGCCGAGCCGCGCCATGACGGCCGCGACGATACGGTCGCAGCGATCGCCTGCGAACGAGAATGCCCCGTTCAGTTCGGCGGACATTTCGCGCTCGAGCGCCTTGCGCAACAGGGCGCGCGCACGGAAATAACGGGTGCGCACGGTGGCGCTGGGAATATCCAGGCAGTCGGCGACTTCGTCGACGGTCATTTCCTCGACGGCGCGCAACATGAACACCGTGCGGAATGCGTCGGGCAGCTGGTCGATCTGGTATTCGAGCAGTTCGCGCGTCTGCGCCCGCAATACGAATTGCTCGGGCAACGACCCGATGGCGGCTTCGACCATGCTTTTCTCCGGCAGGCGGGTATCGTCGGAGGGGAAATCCGCCAGGGGCACCAGGCGCAGCCGGCGTTCGCGCTGGCGCAGGCGCTGCTTGGACTCGTTGACCACGATGCGCGTGAGCCAGGTGGTGAGCGAAGCATCGCCGCGAAATGTGGCCATGACGCGATAGGCCTTGAAGTAGGCCTCTTGCACGGCTTCTTCGGCGTCGGCGTCGTCGCGCAGGATGCTGCGGGCGGTGCGATACAGGGTCTGGTTGCAGCGCCGCATGAGCGTATGCAGCGCCTCGCTATCGCCTGCGGCGATGCGCCCGGCGAGTTCGGCATCGGTCGATGCCGCGCCGGCGGGCTTCAGCAAGGTCAATGACATATCCGCAGCTCCTGCCCCGCATTATTCGGGAGTATGCCGCATTAGATGGCGCGACGGCGCCTGGCGTTCCCGCCAGCCCGCCGAACCTGGATCAGCGGGTAGCCGGTCGCAGAATTGCTTGCGGAACGTGGCAGGCCCGCAGGGCTATTGCGGCTTGCAGGGCGGCAGCGACAGTATCCACTGCGCCAGCTGCCGCGCCTCGTCTTCGCTAACCTGCGATTGCGCCGGCATGGGCACCGCGCCCCATACGCCGCGACCACCCGAACGGATTTTGCCCGCCAGGTACTGGACCATGGCGTCGCCCTGGCCCGCGTAGCGCTCGGCCACGCTGCGCAGTGGCGGGCCGACCCGCTTGCTGTCGACCTGGTGACAGGCCATGCAGGCCTTGCGCTGCGCCAAGGCCAGGCCGTCGGCTGGTTGCTGGGCGCCGGCCCAGGCCGGCCAGACGGCCCATAGGCCGCAGACGGCCAAGGCCGCCAGACTACGCTTCAAATGCATCGGTAACTGCCCCGCGACTGGCGGTGCCGGCCAGCTTGCCGAACTTGGCAAGCACGCCGCGCGTGTACCGCGGCCGGGGCTGGACCCAGGCTTTGCGGCGCGCCGCCATTTCGTCGTCAGAAATATTGAGCTGCAACAACAATTGGTGAGCGTCGATGGTAACCGAATCGCCTTCGCGGATCAGGGCAATGGGGCCGCCCACGTAGGCCTCGGGCGCGACATGGCCCACGACCATGCCCCAGGTGCCGCCCGAGAAGCGGCCATCGGTAATGAGGCCGACGCTTTCGCCCAGGCCCTGCCCCACCAGCGCCGAGGTGGGCGCCAGCATTTCGCGCATGCCGGGGCCGCCCTTGGGGCCTTCGTAGCGGATGACCACTACGTCGCCAGCGCGGATGCGCTGTTCCATGATGGCGGCCATGGCGTCGTCTTCTGAATCGAACACGCGCGCCGGGCCGGTGATGACGGGATTCTTCAGGCCCGTGATCTTGGCCACGCAGCCCTCGGGCGACAGGTTGCCCTTGAGGATGGCCAGATGGCCCTGCGGGTACAGCGCGCGGCCGATAGGTCGGATGACATCCTGGCCGGCCGGCGGCTCGGCGGGCACGTCGGCGAGCGTTTCGGCGATGGTCTTGCCGGTGATGGTCATGCAATGCCCATGCAGCAAGCCGGCATCGAGCAGCAGCTTCATGACTTGCGGGATGCCGCCGGCGCGGTGCAGATCGGTGGCCACGTATCGGCCCGAAGGTTTGAGGTCGCAGATGACCGGCACGCGCCGGCGGATGCGCTCGAAATCGTCGATGGTCCATTGAACTTCGGCGGCGTGGGCGATGGCCAGGAAATGCAGCACGGCATTGGTGGAGCCGCCCGTGGCCATGATGACCGACACCGCGTTTTCGATGGATTCGCGGGTGATGATGTCGCGCGGCCGCACGCCGCGCCGCACGGCATCGACCAGCACGCGGGCGGACTCGGCGGCCGAGGCGATTTTTTCGTCGTCTTCGTTGGCCATGGTGCTGGAATACGGCAGGCTCATGCCCATGGCTTCGAAGGCCGAACTCATGGTGTTGGCGGTGTACATGCCGCCGCACGAACCCGAGCCGGGAATGGCGCATTTTTCGATCTGACGGAAATCTTCGCCGTCCATGCGCCCCATGGTGAACTCGCCGACGGCTTCGAACACGGACACGATCGTGAGATCCTGCCCTTTATAGCGGCCCGGCTTGATGGTGCCGCCATACACGTAGATGCCTGGCACGTTCATGCGGGCCAGCGCGATCATGCCGCCGGGCATGTTCTTGTCGCAGCCGCCGATGACCACGACGCCGTCCATCCACTGGCCCTGCACGGCGGTCTCGATACAGTCGGCAATGACTTCGCGCGACACCAGCGAGTATTTCATGCCCTCGGTGCCCATCGACATGCCGTCGGATATGGTGGGGGTGCCGAACACCTGCGGATTGGCGCGGGCCGCGCGCACGGCATCGATGGCCGCGTCGGCCAGCCGCTGCAGGCCGCTGTTGCAGGGGGTGATGGTGGAATGGCCGTTGGCCACGCCGATCATGGGGTTGTCGAAATCGGCTTCCTGGTAGCCCAGCGCGTAATACATGGCCCGGTTGGGCGCGCGGGCGACGCCTTGCGTGATGTGGCGCGAACGTTCGTTGCTGGGCATGGTCTGTCTCTCCGGAGTGTGGCGCGGCCCGCGCGGCGGCTGGCCGCCCGTCGCTGCGTGGCGACACGTTCGCCGGTTATTATCGATCCAATCTTTTTTTGCGTGGCGGAATATGCTGCATTATCCCGAATTCGATCCCATCGCCCTGCGCATCGGCCCGCTGGCCATTCACTGGTACGGGCTGATGTACCTGGTGGGTTTCGCGCTGGTCTACGTATTGGGGCGCATGCGCCTGGCCCGCGGCCACACGCCGGCGCTGGGTCCGCGCGACCTGGAAGACCTGATTTTCTATAGCGTGCTGGGCGTGGTGCTGGGCGGGCGGCTGGGCTACGTGCTGTTCTACAAGCCAGGCTACTACCTGGCGCATCCCCTGGAAATACTCTACCTGTGGCAGGGCGGCATGTCGTTTCACGGCGGGCTGATCGGGGTGATTCTGGTAATGCTGCTGTTCGCGCGCAAGAAGGGGCTGTCTTTCTTCACCGTCAGCGATTTCATCGCGCCCCTGATTCCGCTGGGCCTGGGCGCGGGCCGGCTGGGCAACTTCATTAACGGCGAATTGTGGGGCCGCCCTACGGATGTCCCGTGGGCCATGGTGTTTCCGCAGTCGGGCGACGGCCTGCCGCGCCATCCGTCGCAGTTGTACGAACTGGGGCTGGAAGGCATTGCGCTGTTCGCGCTGCTGTGGTGGTTTTCGGCCCGGCCGCGCCCCACGGGCCAGGTAAGCGCGCTGTTCCTGATTGGCTACGGCACGTTCCGTTTTCTGGTGGAGTTCACCCGCGAACCGGATAATTTCCTGGGCCTGCTGGCCGGCGGCATGAGCATGGGACAGTGGCTGTCCCTGCCCATGGTGGCGCTGGGAATTGCCTTGTACGTGTTCAGTGCAAGGCAACCGTCCCGTTGACGGAAATACTGACGGTGACCTTGCCGGCCTCGAGCGGCACATCGGCGGCTTCGGCCTGGCTGCTCTTGGCCATCATCTGCATGCCCATGGGGCGCGGCACCGGCGTGGGCGAACCGCCGCCGCTGAGTTCCAGGCTGCGCACGCGGTAGCCGCTGAAGCCGAACGCGGTGGCCGCCGCCAGGGCGCGGTCGCGGAAGGCCTGGGCAGCCTGGCTGAGCAATTTGCGCTCTTCAGCTTCGCGGGCTTCGCGCGACAGCACGAAGTTGATTTGCGAGATGGCGGTCTTGTCGGACAGCTTGGACGCCAACGCCGACGCCGCAGCGAAATCTTTGGATTCGAGGGTGATTTCACCGCGGCCGCGCCAGTTCTGGATTTTGCCTTTCTCGTTGGTGTTGGGCCACACGTTGTAGCCCCCCGTGCGAACCTCTACCCCCTTGACGCCCTGGGCGCGCTTGACCGCGTCATCGAGCGCTGCCGTCAGCGCCTTGCCGGCCGCGGCTTGCGAGGCAGCATCGAGTTCGGCGGCCAGTGTGATGCGCACCGTGTCTTGCTGCACGTCGGACGAGGCGGAGGCCTGCAGCGTCAGCTCGGGCGCATGCGCGCCGGTGTCCTGGGATTGCTGTACCTGTTGCTGCGAAGGCTGTTGCGCCAGCGCCGGCTGCGCTGCCGCCAGGGCCAACGCGGCGCAGCACGCGGCCGCGATACGGTTCAACGAAAGCACGGGAGGGGAGTGCATCATGGCAAACCTGTAGGGGGAAGGGAAGGAGGAAGAGACATCCGGCGCGGACCTGCATGAAGCAGGCCCGCCGGAAAAGATGCCCCACCTGTGCCGTCTAGGCCGGCATCTCGAACCGTGAGGTTCAAGGTGGTCGCGTTCCGTTGAGCGTCGGGTTCATCTGCAAAGAGACAAGCGCTCCAGCTCACCATTCGCGCAACCAATATGCCGTAAGACATAGGTTCAGAGAATGTATGGCCAAGTCACGAACACGGCAGGGACAAACTGAAAACCATCGCGTGATACCGACACGCCGGGGGCTTGCGCCCTACAACAATTTTTCCTGCCCGGACAAGGCGTCGTCGAGCAGGGAATTCATGTCTTCAATTCTACGCTTGAAGTCGCCGACCGCCAAACCGCCAAGAGGACCATCGGGCGCTTTCATGGCCAGCAGTTCGCTGGCGATTTGCAATGCCGCCATGACCGCGATGCGTTCGTTGCTGGAAACCTTGCCCGAACCCTGGATGCGCAGCATGAGCTGGTCGACGTGGCGCACGGCGGCCATCAGGGCGGGTTTTTCTTCGGTGGAGCAGGCGAGCGAGTAGTCGCGCCCCAGAATGGTGACATCGACGCGTTCCATCAGGGTTGCTCTCCGGTGGGGGCGCCGGGCAGGCGGGCCAGCACGGTGTCGATGCGCTCGCGCGCGGCCGAGGCCGCGACGCGCAGGCGCTGCAGATCGGTGTCGCGCGCATGGAGGCTGCCTTGCAGTTCGGCCTCGCGGGCGCTGGCACGGCTTTCGAGTGACTGGCGGTCGGCGGTGGCGCGGGCCAGTTGCTCGCGCAGGTCGGATTCGGTCTGGCGGGCCTCGTTGAGCATGCCGGCCACGGCACTGTCGTGCTCTTGCAGCTTGGCCTGCAGGGCCTGGATCTCAGCCTGGTGATCGGCGCAGCGCTGTTCGAGCGCGCGCTGGCTGGATTCGCTTTGGCTCAGGCGGACACGCAACGCGTCGCGCTCGGCATGAAGTTGCCGGGTGCGTTGCACCAGTTGCCCGATACGGGCGGCGAGTTGATCGAGGTCTTGCAGCATGGGCGCTATCGTAAACCATCCGTGCGCTGGCCGGGCGGCCTGACGCACAACGTGAGAAACACGGCAATATTCAGTAGGACTTGGCCCCGCCACGGGGACCGGCCAACCGGAAGAATAAATCGTCCGGCGCGCTTGCGGCAGCTTTCGCCCGTCTTTCTATTAACTTTCACTTTGCTTTCATTTTCGGGCCGATCGAGCCCGGGGTTACAACTTGGCCGCCCGATCTAGGGAAAACCCCATCTGCACAGCGGATGGCTCGGGTTTGCAGGCCCATGCCCCTTCGCTACCATGCGCGCTGCCCAAAAGGCGCCTCCTCGATTCCACAAGAACCAGCGGCATTTCCAAGTGCCCTTTTTGTGCTGGCCCGCAACGGGCGGCACCTCAACTCACATGCTGTAAATAGGAGTAGACCATGCAGCTACGCAATCGACAGGATTTCTGGTCGGGGGTGATGTTCATCGCCCTCGGCCTGGGATTCGCCTGGAAAGCGACGGGCTACCAAATGGGTACCGCCGCCCGGATGGGACCAGGATATTTCCCCTTCGCGCTGGGACTGGTCCTGGCCATATTGGGCGCCATCGTGCTGCTCGGCTCGATGACCAAGAGCGCGACCGAGACCCACGTAGACAAGTTCGATTGGCGCATCGCCTTCCTGGTGATCGGTTCGGTCATTCTGTATGGCCTGATCCTGAAGCTGCTGGGCATCTATATCTCGGTCTTTGTGCTGGTGGTGGTCAGCAGCCTGGCCAGCCACGAGTTCAACCTGAAGGTCGCCGCCGCCAATGGGGTGTTCCTGGTGGTGTTCTCGTACCTGGCGTTCGTCAAGGGGCTGGGGCTGATTTTCCCGCTGTGGCCGTCGTTTCTGGGCTTGAACTGAGGAGTTAACGGCCATGGAATTGTTTGATCACCTGATGTTGGGTTTCTCGGTGGCGTTCACGCCGGAAAACCTGCTGTACGCCCTGCTGGGCTGCGTTCTGGGCACCCTGATCGGCGTGCTGCCCGGGATCGGCCCCGTGCCGACCATCGCGATGCTGCTGCCGATCACGTACGTGCTGCCGCCGGTAGCCGGCCTGATCATGCTGGCGGGCATTTATTACGGCGCACAATACGGCGGCTCGACCACTGCCATTCTGGTGGCGCTGCCGGGCGAGACGTCCGCCGTGGTGACTGTGCTGGACGGGCACCAGATGGCGCGCAACGGACGGGCGGGCGCCGCGCTGGCCATTGCCGCGCTGGGCTCGTTCTTCGCCGGCTGCGTGGCGACCCTGCTGCTGGCCGGGTTCGCGCCCCCGCTGGCCGAAGTGGCGTTCAAGTTCGGCCCGGCCGAGTACTTCTCGCTGATGACCCTGGGCCTGGTAGGCGCCGTGGTGCTGGCCTCGGGCTCGCTGCCCAAGGCGATCGCCATGATCATCCTGGGCCTGCTGCTGGGCATGGTGGGCACCGACGTCAACTCGGGCGTGGCCCGCTACGACTTCGGCATCCCCGAACTGCAAGACGGCATCGACTTCGCCATCGTGGCCATGGGCGTGTTCGGCTTCGCCGAGATCATGACCAACCTGGAACAGAAAGAGAACCGCGTCGACATCACCGACAAGATCGGCTCACTGTATCCCAACAAGCAGGAATTCCGCGAGGCGGCCCCGGCGGCGGTGCGCGGCACCATCCTGGGTTCGATGCTGGGCATTCTGCCGGGCGGCGGGGCGGTGCTGTCGTCGTTCGCGTCGTACACGCTGGAAAAGAAGATCTCGAAGAACCCCGAACGCTTCGGCAAGGGCCACCCGGCCGGCCTGGGCGGCCCTGAATCGGCCAACAACGCGGCCGCGCAGACGTCGTTCATTCCGCTGCTGACCCTGGGCATTCCGGGCAACGCCGTGATGGCGCTGATGGTCGGCGCCATGACCATCCACAACATCCAGCCCGGCCCGCAGGTCATGACCAGCCACCCGGACCTGTTCTGGGGCCTGATCGCCTCGATGTGGATCGGCAACCTGATGCTGGTGGTGCTGAACCTGCCGCTGATCGGGCTGTGGGTCAAGCTGCTGAAGGTGCCCTACCGCATCCTGTTCCCGGCCATTCTGGTGTTCTGCACGATCGGCGTGTATTCGCTGAACTACAACACCTTCGACATCTTCACGACGGCCATCTTCGGCGTGGTGGGGTATGTGTGGTCGAAGCTCAAGTGCGAAGGCGCCCCGCTGCTGCTGGGCCTGGTGCTGGGCCCCATGATGGAAGAGAACTTCCGGCGCGCCCTGCTGCTGTCGCGCGGCGACTTCCTCACCTTCGTCGACCGCCCGCTGTCGGCCTCGCTGCTGGCGGTGGCGATACTGCTGGTGGTGCTGGTGGCCCTGCCGTCGATCCGCAAGAAGCGCGAAGAAACGTTCGTGGAAGAAGACTGATCCGCGAAAGCGGCGCGCGCCTCGAAAGCGGGGCGATGCCGGCGGGGCCTGGCTATCGGCCCCGTCTCGCCAGGTGCCTGACTCCCGACAGGGTGTCAGGCACTTTTTATTTCGCGTGGCGGTTTTTACCGCGATGCCGGGCGATTGCGGTAACGTTCAGGTTTCACCATCGTTCAACCCGGAGACTCTGCATGGCATCGATCGGTTCCAGGGACTACGACAAGGTCGTGTCCCAGAAAGTCGCTTTCCTTGGCCTGGGCGTCATGGGCCTGCCCATGGCGGGCCACCTGGCCCGAGCCGGCCACGAGGTCACTGTTTATAACCGCACCGCCGCCAAGGCGCAGGCCTGGGCCGAGGAATTCGGCGGCAAGAGCGCCCCCACCCCCCGCGAAGCCGCAGCCGGCGCGCAAATCGTGTTTGCCTGCGTGGGCAACGACGACGATCTGCGCAGCGTGGTGCTGGGCGATGATGGTGCGTTCGCGGGCATGGCGTCCGGCGCCATTTTCGTGGACCACACCACGGCATCGGCCGACGTGGCCCGCGAACTCTATGCCCTGGCCCGCGAGCAGGGGCTGCAGTTCGTCGACGCCCCCGTCTCCGGCGGCCAGGCGGGCGCGGTCAATGGCGTGCTGACGGTAATGTGCGGCGGCGAACAGCAGGCCTTCGACACCATCAAGCCGGTGGCCCAGGCCTATGGCCGCGCCGTGACGCGCGTGGGCGCGCCGGGCGCGGGCCAACTGGCCAAGATGGTCAACCAGATCTGCATTGCCGGCATCGTGCAAGGGCTGTCGGAGGCCATTGCGTTCGGGCAGGCGGCCGATCTGGACATGAAGCTGGTGCTGGACGTGATCAGCAAGGGAGCCGCCCAGAGCTGGCAGATGGAAAACCGTGGCAGCACCATGGTGGACAACAAGTTCGACTTCGGCTTCGCGGTGGACTGGATGCGCAAGGACCTGGGGCTGGTGCTGGCCGAGGCCCGCCACAACGGCGCCCGCCTGCCGCTGACGGCACTGGTGGACCAGTTCTACGGCGATGTGCAGAAGATGGGTGGCGGACGCTGGGATACGTCGAGCCTGATCGCGCGCCTGCGCGACTGACTTGCCGGAGCGCCGCCCCGCCACGGGGCGGCCGTCAGGCCGCCACTTGCTGCGGCGTCCCCGCCACCAGCGCGTCGATGCGCTGCCTGGCCAGGGCCAGCCCGTCCTGGGCAGCCAGTTCACCCATCGCCATGCCCTCGGCGGAAATAAACACCGGATCGACCAGGCCCACAAAACCCAACACCTGCGCCAGATAGGGGGTCAGGGTGTCGGCTGGCGTGCCTTCGGCCTTGCCGCCGCGCGCGCTGAGCACCACCACCTGCTTGTTCTTGAGCAGGCCCTCGGGCACGCCCTGCGCCGTATAGCGGAATGTGACGCCGGCACGGGCGATTTGGTCGATGTAGCTCTTGAGCTGGGCCGGCAGGCCGAAGTTATAGACCGGCACGGCGAACACGATGCGGTCGGCGTCAAACACTTCGGCCACCAGGGCGTCGCTGCGGGCGACGATGGCGGCCTGCTCGGCCGTGCGCTGGTCGGCGGGGGTAAACAGCGCCGCGGCGGTCGCGCCGTCGAAATACGGAACCGGATCGGCGGCCAGATCGCGCACGCGGATCGAACCATCGGGTTCGTGCTGGCGCAGGCGCTGGATAAGATGGTCGGCCAGTTGCTTCGAATGAGAGCGGTCTCCAAGAATGGAAGACAGAATAACGAGGGTTTTCATAAGAGGTTCTCCGGTTTCGCCGGATGAGGCGCGTTGGACATGCCCCACTGTAGTCAAGCTGATTACAACCATAAACCCGGTTATGATGAACTACTCGTTCCATTTACAGAACAATAGCCGGAGCCTTCGCCATGCAAGATCTGAATGACCTGTTCTATTTTTCGCAGATCGTGGAGCACGGCGGCTTCAGCGCGGCGTCGCGGGCGCTCGATATTCCCAAGTCGCGCCTGTCGCGGCGGATTTCTCAACTGGAGGCGACGCTGGGCGTGCGGCTGTTGCAGCGCACGACCCGCCGCCTGCGGCTCACCCTGGCGGGCGAACGCTATTTGCATTATTGCCGCGAAATGACCGCCTCGGCGCGCGCCGCCGAAGACGCCATGCGCCAATTGCAGGCGCAGCCATGCGGGCCGGTGGTGGTGAGCTGCCCGATTGCTATCGCGCAGCAGATGCTGGCTCCGCTGCTGCCCGAATTCCTGGATGCCTGGCCGTCTGTGTCGGTGCAGGTGCTGGCCACCAACCGCCGGGTGGACCTGATACGCGAAGGGGTAGACCTGGCGCTGCGCGTGCGCACCCGGCTGGACACCGATGCCGAACTGGTGGTGAAGCACCTGGGCATGGCCAGCAGCAGCATCGTGGCCAGCCCGGCCTACCTGCAGCGCCATGGCACGCCCCAGACCCCGCAGGACCTGGCCGCGCACACGACGCTCAGTTTCAGCGAGCCGCAATCGGAAGTGCGCTGGCCGCTGCGCAACCGGCAAGACGAAGAACTGGTGGTCACGCTGCGCCCGCAACTGTGCTGCAACGATTTCATCGTGCTGACCGAGGCCGCGGTGCGCGGCCGCGGCATCAGCCTGCTACCCACGGTCGCCACCTATGAAGAAGTGCGCCGCGGGCAATTGGTGCGGATATTGCCCGACTGGCTGTCGCCATCGGGCATCGTGCATTGCATTTATCCGTCGCGGCGCGGCATGGCGCCGGCAGTGCGGGCCCTGCTGGATTTCATTTCCGACCGGCTGCCCAGCATGTACGCGCGCATGGAGCACGGCGCCGAGTAAGCCGCCCGGCCTCAGGCCAGGCTGGCCGCGCCGCCGGATGTGGCCGTGCCGGGGTCGGCCAGCGGTAGCCACAGTACGGCCGCCAGGCCCACCCCGCCCTGTTCGTTGGGGTCGCCGTCGCGCAACTCGATGTCGCCGTCGTTGCGGCGCGCATAGGCCCGCGCGATGGACAACCCCAGCCCCGAGCCCGGCGACACCGAAGCAGGGCCCCGCTCGACGCGATCGAAGCGGGCAAATGCCCGGTCACGCGCCAGGGCGTCGATGCCCGGGCCGTTGTCGGAAACCGCGACTTCGGCCCGGCTGCCGCGCCGGGCGACCGATACGGTGATGCGCGCCCCGGCCGGCGCATAGTGGATGGCGTTGTGCACCAGGTTGGACAGGGCCTCGTGCAGTTCAACGTCGCTGCCCATCACAGGCACGGCGGGAAGATCCGCGGGCGTGGCGCCCTGGCAGGCGGCCGCCCAGCCGAGGTCTTGCCGCTTTTCGTGCGACAGCGGCAGGTATTGCAGCACCACGTTGCGCGCCACGTCGTTCAGGTCCAGCAATTCGCGCGGAGTCGCATCGGCCTGGCTGGCGTGCGCCAGCGACAGCAGTTGCTCGGTAAGCCGGCGCGTGCGTCCCAGCTGGTCGACAATGGCGCGCAGGCCTTCCTGGGCCCGCTTGGGGTCGGGCTCGCGCAGGGCGTACTGGGCCTGGGTCAGCATGATGGCCAGCGGCGTGCGCAGCTGGTGCGACGCATCGGCCAGGAACTGAGATTGTTCATCCAGCACGCGCCGGTACCGCGCCACGTGGTAATTGATGGCCTCGACCAGCGGGATGACCTCGCCGGGAACCCGCGAGGCATCGAGCGGCGTGAGGTCGTCGGGGCGCCGCGCCCGGATATCGTTGCGCAACCGCGCCAGCGGCCGCAGCGACCAGGCCACGCCCCACCAGACCAGAATGGCCACCAGGGCCAGCATGCGGGCATCGCGCAGCAGTTCCTGGCGCCGGGCGGTGGTTTCTGCCTGCAGGCGCCGGCCGATGCTCTCGGCCACCAGCACCAGCACCTGGCGATGCTGGCCATGGTAGTGCAGGTCGCGCAAGACGGCCACGACGCGCACCGGGTCGTGGCGATAGACGCTATTGAAAAACACCGGGTCGCCGCGCACCGCCGGCCATGCGGGCGGCCGCGGCAGCTCGGGCATGCCCGCCACGGTGCGCCCGGGCGGCGGCACGGCGGCCGCGCCTTCCGGCAAGGGCGGATCGATTTCTTCGATGCGGAAGTACTTGCGCAGGCCGGCCTTGGATTCGAGGATGACCTGGGCGTACACCGGAGTGGCCACGACCAGGCGGCCGTCGGGCGTGAACTCGATGCTGCTTTCCAGTACGCGCGCCGGTTCGAGCAGCGCGCTGTCGTAGGCTTCGTTGGTGATGTCGGCCAGGGTGCGGTAATCGTTCCAGCTGTCGATGACGAGCAGGACGATCACGCCGGGCAGCAGCAGCGTGATCAGCAGGGTGCGGATGCCGACCAGCGGCAAGCGGAAGCGCTCAGGTTCCGGCGGGTTCACTGGCGCTGCTTTCCAGCATGTAGCCCAGGCCGCGCACGGTGACGATGCGCACGTCGCTGCCGGCCAGCTTCTTGCGCAGGCGATGCAGCACGACCTCGATGGCGTCGAGATTGGCCTCGCTGTCCTGGGTGAAGACCTTGCCGAACAGCTGCGCCTTGTCCACCGGGTAGCCGCTGCGCGTCAGCAGGGCCACCAGGGCGGCATGCTCGCGCGGGGTCAGGAACAGCAGGTTGCCGTCGAGGGTGAACGCGCGGCTTTCGCCGTCGTAGGCCAGCGACCCGCACTGCAGGCGCGGAAACTGGCGTCCCCGGCTGCGCCGCACCAGCGCGGCCACGCGTGCCTCGAGCTCTTCGAGCGCGAATGGCTTGGTGAGGAAGTCGTCCGCGCCCAGGTTCAGCCCGCGCACCCGGTCTTGCAGGGCTCCCTGGGCGGTGAGCAGCAATACGGGCGTGCGGTCGTCGCGGCCGCGCATGTCGCGCAGCACGACCAGCCCGTGTTTGTCGGGTAGCCGCAGGTCCATGACGATGGCGTCGTACTCGTTGGCAGCCATGAGCGCCTCGGCGCTGCGGGCGTCGGGCGCGTGGTCGGGTGTGAAGCCGCTTTGCGCCAGCGCCCGGACCAGCCATGACGCCATTTCGAGTTCGTCTTCAACCAGCAATATGCGCATGGCCGTCGGGCTCGGCGGGCAGGCCGTCGGCCGGACGGCCCTGGCCATGGACCCGCTGGCGCAGATACCGGGTTTCGTGCTGGCGCCGGAACAGAATGCCGGAAAGCTCGTTCAGCGCCAGGGTGTAGACCTCGCGCTTGAACTCGATGACGGCATCCAGCGGCACCCAATACTGGCTCCAGCGCCAGGCGTCGAACTCGGGATGCTGCGTAGCGCGCAGGCATACGTCGCAGTCGCGGCCGACCAGGCGCAACAGAAACCAGATCTGTTTTTGGCCTTTATAGTGACCGCGCCATTCGCGCCGGACGAAGTGATCAGGTACGTTATAGCGCAGCCAGTCGCGCGTGCGCCCCAAAATGCGGACATGTTCGGGCTTCAGGCCCACTTCTTCATGGAGCTCGCGATACATGGCCTGCACCGGGCTTTCGCCGTACTTGATGCCGCCTTGCGGGAACTGCCAGGCGTGTTCCCGGATACGCTTGCCCCAAAAGACCTCGTTTTTACTGTTGACGAGAATAATGCCGACATTGGGACGGTAGCCTTCACGATCGAGCATGGGCCACCCCCACCGAATTCAATACAATTACGGTCGATTATACGTATCTGTAGCCACCTTTAAATATGCGCGCATCCACCTACCATCTGAACACCCTGAAAGAGGCCCCCGCCGAAGCGGAAGTCGCCAGCCACCGGCTGATGACCCGGGCCGGCATGATCCGCAAGCTGGCGGGCGGCATCTACACCTATATGCCGCTGGGGCTGAAAGTGATCCGCAAGATCGAGGCCATCGTGCGCGCCGAGATGGATGCCGCCGGCGCCATCGAGCTGCTGATGCCGGTAGTGCAGCCGGCCGAGCTGTGGCAGGAGTCGGGCCGCTGGGAGCAATACGGGGCGGAGCTGCTGCGCATCAAGGACCGCCACCAGCGCGATTTCGTGCTGCAGCCGACCTCGGAAGAAGTCATCACCGACATCGCCCGCAACGAGATCCATAGCTACCGGCAGCTGCCGCTGAATTTCTATCACATCCAGACCAAGTTCCGCGACGAGCGCCGCCCGCGCTTCGGGCTGATGCGGGGCCGCGAATTCACCATGAAAGACGCCTACTCGTTCGACCGCGACGAGGCCGGCGCCCAGCAGAGCTACGACAAGATGTATGGCGCGTACATGCGCATCTTCGAGCGGCTGGGGCTGCAATTCCGCGCCGTGGCGGCCGACACTGGCTCGATCGGCGGCTCGCGCAGCCATGAGTTCCAGGTCATTGCCGACACCGGCGAAGACCTGCTGGTCTACAACCCCGACAGCCAGTACGCCGCCAATATCGAACTGGCCGAGGCGCCCGCCCTGCTGGCCGAGCGCGCCGCAGCCACCCAGCCGCTGGAAGCCGTGCCCACCCCCGGCGCCGCCAAGTGCGCCGACGTGGCCGAGCTGCTGGGCCTGCCGCTTGAACGCACCCTGAAATCCATCGTGCTGGCCACCGAGCCCGAGCCCGGCAAGGTGCAGGTGTGGCTGCTGCTGCTGCGCGGCGACCACGAGCTCAACGAGATCAAGGCGGGCAAGCTGCCCGGCCTGGCCGGCTTCCGCTTTGCCACCGAAGACGAAATCGTGGCGCATTTCGGCTGCAAACCCGGCTACCTGGGCCCTATCGGCACCGTCCTGCCGGTGCGCGTGGTGGCCGACCGCACGGTGGCCAACATGGCCGACTTCGTCTGCGGCGCCAACCGCGAAGACTTCCACTACCAGGGCGCCAACTGGGGACGCGACCTGCCCGAGCCCGAACTGGTGGCCGACCTGCGCAACGTGGTCGAGGGCGATCCGGCCCCCGACGGCGCCGGCCGCCTGGCCATCCAGCGCGGCATCGAAGTGGGCCACGTGTTCTTCCTGGGCACCAAGTATTCCGAGGCCCTGAAGGCCACCTTCCTGGACGAAACCGGCAAGCCCGCCTTGCTGCAGATGGGCTGCTACGGCATCGGCATCACCCGCATCGCGGGCGCGGCCATCGAGCAGAATCACGACGAACGCGGCATCATCTGGCCGCGCGCCATCGCGCCCTTCGAAGTGGTGATCTGCCCCGTCGGCTGGGGCAAAAATGAAACTGTACGTAACGAATCTGTAAAATTATATGACGCGCTACGCGCCCGTGGCGTGGATGTCATCCTGGACGACCGCGACGCCCGGCCGGGCGTCATGTTCGCTGAGTGGGAGCTGATAGGGGTGCCGCTGCGCGTAACAGTTGGAGAACGCGGCCTTAACGACGGTGTGGTGGAATTGCAGGCCCGTCGCGAAAGCACGGCTGCGAAAATCCCTGCCGGATCAGCCCTGGAACAGGTGCTTGCCAAGCTGGAAACACTGTAGACTGCCCGGCCCCGTGCCCGGCAACCGAGAGGCTGCCATACCCATTGTGATCGAACCGAAGTCCGCCGAATCCGTCCTGAATGTCCGTGTCTACTATGAAGACACGGACGCAGGCGGCGTGGTGTTCTACGCCAACTACCTCAAGTTCCTGGAGCGAGCCCGCACCGAATGGCTGCGCGCCCTGGGAGTCGAGCAATCGGCCCTGGCCGAAAGCGAGGGGCGGCTGTTCGTCGTCCATTCTCTGGACATGTCTTATCGCAAGCCGGCGCGGCTGGACGACTACCTGACCATACGCAGCCGGGTTACACGAGTCGGCCGCGCTTCGATACACTTCGCGCAGCGCGCCGAACGCGACGGGGAACTGCTCGCGCAAGGCAATATCCAAGTCTGCTGTGTCGATGCCGTGCACCTGCGGCCGGCGGCCCTGCCCGCCGTCGTCCGTACCAAACTGGAATCCCTTCAGGAATAACCATGCAAGTCACCAACGACATGTCGTTGCTTTCGCTGATCACGCACGCCAGCGTTCCCGTCCAGCTCATCATGCTGCTGCTGCTGGGCATCTCCATCCTGTCCTGGACCTACATTTTCGCCAAGCGGCTGGCCATCAAGCGCGCCCACGCCCAGACGCGCCGCTTCGAAGACGACTTCTGGTCGGGCGGCGACCTGTCCATGCTGCAGCAGGCGGTGGCCAGCCGACGCGACGAACAAGGCGCCCTGGCGCGCATCTTCGATGCCGGCATGACCGAATTCCTGAAGGCGCGCCGCACCAATGTGAACGGCGACATCAATACCCTGCTGGACGGCCCGCGCCGCGCCATGCGGGCGGCCTACCAGCGCGAAATGGATTCGCTCGAATCGCACCTGAACTTCCTGGCCTCGGCGGGTTCCGTCAGCCCCTACATCGGCCTGCTGGGCACGGTCTGGGGCATCATGCACGCGTTCATCGGCCTGTCGAACATGCAGCAGGCCACGCTGGCCTCGGTGGCACCGGGCATCGCCGAAGCCCTGATCGCCACCGCCATCGGCCTGTTCGCCGCCATTCCCGCGGTGGTGGCCTACAACCGCTACACGCACGACATCGACCGCCTGTCCATCCGCTTCGACAGCTTTGTCGATGAGTTCCTGAACATCCTGCAACGCCAGGTGCGCTGATGCCTTCCGTACGGTCGCACGGCCGCGCGGGCCGACGCATGAAGGCCGACATCAATGTCGTGCCTTATATCGACGTGATGCTGGTGCTGCTGGTGATTTTCATGGTCACCGCGCCGCTGATCACGCCCGGCCTGATCAATCTGCCCTCGGTGGGCCAAGCCTCGGAAGTGCCGGCCACGCCCCTGGAAGTGCAGATTTCCGAAGACGGCCAGGTGGCCTTGCGCATGCGCGAGGCTGGCGCCACGCCGCAAGACATCGCCCGCGACCAGCTGGTCGACCAGGTGCGCCAGCGCATCACCGCCGAAACGCCGGTGGTGATCGCCGCCGACGGCAAGGTGCCGTATGAAACCGTGGTGAAAGTCATGGACGAACTGCGCAGCAACGGCGTCACCCGCCTGGGCCTGCTGGTCGACCAGGGCCAGGGCGCGGCCGCGCAGGAACCGAAGAAGCGCTGACACGCCGCCGCCTGCCGCTATTGCCACGCCTATGACCCCACCCATTTTCCGACACGACGACACCAAGCCGGTCACCCCCGCCGCGCAAGACAACCGCAAGGCGCTGGGGCTGGCCATTCTGGTGCATATCCTGCTGTTCATCGCCCTGGTGTTCGGTGTCAATTGGCGCTCGGAAAACCCCGGGCCGGTGCAGGTGGAGCTGTGGGCCGAAGGCGATACGCCCGATTCGCCTCCGCCTGACGTGCAGCCCGACGAGCCCAAGCCCGAACCCGAGCCGCCGAAGCCCCAGCCGCAACCCGAGCCTGCGCCGCAGCCTGAACCGCAGCCGCAGCCGGAACCCCCTCCGCCCCCCCCGCCGCCGGTCGAAAAACCGCAGCCGCCCCAGCCCGACCCCGAAATCGCGCTGGAAGAAGCGCGCAAGAAGCGCGAGGAAGAGGAAAAAGCCCGCCAGGAGGCCGAAGTCGCCAAGGAAAAGGCGCGCCTCGAAGAAGAACGCAAGCAGGCCGAGCTGAAAGAAAAGCAGCGCCTCGAACAGGAACGCAAGGCGGCCGAGAAAGCCGCGGCTGAAAAAGCGGCCGCTGAAAAAGCCGCCGCCGAAAAAGCGGCGGCCGAAAAGGCGGCTGCGGAAAAGGCGGCGGCCGAGAAAGCTGCCGCCGAGAAGAAGGCCAAGGAAGAAGCCGCCAAGAAGGCGGCGGCTGAAAAGGCCGCTGCCGAGAAAGCCGCGGCTGAAAAAGCGGCGGCCGAGAAGGCCGCGGCGGAGAAAGCCGCCGCCGAGAAAAAGGCCAAGGAAGAGGCCGCCAAGAAAGCGGCGGCCGCCAAGAAGGCCGCCGCCGACAAGGCGCTGCGCGAAGCGTTCCGCAATGACGCGCTGGGCGCCGCCGGCATTCCGGGCGGCACCGCCGACCGCAATCAGCAGGGCGGCGGGCGCGATGATGGCTATGGCGCCAAGGTGCGCGCCTGCGTGCGGCCTGGCGTGGCCTACCCGACGCCATCGCGCAGCGGCTCGGAGAACCCCACCGCGCAATACCGGGTACAGTTGAGTTCAGACGGCAAGGTTACCGGCGTGAGCCTGACCCGCTCGTCGGGCAACACCGGTTTCGACCGCGCCGTGGAAACCGGCATCCGCCGCTGCAACCCGTTCCCCAAACCCTCGACGGGCCGTTATGAGTCCGTCATTGATGTCGTGTACCGAATGTATGACTGACAGGAGATTGCCGACCATGACTCCCGCCTCCAGCCGCCCCTTTCCAGCGGGGCTCGCACGCGCCTATGGCGCGCTGTTTGCCCTGCTGACGGCAGCCGCCCTGCTGGTGTGGCAGCCGGCCCACGCGCAGCTGCGCGTCGACATCTCGGGCACCGGCGCCACCCAGTATCCGGTGGCGATCGCCGATTTTGCCGTGGACGACGTGCATGGCCGCGCCATTGCCGAAGTCATCCGCGCCGACCTGACCCGCACTGGCCAGTTCCGCCTGATCAGCGCCGCCGGTTCCGGCCTGAACGTCGATTCGCCGGTGGCCTACGATGACTGGCGCACCAAGGGCGCCGACTTCCTGGCCTACGGCAGCATTACTCGTGGCGCCGATGGCCGCTACGACGTGCGCTACCGCCTGGCCGACACGGTCAAGAAAGGCCAGCTCGACGGCGTGGCGTTCTCCGGTTCCGAACAAGAACTGCGCCGCGTGGCCCACCAGATCGCCGACCGCATCTACGAAAAGATCACCGGCGTGCGCGGCGTGTTCTCGACCCGCATCGCCTACGTGCTCAAGCGCGGCAATACCTACGAACTGCAGGTGGCCGACGCCGATGGCCAGAACCCCCAGGTGGCGCTGCGCTCGCGCGAACCGGTGATTTCGCCGGCCTGGTCGCCCGATGGCAGCAAGCTGGCGTACGTCAGCTTCGAGTCGGGCAAGCCTGTGGTGTATGTGCACACCCTGGCCACCAGCGCGCGCATTCCGGTTGCCAATTTCAAGGGCAATAACAGCGCGCCCGCCTGGTCGCCCGACGGCAGCAAGCTGGCGGTTGCCCTGACGCGCGATGGTTTGTCGCAAATTTACATCGTCGGAGCCGACGGAAGCTCGAATATGCGTCGCCTGACGCGTTCTCCGGGCATCGACACCGAGCCGATCTTTACGCCCGATGGCCGTTCCATTATCTTTACCAGTGATCGCAGCGGTGGACCGCAAATCTATCAAACCAGCCTCGACGGAGGCGATGCCCGTCGGCTGACATTTAACGGTAGTTACAACATCTCACCCCGAATTTCCCCCGACGGTTCCACGCTGCTGTACGTTGCAAGACGCGACGGCGCGTTTCGCATCGCCTCACTCCAACTTGCCACCGGCAACGAAACTCTGCTAACCGATGGTCGCGACGACCAGGCGCCGAGTTTCGCGCCGAATGGCATGCAGATCCTGTATGCAGCGGTCCAGAACGGCCGCAGCGTACTGGCTGGCGTATCCAGTGATGGGCGCGTGCGGCAAACGCTCTCGGTACTGAATGGGGAAATACGTGAACCGACTTGGGGACCTTTTACCCGCTAACACGTATGACCCTCTTTGCAAAGGAACAATCATGAAAATGCGCATAGCCAAAAGCCTTACCATCGCCGCCCTGGCAACCGCCCTGGCCGCTTGCAGCTCCGTACCGCTCGACGACCAGGCCGGCCAGACGGGTTCCGGCACCGCCGGCCAAGGCACCGGCACCGGCCAGATCATGGATCCCTTCAACCCGCAGAGCGTGCTGGCCCAACAGCGCTCGGTGTACTTCGACTTCGACAGCTACACCGTGCCCGACCAGTACCGCGGCCTGGTTGAAACCCATGCCCGCTACCTGGCGTCGCATCAGCAACAGCGCGTGCAGATCCAGGGCAACACTGACGAACGCGGCGGCGCCGAATACAATCTGGCCCTGGGCCAGCGCCGTGCCGACGCCGTGCGCCGCATGATGACCCTGCTGGGTGTCAGCGATGCGCAGATCGAAACCATCAGCTTCGGCAAGGAAAAGCCCCGCGCCACCGGCACCACCGAAGCCGATTTTGCGGAAAACCGCCGCGCCGATATCGAGTATCAGCGCTAAGCATTTCCCGTAACAGCTCTGCCGCGCGTCGGGACGGTCCAAGCGGCCGTTCCGACGTTTTTGTTTTCAGATCCTGGAATTTCTTATGCGCGCTCAAGTCCTGCCCCTGCGTACCCTGGCCGTGACGGTCTTCCTGGCCGTGGCCGCCCCCGCCCATGCCTTTTCCGACGACGAGGCCCGCCGGGCCATCCTGGATCTGCGCCAGCAAGTGCAGCAGCAGAACGAGCAAAACCAGCGCGCGCGCCTGCAACTGGCCGACCAGATGCAGGCCATGCAGCAGGAAATCATGCAGTTGCGCGAGCAACTAGAACTGGTGTCGCGCCAGCAGCCCAACACCCAGCCGGGCCAGGGCGGCGCCAACAACCCACCGGGCGCCACCGCCGCCGACCCGCGCGAGCAGGCCGCGTACGATGGCGCGATCGACCAGTTCCGCAAGGGCCAGTACAAAGAAGCCGCCGAATCGCTGGCCGCCTTCGTGGCCTTGTATCCCGACAGCCAGCTGGCCCCCACCGCCAAGTTCTACCTGGGCAGCAGCCGCTACGCCGCCAAAGACTACAAGGGCGCGATCGAGCAGTTGAACCAGCTGGTGCAGGAATCGCCCGACAACGCCCGCGCGCCCGACGCCCTGCTGGTGATCGCCGGCAGCCAGATCGAGCTGAACAACCGCGCCGGCGCCAAGGCGTCGCTGCAGCGCATTGTGAAAGACTATCCCAACACCCCCGCCGCTGAAACGGCCAAGAGCCGGCTGCAACTGCTGCAGTAAAAGGTTGGCCCTAGCCGCTGGACGCCAGCAGCAGGCCGACCCCCAGCACGATCAGGGCAACGCCGGACAGTTCGCGCCGGCTGCCCGCATGCGAGAAAAGGCGGCGCGACAGCAACTGCGCCACCAGCACTTCCACCAGCCCCAGCGTGCGGACGTTGGCGGCCGCCGTCAGTGCAAAGCCCAGGAACCAGCATTGCGAGGCCGTCGCGCCCAGCAACCCACCCCAGATCGAAGCCCGCCATGCCCGCAAGCAGGCCGACAACAGCGCACGGTTGAACAGCGCCATCCACAGCACCAGCAGCAAGGTCTGCACGCCCAGCGACCAGGCCAGGGTCCAGGTTGCCCTGAGCACAAAGCCGCCGCTGTCCAGCGCCAGGATGGCGCCGCGAAAGCCAATGGCCGACAGGGCAAAGAACGCGCCCGATACCAGGCCCAGCAAGGCCGGGCGCAGGCTGCCGCGGCCGGTGGCCGATGCCGGATCGACCGACATCAGCACCACGCCCAAGGTGGCCAGCAGCACGGCCGCCACCCCCATGACCGACAGCGGGTCGCCCAGCACGGCGAAGCCGAACAGGGCCACCTGGATAGGCTCGGTCTTGGTCCAGGCGGTGACCACCACGAACGAGCGCTCGCGCATGGCAGCGAGCATCATCGCGGTGCCGACAATCTGGGCCACCGCCCCGCCCAATACGAAGCCCATGAAGTCCGTGCCCCCGACGGGCGCGGACTCGCCGCCGACGATCAGCACCAGGGCCAGGAACAGCAGCGCGAAGGGAAAGCCGAACAAAAAGCGCACCTGCGTGGCGCCCAGCGTGCCGAGCGTGGCGGTGAGACTGCGTTGCACGGCGTTGCGGCCCGCCTGCGCGGTGGCCGCGGCCAGCGTGGCGGGAATCCAGACCCAGGTCCAATCCATGTGAATGCTCGCTTGGTTCGGGGGTCAGGCGCGCAGCGCGACGTCCGCGACTGGTGCGCCGGTCATGGCCACCAGTTGCTGCGGGCTGAGCTGGAACACGGCGTGCGGGTGGCCGGCGGCGGCCCACAGCGTGTCGTACTGGAACAGGTCCTGGTCGATCAGCATGGCGGGCTTGACCGCATGGCCTATGGGGCAGACGCCGCCAATGGCATAACCGGTCATGTCGCGCACATAGCGGGCGTCGGCCTTGGCCAATTCTCCCACCAGCCCGGCCACCTTGGCTTCGTCGACGCGGTTGACGCCGCTGGCGATGACCAGCACGGGCACGTCGTCGGCCCGCCGCCGGAAAATGATCGACTTGGCGATCTGGGCAACCTGGCAGCCCAGGCCTTGGGCGGCTTCGGCGGACGTTTTGCCGGTTTGCGGCAGGATGACGATGGAGTGCTCGTGGCCCAGTTCCTGCAACAGGCGGGCGACCCGCTGCGCCGACTCGGGCAGCGGGGTGGCGGATTCAGCAGACATCTCGACGGTTCCGTGCAATCGGGTAGGCGCGAGCGGCGCCACGGGGACAAGGCCACCGAGTGTAGCAGCAGCGTAGCGCCTGGCCAGGGGCGCTAGAATCACGCGCTGGACTTTCCGGCACGGCCCGACATGCGCTCAGAACCTCAATTGCCCCTGCAAACCGCCAGCATCAACGGCTATGCCATGACGTATACCGAGCATGGCGACGGCACGCCGCTGGTGCTCGTGCATGGCTCGCTGTGCGACTGCCGCTACTGGAAGTCGCAGATGGGGCCGCTGGGCAGATCGTTCCGCGTGCTGGCTCCCAGCCTGCGCCATTACTGGCCGCAGCAATGGGATGGCGTCGATTTTTCGATGGACCAGCATGTGGACGACCTGCTCGCTTTCATCGACACCGTGGGTGAAGGCGCGGCCCATGTGGCGGGCCATTCGCGGGGGGCCCGCGTAGCGCTGGAAGCGGCCCTGCGCGCGCCGGCCCGCGTGCGGTCGCTGACGCTGGCCGACCCGGGCTTGCCCATGCCCGGGCGCGACGGCGATACGCGCGGCGGCTTTCGCCAGCGCGCGCTGGCCCTGATCGAAGCCGGCGAGGTCGATGCCGGCCTGGCGCTGTTCGTCGATACCGTGTCGGGCGCCGACACCTGGCGCCGCATGGTGCCCTGGTTCAAGGACATGGTGCGTGACAACGCCTCGACGCTGGGCGGCCAGGCCACCGAGCACCTGCCCCCGGTGCCGCGCGAGCAAGTGGAGCGGCTGGCGCTGCCCACCCTGCTGATCGGCGGCGCCCTGAGCCCCGCCCCCTACCCGGCCGTGCTGGACATGCTGGCCGAATGGCTGCCGGCGGCGCGCAAAGAGGTGATCGCGGGGTCGTCGCATGGCATGAACCTGGGCAACCCACGCGCCTTCAATGCAGCCATCGAGGGTTTCCTGGCCTGAGACGCGGCGGGCAGGTGTCAGGCTGCGCAAGGGGCCTGACGCCAAAGTGTGCAACGACGGCCCCTGCAATACGGTGTCAGGCACCTTGCGGAGCCTGACACCTGGCCATGCCTGCGGCGATGGCCGGCTAGCGGCCCCCGCCGCCATGGGCGGCGATGACCTGCTCGGCCACCTGGTTGGGCGCCTCGGCGTAGTGCTTGAATTCCATGGTGTAGGTGGCGCGCCCCTGGGTCAGCGAACGCAGCGAGGTGGAATAGCCGAACATCTCGGCCAGCGGCACCTCGGCGCGCACCAGCTTGCCGCCCCCGCCCGCGATGTCTTCCATGCCCTGCACCATGCCGCGCCGCGATGACAAGTCGCCCATGACGTGGCCGGTAAAGTCTTCGGGCGTCTCGACCTCGACGTGCATCATGGGTTCGAGCAGCACCGGCCGCGCGCGCCGCATGCCTTCTTTGAAAGCCATGGAGGCAGCCGTGCGGAAGGCGTTTTCGTTGGAATCGACATCGTGGTACGAGCCGAACACCAGCGTGACCTTCACGTCGACCACCGGATAGCCGGCCAGCACGCCGGCATTGAGGCTTTCGCGCACGCCGCGCTCGACGGCGGGAATGAATTCGCGCGGCACCACGCCGCCCTTGATGGCATCGATGAACTCGAAACCGCCCCCGGCCGGCTGGGGCTCGAGCTTGAGCACCACGTGGCCGTACTGGCCGCGTCCGCCCGACTGCTTGACGAACTTGCCCTCGACCTCGTCACAGGTCTTGCGGATGGTTTCGCGATAGGCCACCTGAGGCTTGCCGACCGTGGCCTCGACGTTGAATTCGCGCTTCATGCGGTCGACGAGGATTTCCAGGTGCAGCTCGCCCATGCCCGAGATGATGGTCTGGCCGGACTCTTCGTCGGTGCGCACGCGGAAGGAGGGATCTTCCTGCGCCAGCCGGTTCAGCGCCAGGCTCATTTTTTCCTGGTCGGCCTTGGTCTTGGGCTCGACCGCCTGGGAAATGACCGGCTCGGGGAACGACATGCGCTCCAGGATGACGACGTGGTTCGGATCGGACAGCGTGTCGCCGGTGGTGACGTCTTTGATGCCCACGGCGGCGGCGATGTCGCCGGCGTAGACTTCGCTGATCTCGCGCCGCTCGTTGGCGTGCATTTGCAGCAGCCGGCCCAGGCGCTCTTTCTTGCCCTTGAGCGGGTTGAACACGGAATCGCCCGACTTGACCACGCCCGAATACGCGCGGAAGAACACCAGCTGGCCGACGAACGGATCGGTCATGATCTTGAAGGCCAGCGCCGAAAACGGCTCGTCGTCGGCCGGATGGCGCTCGATTTCGCGGTCTTGTTCGTCGTGGCCCTTGATGGCGGGCACATCGGCGGGCGACGGCAGGTAGTCGATGACCGCGTCCAGCATGGCTTGCACGCCCTTGTTCTTGAAGGCACTGCCGCACAACATGGGCACGATTTCGTTGGCAATGGTGCGCAGGCGCAGGCCGCGCTTGATGTCGTCTTCGGACAGCGTTTCGCCCGACAGGTATTTTTCGAGCAGGGCTTCGTCGGCCTCGGCGGCCTTTTCGACCATGCGGTCGTGCCACAGCCTGGCCTCGTCGGCCAGTTCGGCAGGAATGTCCTGGTATTCGAAGCGCACGCCCTGGCTGGCGTCGTCCCAGATGATGGCCTTCATTTTGACCAGATCCACCACGCCCAGGAAGTGGTCTTCGGCCCCGACCGGAATCTGGATGGGCACGGCGTCGCCCTTCAGGCGCTCGGCGATCTGCCGCTGCACGCGGAAAAAGTCGGCGCCGACGCGATCCATTTTGTTGACGAAGGCCAGCCGCGGCACGCCGTATTTATTGGCCTGCCGCCAGACAGTTTCGGACTGCGGCTGCACGCCGCCCACGGCGTCGTACACCATGCAAGCACCATCGAGCACACGCATCGAGCGCTCGACCTCGATGGTGAAGTCGACGTGCCCGGGGGTATCGATGATGTTGATGCGGTGCTCGGGATAATTGCCCGCCATGCCGCGCCAGAACGCCGTGGTGGCCGCCGACGTAATGGTGATGCCGCGCTCTTGTTCTTGTTCCATCCAGTCCATGGTGGCCGCGCCGTCATGGACTTCACCCAGTTTATGGGTGATGCCGGTATAGAAAAGAATGCGCTCGGTGGTGGTGGTTTTGCCCGCGTCGATATGGGCACTGATGCCGATATTGCGGTATTGTTCGATGCGCGTCTTGCGAGTCATGGCTGCCCCTGGATCAGGTGAGTCCTAGAGTGCGGCCGGTAGGCCGCAGCATCGCAAATATTACGCGCGCCCGGTCACGGAACGCCAGATAGCCCTGTCCGTGCCACAGGTATGGCGCCCGCCGCCGGCCGCAGGCAGCCAACGGGCGGGCGCGACCGCCTCGGGTGAGGCGGTTATTTCTTTTCTTTGTCTTCTTTGACGCGGTAGACCAGCACCGCGATGGTGGCCAGCGACAGCACCTTGGCGGTGACGCTGCCCAGCAACAGGCGTGACAGACCGCTGCGGCCGTGGCTGCCGATGAAGATGAGGTCGCAGCCGTTTTCGCTGGCGGCCTGCACGATGCCGTCGGCAACGTTGAAGTTGGACACGGCGCGCGACTGCGCCTTGACCCCGGCGGTATCGGCGCGGTCGAGGATTTGCTTCAGGTATTTTTCAGCCTGCTCGGCCGAGGCTTTTTCGTAGTCTTCGTCGGTGATGGCGTAGGCTGCAGCCATGCCATCGAAGCCGATGGTGGCGGCGAAAGGCTGGGTGACATGCAGGGCGACGACTTCGGCGCCCACCGACCGGGCAAAGCAAATACCCGCGTTGGCGGCCTGTGCCGAAAGCGGCGAACCGTCGGTGGGAATCAGGATTTTCTTGAACATGTTGCCTGCTCCTGTCTGCTTGGTAAGAAAGCCCATGCTACCGGAAAACCCATGCGAGCCGCATTGCGGTCTTCCCGCAGCCATTGAGAGCCATCAAGGCATCTGCTGCGATGCCACGAACAGATTAGTGCACCGCGTGCCGGTGCGGCAATACGCCAGCACGGGGCCCGGCAAGGTGCGCAGCAGCTCGGCGAAGCGGGCCACGTCGGCCGGGGTCATGGCGCTGCCGATGACGGGCTGGTATTCGACCTGCAGGCCGGCTTCGCGGGCCGCGCGGGACACATCGGCCGCGGTGGGCTGGTCAGGGCCGCCTTCGAAATCGGGCCGGTTGATGATCACGCTTTTGTAGCCGGCAGCGGCCACACCGGCCATGTCGTCGGGCGCCAGTTGCGGCGCTACCGCGAAGTGTTCGGTGAGGGGCTTGATGGGAACGTCGGCCATGGGGATTCCTTGGGTGATATAGCCTGAAAGAGAAGAACAGTATATGTCGTTCCCCCCGGGGCAGGCATGTCAGTTGCCAGGCGCGGCCAGCACCCTTGACACGGCCTGCCAGATGCCGGGCGTGTCGACCATGGACACCGAGAAGCGCATCATGGTGGAAGGCGCCTGGCTGGGCGAAAACAGGCTGCCGGGCGCCAGCAGCAGGCCATGGTCGACCGCGGTGCGCGCCAGGCTTTCGGAATCGCGTCCGCAATCGGCCCATACAAACATGCCGGCGTGCGGCTCGTGCGGCACCGCCAGCCCCAACCCGACCAGCGCCGACAGGCACTGCTGGCGGGCGACATTGACGCGCGCGCGCACCCGCTCGATATGACGGCGGTACTGGCCTTCGACCAGCACCCGGTGCACCACCCGCTCGCCCAGCTCGGGGGTGGTGAGCCCGGCCAGCATTTTGAGGTCGGCCAGTTTCTGCAGCAGTTCGGCGTTGGCGGCCAGGTAGCCGACGCGCAGGCTGGCGGCCAGCATCTTGGAAAACCCGCCCGCCAGGATGACGCGATTGAGGCGGTCGAGCGATGCCAGCTTCATGGCCCCGCCGGGATGCAGTTCGCCATAAGTGTCGTCTTCGACGACCAGGAAATCGTGCCGTTCGGCCAGGCGCAGGATGTCGTATGCGGCGCCGGCCGACAAAGTGTGCCCGGTGGGGTTGTGCACGGCGCCGTTGATGATGAACAGGCGCGGCTTGTGCAGCGCGGCCAGCCGGTCGAGCTGTTCGAGGTCGGGGCCGTCGGGCCCGCGCGGCACGCCGATGAGCCGGGCGCCGAAGGCGGCCAGGCGGCCGAAGATCACGAACCAGGCGGGGTCTTCGACCAGCACGGCGTCGCCGGGGCGGACCAGGTGGCGAGCCACCAGGTCCAGCCCGTGGGTGACGCCGTTGGTGGTGAGCAGGTTGTGGTCGGGATGGGCCGGCACGCCATCGGCCTGCAGACGCGAAGCCAGCTGCTGGCGCAGGGGCGCGTAGCCCAGCGGCGAACCGTAAGCCACCAGATGGCCCCGCACGGCGCGCCCTACGGCCCGCACGGCGGCAGACACCATGCCGGGGTCGAGCCAGTCGGCCGGCAGCAGGCCGGCGCCGCCCGGCATGGCCGACGCTTCGGGCTCGCGGAACATGTTGCGCAGCAGCCAGGCCACGTCGATGCGCGCCGGCGGCGCGGCGATGTCGCCGGCCGGCGCGGCGCGGGCGGCGGCAGCCAGCGGGCCGCGGCGCGCCCGCACGAAAAAACCCGCGCCGCGCCGCGACTGCACCAGCCCGCGCGCCACCAGGCGGTCGTAGGCCTCGACGACCGTGAAGCGGCTGACGCCGGCCTGTTCGGCCATTTTTCGGATAGAAGGCAGCCGCGTGCCCGGGCGCAGGCCCTGGTCGTCGATGCGGCGCGCCACGTCGTCGGCCAGTTGAGCCACCAGGGTGGCGTCGGCCTGCCGCACGGGCCGCCAGCCAGCCGCGGATTCGGAAGCAAGGGTAACTGTCATGGCGGTTCTACCAGGCCAGTAATCAAGGTGATATGGAAAAGTGTACCGGTACTGTACTGACCTATTTGCGTAGAGTGGCAGGAATCCCGCTTGCCCGCAAGCCCCGCCCTGCACTGGAAACATGTCGCGCCCCACTGCTTACGCTTCCCCCGCCCCCGCCGCTGCGTCCCCCCTGTGGGAGGGCTATGGCTATGGCCTGCTGGGCGTGCTGGTGTTTTCGCTGACCCTGCCCATGACGCGCGTGGCGGTGGCCGAGCTGTCGCCGGTGCTGATCGGGCTGGGTCGCGCCCTGCTGGCGGCCGTGCCGGCCGCGCTGCTGCTGTGGCTGACGCGCAGCCGCCTGCCGAACCGCCACGAATGGCCGGGCGTGCTGCTGGCGGCCACGGGCATCGTGGTCGGGTGGCCGATGGCCTCGACGCTGGCGATGGCCACCGTGCCGGCCGCGCACGGCGCCGTGTTCAATGGCCTGTTGCCGCTGTCCACGGCCGCGTTCGCCGCCTGGCGCAGCGGCGAACGCCCGTCGCTCGCCTTCTGGGCCTGGGCCGTGGCCGGCGCCGTGCTGGTCGTGGGATACGCCCTGCGCCAGGGCCACGGCGCCCTGCAGACGGGCGACCTGTGGCTGCTGCTGGCGGTGCTGCTGGGCGGCATGGGCTACGCCGAGGGCGCGCGCGCCTCGCGCACCTTGGGTGGCGCGCGCACGATCTGCTGGGCCCTGGCGGTCAGCGCGCCGGTCATCGCCGGCCCGGTGCTTTGGCTGGCCGCGCATACGCCGCCGCCCAGCGCCACCGTGGCGGCTGCCTTCGCCTACCTGGCGTTCGGCTCGATGTTCCTGGGTTTTTTTGCGTGGTATCGTGGCCTGGCAGTGGGCGGCATCGCGCGCGTGGGCCAGGTGCAATTGCTGCAGCCGTTCCTTACCGTCGTGGCGGCCGCGCTGCTGTTCCACGAAACGGTCGAGCCGCTGACGTTCGTGTTTGCGCTGGCCGTCATCGCCATCATCGCCGGCGGACGCCGCGCCATTGTCCGGAAAGCACCATGACGGCCTCATCTTTCAACGAATCCACCCTGTTGTTGCTGGGCCCGCTGGCGCTCTTCGCGCTGGTCAGCTCGATCACGCCCGGGCCGAACAACATCATGCTGGCCTCATCCGGCCTGACCTTCGGCTTCCGGCGCACCATCCCGCACATGCTGGGGGTGAACCTGGGTTTCACGCTGATGCTGGTGCTGGTGGGGCTGGGCCTGGGAACCATGTTCCAGCAATTGCCGTGGCTGTACACGGTGCTGAAGTACGCCGGGGCGATGTACCTGCTGTACCTGGCCTGGAAAATCGCCATGTCGGGCCCGCTGGAAAGCGGCGCCCAGCGCGGCCGCCCCTTCACATTCATGCAGGCCGCGCTGTTCCAGTGGGTGAACCCCAAGGCCTGGGTCATGGCGGTGGGTGTCATCGCCACCTATACGCCACAGGCCGGCTTCTATTGGAACCTGGCCCTGGCCGCCGCCGTCTGCTGCGTGGTCAACCTGCCCAGCATCGGCATCTGGGCCGCCTTCGGAACCGCCTTGCAACGGTGGCTGCACCGGCCGCTGGCGATACGAGCATTCAACGTCGGAATGGCGGCGCTGCTGGTGGCGTCGCTGTACCCGGTGGCGGTGGATCTGGTGCGGGGCTGATGACCCGGCAGTGGACACACAACGGTGTCTGACACCAGAGGAGTCAGACACCTGGCCGCCGCACTGCCGGGTTGAATAGGCACCTACCCCGGGCCGCCGCACTGCCAGCTTAAATAGACACCTACCCCGGGCCGCCGCACTGCCACCTTGAGCCGGCTACCCATTCCACCGCAAAAGATCCAGCCCACCACAAAAACCCAGCGGCCATCCGAATTCACGCATCCGCAGTCCCGCGTCGGCCGCTCGGACGGGTTCGGTGCGTTGGGCGGCGGGGCAGCCTGCGCAGCAGGCCTCGGGCGCCTGGTTGCGCCCGAGCCCGGCGCACGGGCGCCGAACCCGTCCGAGCGGCCGACGCGGGACGGAGCCAGAACTCAGACCCGCACACAAACACACACAGAATATCCAGCCAAAGCACCCGCAGGGAACCCGTCCACGCCGATACGGTCATATCCGACATGCCGTTGCTTCCCCGCTTTCCGCTACGCCGCCTGCTGGGCGTCGGCCTGGTGGCCGCCGCCAGCGCGGTTGGCTGCACCCAGCTCGACGCCTGGCAACGGCAGGCCATCTTCTCCCCCGAGCCCGACCAGCAGCGCTGGTGGCGCGAGCCGCCGGCCGGCACCGAGATCTTCGACCTGCCCCTGCCCGGCGGCGACAAGGTTCACGCCTGGTACTGGCAGCATCCCCGCCCGGGCGCGCCCGCCGTGCTGTACCTGCACGGCGCGCGCTGGAACCTGAATGGCAGCGCCTTCCGCATGGAAGGCTGGACCCGCATGGGCTATTCGGTGCTGGCCATCGACTATCGCGGCTTCGGCGAATCCACCCCCCTGCTGCCATCCGAAGACACCGCGTTCGAAGATGCCGCGGCGGCCCTGCGCGAACTGGCGCGGCGCCAGCCCGACCCCGCGCGCCGATTCGTCTATGGTCACAGCCTGGGCGGCGCCATCGCCATCGACCTGGCCGCGCGCGACGACATGCCCCCCTTCGCCGGCTTGATCGTCGAATCCAGCTTCACCAGCATCGCTGCCATGCTGGGCACCCTGAAATGGGGCAAACTGCCTGGCGCCAGCCTGCTCGTCACGCAGCCGTTCGCCTCTGTCGAGAAACTGGCCACACTGACCACGCCCATGCTGTTCCTGCACGGCACCGCCGACCGGGTGGTGCCGCACACCATGAGCGACGAACTGTTCGCCGCCGCCCTGAAAGTGCCGCCCCGCTTGAAACGGCTGGTGAAAATCGACGGCGCCTCGCATTCAGGTTCGATTCGTAGCGGCCAGGCCTACGAAACCGCGGTGCGCGACTTCGTTCGAGACGCGCGCCAGGCCTACCGCCCGGTAGCGGCCGGCAACGTCGCCGCCGCGCCTCTATAACGTTTCAGACCGCTACGCTGCCACGGGGCGCGCCACGCACACGCCGTTCAACCGCATCCAGTCGCCCAGGTCGGTGCGGGCCAGCACTTCGAACTCGGCTGCGCGCTGGCCAGCGAGCGCGTCGCCGGCGCCCGGCACGGCCGGATGGCACATCAGCAGATCGCCGTCGCGCGCATTGAGCAGCCAGCGCTGCAGCAGGTCGGCGTAACGGCGCGCTCCGCCCTGCAAGCTGTATACGCCCAGCAGCCGCCGGTTGGTGCGCCAGCCGTCGCGGCGGGCCGCGCGCGCCACCGTCTCGGCGCCCAGCGCGCCAATCAGGCGCGCCTTGGCCGATTCGCGCAACGGAATGCCTTCCTGCATGCCGGGCGCGGTATAGCGCAGCCACGGCGCCTGGCGCCCGTAGCGCTGCTCCAGCAAGCGCAGCAGGCGCGGCAACACGCCGGGCAACTGATGCACGTGCTGGTGGCCATCGACATAATCGGGAGCGCGCCCCAGCACCTCTTCGAACGCGTCGAACTGGCGGGTCAGCTGGTCGTCGATCCAGGCCTCGTCGAGCCGGCCGGTGTAGGCGCGCGCGATCAGGGCGCGCAACGGCGCCACGTCGGCCTGGCCGGGATGCCCCAAGGCTTCGGTCAGGTTCAGGTGCACGCCCAGATCCAGGTCGGCGTCTTTCAGGCCGGCGGCGTGGGCGGTAAAGGTCGGCCCTTGCGTCAGGCAGCTGATGGCGCTGAGCCGGCCCAGCTTCGCCAGGCGCAGCATGCCCGCGTCGATGCCCGCATTCATGCCAAAATCGTCGCCGCATACTACGATGCGCTTCCACCACTGGCCCATTCCCGATTCGCCATGCGCGCCTTGCTCAAACAAATTGGCTGGTTCATCGCCGTGGGCTGCGCGGCCGCGGCCACACACTGGCTGGCCGCCGTGGCCTGCGTCGAATTGCTGGGCATGCCCCCGCTGGCCGCCAATGCGGCAGGCTGGCTGATTGCGTTCGTCGTATCGTTCACGGGTCATTATCGACTTACCTTCCGCCACCTGGCGTCACGCTGGACCATAGCCGGGCGGCGTTTCTTCTTGATTTCAGCGTGCGGATTCGCCTTGAATGAGGCGGCATACGCATGGCTGCTGCACGTCACGCGCGTACGCTACGACGTGCTGCTGGCGATCATCCTGCTGGGCCTGGCCGTGCTGACGTTCCTGGCAAGCCGGCTGTGGGCGTTTCGCCACAGACCCGCTGCCTGAACGCCGCGTCGACGTCCACCCGCCAGACCCGGTAGTGCGTGTCGGCAAGCGGCGCCTGCATGCCGTGCAAGATGCGGAAGCGCCGGCCATCGTCGACGCCGCCCCACACCCAGAACCGGCTACCCGGCGCCGCCGCGCACAGGCGGGCGGCCAGCTCGCCATGCGGCACCAGCACGCGGCGCGCCACCTGGGGCCCGAACTGGCCGGCGTCGTAAAGCTCTTTGCGCCAGTTGTCCCGTAGCGCGATCTCGGGATCGCTCCAATCGTCCACCACCCAGCCCGGCCGGCGCGCGCCCGTATAAAAACCCAGGTCGAAGGGATACGAGTGCAGTGTCACAAGCGTGTCGGCCGGCCCCATCTCGGCCGCGATACGGCGGCCCAGCGCTTCGGCGCTGCGGCGCGGATTGGCGGCGAACACCCCCACCAGCACGACGCAGATGACGGCCGACGCGGCGGCGCAGCCCCATGCCATGCGCCGCGTGCGCCGCGGATCGCCGCGCTGCAGGGCCTGCTGCAAGACCTCGGCCAGCAACACCGCCAGGGGCGGCAGCGCCGGCAGCACATAGCCGATCAGTTTCGAGCTGGGAATCGAAAAGAAGACCAGCACGACCCCCGCCCATATCGCCATCAGGCCACGCAACCCGAAGGTATCGGCGTCCGTCCAGAACACCTTGCGCAGGGCGCCGCCGCCCCACAGCGACCAGGGCAGCGCCAGGCCGACCACCACAGGCACGTAAAACCAGAATGGCTGCACGTTGTTAAAGCCCGACTGGGCAAAGCGCTCGAAGTGCTGGTATACGAAGAAATAATGGAAGAAACCCGGAAAGCGCTGCTGCATCAGCCAGAACCATGGCACGGCCACCAGCGCGAACGCGGCCAGGGCGGGCGGCCACAGCAGCACGGCAAAGCCGCGCCAGCGGCGCGTGTACAGCAGCCACAGGCACAGCGCGGCGCCCGGCAAAACCAGGCCGATCAGGCCCTTGGCCAGCACCGCCAGCGCCGCCGCCACGGCCGCGGCCAGCGATGGCAGCCGATGACGCTCGCCCGCCTCGGCGCGCAGCACCGCGTCGGCGCCAGCCAGCACGGCCAGCGTCACCAGGCCTGCCACCAGCATGTCGGTATTGGCGAACTGGGCCGCGCCGTAATAGAACGGCATGGTGGCCAGGATGACGACGGCGGCGGTGGCGCACGCGGCACTGCGATAGCGCCGCACGAATGCATACAGCCCGGCAAGCGCGGCCCAGGCGGCCAGCCACGACGGCATGCGGGCCGCCCATTCGTTCAGCCCGAACAGGCGGAAACACAGCTCGGCCATCCAGTAGTACAGCGGAGGTTTGTGGAAATACGGCATGCCGTCCAGCAGCGGCACGGCGTGCGAGCCGCTGCGCAGCATTTCCCAGGCCACGCCGGCGTAGCGGCCCTCGTCGGGCAGGGTAAGCGGCCGCATCCAGGCCAGCCAGCCCAGCCAGACGCCGGCAGCCAGCAGCAAAAGGCCGGCCGGCGGCACCCCGGCGCGCAACGGCTTCAAGCGGTATGCGCTCATGCCTGGCCCCGCCTGGCGCCGGTTCGCTGGGCCCGGCCGCGCCGTTGGCGCGCGACATACAACGGCCGGCCCTTTACTTCGTCGAAAATGCGGGCGACATACTCGCCGACCACGCCCAGCGAAATCAGGTTCACGCCGGCAAAAAACAACAGCGCGGTGATGATGGTGGTCCAGCCCGACACCTGGTTGCCATTGAACAAATAGGCCAGCACCAGGTAGGCGCCGTAAGCGAACGACGCCAGCGAAAACGCGCAGCCCAGCAGGCTGACCAGGCGCAGCGGCCAGGTGGTGAATGCCGTCAGGCCGTCCAGCGCCAGGCGTACCAGCCGCCACGCGCCGTAGCGGCTGGCGCCGTGCGCGCGCGCGTCGGGCGCATAAGGCAGGGGTTCCGCCCGGAATCCCACCCAGGCATACAACCCTTTCATGAAGCGCGTGCGCTCGGGCAACGCCACCAGGGCGTCTACCACGCGCCGGTCCATCAACCGGAAATCGCCGGCATGGGCCGGCACCTCTACCCCGTGGGCGCCGCTGAGCAGCCGATAAAACACGCGCGCGCCGGTCCGCTTCAGCCACGATTCGTCGCCGCGGTGCGTGCGCACGGCATAGACCATGTCGGCGCCCTCGCGCCAGCGCTGCAGCATGGCGCCGATCAGGGCGGGCGGGTGCTGCAGGTCCGCATCCAGGCAGATCACCGCGTCGCCGTCGGCGGCCTCGAATCCGGCCGACAAGGCGGCTTCCTTGCCGAAATTGCGCGACAGCTGCACGTAGCGCATGCCGTCCAGCGCAGTCCATTCGGCCATCAATTCAGGGGTGGCATCGGTGCTGCCGTCATCGACGACGATAATCTCCCATTGGGTGCACAGCCCCTGCAGCTGCGCCCGCAATGCGGGCAGCAACAGGCGCAGGTTGTCGCACTCATTCAGGCAGGGGATCACGCAGCTGACGTGGCAGTCGCCAGGGGCGTCGGCACGGGCAGGCAGCGTGCGCAGCGGCGCGGCAGCCTGGGAAGGCGGCACGGCGGCCGCGGGCGCTTCCGAACGGAACTCGATGGGCATATACCGGGTACTTGCAGAACCAGAGCGCCCAGTATGCGCAGCCCCGCGTCGAATTTTCGTCGAACCGCCCGCACGGCGGCACGGGGCCATGTATCAGCCCATACACGCGGCTGATGCACGCGGCGATCACGCGGCCGATACAATCCTCTGGTCACTTACGGAGTTTCCATGACCGACCGCCCCCACGTGCGGCCGATGCAGGCCGACGATATCGAGCCCGTGCTGCGCATTCAGGCCCATGTGTATCCGGCCACGCTGCTCGAAGACGCCGCGCTGTTCCAGAACCGGCTGGAGATTTCGCCCGGCACCTGCCAGGTAGCGGAAGGCCGGGCCGGCCTGCTGGGCTACCTGGTGGCCTACCCCTGGCTGGCCGATCACCCGCCGGCCTTGAATACCCCGCTGGATGCCGTGCCGCGCGATGCCGACAGCTGGTTCGTGCACGACTGCGCAGTGCTGCCGGCCGCGCAGGGCCTGGGCGTGGCGCAGGCCCTGCTGCAAGGCGGGCTCGAGCATGCCCGGCGTCGCGGCTTGCGCCACACCAGCCTGGTGGCGCTGCGGCCGGCGGTGAGCTACTGGGAGCGCCTGGGCTACCGGGCGGTGGCCGCCCACGCCGGCTTGCGGGCCAAGCTGGCGCAATACGGAGCGGGCGCCCGCTACATGGTGCGGTCCCTGGAAAAGCCGCGCGGCTGAGTCCCCGGACGGGGCCCGGACGCTCAGGCGGCAATCAACGCCAGGCCGGGCTGCTGCCCGCCCGACGGCTTGCCCAGCATGGCACGGCCTTCTTTGCGCAGCGCCACGGCGTCGACTTCGGCCAGCGAGGTGTCCTGATCGGTCAGCCGGAAGACGCGGATCGTGTCATGCACCACGCTGACCTGCTCGTCCAGCGAACTGGCGGCGGCGGCCAGCTCTTCCACCATGGCGGCATTCTGCTGGGTAATCTGGTCGAGCTGGGTAACGGCCGTATTCACCTGGCCGATGCCGGACGACTGCTGCTGGCTGGCATCGTTGATATGCTCCAGCGAATCCGTGACACGCTGGATGGCGTCCACTACCTCGTCCATGCGGGTGCGCGCCTCGCCGGCGCGCTGCTCGCCCAGGCGCACCCGCTGCCCCGACTCTTCGATGAGCGCGCGGATTTCCTTGGCGGCCTGAGTGGTGCGTTGGGCCAGCGCGCGCACTTCGCTGGCGACCACGGCAAAGCCCTTGCCCTGCTCGCCCGCGCGCGCGGCCTCGACAGCGGCATTGAGCGCCAGGATGTTGGTCTGGAAGGCCACGCCTTCGATTACCTGGATGATGTCGCCGATGCGCTGCGACGCCTGGGAAATCTCGTGCATGGTCGTCACGACGTTCTGCACGGCCTCGTGGCTGCGCTGCGCGGCTCCCACCGTTTCGCGCGCCATGCCGGCGCCCGATTCGGCCATGCCGGTGGTCTGGTGCACTGTGTGGCTGATCTGCTCGATGGGGGCGGCGGTTTCTTCCAGGCTGCCGGCCTGCGACTCGGTGCGCGCCGACATGTCGCGGTTGCCGCTGGCGATTTCGCCCGCGCCGCTACGCAGCTTGACGACTTCCTCGCGCACATCGCGCACCACCGTGCGCATGGAGACGGCCAGCTGGGCCAGGCCCAACTGCAGTTGGCCGATTTCGCCCCGGCCATCGACCCGCACATACTGCGTCAAATCGCCCGCCGCCAGCATGTTGGCGGTGGAAATGACCTCGCGCAGCGGCGCGACGCCAATGCGGACGAGCCGCCGGGCCACCAGCGCGGCGGCCGCGAGGCCGGCCAGGGCCGGCACCCACTCGGGCGCGCCGTAGGGCTTGCCGATGACATAGGCCAGCGGCGCAACCGCCGCCATGAACAAGGTCGACAGGATGATCTGGCCGCGCAACCCGAAAGAAAACAGGCGGCCGACGCGGCCCAGCAGGCTGTTGTTGAGCACCGCGCCGCGGTGCAGCACATGCACGCGCTGGCCGCGCTCGGCGTCGCGGCGCATGGCGGCGTACAGGGCCTCGGCCTCCTGGATCTCGTCCTGCGGCGCATGAGTGCGCACAGACAGATAGCCGACAATGCGCGCGCCGTTGCGCATGGGTGTGGCGTTGGCCCGCACCCAGTAATAATCGCCGTTCTTGCGGCGGTTCTTGATCAGCGCCGTCCAGGGCATGCCGGCCTGGATGGTTTCCCACATATCGCGGAATGCTTCGTCCGGCATGTCGGGATGCCGCACCAGGTTGTGCGGCTGGCCGATCAGCTCGGCACGCGTGAAGCCGCTGACCTCGATGAAATTGGGGTTGCAGTAGGTGATGCGGCCTTTCAGATCAGTTATCGAAATAAGCGTCTGGTCCGCGGGAAAGTCATAGCAATTCTGGGTAATCGGAAGATTGATGCGCATTCGGATACTCCACAAAGTACAGCGCGGCCTTCCAGGGGCTTCGGAAGGCCGTCAAATTGCCATGGAATGTCACTAATCTTATACAGAATACATATTTTGTCTAATTTATTTTCTTTTTTGTTTCAATTTATCAGGGGAGAAGCTCAATTCTGCCGTTCGTGGACAACACTGGCTGCCCTGCTGGATGGCAACCGAAGGCGCGCGCGGCGCACCGATGAACGCGGGATTGTTTGCCTGGCAAGGCTGGGCTGTGCCGGGCAAGGCTGCCTGGATTGATAAGGCTCGCTGCCTGATATGGCGCCGGAAACGAAAAATGCCGGCGCGAAGCCGGCATTTTTGTCTTTGGATATTCTGGTGGGTGGTACAAGTTTCGAACTTGTGACCCCTGCCGTGTGAAGGCAGTGCTCTACCACTGAGCTAACCACCCAAAGAGGCGAAATTCTAGCACACGGAAACAGGCCTGCGCAAACGCGTGCGACGATGCCCGCCCGGCTGCTCAGGCGTCGACCGCGACCGGCGCATCAAGCTTGCGCCACACGCATGCGCCACCCACGGATTTGTCGAGGCTGGCCAGATACTCTTCGTGCTCAGCCAACTCGTCGGCCGTGGCCGCCAGCACCGGCAGCACCGAACCATCGAACGCGCCCAGCGCGATGCCGGCCCCGCGCCCCTGGCTGGCGTCGTCCACGTCGATCAGCAACGCATCCTGGCCGCGCGTCATGGCCAGCCAGACTTCGGCCAGCAACTGCGAGTCGAGCAAAGCGCCGTGCAGCGTGCGGTGCGCGTTGGAAATGCCGTGGCGGTCGCACAGCGCGTCCAGCGAGTTGCGCTTGCCCGGGTACAAGGTGCGCGCATGCTGGAGCGAATCGGTCACCAGGGCGCAGTATTGGGAGAGATCGCCGCGGCCGATCATGGACAGCTCGGCGTTGAAGAATTTCACATCGAAGGCGGCGTTGTGGGCGATGAGCTCCGCCCCCTGGATGAATTCCAGGAACTGTTGCGCCACATCGGCGAAGCGCGGCTTGTCGGCCAGGAATTCGGTGGTCAGCCCGTGCACTGCCAGGGCTTCCGGATCGCTGTCGCGATCGGGGTTCAGGTAGATGTGCAGGTGGTTGCCGGTCACGACGCGGTTGACGATTTCGACGCAACCGATCTCGACGATGCGGTGGCCCTGCGAAGGGTCCAGGCCGGTGGTTTCGGTATCGAAGATGATTTGACGCATGGCAGGCTATTCAGTAGCGGGAGGCGCGGCATGGCCGGCGCTTTCAGCGGCGTGGCCCGGCTTGCGGCGCACGGTTGCGATCAGCGTGTAGGCCACAGGCACCACGAACAAAGTCAGTAGTGTACCCAGCATCAGCCCGCCCACCAGCACCCAGCCGATCTGCTGGCGCGATTCGGCGCCGGCCCCATGGGACACCGCCAGCGGCAGCGTGCCCAGCACCATGGCGCCGGTGGTCATCAGGATGGGACGCAGGCGCAGCACGCTGGCCTCGACCACGGCATCGACCAGTTCGCGGCCCTGGTCGCGCAGCTGGTTGGCGAATTCCACGATCAGGATGCCGTGCTTGGTGATCAGCCCCACCAGCGTGATCAGGCCGATCTGGCTGTAGATCGACAAGGTGCCGCCGCTGGCCCACAAGGCCAGCAGCGCGCCGGTCATGGACAGCGGCACCGACAACATGATGATGAACGGATTGCGCCAGCTTTCGAACTGGGCGGCCATCACCAGGTAAATAAAGGCCAGGGCCATGGCGAACACCAGGTAGATGCTGCCCGACGAATCACGGAACTCGCGGGCCTGCCCGTCCAGGTCGGTGACGACCGTATGCGGCAGCACCTGGCGCGCCACCTCGTGCATGTGTTCGAGCACTTCGCCCAGCGCATAGCCGGGCGCCACCGCCGCTTCGACCTTGACGGCGCGCAGGCGGTTGAAGTGGTTGAGCGACTGCGGCGACACGCTTTCGTGCACGGACAGCAGGTTGTCGAGCTGCACCATGCTGCCGTCGCGGGTGCGCACATAAATGCCCGAGATGTCGGCCGGGTTGGCGCGATCGCGCGGCAGCACCTGCACGATCACATCGTACTGTTCGCCTTCGTCTTTGAACCGGGTAACCTGGCGACCGCCCAGCATCGATTCCAGGGTGCGGCCCACCACGTCCACGCCCGCCCCCACGTCGGCCATCTTGTCGCGATCGACCTGCACGCGCAGTTCGGGGGTGTTCAGGCGCAGGTCGGTGTCCAGGTTCTGCAGGCCCGGATAGGAACGCAGCGCGTCGACGAACACATTGACCATTCTGGCCAGCTCGGGATACGACGCCTGGCTCATGATGACGAACTCCACCGGCTTGGAGCGCGCCGACTGCCCCAGCGAGGGCGGATTGGTGGGAAACGCCTTCACGCCCGGCAGCCCGGCGAACTTGGGCTGCAGCTCGCGGGCAATTTCCTGCTGCTTGCGCTCGCGCTGCTCCCAGGGCTTCAGGCGCAGGATCGCCGTAGCGTCGCTGACCGTGGGGTAGCCCACCGACACCTGGTTGGCCTCGGCCTCGGGAATCTGGCTGTAGAAGTGCTCGATCTCGAGCATGCTTTCCAGCGTGTAGTTCAGGGTGGCGCCTTCCGGCGCGCTGACCGTGCCGAAGATCACGCCGCGGTCTTCAATGGGCGCCAGCTCGCTCTTGACCACCGAGAACAGCACCCCGCTGGCGCCCGCCACCAGCAGGCCCACTACCACCACCACGCCACGATGGCGCAGCGCCAGGCCCAGCGCGCGCCTGTAGCCGCGCGCCAGGGCCTCCAGCCAGCCTTCCACCAGGTTGTACCAGCGATTGTGGCGCGGCTCGTGGCGCAGCAGCACCGAGCACATCATGGGCGTGAGGGTCAGCGCCACGAAGCCGGACACCAGCACCGCGCCCGCCAGCGTCAGCGCGAATTCGATGAACAGGCGCCCGGTGCGGCCGGTGGCGAACGCCAGCGGCGCATACACAGTAACGAGCGTCAGTGTCATGGCCACGACCGCGAAGCCGATTTCCCTGGCCCCCTGGAACGCCGCCTGGCGGCGCGGCATGCCTTCTTCGATGTGGCGGAAGATGTTTTCCAGCACCACGATGGCATCGTCGACCACTAGGCCGATGGCCAGCACCATGGCCAGCAGGGTCAGGGTGTTGACCGAGAACCCGAACAGGTACATCAGCCCGCACGCGCCGATCAGCGATACCGGAATGGTGACGATGGGAATGATGCTGGCGCGCAGGTTACGCAGGAAAAAGAAAATCACCAGCACCACCAGCACGATGGCCTCGCCAATGGTGCGAAAGACCGACTGGATCGAGCGCTCGATGAACACCGACGAATCGTAGGCAATGTTCAGCTTCATGCCGGCCGGCAGGGTTTCATTAAGCTGCGCGACTTCGGCCCGCACGGCCTTGGACAAGTCCAGCGGGTTGGCGGTGGACTGCCGGGTCAGGCCGATATTGATAGCCGGCCGGCCATTGAACCGCGACAGGATGCGGTCGTCGGCCGCGCCGATCTCGACCTTGGCCACGTCGCCCAGCCGCACCGGATAGCCCTTGACGTTGGCCACCACGATGGCCGCGAACTGCGCCGGCGTTTGCAGATCGGTGGACGACACCACCGAGAACTCGCGGTCGCGCGATTCGATGCGGCCGGCGGGAATCTCGACGTTCTGGCTGGCCAGCGCGGTCTCGACGTCCTGCACTGTCAGGTTGTAGGCGGCCAGCTTGTCGCGATCGACATAGATGCGCATGGACGGCAGCCGTTCGCCGTACACGCGCACCTCGGCCGCGCCCGGCAGCACCGACAGGCGGGTCTTGATGTAGCGGTTGATGTAGTCGGACGTCTGGATGGCCGACAGCGAACCCGACTCCACCGCAATGTAGATGATCGGGTAGGCATCGGCCTCGACCTTGCCGATGATGGGCTCGTCGATTTCGTCGGGCAGGTAGCGGCGCGCCCGCGAAACCTTGTCGCGCACCTCGGCGGCGGCGGCGTCCGGATCGCGCGACAGATCGAACTTGATGTTGATCTGGCTGCGCTCGGTGCGGCTGCGCGAGGTCATGACGTTCACGCCCTCGATGCCGGCCAGCTGGTCTTCGAGCGGCTTGGTGACCTGCGACTCGATCACCTCGGGCGATGCGCCCTTGTAAATGGTGTTGACCGAAACGATGGGCTCGTCGATGTTGGGGTATTCGCGCACGGTAAGGCGCGAATACGAAATCAGGCCCACCAGCACGATGATCAGCGACAGCACCGATGCGAACACCGGCCGCTTGATGCAGATCTCGGACAGGATCATGACCGTTCCGCCCCGGACGCGCCGGCAGCGGGCGCCGGCACGATCTCGACCGGCGCGCCGTCGGTCAGGCGCTGGAAGCCGGCCACCACGACCTGGTCGCCGGCGGCCACGCCGGTCAGGATCTCGACCTTGCCGTCGCGGCGCTCGCCCAGGGTGACTTCGGCGCGGTGGGCCCGCCCGTCACGCACATTGAACACGTACTGCGACTGGCCCGACGGCGCCAGCGCCGCCTCGGGCACCGCCAGCACCTGGTCGGCGCCGAACAGCAGCTGCACGCGTGCGAACATGCCGGGCCGCAGCCGCGAGTCGGCGTTGGGCACGGTGGCGCGCAGCAAAATGGAACGCCCGCCCGCGTCCACCAGCGGACTGACCGCGTAGACCTGCCCCTGGCGCACTTCGCCCGGCAGGGCGTCAAGCCGCACCGTCAGCGCCTGGCCCACCTTGACCTTGCCGAAATACATCTCGGGCACACGGAAATCCACCTTGAGCGGGTCAATGGCCTCGAGCGGGGCGAGATCCTGGCCCTGGTCGACGTAATCGCCCACCGACATGCTGCGCAGGCCGACAATGCCGGCAAAGGGGGCGCGGATGGTCATCTTGTCGAGCCGCGCCTGGGCCAGCGCGGCAGCCGCCTGCTGCACCTTGAGATTGCTGGCCGCCTCGTCGCGCGCCTGCTGGCTGACGAAGCCGCGGCCCTGCAGGTCGACGGCGCGCCGGTAATGGCTCTGGGCCAGGGCCAGGTTGGCGCGCGCCTGGTCAAGCTCGGCGCGCGGCACGGAGTCGTCGAGCCGGATCAGCACCTGCCCTTTCGTGACCGGCTGCCCTTCCTGGAAATCGATATGCTGAATGCGGCCGGCCACTTCGGGGCGCAGCACCACCGACTCATCGGAGCGCAGGCTGCCCACCGCCGAGATGCCGCGGGTGAAGGTCAGTTGCTGCACCGTGGCGGTTTCCACGCGAATGGCAGAGACGGGCGCAGCCGTGGCGCTTGCCCGCGCAGGCGTATCGGCCGGCGGCGCCGTCAGCCAGCGCGGCGCCCAGAACCCCAGGGCCGCGCCCGCGGCGACCCCGGCCGCGGCAGCGGCCAGCAGAACAGCTTTTTTCATGCGAATTGGTGGCGGTGCATAGGGACGCCCGGCCATGACATCGCCCCCGGGCGCACTGTGAACACAAATGGCGGCATGGCACTGTAGCACCAGCTTTTACATACTGGCACAAATACGCGCGCGCCGGTGCGCCGGACAGAACACTTATCGGGTATTCCCCAATACAGAGCGAGAGCGACACCTGTATGCCGCTACGCCCCCGCCCGGCGCTTGCGCAGACTCTCCACGCCCAGGTTGGCCAGGGCGTCGGCGCGCTCGTTGCCAGGGTCGCCGGCGTGACCGCGCACCCAGCGCCACGAGACCTCATGGCGGGCCACCTGCTCGTCCAGGGCTTGCCACAGCTCGGCGTTCTTCACCGGCTTCTTGTCGGCGGTCAGCCAGCCGCGCCGCTTCCAGTTGGCCAGCCATTCGGTCATGCCTTTCATGACGTACTGCGAATCGGTGTGGATCACCACCCGGCAGGGCCGCTTCAGCGTGCGCAGGCCTTCAATGACAGCCAGCAGTTCCATGCGATTGTTGGTGGTGCCCGCCTCGCCGCCGTGCAGGGTTTTCTCATGGGCGCCGGCGCGCATCAGCACGCCCCAGCCCCCCGGCCCGGGATTGCCCTTGCAGGCGCCATCGGTCCACATTTCGACCTGCGGGCCGTCTTCATTGCTGTCTGTCTGCATCATCTTGGTATGTAGGCGGGCCCACGCGCGCGGGCCCCTCAGGTTTCGCCGGGCCCCGCCTGGCGGTTGACCACCACCGAGCCCGCGCGGGCGCGCTTGCGCCGCGACTTTTTCCAGGCAGGGCCGATCAGCCGCATGCGGGCCACGCGCTTGACGGCCGACACGACATACACCGCGCCGCCCACCGCCCACCAGCGCCGGCCGTAGGTTTCCATGAAGTGCCAGCGCCGCAGCCATTTTTCGGTGCGGCAGGCCGGCGTATAGCAGCCGAAACGGCCGGGCGCGACATCGAACGACATCAGCTTCAGCCAGTCTTTCAGGCGCGGCAAGGATACCTGAGCCGAGGGCGCATGCGGCAGCCAAGGCTCCATGCCCGGCATGCGCGTGCGGGCGCCCCAGAGGCTCCAGGGATTGAAGCCGGAGATGACCAGCCGGCCTTCGGGCACCAGCACGCGCTCGGCTTCGCGCAGCACTTCATGCGGCGCGTCGGTGCATTCGAAGGCATGCGGCAACACCAGCAGGTCGACGCTCTGCGACTCGAATGGCAGGGCATCGGGACGGGCCACCACGCATCCCTGCCATTGCGCCGCCTGCTCGGGGGTGGGCATCTGCGAGCCCACCCAGCCCTTGAACGGCATGCGGTTGGCCCGCAGCAAATTGATTTCAGACAATCCCGCCTGCCAGGCGTAATATCCGAAAACATCCGCCACCATGGCGTCGAACTGCGCGCGCTCCCAGGCCAGGACGTATTCGCCTGGCGGCGTCTGGAACCATTCGGCCAGTTCTACAATCGGCGGAGTTTCTTCGCTCAAGTCGACGTTCCTGAAATGATGCAAGCCATGCCTGCCCCGGGCGGCGACGGTACTGTAGCGCCGCTGCCAGCCTTTTCCGACAACTATATATGGGCCATTGTGCGCGATGGCCAGGTTGCCGTGGTGGACCCGGGCGAAGCCGGCCCGGTGCTCGAGCTGCTGGCGCGGCGCGGGCTGCAGTTGCGCGCCATTCTACTCACCCATCATCACGGCGACCATGTCGGCGGTGTGCTCGAACTGCTGCGGCACGCGCCAGCCACAGTGTACGGCCCGGCGCAGGAACGCCTGCCGCACTGCGACGTGCGCCTGTCCGAAGGCGACCGCGTCACCCTGCCCGAGCTCGACCTGGACCTTTCGGTGCTCGACGTGCCCGGCCACACCGCCGGCCATATCGCCTATTTCGGCCGGGCCGCTGGCCGGCAGCCGCTGCTGTTCTGCGGCGACACGCTGTTTGCGGGAGGCTGCGGACGGCTGTTCGAGGGCACGCCTGCGCAGATGCATGCCTCGCTGGAAAAATTCGCCGCTTTACCGGCCGATACACAGGTTTGCTGCGCACACGAGTACACTCTAGCCAACTTGCGCTGGGCCATGGCGGTGGAACCCGCCAACCGCACCCTGCAACAGTGGTATCAGCGGGCCCAGCAGTTGCGCGAGCAAGGTCGTCCCACCCTGCCGTCCACCTTGCGGCTGGAACAGGACACCAACCCCTTCTTGCGTACACAGCAGGCCAACGTTGCCCAGGCTGCCGCAGTCCAATCCGGACGTGTCCTCGACACGCCCGTGGCCGTGTTTGCAGCCTTGCGCGAATGGAAGAACGATTTCAAGTGACAACCGACCGATGATCCTGTCCCGACTCCTGCTACCCCTAGTTCTCGCCATGCTCGCCGGCTGCGCCGGCACCGCGCGCCAACCGGTACAGGCCGTCGACTCCGCCAAACAGCAGTACACCGCCAAAGATACTTCCCGCACTGTCGATCTCACCAATCCGCCCGTCGATGCCTGGGACCGCATCCGGCGCGGCTTCGCGATCCCCAACCTGAACACCCCGCTGGCCCAGGAATGGACCGACTACTACGCGGCCCACCCCGAGTCGGTGCAGCGCATGGCCGAGCGCGCCGGCAAGTACCTGTACTTTATTGTCGACGAGATCAACCGCCGCGGCCTGCCCACCGAACTCGCCCTGCTGCCCTTCGTGGAAAGCGCCTACAACCCCACCGCGCTGTCGCGCTCGCAGGCCTCGGGGCTGTGGCAGTTCATACCCACCACGGGCCAGTATTTCAACCTGAAGCAAGACTGGTGGCGCGACGAGCGCCGCGACCCCATCGCCTCGACCTACGCCGCGCTCGACTACCTGGAAAAGCTGTTCGAAATGCAGGGCGACTGGTACTTGGCCCTGGCCTCGTACAACTGGGGCGAAGGCTCGGTGCAGCGCGCCATCGCCAAGAACGAGGCGGCCAACCTGCCATCGGACTACCTGTCGCTGGACCTGCCCGAAGAGACGCGCAATTACGTGCCCAAGCTGCAGGCCATCAAGAACATCATCGCCAACCCGCGCAAGTACGCGGTGGTGCTGCCGCCCGTGGAAAATTCGCCGTACTTTGCCATGGTGCGCAAGAACCGCGACATCGACCTTGAAGTCGCGGCCCGGCTGGCCGAGATGCCGCTCGAAGAATTCAAGGCGCTCAACCCGTCGTTCAACCGCCCGCTGATCCGCGGCGAGCACCAGCCCACCCTGCTGCTGCCCACCGACCGGGTCGACATCTTCAACGCCAACCTGCAGGCCTACCAGGGCGACCTGAGCTCGTGGAAGGTGTACCAGCCGCGGCGCGGCGAATCGTATGCCTCGATCGCCAAGCGCTTCGGCATTTCCGAAGCCGAACTGCGCCGCGCCAACGACATCTCCAGCCGCCGCAGAACCGCCAGCGGCGGCAGCCTGCTGGTGCCCAGCAGCGGCCGGGCCGGCGTACAGCTCGCCTCGCTGGAAACGCCGGCCGGCGCGCTCGACTCCCTCGACGCGGCGCCCTCGCGCGCCAAACCCGCCGCGCGCGGCAGCCGGCGTCCCAACGTGCGCACCCACAAAGTGCGGGCCGGCGACACCCTGTTCGGCCTGGCCAAGCGCTACGGCACGTCGGTCGATACCCTGCGCGCGCTCAATAACCTCAAGGGCAACAACCTTAAAATCGGCTCGCAGTTGCGCCTGCCCGGCACTGGCGCGCGCGGCTGAACGCCGCGGCCGCCGGCCGGGGCCGGCGCGGCCCGGATACACTCCTCTAAAATAGCGGCCATTCGCACGGAATTCTAAGGACAAGACACATGGGTTTTCTCGCCGGCAAACGCATCCTGGTCACCGGGGTGCTTTCCAACCGATCCATTGCCTATGGCATTGCGCAAGCCTGCCACCAGCAGGGCGCCGAACTGGCTTTCACCTATGTGGGCGATCGCTTCAAAGACCGCGTCGGCGAGTTCGCCGCCGAATTCGGCAGCGATATCGTGCTGCCCTGTGACGTTGCCGAAGACAGCCAGATCGACGCCGCGTTCGCCAGCCTGCGCGAGCGCTGGGACGGCCTCGATGGCCTGGTGCATTCCATTGGCTTCGCGCCGCGCGAAGCCATTGCCGGCAATTTCCTCGACGGCCTGTCGCGCGAGAACTTCCGCATTGCCCATGACATCTCGGCTTACAGCTTCCCGGCCATGGCCAAGGCCGCCCTGCCCCTGATGCAAGGCCGCAAGGCCTCGGTGCTGACCCTGACCTATCTGGGCGCCGAACGCGTGGTGCCCAACTACAACACCATGGGCCTGGCCAAGGCCTCGCTGGAAGCCAGCGTGCGCTACCTGGCCTCGGCGCTGGGTCCGCGCGGCATCCGCGCCAACGGCATCTCGGCCGGCCCCATCAAGACGCTGGCCGCCAGCGGCATCAAAGACTTCTCGGCAATTCTGAAATTCGTCGAAAGCCATGCCCCGCTGCGCCGCAACGTCACCATCGAAGAAGTCGGCAACGTGGCGGCGTTCCTGCTGTCCGACCTGGCCGCCGGCATTACCGGCGAAATCACCCACGTCGACGCGGGCTTTTCCACCGTTACTGCCGGCATGGAAGACTGATCCTCCGGCCGCTGGCGGGGCGGCTTCGCCCCGCTATGCCGGCCGCACCACCAGGGTCGACACCTGCACGTCGACCGCGGTCATCAGCTTGTGCACCGGGCACTTCTCGGCCACCGAAAAAAGTTCGTCGATCTGCGCGTCGCTTAGCGGCCCGTGCAGCGTCAGCTTGGCCGTCAGGCGGTAAATGCCCTTGCGCTCTTCGCCGGCATCGCGCACCACGTCCACATCCACCGATTCCAGCGGAATTTCCTTGCGCTGCGCGTACAGCATGACCGTCATGGCCTTGCAGCCGCCCAGCGAGGTATCGAAATAATCGTGCGGGTCGGGGCCCTGCCCTTGCGGCCGCGGCATGTCCAGCGGCAACTCGTGGCCTTCGGCCGTGGCGGTGAACTGCAGGGTTCCAGGGGCGTTCTGGCGTACGCGGATGGTCATGGCGCTGTCTCCGGCAAAGCGGCCCGGCGGGCCGCCCGCCCTTTGTAGCACTTCCCTGGCGCGCCAGGTTGCTAACCGGCGCCGGCGCCATCGGCCGGCGCCCGGCCAGGGTCAGCTGTCCAGGCCAATATCCAGCACCCGGGCGCTGTGCGTCAGCCAGCCGACCGCGATCAGGTCGACCCCCGTGGCCGCCACCTCGGGAGCCGATTCCGGGGTAATACGGCCCGACGCCTCGGTCACGGCGCGGCCGCCCACGCGGCGTACCGCCTCGCGCAGCGTGGGCAGGTCCATGTTGTCGAGCAGGACCACGTCCACGCCGATCTCCAGCGCCTGGTCCAGTTGCTCCAGCGTATCGACTTCCAGCTCGATCTTCACCATGTGGCCGATGCCGGCGCGGGCGCGCTGCACGGCCTGGCGCACCCCGCCCGCCACGGCCACGTGGTTGTCCTTGATGAGCACGGCATCGTCGAGCCCGTGGCGATGGTTGCTGCCGCCCCCCACCCGCACCGCGTACTTCTGCACGGCCCGCAACCCGGGCAACGTCTTGCGGGTGCAGGTGACCCGGGCGCCGTGCGGGCGAATGGCATCGGCGATGGACGCCGTCGCCGTGGCCACCCCGCTGAGGTGGCCCAGGAAATTCAGTGCGGTGCGCTCGGCGGTCAGCATGCCGCGCGCCGGGCCGCTGATCACGGCGATTTCCGAGCCGGTACGCAGCCGCGCCCCATCGGCCAATACCGGCCGGAACTCGATGCCAGCGTCCATCAGCTGGAAAGCCAGGCGGGCCAGGTCCAGCCCCGCCAGCACGCCCTCTTGCCGCGCCACCAGGCGCGTGCGCGCCTGGGCGTCGGTGGGCACGATGGCGTCGGTAGTCAGGTCGCCGGCGCGGCCCAGGTCTTCCAACAGGGCGGCCCGCACCAGCGGTTCCAGCATTACGGCAGGCAGCGGCGCAACCGGCAGGGCAAGGTCAGGGGCGGATTTCATAATTATGCTCACAAAGAGTATTTATAGGGCAAAAAAAACGGCAAGACTGCCTTGCCAGTTATGCTATTGCTGAGCATAAGTCGTGTCAAGAGGGAGCCATTCGCCAGGAAAGCGGCGGCGGCCTATTTAGGCTGGCGCGCCAGGGGCAGCTTGCTGCCGGCAATGGCGCGTTCCAGCAGCACGTCGCGCCGGAAGCGGAACAGTTTCGCGGGCCGCCCGGCGGTGCCGGTTGCCATGTCGCCAGTTTCTTCGACCAGCGCCTGCTGCTCGATCAGGCGGCGGAAATTCTGCTTGTGCAGCCCGCGCCCGGCCAGGGCCTCGACGGCCGTCTGCAGTTGCAGCAGCGTAAAGGCCGGCGGCATCAGTTCGAACACCACGGGCCGGTACTTGATCTTGGCGCGCAGCCGGGCGATGCCCGTGGCCAGAATGCGGCGATGGTCGTGGCGCATGGCCTGCCCCGGCACCATCGGGCCGTCCGCAGCGGGCGCCTGGCGGGCAGCCTCGGGCACCAGGCCGGCTTCGAACAGCAATTCGTAGCGCTGCAGCACCATGTCTTCATTCCAGGCCGCACTATCCAGCCCGAAGGTCAGGGCCGCGCGCTGCCGGCGGTGCGCCTGGGCAGCGCGGCCGTCCGCCGCGCGCACCCAGGCTTTCAGGCGCGGCGCAATCAGCTCGCCGATCAGCGCGGGCGGCCCGTCGCGGTGGTCTTCCCAGGGGAAATAACGGTACCAGTCCTGCCAGCCCACCTGCGCCACGCCGGTAGCGCCGGCTTCGCGCGTCAGGCCCAGGTAGCTGACCGAAATCGCGCGCCAGCCGCCGTCATCGGAGCGGTCGCGATCGGCAAAGGTGTAAAGCTGCTCGATGTATCCCAGCGGGTGATGGGTCTGGGCTTCCACCCAGGCCCGCAGGCCGGCCTGCAGCGAACGGTGTTCCAGCTCGAATGGCCCGGCCGGCAAGGCGCTGGCGTCTTCGGTGGTCAGCACGCGGGGCTGGCCCTGGGTAACGGCCACCAGCACGGCGACGAGTTCAGCGGAAACAGAGCGTTCGGTGGGATCGGTCAAGGCGGGCGCGGCAACAGTGCAGAAGGCTGGATTATAAGAGCCGGCGCCAGCCGGCATCGGCCCGGCGCAGGGCATGGTCCCGCCAGCTATGGTCAGGCGGAATAAATAAAAAACAGTAAATCATGGATCAGAAACTTTCTATCCGGGTTTCATTCGTGTTGAAATAAATTCGCGCGCACGGGCAACCGCCTGGTGCGCCACGACAAACCAGAAGGGAGAAGCCTCATGCTGCAAGACGGTAGCCGCATCGCGTATCTCAGTGACCAATTGACCATATGGGGTCCACGCATATTGGTCGCGATCCTTATCCTGATTGTCACTCACTTCGTCGCACGCCTGGTCCGCTGGGGGCTGATCAAGCTGGTAGACAAGATTCCCCTGCTGACAAAAGCCTCTTCCGAGTCGGATAGCGATCTTGCAGGTTCGATGGGCACGCTAGGCTATTGGGTCATCTGGCTGGTGGGCCTGCTGGTGGCCTTGCAGCCGCTCGGGCTGACCCAGGCCATGGCGCCCATCAACGCGCTGACGCAAGAGGTATTCACCTACCTGCCCCGCATCATCGGCGCCGGCATCATCTTTTTCGTGGGCGTGCTGATCGCCCGCATTGCCCGCACCATCGTGGAAACTGCCCTGGGGGCAGTGAAATGGGACCGCCTGTGCGCCCGCCTGGGCAAGACGGCGGCCGCGCCGGACATGGCCGCTACTGAAACCATCGAGCCCCCGCCGCCCGCCGGCGGGCGTTGCGGCGCCCTGGTGCGCACGGCGGGAATGCTGACGTTCACGATCATCGTCATTCCCGTGGCCATTTCGGCCCTGCAGACGCTCGGGATCTCGTCCATCGTCGAGCCGACGGTATTTGTGCTGCAAACCATCCTGGACGCCATTCCGCGCATCTTCGCGGCGGCGCTGGTGCTTGCCATCGCCTATTTCATTGCCCGGTGGGTGCGCAGCCTGCTTGAACAGCTGCTTGTCTCCACCGGCTTCGACCGGGCGCTGACCGGCTTCGGCGGGTTGTCCACGCAAACCACGCCATCGCGCGTGGCCGGCTGGATAGCGCTGGTTGCCATCATGCTGTTCGCCGCCATCGAGTCCGCGAGCCTGCTGAAGTTCGACATCGTGGCGACGATGCTCAGCCAGGTCACCGAACTGGGCGGGCAAGTGGTGTTCGGCAGCGCGATCGTGCTGGTCGGCGTCGTCATGGCGCGGCTGGTGGCCCGCCTGGTCGGCGACGCCGTGGGAGAAAGCGGCCTGCCCTCCGTCCTGAAATACGCCATCATCGCGCTGGCCGTGGCGATGGGCCTGCGCTTCATGGGCCTGGCCAACGAAATCGTGAACCTGGCCTTTGGCCTGATCCTGGGTTCGGCCGCCGTGGCATGCGCCCTGGCGTTCGGCCTGGGCGGGCGAGAAACGGCGCATCAGTTGCTGCAGCGCTGGCTCAATGAGCGCAAGAACAAGAACCCGCCGACGAACCGGCCGGAATAACGGCGCCCGGCCCGCGCAACAGCCCCTTGCAAACGACACATGCCGTCAACCCCGGCGGGCTGGCGCGGGCCTAACATGAAAGACAAGTGACACGGCCCGCGGCATCAAGCCGCGGCCCGCAACAGGAGGCTTTCATGAACAAGACAGCCCGACAGAATGTTCCTTCGGAACACGCCGACGACCGCTGGCCGAAGGCGCCCACCCACGCCGACAAAGGCACCGGCGTCATGCCCATGCCGGACGAGGCCCCCGACGTAGCCGGCCGCGCCCGCCGCGGCCGCGCTATCGCCGAGCCGGGCGACCCGGGCGTGATCACGCCCGAAGACGACGTGCTGGACACCTCGCACCTGCATCGCCACGACCGCTGAAGGCGTGCCTGCGCGCACGGGCGGCGCGGCCGGACCTACTACCGGGCCCTGCTACTTGGCTCCTACTGCCGGATGCGCCGCTCGTCCAGCGCCTGGCGCAGGCGCAGATAGGCGGTGCGCCCCAACTGCAGCGGCGGAGCCTGGTTGATGAATTCGACCTGGGCCGCCAGGCTGCTTTGCGCCACGACGTGGCCCACCTGGTCAAGGTTGACCACGACCGAGCGCGACACCTGCGCGAACGGCAAAGCGCCCAGCTGCGGCAGCACGCTCTTGAGCGTGGCGTACATCAATAGCGTCTCGGCCTGCTCGACATGCAGCCTGACGTAGTCGCGCTGGGCCACCAGGGCGGCCAGCGCCTGCGCCCGGACCAGCCGGTTGTGCCCCGGACTGCGCACCGTCAGGAACGCCGCATCGTCCGCGCTGCGATTGAGCCGCGTGTACAGGCGCTGCACGGCCTGGCGCAGACGCTCGATGCCCACCGGTTTCAACAGGTAATCCACCGCATCCACCTCGAACGCGCGGGTGGCATAGGGCGCATGGGCGGTCACGAACACCAGTTGCGGCTGGCAGCTCAGCGCCGACAGCACATCGAACGCAGTGCTGTGCGTCAATTCGATATCCAGGAACACGGCATCTGGCCGGTGCTGGTTGATAGTGTCGATGGCGCTATGCAGGCAGGCCGCCTCGGCCACCACTTGCGGGCCATCCAGCGATTCGATCAGGCGGCGTAGATAGCGGCGCGCCGGCGCTTCGTCATCGACGACGACTACGCGCAGCATGGACTGCTCTGCCGACCGGGCCGGGGCATGTGCGGCGCGTGGCGCCGAATGGGCAAGGATTCGTGCAGATGATCGTGCAACGCGATGATTCTCCCAACAGATTCACTTGGGGCGCCTGGCGGCGCGCGGCCGGCCGGTTCGCCCGCGCATCGGCTCATCGGCGCATGGCCGGCAAGCCAAGCTTGAATTGTCGTCGAATATTGCGGGGTTGGGAAAGTGACGGCTGCAGGCCAGAAGGGGCTAGCTCGATTGCGCGTCTACGGTCAGCGGCTGCGCGAACTGGTACCCCTTGCCTCGCTGGGTAAAAATCGGCACCGCCAGCCCGAGCGCCGAGCATTTGGCGCGCAGCCGGCTGATGACGACGGCGAGCGATCGCTTGTTCATGGGCGGCCCCTCTGACAATAACGGGCTGCGCTCATGCAGGGGAATAAAACCATCTTCCGACTGGCTGAACCAGACGAGTATTTGCCGCTCGGAGGCAGACAGCGAAATCGCATGCCCTTTCGGCGACTTCAACACCCAGCCGCTGCAGCACAACACCCACCCCATGCTGTTCAGGGCGGGGGCGGGCGCCGGCGGCCGAATTTCCTCGAAACAGCGCGGGTGTATCCGCGAATACGGGAACTCGGGCCCCGGACAGCCCTGCTGCCGGTCATAGATTTCATGCGTGGGGCAGATCCACTTCAGGTACCGTTCTTGGTTCGGGCCTGGAACACCATGCAGCCATTGCCGCAGGCGGGAGGTAAACAAGGCGGCGGCGGCGGCGGGCTCGAAATAGGCGGGAATCTGCAGGTCGACAGCCGAGGCAATCCGGTCGTACTGCCGGTCCTCCGGGTCCGAAACCCTCATTGCGATGTAGGCCGAGCCATAACTACGTAGCGCGTGCACAACAACCGGCAGTTCACTGTTGAACACATCGGTAACCGCCAGCAAGTAGGCGGCCGGCTGCTCTTTGTGGGCGCCCATCAACAGCTCCAGGGGGTGAGTCGCAAGCCGGCAATCCATGCCCTCCCCCTTGATCGTCTTGTAAAGGCCCAGCATATATTCCACCGCGCAACTATCGTGCACCAACAAGGTGACCGTAGGCAGCCCGGTACTGTACGGCTCTGTCTCGTCTTGGGGATTCATCTGCGTTCCAATTGGTGACAGAGCAACCATATTTCACGGCAATTGTTATGTATCGTTGTACATTGTTAACATAAGTTAGCGGCTCGCCCCTTGAGAAATCGCGGGATTCGTGGGGGGAAGCGAAATGGGCAACAGCCGCCCGGAAAGCAAAAACCCCCACAAAACCATGATTTTGTGGGGGTTTTTGCTTTTCCTGGACATGAGCCGGGAAGAATTCTTGGCGGACAGAGGGGGATTCGAACCCCCGATACGCTTATCACGTATACACGCTTTCCAGGCGTGCGCCTTCAACCACTCGGCCACCTGTCCTGATCTGGAACGCACCGGCCTGGCTACCGGGCTTGCCGGGCAAGGCGCAAATGCGAATCCGCGATTCTAACAGAATGGCATGCCCGTTGGGCAGCCCGCCGCCTTCAACTCCCTTCGCGCAAGGAATTGGCGGGGTTCACTTCCCGGTACGAGCTGACCGTGCCGTCGGGTTCGGTTTCTTCCAGCCGGACCTTGAACCCCCACAGCCGCCCCAGGTGCTTCATGACCTGGTCGGCGTCGTCGGCGACCAGCGGACGCCCCCGGGTCTGCAGGTGGCGCAACACCAATGACCGGTCGGATTCGCGGCGGTAGCGCACGATCTGGATGTCGGGCACCTGGTTGTCCCGGTTGTGCTGCTCGGCCAGCAGCTTGCGGATGTGGCGGTAGCCCTCTTCGTCGTGGATGGCGGCCACTTCCAGCACCGGGCTGGCCTGGTGGTCGGCAATGGCAAAGAAGCGGAACTCGCGGATCAGCCGCGGCGACAGGTACTGCGAAATGAAAGACTCATCTTTGAAATTGCGCATGGCGAAATCGAGCGTCTTTACCCAGTCGCTACCGGCGATGTCGGGAAACCACTTGCGGTCTTCCGGCGTGGGCGCCTCGCAGATGCGGCGAATGTCCTGCATCATGGCGAAGCCCAGGGCGTACGGATTGATGCCGCCGTAGCCGCGTTCGTCAAAGCCGCGCTGGCTGACCACGTTGGTATGGCTTTGCAGGAATTCCATCATGAAGCCGTCGGTCACCAGGCCTTTCTGGTGCAGCCGGTTCAGCAGCGTGTAGTGCCAGAAGGTGGCCCAGCCCTCGTTCATGACCTTGGTCTGGCCCTGGGGGTAAAAGTACTGGGCGATCTTGCGCACGATGCGCACCAGCTCCTTCTGCCAGGGTTCGAGCTTGGGCGAGTGTTTTTCAATGAAATACAGCAGGTTCTCTTCGGGCTCGGGCGGAAAGGCAATGCGCCGCTTTTCTTCCGCCGTATCGGCCTCGGCGCGCGGCAGCGTGCGCCACAGGTCGTTGTACTGCAGGCGGGCGTGCTCTTCGCGCTCGGCCTGGCGCTGGGCTTCCTCGCGGTACGACACCGGCGACGGGCGCTTGTAGCGGTCGACCCCATGCGGGGTCAGCGCGTGGCACGAGTCCAGCAGCGCCTCGACCGCGTCGATGCCGTAGCGGCTTTCGCAATCCATGACGTACTTGCGCGCGAACACCAGGTAGTCCAGGATGCTGTCCGCGTCGGTCCATTGGCGGAACAGGTAGTTGCCCTTGAAAAACGAATTGTGCCCGTAGCAGGCATGCGCGATCACCAGCGCCTGCATGGCCATGGAATTCTCTTCCATCAGGTAGGCGATGCAGGGATTGGAATTGATCACGATCTCATAGGCCAGCCCCTGCATGCCGCGCCGGTAGAACTGTTCGTTGCGGATGAATTCCTTGCCGTACGACCAGTGCGGGTAGCCGATGGGCAGGCCCGCCGACGCGTAGGCATCGAGCATCTGCTCGGACGTGATGACCTCGATCTGGTTCGGGTAGGTGTCCAGACCGTACTCTTCGGCCGCCTCGGCAATGGCCTCGTCATAGCGCTGGATGAGTTCGAACGTCCACTCGGAACCTTCGGAAATGGGCCGGGCCCGCCCAAGAGCCTCCAGCTCGGCACGAGAGCCCACGATGGCATTCATGCTGTTTCCTTTTTGAACAGGTCATGGAACACGGGGTAGATCTCGCCGCGTTCGCAGATGCGGCGCATGACGAAATGCGGCGCCGTTTCCTGCTCGTATTCGGCCCACAGGCTGCTCTTGCGGGCCTCTTGCGAGTCGGGAACCTCGATGTAGGCAAAGTAGCGGGTAGCCGGTAGCAGGTTCTCGGCCAGGAAGCGCGCGCTCTTGCCCGCGTCCGCGCCGAACGAGTCGCCGTCGCTCGCCTGCGCGGCGTATACGTTCCAGGCGCTGGGCGGGTAGCGCTGCTGCACGATCTCGTGCATCAGTTCCAGGGCCGACAGCACGATGGTGCCGCCGCTCTTGGGGTCGTAGAAGAAGGTCTGCTCGTCCACCTCTTCTGCGTTGTCAGTGTGGCGGATGAACACCACGTCCACATGCTCATACTTGCGCGACAGGAACAAGTACAGCAGTGTGAAAAAGCGCTTGGCCAGATCTTTCTTGCCCTCGTCCATGGAGCCGGACACGTCCATCAGGCAGAACATCACCGCGCGCGCCATGGGCATGGCCACCGACACACGGTTGCGGTAGCGCAGGTCCAGGTCGTCCAGGAATGGCAGGCGCGCCAGCCGGTTGGCGCAGTCTTCCACCTCTTGCCGCAACGCGTCGATCTCGGCCTGCGGCGCGCCCGCGGCAATGGCGGCGTCCAGCTTGGCCTGCGCGGCTTCCAGTTCGGCGCGCGCCGCCACGCCCAGCGCCACGCGGCGCGATAGCGAGGCCTTCAAGGTGCGGCTGACGCTCAGCAGGCTGGGCGAGCCGGTGGTGGTATAGCCCGCGCGCTGCCATTTTTTCTGGGTAACGTCGCCCAGCTGCGTGCGGATCAGGTGCGGCAGTTCGAGGTCTTCGAAGAACAGGTTCAGGAACTCGGCGCGCGACAGGCTGAAGGTGAACTGGTCTACCGACTCGCCTTCGCCGGGTTCAGAGCCGCCCTCGCCGTCGGACCCCGATGGCCGCGGGAACGTGTCGCCCTTGGCGAATTCGCGGTTGCCGGGGTGAACCAGCTCGCGATCGCCCCCCTGCCCGTGCCGGAAATGCGGCTCGGAAATGTCGCGCGCGGGCAGGTTGATCTCCCCGCCCTGGTCCATGTCTTCGATGGACCGTTCGCGCACCAGATCTTGCACGGCCCTGCGGATCTGGTCTTTGTATCGCCTGAGAAAGCGCTCGCGGTTGACCGCGCTTTTATTGCGGCCGTTCAGACGCCGATCGATCAGTGAATTCATGATTCACCTCGCTCAGGATGATTTCCTCACTCTCAGGTACCACTCGCACAGCAGGCGGACCTGCTTCTCGGTGTAGCCTTTGTCGACCATGCGATCGACAAAGCTCTGGTGCTTGCTCTTGTCCTCGGCCGAGGCCTTGGCGTTGAAAGAAATGACCGGCAACAGGTCTTCGGTGTTCGAGAACATTTTCTTCTCGATCACTTCGCGCAGCTTCTCGTAGCTGGTCCAGGTGGGATTGCGGCCGGCGTTGTTGGCGCGGGCGCGCAGCACGAAGTTGACGATCTCGTTGCGGAAATCCTTGGGGTTGGCAATACCCGCGGGTTTCTCGATTTTTTCCAGCTCGTCGTTCAGGGCGCTGCGGTCGAAGCTCTCGCCGGTTTCCGGGTCGCGGAATTCTTCGTCCTGGATCCAGCAGTCGGCAAACGTGACGTAGCGGTCGAAAATGTTCTGCCCGTACTCGGAATACGACTCCAAGTAGGCGGTCTGGATTTCCTTGCCGATGAATTCGGCATAGCGCGGCGCCAGGTAGCCCTTGATGAAATCCAGGTAGCGCCGGCGGATTTCCTCGGGGTAGTCTTCGCGCCCGATGCGCTGCTCCAGCACGTACATCAGGTGCACCGGGTTGGCGGCGACTTCGGTCTGGTCGTGGTTGAACACGCTGGACAGTATTTTGTAGGCAAAGCGGGTAGACACCCCCGTCATACCTTCGTCGGTGCCGGCGTAATCTTTGTATTCTTGCAGGGCCTTGGCTTTCGGGTCGACGTCTTTCAGCGTTTCGCCATCGTACACGCGCAGCTTGGAATAAATGCTGGAATTCTCGGGTTCTTTCAGGCGGGTCAGCACCGAGAACTGCGCCATCATCTCGAGCGTGCCCGGGGCGCACGGCGCAGTGGCCAGCGAGCTGTTGCGCAGCAGCTTGCGGTAGATCTCGACCTCTTCGGTTACCTGCAGGCAGTACGGCACCTTGACGATATAGATGCGGTCAAGGAAAGCTTCGTTGTGCTTGTTGTTGCGGAAGGTCTGCCATTCGGATTCGTTCGAGTGCGCCAGGATCAGGCCGTTGAACGGAATGGCCGAAAACCCTTCAGTGCCCTTGAAGTTGCCTTCCTGCGTGGCGGTCAGCAAGGGGTGCAGCATCTTGATGGGCGCCTTGAACATCTCGACGAATTCCAGCAGGCCCTGGTTGGCCAGGCACAGGCCGCCCGAATAGCTGTAGGCGTCGGGGTCGTCTTGCGAATGGCGGTCAAGCTTGCGAATGTCGACCTTGCCCACCAGCGAGGAGATGTCCTGGTTGTTTTCGTCGCCCGGTTCGGTCTTGGCAATGGCGACCTGGCGCAGCACCGACGGGTTCAGCCGCACCACGCGGAACTGGGAAATGTCGCCGTCGAATTCTTTCAGGCGCTTGACCGCCCACGGCGACATGATGCCGCTCAGGTAGCGCTGCGGGATGCCGTATTCTTTTTCGAGCGTGGCGCCGAAGCGGTCGGGGTGAAACAGCCCCAGCGGCGACTCATTCACCGGCGAGCCCTTCAGCGCATAAATGGGATAGGCTTCCATCAGCGCTTTCAGGCGTTCGGCAATTGACGACTTGCCGCCGCCCACCGGCCCCAGCAAATACAGTATTTGCTTGCGCTCTTCCAGCCCCTGCGCCGCGTGCTTGAAAAACGCCACGATCTGGTCGATGACGTCTTCCAGGCCGAAGAACTCTTTGAACGCGGGGTACCGCCGCACGATCCGGTTGGAGAACAAACGGGACAGCCGTGGATCGTTGCGGGAATCGATCAGCTCTGGCTCGCCGATTGCCGCCAGCATGCGTTCTGCCGGGCTGGCATAGGCCATCGGGTCTTGCTTGGCCAGTGCGAGGTATTCCTCGAGGGAAAGTTCGGTTTCCTGGTCTTTCGCGTAAAGCGACTTGAAGCCTTCGACGATGTTTTGCACGGATAACCTCCTACAGCGCATGGTCGGTTAACAAGTCCGTCGTCCCATTGTGTTCCTCATTGACCGATGTCGCTAGACTTTATGGTAATGGGGTCATGCACATCATCTTGATATGTTGCTTTCGCCACACACCACAAATTGGGTTGACGGACTTATTAAGGGTTAGGCTGCCAGGCCCTGAAACAGTTCCACGAATCACGCAAAGATTCATGCATACGCGTTTCAATGCGTAGCGCGCCGGCGCGCTTGCCGTTTGCACAGCAAGCGGCGGACCCGCTATGGTTTTCGTTGTAATAATCTGGCAGCCAGGCGGCGCAAGCGCTAGCAATGCGTCACGCGCCAGGCGGCGCGCGGCTTATTTCAAGCCATCGGGCCGCGGCGCGGCCAGCATGCGTTCGACGTAACGCGCAATAGTGTCAATTTCGAGATTAACCCGGTCGCCAGGTTTTACATTGCGCAGCGTCGTGACCGCCTGGGTGTGCGGAATGATGTTGATACTGATGTCGCAGCCGTCGGCAACATCGGTAACGCGATTGACCGTCAGGCTGATGCCGTTGACAGTAACAGACCCTTTGTAGGCCAGGAAACGCGCCAGGTGCGGCGGCACCCGGATGGCCAGCTCGCGCGATTCGCCCACGCTGTCAAAGCGCAGCACGGTGCCCAGGCCATCGACGTGGCCGGACACCAGGTGCCCGCCGATCTGATCACCCACGCGCAGGGACTTTTCCAGGTTGACTTCACCGGCGCGGTCGAGCCCGACGGTCAGGTTCAGGCTCTCGCGCGACACATCGACCTGGAAATGACGGTTATCGAGCGCGACGACCGTCATGCAGGCTCCTTGCACCGCGATGGAATCGCCTATGCCCACGTCGCCCAGGCCCAGTTCGCCGGCGTCGATGTGCAGGCGCACACCGCCCTGCGCCGCGTCGGTCAGGGGTTCCACGCGGACAATGCGGCCCACCGCCGCTACCAGGCCAGTAAACATGTACAAGTCTCCTGCGATCAATACGATAAAGGCAACATTAACGACACATGGCCGCCTCGCGCAGCGCCTGCCAGCGCGCCGGGTCGCGCGCGCGCAGGCGCAAGTCGGGGCCGATGCGCGCCGTGTCGGTGAATTCGAGCCGCCGGGCGTGGTCAAGATGTTCGATAAGCGGCAGGCGCAGCATGGCGGCCGCGTCGCCCAGCAGCACCGGCGCCAGGTACACCAGCAGTTCGTCGATGCAGCCCGCCGACATCAGCGCGCCGCCCAGCCCGGCGCCGGCCTCGACGTGCACTTCGTTGAACTCGTGCTCGCCCAGCCAGCGCATCATGGCCGGCAGGTCTACGCGGCCGGCTTGCGGGCCCGGCAACGCCACCACGCGGGCATTGCGCGCGGCCAGCCGGGCCGCCTTGGCCGCATCGGTTCGCGCCGTAAAAATGATGACCTCGGCGCCGTCGAACAGGCTGGCGTCTTCCGGGATGGCGAAGTCGCCGTCCACCACGGCCTTGCGCGGCGCGCGCGGAGTCTCGACGGCGCGCACGTTCAGGCGCGGATTGTCTTTCAGCACGGTGCCCATGCCGGTCAGTACCACGCAGCTGCGGGCGCGCCAGGCATGGCCGTCGGCGCGCGCTGCCTCGCCGGTAATCCATTGCGATACGCCGTTGTGCAGCGCGCTGCGGCCATCCAGCGAGGCGGCCATCTTGACCCAGGCCCAAGGAACGCCGCGGCTCATGCGCGCGACAAAGCCGGCGTTGATTTCCAGGGCCTCGTCCAGGCATACATTGCTGGTGACCGCGATGCCGGCCGCGCGCAGCCGCGCCAGGCCCTGGCCGCGCACCTGCGGGTTGGGATCGCCCATGGCCACCACGACCCGCGCCGGCCCCGCCGCCGCCACGGCATCGGCGCAGGGCGGCGTGCGGCCATAATGGCTGCAAGGCTCCAGGGTGACATACAGGGTGGCGCCCTGCACCGATTCGCCGCGCGCGGCGGCGTCGCGCAAGGCGCAGATCTCGGCATGCGGCCCACCGGGCGGCTGGGTGGCGCCCTCGCCCAGCACCCGGCCATCGCGCACGATCACGCACCCGACACGCGGGTTCGGCGTGGTGGTGTACATGACGGTGCGGGCCAGCGCCAGGGCGCGGCGCATCCAGATGAGGTCGTCGGGGTCGGTCAGGGTGGTCACGCCTGCGATTGTATGCCGGCGCGGCGCGCCTATTTGCGCAGCTTGCCCGGCAGCATGGGGCCCTGCATTTCGCGGATGGCATCGACGAATTCGCCGATGTCTTCGAAATTCTTGTACACCGAGGCAAAGCGCACGTAGCCGACCTTGTCGAGCTTCTTGAGCTCGGCCATGACCAGCTCGCCGATGCGCTCGGTAGAGACCTCGCGCTGGCCGCTGGCCAGCAGGGTTTCTTCGATGCGGGCGACCACGCTGTCGACCTGGTCGGTGCTGACCGGCCGTTTGCGCAGCGCCAGCGACAGGCTGGCGCGCAGCTTGGCGGTGTCGTAGTCGCTGCGGCTGCCATTGCGCTTGACCACCGAGGGCATGGCCAGCTCGATGCGTTCATAGGTGGTGAAGCGCTTGTCACAGGACAGGCAGCGGCGACGCCGGCGGATGGTGTCGCCTTCTTCGGACACCCGGCTGTCTACCACCTGTGTGTCGGCATTGCCGCAGAATGGGCATTTCATATTGCCGGCCCCCGAGAATAATTTGGCGTATTGTAATGACGCCGGCCCGCAACGCGGAGCCGGCGTGGGGAAAATACGCCAAACGGCAGCCCTGGGGCTGCCGAGCCGGCGCCTTAGCCGCCGTAGACCGGCAGGCGCGCTGTCAGTTCATTGACGCGCGCGCGCACGGCGGCGATGTTGGCCTCGTCGCGCGGGTTGTCGAGCACGTCGGCGATCAGGTTGGCAGTGAGCACGGCCTCGGCTTCCTTGAAGCCGCGGGTGGTCATGGCCGGGGTGCCCAGGCGGATGCCGCTGGTCACAAAGGGCTTTTCCGGATCGTTCGGAATGGCGTTCTTGTTGACTGTGATATGCGCCTGGCCCAGCACGGCCTCGGCTTCCTTGCCGGTAATGCCCTTGGGGCGCAGGTCGACCAGCATCACGTGGCTTTCGGTGCGGCCGGATACGATGCGCAGCCCGCGCTTGACCAGGGTTTCGGCCAGCACCTTGGCGTTCTTGGCCACCTGCTGGGCGTACTGCTTGAACTCGGGCGACAGGGCTTCCTGGAAAGCCACGGCCTTGGCGGCGATAACGTGCATGAGCGGGCCGCCCTGGATGCCGGGGAAGATGGCCGAATTGATGATTTTTTCGTATTCGGCCTTCATCATGATGACGCCGCCGCGCGGGCCGCGCAGCGACTTGTGCGTGGTGGACGTGACGAAATCAGCGTGCGGCACCGGGTTGGGGTAGGCGCCGCCAGCCACCAGCCCGGCATAGTGGGCAATGTCGACCATCAGCAGCGCGCCGTTCTCGTGGGCGATGCGCGCCAGGCGTTCGAAGTCGATGTGCAGGGCGTAGGCCGACGCGCCGGCCACAATGAGCTTGGGCTTGTGTTCTTTAGCCAGTTGCTCGACCTGGGCGTAGTCGAGCACTTCGTTGGCGTCCAGCCCGTACGAAATGAAGTTGTACAGCTTGCCCGAGGCATTGACCGACGCGCCGTGCGTCAGGTGGCCGCCTTCGGCCAGGCTCATGCCCAGCACGGTATCGCCCGGCTTGAGCACGGCCATGTACACGCCCTGGTTGGCCTGCGAACCCGAATTGGGCTGCACGTTGGCGGCTTCGGCGCCGAACAGTTGCTTCAGGCGGTCGATGGCCAGTTGTTCGACCACGTCGACGTACTCGCAGCCGCCGTAGTAGCGCTTGCCCGGATAGCCTTCGGCGTACTTGTTGGTGAGCTGCGTGCCCTGGGCCTGCATGACCGCCGGACTGGCATAGTTTTCGGAAGCGATGAGCTCGATATGCTGTTCCTGGCGGACGTCTTCTTTCTGGATGGCGGCCCAGACTTCGGGGTCTACCTGGGACAGGGAGAGTTTGCGGTCAAACATGACGGGAGGTTCCTGGAGCGTGAAAAGAGAAAAGCCGGGATGGGGGATGGCCGTTAGTTTACCGCGCCGCCGCCCCGCCGCCGGCCTTTGCGGCCGGAAAAACCACGCAAAATGGCCCCAGCCCCGCCGAAAACGCGCGCAACCCCGCGCAACCCGCAGGCCGGCTCAAGCCAGCTTGAGGAATATTCAAAGTATTGAAGCGTCTCGCTGCAAGGCAGGTGTCTGACACCCGTAAGGTGCCGGACACCGTGCCATGAAGGCGTGCCTGGCCGTTTTCGGTGTCTGACACCCTGCGGGAGTCAGACACCTGGCTGATACCTGGCCAAGCCGGAGCAGGCTAGGTGTCTGACTCCCGCAGGGTGTCAGACACCTTGCTGGTGGCGGGCCAACCCGCGCGGGAATCAGGCCGAGGTGTCGCCGATCTGTTTGGGTGCCAGTTCGGGGTTCAGGGTGTATATGCCGGTGATGCTGGCCTGGGCCAGCACGTGGCCCTGCAGGGCCTTCAGGACGTCGTTGCCGCCGAAGTTGCCCTGCACGTCCAGCCTGGGCACGTCCAGCGCGTACAAGGTGAATACGTAGCGGTGCGGCAGCGCGTCGTTCCAGGGCGGGCACGGGCCGTCATAGCCGAAGTAGTCGCCGCTCATGTCGCGGTCGGCGGCGAACCACGAGGTGTAGTCGTTGATGCCCTGGCGCGCATCGCCGGGAGCCAGCGGGCCGCCCTTGCCGCGCGGGGTGATGCCGCTGGAGAAATCGCCTTCCTGGATGTCGCGCTTGTCGGCGGGCAGGTCGATGAGCACCCAGTGGAAGAAGTCGACGCGCGGCAGATCGGCCGGCACGACGCGCCCTTCCTGGTTGACGTCGTCGGGTTTGGACGGCACGTCGGGATCGTGGCAGATGAGGGCGAACGAACGCGTGCCCTCGGGGACGTCGTCCCAGGAAAACTGCGGATTGAAGTTTTCCGCCAATGCGACGTGCGACTGCGGGTCGATCTTGCCGAAAGCGTAGCGATCGGGAATCGATTCGTTATCGGAAAAAGACAGACTCGAGAGTTTCATGTCGTGCTCCTGCGGGACCGTAGGTGCTTCCTACCCTGCCAAGTTAACACGGGCAAACTTGCGCTTGCCCACCTGCACTACATACGTGCCGGCCTGTAATTGCAACGATTTGTCTTCGATGCGGTCGCCATCGACGCGCACCCCGCCCTGTTCGACGTTGCGCTGCGCTTCGGCGCCCGATGCCACCAGGCCGGCTTCGCGCAGCACCTTCAGGATACCCAACGGCGCGCCGGCGATATTGATCTCGGGCATGTCCTCGGGCATGGCGCCATCGCGAAAGCGCGCCTGGAAGGCCGCAAGCGCCGCCTCGGCGGCCTGGGCCGAGTGAAAGCGCGCCACGATTTCCTGGGCCAGCGCAACTTTCGCGTCGCGCGGATTGGCGCCGGCTTCGATGCCGGCCTTCAGCGCCGCAATGTCTTCGAGCGAGCGGAACGACAGCAGCTCGAAATAGCGCCACATGAGCGTGTCGGAAATCGACATCAGCTTGCCGAACATCGAGTCGGGGCTTTCAGAGATGCCGATGTAGTTGCCCTTGGACTTCGACATTTTCTCGACGCCGTCGGTGCCTTCAAGCAGCGGCATCGTCAGCACGCACTGCGGCGCCTGGCCGTATTCTTTCTGGAGTTCGCGGCCGACCAGCAGGTTGAATTTCTGGTCGGTGCCGCCCAGTTCCAGGTCGGACTTCAAGGCCACCGAATCGTAGCCCTGCATCAGGGGGTACAGGAATTCGTGCACGGCGATCGGCACGCCGCCCTTGAAGCGCTTGGTGAAGTCTTCGCGCTCCATCATGCGCGCCACCGTGTAGCGCGACGCCAGCTGGATCAGCCCGCGCGCGCCGAGGGGATCGCTCCATTCGGAGTTGTAGCGGATCTCGGTGCGGGCCGGGTCCAGCACCAGACTGGCCTGAGCGTAGTAGGTCTTGGCGTTGGCCTCGATCTGCTCGCGCGTCAGGGGCGGGCGGGTGGAATTGCGGCCGCTGGGGTCGCCGATCATCGAGGTGAAGTCGCCGATCAGGAAAATGACGTTATGGCCCAGGTCTTGCAACTGCCGCATCTTGTTCAGCACCACCGTGTGGCCCAGGTGGATGTCGGGCGCGGTGGGATCCAGCCCCAGCTTGATGCGCAGCGGCACGCCGGTGGCACGGCTGTTGGCCAGCTTGCGGGCGAACTCGGACTCGACCAGCAGTTCATCGCAGCCGCGCTTGGCGACGCGGAGGTCGGCTTCGACTTCGGGAGTGATAGGGGCTTCGGATTGGGACATTTCGGGGCGAAACAGGGCTAGGAAGCGCAAAAAAGATGAAAAAAGTGCCAAAAAGGCCTGAAAATCGGTCGAAAATTCTAGCTGAATCAGCTAGGATACTGCCCTAATCATACGCAACTGTGGCCGTTACAGTTGCTGTCCCGGCTAAACACCCGTTGTTCACAAGATGTGTCGCAGGGCGCAAGCCCGCCGCGCGCCGCCATGCGCGCCGTGGAAACCTGCACCCGGCGCAAGCATCCTGGGGACTCACGCCACCCTGAAAGGTCCTGCACGATGAATCGTGGCTCAAACAGCCCGGCTGGCTTCCGAAGCAAAGTTGCCGCCCTGTTCGCCCCCCGCTCCGAGCCCACGTCCCACCGCGGCGGTCTTGTCCGCCGCACTCTCATGGTTACCGCCATCGGCCTGTTCGCCGGCGCCGCCGCGCTGGGCATGGTGCAACAGCCCGACCACAGCGAACTGCCGCCCTCGCGCCAGATCCAGAGCATACTGCCCCTGCAACCCGACCAGGTCAGCCTCAGCACCGACGACAGCAGCGCCCCGTACATCAGCGAAACCCGCATCCGGCCGGGCGACACCCTGGCCGCCGTGCTGCAGCGCCTGGAAATCGACGCCCCCGGCCTGCAACGCTTCCTGACCCAGGCCCCCAGCGCGCGCAGCATCTACAAGCTGTACCCCGGTCGCGCCGTGCAGGCTGCCACCGACGCCGAAGGCAAGCTGGTATGGCTGCGCTACATCCATACCCCCGGCGACGAAGAAAACGGCCAGGTCACCACCCGCATGCTGCTGGTCACGCCGTCCCAAGACGGCTACACCGCCCGCGAAATCGCCGACAACACCGACCGCCAGACCCGCGTGGCCGTCGGCACCATCCGCTCGTCGCTGTTCGGCGCCACCGATGCCGCCGGCGTGCCCGATTCGGTCACCCTGCAGATGGCCGACATCCTGAATTCCAAGGTCGACTTCCTGCGCGACATCCGCCGCGGCGACCAGTTCCGCGTCGTGTACGAGGTTCGCTCGCACCAGGGCCGCTATGCCGGCGCCGGGCGCGTGCTGGCGCTGGAATTCGTCAACAACGGCAAAACCTACAACGCCGTCTGGTTCAGCCCCGACGGCAAGTCGGGCAGCTACTACGACTTCGACGGCGTCAGCCTGCGCGGCGCGTTCCTGCGCACCGCCCTCAAGTTCTCGCGCATCAGCTCCACGTTCGGCATGCGCATGCACCCCATTCACAAAACCTGGACGGGCCACAAAGGCGTCGATTACGCCGCGCCCAGCGGCACGCCCATCCATTCCACCGCCGACGGCACGGTCGAATTCGCCGGCCAGCAGCGCGGCTACGGCAATGTGGTCATCATCAAGCATTTCGGCAAGTACTCCACGGTGTACGCGCACCAAAGCCGCATCGCCGCCGGCATCAAGCCCGGCGTCAAGGTGTCGCAGGGCCAGCTGATCGGCTACGTGGGCTCCACCGGCTGGGCCACCGGCCCGCACCTGCACTACGAGTTCCGCATCGGCAACCAGCCGGTCAACCCGCTGGCGGCCGACCTGCCCGTGTCGCGTCCTCTGGACGCGGCCGAGGCCCGCAAGTTCAAGGCCGCGGTACTGCCCTACAAGCAGCAGATCGCCCTGCTGACCCAGTTCCAGCAGACGCTGCCCGAATCCACCACCAACGTGGCCAGCCGCTGACGCGGCGCCCTCATGCCATGACCCGATCAGGCGGCCCGCGCGCTTCCACGCCCGGCCGCCTTTTTATTGGCCTGATGTCGGGCACCAGCCTGGATGGCGCCGATGGGGTGCTGGTGCGCCTGGCCGCCGGGCAGGCGCCGCAAGTGCTGGCCACTGCGGGGCTGCCCATGCCCGACGCGCTGCGCGCCGAACTGCTTGCGCTGAACCGCAGTGGCGCCGACGAACTGCACCGGACGGCCCTGGCTGCTCAGGCGCTGGCGCGGCTATATGCCGACGCCGTGCAGGCGCTGCTGCGGCAAGCCCGCCAGCCCGCAACGGCCGTCACCGCCATAGGCGTGCACGGCCAGACCGTGCGCCATCGCCCTGAATTGGGCTACACCCTGCAGCTCAATGCCCCCGCCCTGCTGGCCGAACTGACCGGCATCGACGTGGTGGCCGATTTCCGCAGCCGTGACGTGGCGGCCGGCGGCCAGGGCGCGCCCCTGGTACCGCCTTTTCATGCGGCCATGTTCGCGGCGCCACACGAGCGCGCCGTGCTGAACCTGGGCGGCATCGCCAACCTGACGCTGCTGGCACCCGGCCAACCGCCGCGCGGGTTCGACACCGGCCCGGCAAACGTGCTGCTCGACACCTGGTGCCGGCGCCATACCGGCCAGCCGTACGATGACAACGGCAGCTGGGCCGCTACCGGCCAGGTGCAGGCAGCGCTGCTGGAACACCTGCTGGCCGACGAACCCTGGCTGGCCCTGCCGCCGCCTAAATCCACCGGCCGCGACCTGTTCGACGCCGCCTGGCTGGACCAGCGCCTGCAAAGCTACGACGGCCCCGCGCCCGCGCCGCAAGACGTGCAGGCCACCCTGCAACGCTTCACCGCCCGCACGGTGGCCGATGCCCTGGAAGCCGCGGCGCCCGCCACGCGCGACGTGCTGGTGTGCGGCGGCGGCGCGCGCAACCAGGGGCTGATGGCCGAACTGGCCATGTGCCTGCAACGCCCGGTGCAAGCCACCGATGCCGCGGGCGTGCCCGCGCAATGGGTCGAGGCCATGGCGTTCGCCTGGCTGGCGCAGGCCTTCCTGGACCGTACGCCAGCCGGCGTGCCACAGGTTACCGGCGCGCGCGGGCCGCGCGTGCTGGGAGCGTTGTATCCGGCTTGATCAGGAATTCAGGGTCTGCGGCAGGCCGCTATCAATTGGACCAACCTGCGCAGCCGATGGCGCATTTCTTCACGCTACCTTGCGCACTTCAGTAACGGCGGGCAAGAGCACTGAACCATCCCTGGCTTGCGGCGCCATGCGTGGAATCGGTTTTCCGGTGCGCGTGTCGATCAGCACCGAATGGCGTTCGCCCCGCTTGAACAGATGCTGTTCGCCCCATTGCCGCAACGCCACCACCACGGGAAACAGGTTTTCCCCCTGCGGCGTGAGCACATATTCCTGATAGGCCGTGCCGTCCGAGGCGTCCTGCGTTTCGAGGATGCCCGCCTCGACCAGTTTGCGCAGACGGTCGGACAGGATATTGCGGGCCATGCCCAGCCCGCGTTGGAAGTCGCCAAAGCGGCGTGTGCCGTCGAACGCATCGCGCACGATCAGCAGTGACCAGCGGTCGCCGACGATATCGACGGCGCGGGCAACGGGACAGGGTTCGTCGTTGATAGGACGGCGGGGCATGGCCTCTCCTGGCAAATGGCGATCATCGCCAATTATCTAGTTGCATTTTAAAACTGAATCGCCTAGCATTCAATCAGTTTTTATTTGAAACTATATTGAATGGGCAATGGAGCATGAAGTCATCCCGGAAAGCCGACATGCCGCGCAGCCTGGTGCTGCTGTTTGCCGCCGCCAGCGGCCTGAGCGTGGCCAACGTGTACTACGCGCAGCCCTTGCTGGATGCGCTGGCTCGCGATTTCGGCATCAGCCATGCCGCGGTGGGTAGCGTGATAACGGCCACGCAGATCGGTTGCGCCGTGGCGCTGCTGTTGCTGGTGCCGCTGGGCGATCGCGTCGACCGCCGCCGCTTGATGGCGGCGCAGCTGTTGGCCCTGGTGGCGGCCTTGGCCACGGTTGGCGCCGCCCGCTCGGCGCCGGTCTTGCTGGCGGGAATGACGGCCGTGGGAATGCTGGGCACGGCGATGACGCAAGGGCTGATCGCCTACGCGGCCAGCGCGGCCGCCCCCCACGAGCAAGGCCGCGTGGTCGGCACGGCGCAGAGCGGCGTGTTCATCGGCCTGCTGCTCGCGCGCGCGTTCGCCGGCGGCGTCAGCGACCTGGCGGGTTGGCGAGGCGTGTACTTCTGCGCCGCCGCGCTGATGCTGGCGATTGCGCTGCCGTTATGGCGGCGCTTGCCGGCCCTGCCCGCGGCCTTGAACACGATGCCTTACCCGCGCCTGATCGCTTCCATGCTGACGCTGTTGCGGGAAGAAAGAATGCTGCAGGTGCGCGGCATGCTGGCGTTGTTGATGTTCGCGGCGCTGAACATCTTCTGGAGCGCGCTGGCGCTGCCATTGAGCGCGCCGCCGTACCGTCTTTCGCACACGGTCATCGGCGCGTTTGGCCTGGTTGGCGTGGTGGGCGCCCTGGCCGCGGCGCGCGCCGGGCAGTGGGCCGACCGCGGTCGCGCCCAGCGCACCAGCGCGGCGGCGCTGGCGGTGCTGGTGCTGGCCTGGTGGCCGCTGTCGCTGATGGCAGCGTCACTGTGGGCGCTGATCATCGGCATCGTGTTGCTCGACCTGGGCGGCCAGGCGCTGCACGTCACCAATCAAAGCCTGATCTTGCGCACGCGTCCCGCGGCGCACAGCCGGCTGGTCGGGCTCTATATGCTGTTTTATGCCGTGGGCAGTGGAATGGGCGCAATCGGCGCCACCGCCACCTATGCCCATGCGGGCTGGCAGGGCGTGTGCTTGGTGGGCGCGGCGGTGAGCCTGCTGGCCCTGGCGTTCTGGGGACTGACGCGGCGCGTGGCCGCCGCGAAAGGCGACTCTGGATTCGCGTGAAATGCAAAGCCCCCTTGCGGGGGCTCTGGGGCAGATGGCGGCTAGTCGCCCACTAGGCTTACACCGAGAACGACGACCCGCAGCCGCAGGTGGTGCTGGCGTTGGGGTTGCGGATGACGAACTGGGCGCCTTCGAGGTCTTCTTTGTAGTCGATTTCCGCGCCGACCAGATACTGGAAACTCATCGGGTCGACCAACAGCTGCACGCCGTTCTTGTCGAGCACGGTGTCGTCTTCGTTGACGGCCTCGTCGAACGTGAAGCCATACTGGAAGCCGGAACAGCCGCCGCCTTGCACGAACACGCGCAGCTTCAGTTCAGGGTTGCCTTCTTCGGCCAGCAGGTCTTTGACCTTGGCCGCGGCGGAATCGGTGAAGATCAGCGGCGACGGCGGCGCCTGGAGATCGACGGTTTCGGTGACTGCATTCATGGTGGAGCTCCTGGCCGCGAACGGCCGTATTGGGTGGGCGGCCGCGCCGCCACTAATGTATTGACTATAGCGCAGACGCGGCGGGGTTCAAAATTCGAGCTTGACGCTGCGCGAGGCACGCACCGTGGCGCCTTCCAGCACGCTGATGGTGACAGTTTCGGGGACAAATCCCTCGGGCAGCTCGAGCACCCCTTCGCTGCGCTGGTACTGGTCGAACTGTAACGCCAGGGGCCCGCCCGCGGCGGGCCCTGCCCCTGCCCCTGCCCCTGCCCCTGCCCCTGCCCCTGCCACAGGCGCAGGCGCAGGCGCATCGGCCTTGAGCTGCATGGGCGCCAGGTCGACCGACACGGTTTCCCCCTTGAGCACGCCAGCCGCCTGGAACCGCAAGGTGCCTGTGAAAGGGGTGTCACTACGGCCGCTGCGCATGAGCAGCACGCGGTATTTCAGCCCCTGCCCCACGCGCTGGACTTCGGCGCCGCGGATGTCTACCGCGCCTTCGGGGCCGGGCGGCAGCAGCTGCTCGAAAAAGGCCAGACGGTCGCGCACGCGGCCCAGTTCGTCCTGGGCAGAGCGCAACTGGGTTTCGAGTTCCTGGCGGGCGGCGCGTTCGACGGCAATTTCGCCGTCGGCCGTGTCGAGCTGGGCGCGCAGGAAGCGGCTTTCGGCCTGGCTCTGTCGGATGGCGGCATCTTGCGCGGCCACCTGCTCGGCCGTGACCACCACGGTATTGTTGGCGGCGGCCGATTGCCGCCCCTGGCGATAACCGGCGGCGGCCCCGATGGCCAGTCCCACGGCCAGTACGCACAGCAGCGTCAGCCAGCGCATCAGAGGGCGGGAACGGGGTGCGGCAGTGGGCTCGGGTATTTGTTGCATTGCATCCGCCCGGCGGGCCCTGGCATGGGGCGGGCCGGGCAACGGCTTGCGCCTACGGCAGGATAGCGACCTGGTCCAGGCCGGCCGATTCGGGCAGGCCGAACATCAGGTTCATGTTCTGCACGGCCTGGCCCGAGGCCCCCTTGACGAGGTTGTCTTGAATAACCAGCACAATGAGCAGGTCGCCGCCATTGGGGCGCTGCACGGCGATACGCAGGTTGTTGGAAGCGCGCACCGAACGGGTTTCGGGCAGGCTGCCGGCCGGCATGACGTCGATGAAATGCTCGTCGGCGTAGCGCTTTTCGTACAGGGCCTGGAAATCGGTGCCCAGGGCTTCGGGCCGGATGCGCGCGTACAGGGTGGAGAACATACCGCGGATCATGGGCACCAGGTGGGGCACGAAGGTCAGGCCGACCTTGCCGCCGGCCAGCTTTTCGAGCTGTTCGGAGATTTCGGGATGATGGCGGTGGCCGGCCACCCCATATGCCTTGAAGTTGTCGCTGGCTTCGGAGAACAGCGTGCTGACTTCAGCCTTGCGGCCGGCGCCCGACACGCCGGACTTGCAGTCGGCGATGAGGGTTTGGGTATCGACCAGCGCGGCGCCGTTTTCGAGCAGCGGCGCCAGGCCCAGCAGCACGGTGGTGGGGTAGCAGCCCGGGTTGCCGATGACGCGCGCCTTGGACACGGCCTCGCGGTTGAGCTCGACCAGGCCATAGACCGATTCGGCCAGGATGTCGGGGCATGCGTGCGGCATTTTGTACCAGCGCTCGAACGTGGCGGTATCTTGCAGGCGGAAGTCGGCGGCCAGGTCGATGATGCGGGTGCCCGCGGCCAGCAGCTCTTGCGCCTGGGCCATGGCCACGCCGTGCGGGGTGGCGAAGAACACCACGTCGCAATCAGCCAGGTTGGCTTTTTCGGGCGTGGAGAACGCCAGGCTGACACGGCCGCGCAGGTTGGGGTACATGTCCGCCACGGGCAACCCGTCTTCTTTGCGCGACGTGATGGCGGTGAGCTCCACATGAGGATGCTGCGACAGCAGGCGCAGCAGCTCGACGCCGGTGTAGCCGGTGCCGCCGACGATGCCGACCTTGATGCGGGAATTCGATGCGTGGGCCATGGTGCAAGATGCTTCAATAGGACGAAAAAGAATTGTATCGCTTCGCGCGGCAGCAGGCGTGCGGCAACAAAAAGGCCGCTTTCGCGGCCTTTTTGCTGGACATTAGCGCTTGCTGAACTGCTTGCGCCGACGTGCCTTGCGGAAGCCGACTTTCTTGCGTTCGACTTCGCGGGCGTCGCGGGTGACGAAGCCAGCTTGCGACAGCGCGGGCTTGAGGTCCGCGTCGTAGTCGATCAGGGCGCGCGTGATGCCGTGGCGCACCGCGCCGGCCTGGCCGGTTTCGCCGCCACCGTGCACGTTGACCTTGATGTCGAACGATTCGAGGTGGCCGGTGAGTTCGAGCGGCTGGCGCACGATCATGCGGCCGGTTTCGCGCGCGAAGAATTCGTCGACGGGCTTGCCGTTGACGATGATCTTGCCCGACCCTTTCTTGATGAAAACACGAGCCACCGAGGTTTTGCGACGGCCGGTTCCGTAGTTCCAGTTACCGATCATGGCGTTTCCTTAGATATCCAGCGGCTTGGGCTGCTGAGCGGTGTGCGGGTGCTCGGCACCGGCGTACACCTTGAGTTTCTTGATCATGGCGTAGCCCAGCGGACCCTTGGGCAGCATGCCCTTGACGGCCTTCTGGATGGCGCGGCCGGGAAACCGCTGCTGCAGTTTCTCGAAGTTCGTTTCACGGATACCACCCGGGTAGGTGGTGTGGCGGAAGTACTTCTTGTCTTGCGCCTTGTTACCGGTGACGACGATTTCAGCGGCGTTGATAATGACGATGTAGTCGCCGGTATCAACGTGCGGCGTGAATTCGGGTTTGTGCTTGCCACGCAGGCGGCGTGCGACTTCGCTGGCCACACGACCGAGGACTTTGCCCTTGGCGTCGATCACAAACCAGTCACGCTGGACTTCATGCGGCTTGGCCACAAAGGTCTTCATGATTGGTTCCTAAAAGGTGAAAATTTTTCTTGCCGGAAAAGCCGGGCAAGAATTTTTTCCTGTTCCGCAGTGCCACGAGGAAATACCTGATGGCTGGCCTAAGCGTTGTTAACCGCCCGTGCTACCCAGCCGGAACGAGGGAAAGCTGATTATTCTAGCACGATTGCGCAAATATTGGGCATGCCGTGCGTAAGAGGCGTCTGACACCGCGCGGGAGCCAGACACCCGGACCCAGGCGGGGCGCCTGGTCCGGGTGGACGCCTGGGCGAAAGCGCAGCGCGCTCTCGCAGGGGGTTTTTACTTCTTCGCCGACATGGCCACGCCCAGGTACTGGTCGTACGAGCCTTCGGCCAGGCGGAACCACGGCACCACGCTGTCGCGGAAGCCCATGTAGTTTTCGTACAGGGCCTTGAACTTCGGGTCTTTGTCGGAGAATTCCTTGTAGACCGTCTGGGCGGCGGCGTACGAGGCATCCATGACCGAGCGCGGGAACGGGCGCAGTTCGGCGCCGGCGGCGATGAGCTTACGCAGCGCGCCCGGGTTCAGGGCGTCGTAGCGCGAGGTCATGGCCACGTGGGCCACGCGGCTGGCGGCCTCGACGATGGCCTGGTACGACTTGGGCAGGCCGTTCCAGGCGCCTTCGTTCAGGTACAGCGACACTTGCGGACCGCCTTCCCACCAGCCCGGGTAGTAGTAGTACTTGGCGACCTTATTGAAGCCCAGTTTTTCGTCGTCGTACGGACCGACAAATTCCACGGCGTCGAGGGTGCCCTTTTCAAGCGACGGGTAGATGTCGCCGCCGGCAATCTGCTGGGGCACCACGCCCAGGCGCGACAGCACTTCGCCGGCAAAGCCCGCGGTGCGCATTTTCAGGCCCTTGAGGTCGTCGACCGACTTGATTTCGCGGCGGTACCAGCCGCCCATCTGCACCCCGGTGTTACCCATGGGGAAGTTGATGATCTTGTGCGGCGCGAACATTTCGCGGGTGAGCTTCATGCCGTCGCCGTCGAACATCCAGGCGTTCATCTGGCGGGCATTCAGGCCGAACGGCACGGCCGCGTCGAAGCAGAAGGCCGGGCTCTTGCCGTAGTAATAGTACGAAACGGTGTGGCCGCATTCGATGGTGTTGTTGGACACCGAGTCCATGACCTGCAGCGCCGGCACGATTTCGCCGCCGGGGAAGTGGCGGATGGTGAATTTGCCGCCGGAAGCCTCGTTGACGAACTTGCAGAAGATCTCGCCCGTGCCGAACAGCGTGTCGAGGCTGCGCGGGAAGCTGGACGCCATGCGCCAGTTCAGGGTGGGCGCGTCCTGCGCGAATACCGGCGCGGCAACCGCGGCGCTACCCGCGACGGCGCCCAGGCCGGCATGTTTCAAAAAGGAACGACGTTGCATGTTATTGGCTCCTCGGTGGCAACTCGGTATGGGATATCGCTAGCGATACCTGGCGGATATTACACGTTGTTATAACTCCGCTCTATGGGGATTTCCGCCGGGCGGCCGGGGAATCAGGTGCCGGCGATTGCCATCTGTTCGATCAAGATCGAGCCGGTGCGCTTGGTGCCTCGCGCGATGGTGTCGGCCCCGACGGCGACGATCTGGCGGAACATCTCGGCCAGGTTGCCGGCGATGGTGATTTCCTGCACGGCGTGCTGGATCTGGCCGTTTTCGACCCAATACCCGAACGCTCCCCGCGAGTAGTCGCCTGTAACGTAGTTGACACCCTGGCCGATGAGCTCGGTTACCAGCAAGCCCGTGCCGAGCTTGCGCAGCATGGCTTCGAAGTCGTCGCCGGGGCGGGTGTGCCGCGAAGACAGGGTGAGGTTATGCGAGCCGCCGGCGTTGCCGGTGGTGACCAGGCCCAGCTTGCGCGCGGTGTAGCTGGACAGGAAATAGCCTTCGAGCACCCCGCCGGTTACCACGCTGCGCGCCCGGGTGCGCACGCCCTCGTCGTCGAACGGCGAGCTGCCCATGCCGCCGCGCACGTGAGGGTCTTCGGAGATGTCGATGTGATCGGGGAAAACCGGCTTGCCCAGCGCGTCGACCAGGAAGCTGGCCTTGCGGTACAGCGCGCCGCCGCTGGTGGCCTGGGTAAATGCGCCCAGCAGGCCCAGGGCCAGCGGCGCCTCGAACAGCACCGGGAACTTGCCGGTGCGGATGCGGCGGGCCGACAGGCGCGACAGGGTGCGTTCGCCGGCATAGCGGCCAATGGCCTCGGGCGAGGCCAGGCGGGCCGGGTCGCGCTCGGACGTGTACCAGTAGTCGCGCTGCATGTGGTTGCCGCGCCCCGCAATGGGGGCCACCGACAGGCTATGGCGCGAATAGGGGTAGCCGCCCAGGAAGCCGCGAGTGTTGCCCATGACGAACTGGCCTTCGTAGGTGCCTACGGTGGCGCCATCGGTATTGGTAATGCGCGGATCGACCGCGCGGGCGGCGCGCTCGGCGCGCAGGGCCAGCTCGGCGGCCTGCTCGGTGGTAACGGGCCAGCCGTAGTGCAGCGCCAGGTCGGGGATATCGGTGGCCAACTGGTCGGCGTCGGGCAGGCCGGCGGCCGGATCGGCGGCGGTATGACGCGCGATGTGCCAGGCGGCCTCGACCGTCTGGCGCAGGGCCGCCTCGGAAAAGTCGGAAGTGGAGGCCGAACCGCGGCTCTGGCCGTGGTAGACGGTGAGATCCAGCGAGCGGTCGCGAGTCTGCTCGACGGTTTCGATGTCGTCTTTGCGCACCGACACCGACAGGCCCAGGCTTTCGGAGACTTCGGCGGCGGCGTCGCTGGCGCCAATACGGCGGGCATGCGCGAGCGCCTGTTCGACCAGTTCGCTGAAGCGGGCGTGGTTGGCGGCCAGGGGAAGGGAGGAAGCGGGAGTGTTGACCATTGCAGTCCAGTGTACAGAGACGGTTATCATAGCCAAGTCTGTGTTTGCGCTGTTCCCATGACTTCCCCTATTCCCGATCCGGCGGCCGACGCCGATTTTGACGACAACGGCTACGACCGGCCCAGCAAGTCGCAGGTCAAGCGAGAAATGCATGCCCTGCTCGACCTGGGCAAGCAACTGATCGACCTGCCCGACGACCGCCTGAAGCAATTGCCGCTGGCCGAGCGCCTGTACGAAGCCATACGGCTGGCGCAGCGCACGACCAGCCGCGAAGGCCGGCGGCGCCAGACCCATTTCGTGGGCAAGCTGATGCGGGATGCGCCGGCCGATGAGATCCGCGCGCAACTCGACACCTGGCGCAATGGCTCGCGCGAAGAAACCGCCGCCATGCACCGGCTGGAAACGCTGCGCGAGCGGCTGCTGGCCGACGACGACGCCCTGACCGAACTGCTGGATGCCCATCCGGGCGCCGACGTGCAGCAGCTGCGCGCCACCATTCGCGCGGCCCGCAAAGAGGCGCAGCACAATGTCGCCCTGCAGCCGGGCCAGGAGCCCCTGCGCAAGCATTACCGCGCGCTGTTCCAGGCCCTGAAGGCGCTGGCCGCCTGAAGCGGCCTGCCTGACCTACCCTTTTTCCTGCCCGACCATGAGCGCCAACCCCGCCCTGCTGGACTGCATCGAACTCGAAACCGCCCCCAATCCGACCCACGCGGTGATATGGCTGCACGGCCTAGGGGCCGACGGCAACGATTTCGCCCCCATCGTGCCCGAACTGCGGCTGGGCGCGCACCCGCCGGTGCGCTTTGTGTTCCCGCACGCGCCGGTGCAGCCGGTCACCATCAACGGGGGCATGGCGATGCGCTCGTGGTACGACATCCTGGCTACCGACCTGGTGCGGCAGGAAGATGCGGCCGGCATCCGGCGCTCCGAGGCCGCGGTGCGGGCGCTGATCGCGCGCGAGAACGCCCGGGGCATCCCCACTTCGCGCATCGTGCTGGCAGGCTTTTCGCAAGGCTGCGCCATGACGCTGCACACCGGCCTGCGGCTGCAAGAAAAGCTGGCCGGCATGATCGGCCTGTCGGGTTATCTGCCGCTGCTGGATACGGCAGCCGCCGAACGCCATGCGGCCAACGCGAAGACACCGATCTTCCTGGCGCATGGCACGTTCGACCCGGTGGTAGCCCTGCCGCGCGCGCAGGCATCGCTGGCGCAACTGCAGGCGCTGGACTACGACGTGCGCTGGCACACGTATCCGATGCCGCACTCCGTGTGCGCCCCAGAGATCGCGGATATAGCGGAGTTCCTGCGGGAAGTGTTCTTACCAGGTGTCTGACAGAGAACTCTTGCCGGGAAGTGCTCTTACCAAGTGTCTGACAGAGAATTCTTGCCGGGAAGTGCTCTACCAGGTGTCTGACTCCGCAGGTGTCAGACACCGTGCGATCGAGACACCCATGGCGCACAGCGGTGTCAGGCACCTGCGGAGCCTGACCCCTGGCCAGGGAGCAAATCCAACCATACTCTGCGCATGGTGGGGTCTTCGGGGTCGGGGTCGTTGGTGAAGCCCAGCCGGGTCATCAGCGTGAGCATGGGCCGGTTGTTGGCCAGCACCAGGCCGTCGATGTATTCGAGACCCTGCTCGCGCGCGGCGTCGATCAGGACTTCCATCAACTGCCCGCCCAGCTTGCGGCGCTGCCAGTCGTCGCCGATGACCAGGGCGTATTCGGCGCCGCGCCCGTCGGGGTTGCGCAGGTAATGCGCGAAGCCGATGATGACCTCGCGCGGATGGCCGCGGTTTTCGGGGTTGGGCACCTGCGTGGTGGCCACCAGGGCCAGCTCGCGGTGGTAGTCGATTTGCGTATAGCGCGCCACCATGCGCGGGGTGAGCTCGCGCATCATGGACACGAAACGCATATAGCGCGACTGCTCGGACAGGCCGCGAATGAACTCCTGCAGGGTCTGGCCGTCTTCGGGCCGGATGGGGCGGATGGTCCAGGCCGTGCCATCGTCGAATTCGCGCGCACGCACCAGGCGCGCGGGATACGGATGGATGGCCATGTGCGGATAGCCGCTGGCCTGCGGCGTGGCGCAGGCGGGCTCGGCGCACAGCGTGATGCGCAGGTCCGCGGCGCGCAGCTGCGACTCGCCCGCGTAGAGCGGATCGATGTCGAGCGATTCGATGTCGGGCAGCTCGGAAATCAGCTCTGACACGTGCACCAGCGCCTGCTGCACGGCCTCGGTTGCCGCGCCGCTGATCTGCGGCGCCAGCACGCGGCGCCAGGCGCGGCTGCGTTCGATGAGCTGGCCTGCCAGGAACCCGTTGAGCGGAGGCAGATCCATGCCCCGGTCGGTGCCGCTGGCAAGCACGGCATCGGGGCCGCCGGCGCCGAACTGGATGACCGGCCCGAAGCGCGGGTCGCGCCGCACGCGGATTGCCATGGGGCGCGATTCGGGTTCGCCGGGCAGCACGCCCGACGGCACGTCGCGCAGCGGCACATAAAAGGCATCGAGCACGCTGCGGCATTCGGCGGCGGACAGGGTCAGCCGGCCCTGCTGACGCGCGCCGTCGAGCACGGCGCGCGCGCGGGCGATGTCGGGAAGGCGGCTGGGCGGCTCGGGCGGCAGGGTTTGCAGCAGCAACTGCTGGTTGTAGTAGTGCGTGGCCAGCACGCCGAAGGCGTCGGCGGCAGATTCGGGCGTGCGGAACGCCGACGTGCCCGCGTCGTCGAGCATGCGGCGCAGCGGGCGCATGCCGGCGTCGCCCATGAAACAGCTGACCACCGGCTTGGGCGCCTTGGGCGCGATCTGGGCCAGTTGGCGCGCGACGCCGTGCATGTCGGCCAGGGCGTCGGGGGCCAGCAGCACCAGCACGCCGTCGACGCCGTTGTCGTCGATGAGGCAGTCGAGCACCGCCTGGATGCGCTCGGGCGTGAGCGGCACATAGGTGATGACCGGATTGTCGATGGCAGCGTCGGGCTCGAGCAGGCTGGCCAGCGCGCGCCGGGTGGACGGCGCGAGTTCGGCCTTGAGCACGGCCGCGTCGGGGCCGATGAGATCGAGCGCCAGTTGCGGCGGGCCGCTGCCGTTGGACAGCAGCGCAACGCGCCGGCCGCGCGGCCGCCGGGTGTAGCCCAGCACCTTGACGGCGGAGAACAGTTGCACGAAGTACCGCACCCGCACCGCGCCGGCGCGGCGCAGGGCGGCATCGAGCACGGCGTCGCTGCCGGCCGGACCGTCGCGGCCCGCCTTGAGCACGATGACCGGCTTGACGCTGGCCGCCGCGCGCAGCGTGCTCATGAATTCGCGCGCGGTGCCGACGTCTTCGAGGTACAGCACGATGCTGTCGGTGCGCGGGTCGCTGGCCAGGAAGTCGAGCACCTGGGCCATGCCAACGGCGGCTTCGTCGCCCAGCGACACCGCGGTGGAGAACCCGATGTGGACGTCTTCGGCCCAATCCATGACGGCGGCGGTGATGGAGCGCGACTGCGCCACCAGGGCCACGCGGCCGGCGCGCGCCAGGGTGGGATGCTGGCTGAGGTTCAGGCCCGCGTGCGGCCGTTGCGCGCCGAAGGCGCGGGGGCCGAGCAGCGCGCAGCCGTTTTTCTCGGCCCAGGCGCGACACAGCGCCAGGGTGCCGCCGGGATAGGGGTCGGGCAGTTCGTGCGGCAGCACGATGGCCGCGCGCGGGCGCAATGGCTCGAGGCGGCGCAGGGTTTCGGGCAGCACGGCGGGCGACACGCAGACCAGCGCCAGGTCGGGCCGCTGGCCATCGGCCAGACCGGCACAGGCTGCCGGCAGCTCGGGCGCCACGCCCGGTTCGGCGTCGACGCGCGTGGTGCGCTGGCGCAGCCCGGCAGGCAGGGATTCGGCTGCCGGCAGGAGCCGGTCGGCCACGATGAGCAGCGATCGAGGCTCGAACAGCGGGGCAAGAGCGTGGCGCAGCATGAGCGGAACGGGCGCTATTCTAAAATAAGGCCATCGTAACAAAGACCGGCGCGCGGCCGCCATGATCGCGCCCCGTGCTTTCCCGCAATTCCCGCGGGCCCGCCACGCTGTTTTTCCTGTTTCCCATGACCTCTACACCTGCCACCATCCGTACCCGCTTCGCGCCCTCGCCCACCGGCTTCCTGCACCTGGGCGGCGCGCGCACCGCGCTGTTTTCCTGGGCGTTCGCGCGCCACCACCAGGGCGTGTTCGTGCTGCGCATTGAAGATACCGACCTTGAGCGCTCGACCCCCGAAGCGGTGCAGGCCATTCTGGACAGCATGGACTGGCTGGGCATGCAGCCCGACGAAGGGCCGTTCTATCAAATGCAGCGCATGGACCGCTACCGCGAGGTCATTGCCCAGATGCTGCAGGCGGGCACCGCCTACCATTGCTACAGCTCGCCCGAAGAAGTCGAGGCGATGCGCGAAGCCGCCCGCGCCAAGGGCCTGAAGCCGCGCTACGACGGCACCTGGCGCCCCGAGCCTGGCAAGACGCTGCCGCCCGTGCCAGCTGGCCGCAAGCCGGTCGTGCGCTTCAAGAATCCGCAAGACGGCGCCACGGGCTGGAACGACATGGTCAAGGGCCCCATCAGCTTCGACAACTCCGAGCTCGACGACCTGATCATCGCCCGGCCCGACGGCACGCCCACCTACAATTTCTGCGTGGTGGTCGACGACTGGGACATGGGCATCACCCACGTGCTGCGCGGCGACGACCACGTCAATAACACGCCGCGCCAGATCAACATTCTGCGTGCGCTGGGCGCCACCCTGCCCGAATACGGTCATGTGCCGATGATCCTGGGACCTGACGGCGAAAAGCTGTCCAAGCGCCACGGCGCGGTCAACGTCATGGAATACGACGCGCAGGGGTACCTGCCTGAAGCCATGGTCAATTACCTGGCGCGGCTGGGCTGGAGCCACGGCGACGACGAGCTGTTCACGCGCGAGCAGCTGGTGCAGTGGTTCGACACCCGCCACCTGTCCAAGTCGGCCTCGCAATGGGACCCCAAGAAGCTGAACTGGGTGAACGCACACTACATCAAGCAGATGGATAACGCCGAACTGGCCGCCCGCGTGGCGCCGCGCATCGAGCGGCGCGGCGGCAACCCGGGGGCGGTCGACCTGGCCTCGGCCATGGGCCTGCTGAAAGACCGCGCCGAAACCCTGGAACAGCTGGCGGAATCGGCGCTGCTGTTCTGCAAGCCGTTCCAGCCGGCGCCCGCCGAACTGGCCGAACAGCACCTGACCCCCGCCGCGCGCGAGGCGCTGGCCGATTTCGCGCAGCGCGCCCAGGGCGCCGACTGGACCCGCGAAGCGATTGCCGCACTGATCAAGGCGGTGCTGGCCGACCGCGGCCTGAAAATGCCGCAATTGGCCATTCCGCTGCGGGTGGCCGTGGTGGGCCAGACGCAGACGCCGGCCGTGGACGCCGTGCTGGCCCTGATAGGCAAAGACGCCGTGCTGCAGCGCCTGGCCGCGCTTTAAAGCGCACCCTCGGTGCCTGACACCCTGCGGGAGTCAGACACCTGAACTTGCGCGGCGGCTTAGTGCGCTGCCGGGCGGCGGCGCAGGGCCCAGGCGAAGCTGCCGCCCAGCAGGGGCAGCAGCACCGCCGCCACGCCGAACAGCGCGGCGGCGCCGGCCGCATCCACCACTAGCCCCGCCAGCGCCACGCCCACGGCCTGCCCCAGGAACAGGCACGAGGCGAACCAAGCCACCGCCGTGCCGCGCGCGTTGGGCACCATCTGCGTGGCGTGGGTCTGCAACGTGGCGTGCAGCAGGTAGTAGCCGAACCCGGCCAGCATGCTGGCCGCCAGGCCCCAGCCCCAGGCCGGACCCAGCAAGTAAATCAGGAAGGCGCTGCACAGCACCAGCCCGCCGGCGGCGGCCAGGCCGCGCTCGCCCAGGCGGCGCAGCACCGGCCCGGCCACCAACGTGTACAGCAGGCCGCCCAAGGCATACACCGCCACCACCGCGCCGGCCGCCGTCAGCGACAGCCCGAAGCGCGCATGCAGATAGGCCGGCGCGAACGCCAGCGCGCCGAACACCAGCAGGCCCTCGACGAATACGGTTGCCAGCACCACGCGGGCCCAGGGCACACCCAGCACCACGCGCACCTGGGCCGCGAAACCCTGGCGCGGGCCGGGCGCGGGTCGGGCCGCCGACGCGGCGGCCTGCTGGGCGACTTCACGCCACAGCAGCAGCCCCACAATCAGGTAGCCGGCCACCAGGGCGCCGAATGCCCAGCGCCAGCCGACCGTGTCGGCGAACCAGCCGCCAGCCAGCTGGCCGGCCGCCATGCCCAGGATGGTGCCGGTAAGAAACCGCGCCAGCGTGGCCTGGCGCTGCTCGTAAGGCACGTTGTCGCCAATCCAGGCCATCGAAAGTGGCACGATGCCGGCGCCCGCCGCGCCGGACAGCGCGCGGCACACCACCAGCACGTCGAGCGACGGCGCCAGCACCGCGCCCATGCTGCCGATCGCACAGGCAAAAGTGGCCACGGCCACCACGCGGTACTTGCCGTAGCGGTCGCCTACCGGCCCGAAGAACATCTGCAGCAGCCCGTATGCCACCGCGAAGGCGGTCACCGTGGCCGCGGCCTGGCCGGTGGAAGTGCCGAAATCGGCGGCCAGCCGGGGCAGCATGGGATCGCAGATGCGGAATGCGCTGGCGCTGACGAAAGCGGCCAGCGCCAGCAGCGCAATGGCACGATTCTGTGGACTGCCTGTCGGCGTCGGCATGTCAGTAAGGCAGGTGGTAGCCCGGCGGCATGCGGCGCGCCGTGACCACCTGCCCGCCCGCGCGCAATTCGCGCAGCGTCAGGCGCTTGTCGTCGGCCTTTTCCACGCGGTAGCGGTTCTGGTAGATGGGGTCGGCCGTATCGACGGCTTCGCCATTGGAGCGCGTGGTCTGCAAGGTAAGAACGCCCTCGGCCAGTTGCCAGCAACCTGCCTCGCGCAGGCCGGGGCGGATGCGCTTGCCGATCTTGAGCTGGGTGGTGTAGGCCATGGTGCCATCGGCGGCCAGGGTGTACAGCGCGCTGAACTCGCCCGACACGCCGCGCGGCCGGGTGTTCGATTGCCAGGTTCCGACCATGCGGCTGCCCGGCTCGGCCGGCGTGCAGGCCACTTGGGGCGGCGCCGCGGCGGGCGCGGCCGGCGACGGCGCTTGCCCGGTTTTGCGGGCCGCGCAGCCGGCCAGGATCAACGCGGCGCCCACGGCGCCGATACGGCGAAACCACAACACTTTATTCATGACGTCCTCGAAACAGCGCGCGCCGCCAGGCAGCAAGAAGCCGGCCCGGACGTGCGTTCGCGCAGGTGGGACTCTAATGACGGCGCCCTTGGGATGCAATGACACCAACTTGCAGATGGTGTGTAAGAGCAACAGTTCCTTGCCGAAGGGGAATGGGTGGACATCGCGGGCATCAAGCCGCGCTGAGCGGCAGGCGCACCTCATGCTTGATCTCGCGCAGCGCCACGATGGTGCGCGTCTGCCGGATGCCCGGCAGGTTGAACAGGAACCGGTGCAGAAAGCGGTCGTAGGCCTCCGGGCTTTCCACCAGGATCTTCAGCAGGAAATCGGAATCGCCCGTGACCGCATAGCATTCGAGGATCTCGGGCGCATCGCGCACCGAGCGCTCGAAGGTCTCGACCGTGCTGGCCGAATGCCGCTCGAGACTGATCTGCGCGAACATGCAGCCCTGCAACCCGACCTTGGCGCGATCCACCTGCGCGCTATAGCCCAGGATGACCCCGGCCGATTCCAGCGCCTTGACGCGGCGCCACACCGGCGCGGCCGACAGGCCCACCTGCTCGGACAACTGCTGGGCCGAAGCCCGGCCGTCTTCCTGCAGGGCGCGCAGAATGCCGATGTCGGTCTTGTCCATGTTCCCTCCTGTATGCCAAATAGCGCCAAACGAAATGTTCATTTCGAATTATAGGGATTACACGATCCAATAACGCAATAAACAGGCAGTTGCGCGCACCTATCATGGTAAGAACGAATAGGAGCGCCCATCATGGACGGAACCCCCGCGGCCGAACCGGCCCTGGACCTGGACTACCAGCTGCAGGACAACCTGACGCGCACACGCGGCCGCGTATTCCTGACCGGCACGCAGGCGCTGGTGCGCGTACTGCTGGCCCAGCGCCGGCTGGACCGCGAACGCGGCCTGAACACCGCCGGTTTTGTGTCGGGCTATCGCGGCTCGCCGCTGGGCGGGGTCGACATGGCCATGTGGAAGGCCCGGCCTATTCTCGATGCGCACCAGATCACCTTCGTGCCCGGCATCAACGAAGACATGGCCGCCACCGCCGTCATGGGCACGCAGCAGGCCGGCGTGCGCGCCGACCGCAAGGTCGATGGCGTGTTCGCCCTGTGGTACGGCAAAGGCCCCGGCGTGGATCGCGCCGGCGATGCCCTGCACCACGGCAACGCGGCCGGCGCCTCGCGCCACGGCGGCGTGCTGGTAGTGGTGGGAGATGACCATACGGCGGTGTCGTCGTCGATTCCGCACGCCAGCGAAGCCTCGTTGATCGGCTGGCAGATTCCGATCGTGCACCCCGCTTCCATCGAGGAATACGAGACCTTTGCGTTGTGGGGCTGGGCGCTGTCGCGCTACAGCGGCGCGTGGGTGGCGTTCAAGGCCGTTTCCGAAACGGTGGAAAGCGGCCAGGCGTATACGCCCGCGCCGCCCGCCCGCTACGACATGCCGGCCGACCCCGACCTGCCGCCCGAAGCGCTGGAATACACCGCGCGCGACTTTCTTTCGCCGGCGGTGGAACTGCGCATGCAGAAGCGCCTGCGCGCCGTGCGCGCCTTCGCGCGGCGCCATTCAATCGACCGCCTGGTCTGCGCCGCGCCCCACGCGCGCGTAGGCCTGGTGACCGTGGGCAAGGCCCACCTGGATACCCTGGAAGCCCTGGCCCGGCTGGGCATCGACCCGTGGGCGGCCGATACGCCGGTGCGCATCTACAAGCCTGGCCTGACCTGGCCGCTGGACGCGGGCCGGCTGCATGACTTCGCGCGCGGCTTGTCGCATATTCTGGTGATCGAAGAAAAAGGCGCGGTGGTAGAAGGCCAGATCAAGGACCTGCTGTACAACTTGCCCGCGCGCCCCGGCGTGGCCGGCAAGACCGGCCTGGATGGCGAGCCCCTGGTGCCGTCGGCCGGGCAACTGCGGCCGTCGCTGCTGGCTGCGCCGCTGGCCGCATGGCTGGCGCGCACGGCGGGCCTGCGCAGCGCCGCCGACCCGGCCGCGCTCGCCTGTCCGGCGCCGCTGTCCAACGATGCCGATGGCATGCGCCGGCGCCCCTATTTCTGTTCGGGCTGCCCGCACAACAGCTCGACCAAAGTGCCCGAAGGCAGCCAGGCGCTGGCCGGCGTGGGTTGCCATTACATGGCCGCGTGGATGGACCGCGACACCGGCGGCCTGACCCAGATGGGCGGCGAGGGCGCCGACTGGATCGGCCTGTCCCGCTATATAGAAATGCCGCACGTGTTCCAGAACATGGGCGAAGGCACCTATTATCATTCCGGCTACCTGGCGATCCGCCAGGCGGTGGCGGCGCGCGCCAACATCACCTACAAGATCCTGTTCAACGACGCGGTCGCCATGACCGGTGGCCAGCCGGTGGACGGCCCGATCTCGGTGCCGCAGATCTGCCAGCAACTGCGCGGCGAAAACGTGGCGCGCATCGTGGTCACCACCGACGAACCCGCCAAATACCAGGGGGTGGAGCTGCCGGCCGGCGTCACCGTGCACCATCGGCGCGAACTCGACGCCCTGCAGCGCGAATTGCGCGCCACGCCCGGCGTCACCGTGCTGATCCACGACCAGACCTGCGCGGCCGAGAAGCGGCGGCGGCGCAAGAAGCAGCAGTTTCCCGACCCGCCGCGCCGCCTGCTGATCAATAGCGCCGTATGCGAAGGTTGCGGCGATTGCGGCGTGCAGTCGAACTGCCTGTCTATCGTGCCGCTGGAAACCCCTTATGGCCGCAAGCGCGCCATCGACCAGTCGAGCTGCAATAAAGATTATTCCTGCGCCGAAGGCTTCTGCCCCAGCTTCGTGTCGGTGCTGGACGGCACGCTGCGCAAGCGGGCCGCCGCGACGCCCGACGCGCCGGCCTGGCGGCGGCACCTGGACGCGCTGCCCCTGCCACCCGCCCACGCGCCCGAGCAACCCTACCGCATGCTGGTGGCGGGCATGGGCGGCACCGGCGTCATTACTATAGGGGCGATCGTGTCAATGGCCGCGCACCTGCAGGGCCTGTCTGCCTCGGTGCTGGACCTGACCGGCCTGGCCCAGAAAGGCGGCACGGTCGTCAGCCACATCCGGCTGGCCCCGCCCCACGCCCCCGAGGGCCCGGTGCGGCTCGACTGGCAACAGGCCGACGCCGCGATCCTGTGCGACCCGGTGGCCGCGGTAGCGCCCGATTCGCTGGGCGCGCTGCGCCGCGGGCACACGCAGGTGGTGGTCAACACCTACGTGGCGCCGGTATCGGAATTCACCCGGAACCCCGACGCGGCGCTGCGGCCCGAAGCGCTGCTGGCCAAGATCCGCCATGCCGCGGGCGAGGCCCGCACGGCCGCGCTCGACGCGCACCAGGCCGCGCTGGCGCTGTTCGGCGACAGCATTCTGTCGAACATGTTCATGCTGGGCTACGCCTGGCAGCGCGGCGCGGTGCCGCTGTCGCACGCCGCGCTGGCGCGCGCCATCGAGCTCAACGGCGTGGCCGTGCAGGCCAACCGGGACGCCTTCGAGGCGGGCCGCCTGGCGGCGCACCAGCCACAGGCGCTCGAAGACGCGCTGCGCCCCGCGGCGCAGGTGGTGCAGCTGCACGTGCCCGAATCGTTCGAGCGCGCCGTGGCGCGCCGCGAGCGCGACCTGACGGCCTACCAGAACGCCGCGTACGCGCGCCAGTACCGGGAACTGGTCGACCGGGTGGCGCAGCGCGAGCGCGAGGTAGCGCCCACGGCGCGCACGCCGCGGCTGGCCATGGCGGTGGCCCGCAGCCTGTTCAAGCTGATGGCCTATAAAGACGAATACGAAGTCGCGCGGCTGTATACCGATGGCAGCTTCCGGCAGCAACTGCGCGAACAGTTCGAAGACGGCTACACCCTGCGCTTCCATATGGCGCCGCCGCTGCTGGCGCGCAAAGACCCGCACACCGGCATTCCCCGCAAGCTTGCGCTGGGGCCGGCCGCCTGGCCGGCCATGCGGGTCCTGGCGCGTCTGAAGGGCCTGCGCGGCACCTGGCTGGACCCGTTCGGCCACAGCGCCGAACGGCGCATGGAACGCCAGCTGATCCAGGAGTACCTCCAGACGGTAGAGACCCTGCTGGAGCACCTGTCGCCGGCCAACCTGGTCCAGGCGGCGGGCATCGCGGCGTTGCCCGAGCAGGTGCGGGGCTTCGGGCACGTCAAGGTGGCCAGCGTGACACACTACCGGCAGCGCCTGGAGCAGATGTTGCAACACTATGGCCCATCGGGTTCTCCGACGGTTTCCGCGCGCAAAAGCGCATGAAATCGGGGCCTGAAATGCGAAAACCACGCCATACGCGCCTTACCAGCCAGCACGTTACATTTAGTCGCAATTAATTGGGGAACGAGGGTCGAGTTCTCCTTGTTCCCCCCTCCCCTCATCACTAGAATTAGTGCCATACGAGGGGTGTTACACTATATGTAGTGGTCGTCAGAATAGTCGGATTCACTTCCGCCTGGCGCAGCCGGGCGTTCGCACCGGCACCGTACGACCCCCCTCTCCAGATACATCAGCACCCGGCATGGGCACGTCCCATGCGTTATCCGCTATTTCCACAGGAGCTTCCATGCAGACTACGATCGCCTCTGTGACCCGGCCTTCCGCCGTGCCGCCCTCCCAAACCGATGTTCCCGCCGACGCCAACGGCGGCCAGTGGGCCAGCTACAACGTCATCCGGCGCAATGGCTCCGTGGTGGGGTTCGAGCCCAGCAAGATCGCCATCGCCATGACCAAGGCCTTTCTGGCCGTCAACGGCGGCCAGGGCGCGGCTTCCGCGCGCGTGCGCGAACTGGTCGAGACCCTTGCCTCGCAGGCGGTCAACGCCTTGGTGCGCAACCGCCCGGCGGGCGGCACCTTCCATATTGAAGACATCCAGGACCAGGTCGAACTGGCCCTGATGCGCTCGGGCGAGCACGATGTGGCCCGCGCCTACGTGCTGTACCGTGAAAAGCGCGCGCAAGAGCGCGCCGCCGCCGCCGAAGTGCTGGAAAAAACCGCGCCGGCCGTCGCCCAGGAAAGCCACCTGAACGTGGTCGACAACGGCGTGCGCCGCCCGCTCGACCTGGCCGCGCTGCGCGCCACCATCGAGGCCGCCGGCGAAGGCCTGAGCGAGTTCATCGACACCGAAGCGATCCTGAAGGAAACGGTCAAGAACCTGTACGACGGCATTCCCGTCGACGAGGTGTTCAAGTCCGCCATCCTGTCGGCGCGCGCGCTGGTTGAAAAAGACCCGGCCTATAGCCAGGTCACCGCGCGCCTGCTGCTGCATACGATCCGCAAGGAAGTGCTGGGCGAAGAAGTGTCGCAGGCCGGCATGGCCACGCGCTACGCCGAGTACTTCCCCACCTTCATCCAGCGCGGCATCGAAGGCGGCCTGCTCGACGCCAAGCTGGCCGAGTACGACCTGGCCCGCATCGGCGCGGCGCTGGACGCCCGCCGCGACCTGCAGTTCGGCTACCTGGGCCTGCAAACCCTGTACGACCGCTACTTCCTGCACATCCGCGGCACCCGCATCGAACTGCCGCAGGTGTTCTTCATGCGCGTGGCGATGGGCCTGGCCCTGCGCGAGTCCGACCGCGAAGCGCGCGCCATCGAGTTCTACGAGATTCTGTCGTCGTTCGACTTCATGAGCTCCACGCCCACGCTGTTCAACTCGGGCACCCTGCACTCGCAGCTGTCGTCGTGCTACCTGACCACCGTGTCCGACGACCTGGAAGGCATCTACGACGCCATCAAGGAAAACGCGCTGCTGGCCAAGTACGCCGGCGGCCTGGGCAACGACTGGACCCCGGTGCGCGCGCTGCGCAGCCACATCAAGGGCACCAATGGCGAAAGCCAGGGCGTGGTGCCGTTCCTGAAGGTTGTCAACGACACCGCCGTGGCGGTGAACCAGGGCGGCAAACGCAAGGGCGCGGTGTGCACGTACCTGGAAACGTGGCACCTGGACATCGAGGAATTCCTCGAGCTGCGCAAGAACACCGGCGACGAGCGCCGCCGCACGCACGACATGAACACGGCCAACTGGATTCCCGACCTGTTCATGAAGCGCGTCATGGAAAACGGCGAATGGACCCTGTTCTCGCCGTCCGACTGCCCCGACCTGCACGACAAGTACGGCAAGGCCTTCGAACAGGCCTACCTGGGCTACGAAGCCAAGGTGGCCAGCGGCGAACTCAAGCTGTTCAAGAAAATGCCGGCCATTTCGCTGTGGCGCAAGATGCTGTCGATGCTGTTCGAAACCGGCCACCCCTGGATCACGTTCAAGGACCCGTGCAACATCCGCTCGCCGCAGCAGCACGTGGGCGTGGTGCACAGCTCGAACCTGTGCACCGAGATCACCCTGAACACCAACGATTCTGAAATCGCCGTTTGCAATCTGGGCTCGGTGAACCTGGTCGCGCACATGAAGCCGGCTGCCGCTGGCGGCTTTGAGCTCGATCACGACAAGCTCAAGCGCACGGTCAGCATCGCCATGCGCATGCTCGACAACGTGATCGACATCAACTACTACGCGGTCAAGAAAGCCAAGGACTCGAACGAGCGCCATCGCCCGGTGGGCATGGGCATCATGGGTTTCCAGGACTGCCTGCAAATGATGCGCGTGCCCTATGCCTCGCAAGCCGCCGTCGAATTCGCCGACCGCTCGATGGAAGCCGTGTGCTATCACGCGTACTGGGCATCGAGCGAACTCGCGCAAGAACGCGGCCGCTATCCTTCGTACGAAGGCTCGCTGTGGTCGCGCGGCATCTTGCCGCAAGACACGCTGGCGATGCTGCGCGACGAACGCGGCGGCCATGTTGAAGTCGATGAATCGAGCACGCTCGATTGGAATGCGTTGCGTGCGCGCATCAAAGAACACGGCATGCGCAACTCGAACTGCATCGCAATTGCCCCAACTGCGACAATTTCCAATATCATTGGCGTATCTGCGTGCATCGAACCTACTTTCCAGAACTTGTACGTCAAATCGAATCTCTCCGGCGAGTTCACGGTCGTTAACGATTACCTCGTGCGTGACCTGAAGAAACTCGGTCTCTGGGACGAAGTCATGGTCGCCGACCTCAAGTACT
>Ga0222420_100172_pt1 | contig 93026 bp, 101 predicted proteins | sample 3A2ome_FD_182470 | JGI IMG/M metagenome (GOLD analysis project Ga0222420, IMG submission 182470) | Enriched microbial communities from leaf-cutter ant dump, University of Wisconsin, Madison, United States - 3A200A (version 2) | ecosystem: Environmental > Terrestrial > Nest > Insects nest > Nest...
ATATTTGTATAATAATACTTATGCGTATAGAAAATCTTGAGATAATTTAAGGGTTAATAGACAGAAATTCAAGAAAAATACTGGTTCATGTCGGATTTGGCCTCTACTTGTCATAATACCCAATATTTGGCAGGGTTGCCACCAAACAGGTTATGTTGGCTAACCCTTCGTAATCAACCTTAACAGCCGATAAATTTAGCTGAGTTATAGTTGATTTTCCTTGTAAATATTTATACAAAAAAACAAACTCTGGGTACCTAGCATATTGAAAGATAAATCTAAGCTTCCAAGAGGAGAATTTTTAAGTATATCTGATAAAGAGCCAATAACTGCAAGTCCACCATCACCTGAATCACCTATTCTAGTAGCAACAAGGCTCAAGGATTCAAGAGTTTTGTTTCCTTTTAAGGCACAAGCCACCTCTAGTATTCCTCTGTCTCCTATTTCATTAAAAGACAAATCTAGCGATCTAATCTTTTCATTATTATCTTTAATGGCTTTTGCAAGCTTTATGATATATATAGCTGGTGCTTTCACTAGACGCAAATCGCCGCTAGTTTTATGAATTAACCCTTCATAATCTTTGGAAGCTGACCCAAAAAACTCTTTAGCTTTATGCTCTTTCATAGAATATTTATTTTTTGTTATAAATTACAACCATAAGTAAATTTATAATAATTTACAAGAGTTGATTTATACAATTATTGGTTTACGATAAGCGTTATACGCTTGGTTTTAAAGCTATTTAAAGGTATTTTACACTCAAAACGTTAAACAACCAGAGGAAAAAAATTCAGGATAAAGAACACTATTACATACTGGCACACAACAGCAAATAAGGCTGCGGCTACATCATCAATCATTACCCCGAGTGCTCCCTTAATGTTAGAGTCAAGCCAATTTATCGGCCAGGGCTTAAGAATATCAAATCCTCTGAATAACATAAACGGCATCAAAAATAGGAAAATAAAATCAATATAAGTTGCATCAATTTTTTGTGGTAAGGCAGAACTATACACAAAGATCACGGAAAAAGAAGTTAATATTATTGCAAGCATTTGCCCGACTACCTCATCAATAACAACTTCCTTTGGATCCTGTTCTTCTGTATTTTTAATATATATTTTTGTAAAATAAATACCGATAAAAAGTAGAATAGTAGCAACCAGCATCTCTATAAAAAAAACGCTTAAAAATTGCTGCTCATGCGGGTTATACCCTGATATATAAAAAACGACTTGGTTCTTTAAGCTAAAATCCATTATTATATAGCATATAGGAAAAGCAACAAGCGAGCCAAAAGTTCCTGGAGCAATTTTTATTTTTCCTACATAACAGACAGTTACAATAAATTCAGCAATTTTATCCAAGTATTTCATCAGCAATAATTTTTATCGACTTTTTTATATATAATTACATTAATTGTAGAAAAAAGCAAACCTAGGACTACATTTCTGCAGCTACAGTAGTTTTATTTGATTTCATTTATTCGCCTCTTGCAAATTTCTTCTGTTACTGATTTTAATTTCTCAATCCTTTTTGTTAAGTAAAGTAGCTGTTCCTCAGTGATTTTATAATTTTTATTATAGCGGGCTTCGGTGTAAGCTGATTTGAGTAGAACGAATATCTCCTCCTGCTCTTTAGTATCCCGTGGGAATATTTTGAGCAATTCATCACTATAATTACTAGCTAGACTACCTAGTTTTTCAATATCATGTAACCTTGGTTTATAGCCGGTAAATACCAGCAGAATGGCAGAGTAGAAGCTTTCAGTCGCCTGATGAAGCAGAAAAGCTGATAAAGGATAATTACCTCTTTCTAATGGATATTTACACTCTATAAAAAACTCTGTTCCCCTATAAAACCATTGGTTAAAATCGTCTTTAGCTATTTGCTTTCTCTCCTCCTGGTTTAAATCTTTAGGTTCAGCTAAGGTAAATTCACCGCTATCATAAAGCAATATCCCCTCTTTTTTAAGATCAGAGAAAAAATATTGGCTCTTCTCTAGCTGCTGATTAAGATATTTTATCGGCTCAACCACAAAGGTTACCCAAGGTGCTCCGAATGTCTTCCCTCTTAAGCCTTTGCGCTCAAGGCGTTTAGTTAGATCCGACTCAAAAGATGCACCTTTAGGACCACGATATTTCGGACTTTTAGTTACTACCAAAATATCCAGATCGCTTTCATAGCTATAGGTTATATGCCCTTCAACATACCAGTCCCGCACCCAAGTCCCTTTCGCATAAGAACCAAAAAGAATAATCATCGCTACCTGATCTTTCGCTACTGCCAGAATTTCCTGAACAATAACATCCAGCCTTTCTTTTATTACTAAAGAATTTTCAGGAAGAGAAGTTTTCATCTGACTCGAATTTTAATTAGAAAGTTTTTGTGGCTGCGCTTTTATAGAAAATTCCTATTCCATTTTGCTATGGAATGAGTAATTGTAATCACGTTCAAGCCATTTTACTATAAGATTTTTAAGCGGTTCTGGCCTAAAGTCAATATCAATTATATCCTTAACTGGCATCCAAATCCTTTGGATATGGTCCTCTATTTGGGTAATTTCATTATTGATTTTTAACTTTTCCGATGCAACTTCAAAAATCAGATTATACTCTCATGGTTATGACAAATACTGCTAAACCTCGGCGCAAAACTATGCTCTAGAATACCTAGGAATCTTTTAATCTGAACATTCCTCACTCCTGTTTCTTCAGAAAGCTCCCGGATCAAAGCACTAGCGGCAGATTCGCTATGTTCAACGTGACCGCCAGGCAGAAAATAAAAATTAATCGGTAAATCTAAAGTTTTACATAACAAAATATTATCCTGATCAATTACGACAGCACGTGTTAGAACATGTATACTGTCTTTATACATTATAATTAAACCAAGGCTAAGTTTGTCTAAAAAAAGATAGTTTAAATTTATTTGATTTTAAGAGATATCTAGTTTTAAAGTAAATATAAACAAGTAAATTCTTAAAGGTAGTGACAGCCTATGTCTGACTAAATTATCTATATTAAAATAACAACTATAAAAGTTATTACAGTAATGATAATTATTTATGTCTTTAAGGAGGTAATCCAGCCGCAGGTTCCCCTACGGCTACCTTGTTACGACTTCACCCCAGTCGCTAATTTTACCGTGGTTGGCTGCCTCTTACGTTAGCTCACCAGCTTCGGGTAAAACCAACTCCCATGGCGTGACGGGCAGTGTGTACAAGGCCCGAGAACGTATTCACCGCGGCATGCTGATCCGCGATTACTAGTGATTCCGACTTCATGCTCTCGAGTTGCAGAGAACAATCCGAACTGAGATACTTTTTAGGGATTTGCTCCACGTCGCCATCTTGCTTCCCTCTGTAAGTACCATTGTAGCACGCGTGTAGCCCAACCCGTAAGGGCCATGATGACTTGACATCATCCCCACCTTCCTCCGGCTTATCACCGGCAGTTTCCTTATAGTTCCCGGCCTAACCGCTGGCAAATAAGGATGAGGGTTGCGCTCGTTGCGGGACTTAACCCAACATCTCACGACACGAGCTGACGACAGCCATGCAACACCTGTGTGTGATCCAGCCGAACTGACGGTTACATTTCTGTAACCTACGATCACCATGTCAAGGGTTGGTAAGGTTTTTCGCGTAGCATCGAATTAAACCGCATGCTCCACCACTTGTGCGAGCCCCCGTCAATTCCTTTGAGTTTTAATCTTGCGATCGTACTCCCCAGGCGGAGTGCTTAACGTGTTAACTACGAAACCGAAAGAAAAACTCCCGATATCTAGCACTCATCGTTTACGGCGTGGACTACCAGGGTATCTAATCCTGTTTGCTCCCCACGCTTTCGCGCCTCAGCGTCAGTTGAAGTCCAGATGACCGCCTTCGCCACCGGTGTTCCTCCTAATATCTAAGAATTTCACCTCTACACTAGGAATTCCATCATCCCCTACTTCACTCAAGACTAGCAGTTTTGAAAGCAGTTCCGAGGTTAAGCCCCGGGCTTTCACTCCCAACTTACTAATCCGCCTACGCGCCCTTTACGCCCAGTAATTCCGAACAACGCTAGCCCCCTCCGTCTTACCGCGGCTGCTGGCACGGAGTTAGCCGGGGCTTTTTCTGTTGGTACCGTCATTATCTTTCCAACTAAAAGAACTTTACAACCCTAAGGCCTTCATCATTCACGCGGTATTGCTGGATCAGGCTTTCGCCCATTGTCCAATATTCCCCACTGCTGCCTCCCGTAGGAGTCTGGGCCGTGTCTCAGTCCCAGTGTGGCTGATCATCCTCTCAGACCAGCTAAAGATCGTCGGCTTGGTAGGCCATTACCCTACCAACTACCTAATCTTGCGCGGGCTCATCTATCAGCGATAAATCTTTCCTCCTTGGAGAATATACGGTATTAGCATCTGTTTCCAAATGTTATTCCGTACTGATAGGTAGATTCCCACGTGTTACTCACCCGTTTGCCACTCACTAAAATTGGAGCAAGCCCCAATTTTGTTCGTTCGACTTGCATGTGTTAAGCATACCGCCAGCGTTCGTTCTGAGCCAGGATCAAACTCTCAAGTTTGATTCTGTCTACTTTTTTGTTCAAAAAAATCAACAGGTTTTGCTATCTTAACGATAGCGTTTTACTACTGTCACTACCTTTAACAAATTACTTGGTTTATATTTACTTTAAAAACAGCTTCAAGAGCATAATTTTTATTTATTATGCATCGTGTAGGGCTATTTATACGAAACAACCTTACGACTGTCAACAATAAATTTTATATTTTTTTATTCCTTACTAAAAAACTTATTTTCCCTTCCACTAAAGTTAATTAAAAATTTAAGCAATTACACTGATATTTTGAGTTCAATTCCATAATCTACACCTTACTAAAAAGGTTAAAACACTAAACTCCTGTAGATAAAACTATAAAAAATATAAAATTTCTATTTGTAATTAAAAAAAAAGTACTTTAGATTGGTCAAGATACTTTTATAAATTGGCTCTGCCTAAGAGCTATTTTAACTTACTTAATTAAGTAAAGTTTTATTATATTATGGTTAATACTCTTAAAAATATCCTGATCCAATCGCTTTATGCATGTTTCGATTATTCTATCAGGAAGTTTTCTATTTTTGTTTCATTATTCCTGGTGGCTTTGTTTTTAGTAGGGGCCAACATATATGTATATAATATGTCATTTTCTTTACTAACCCCAAGGGCTAATACCACAGAAATCGAAGAAGAAGTTTCAGAAAACACAGTAAGTACCATTACCATAGCAAAAGGTGATACCCTAAATGCCATATTAAAACGGGAAAATATAAGTAACGAAGACATAAAGAAAATCACTAAAGTAGCAGCGTCTAATAATTTAACCCTGTTAAAGGTAGGTAAAAAAATCACATTTGAATATACTTTAAACCTTGTTGAGAACGGAGAAGAAGAATTAGCGAAAGAAGAAAAAAGTCTAAGTTTAATTTCATTTGAAATAGATAATATAAAATCGATTAATATTATAAGGACCGGTGATGATTTTTCTACCGAGGTTAATTCAGTACCATTAACAAAATTAGTTACAAAATATGAAACAACGGTAGATTCAAACGTCATTTCTTCTTTAAAGCAAGCAGGTCTATCTAGTAATAGTATAATCAGCCTTATAAATACCTATAGCCATCAAATTGATTTCCAAAGGCAAATCCAACGAGGAGATAAAATAACAGTAATTACTGAAAAATTCGTGACTCCAGATAGTAAATTATCTCATCATGGAGACATTATATATGCTTCCATTCAAACTCAAGGTAATGAATATAAAATCTATAAATATTCTCCAACCGGTCAAAAAGAGAATTATGAGTTTTTTTCGGAAAAAGGGCAAAGTACAAAAGGTACGTTGCTTAAAACTCCAATAAAAGTAGTGCGAATATCATCAAAATTCGGTTATAGACATTCTCATCCTGTACATGGTTATGGAGCTATGCATAAGGGCGTAGATTTCGCAGCTCCAGTAGGTACTCCAATATACGCTGCAGGTAATGGCATAGTAGAGTTTATAGGGTGGATCTCCGGATATGGTCGGATAATAGTGCTTAAGCACAATAATAACCTTTCTACTGCATATGCTCATGCTTCAAGATTTGCAAGCGGATTAAAAAAAGGATCAAGCGTTAAGCAAGGTGATACGATTGCTTTTGTTGGAACTAGTGGTAATGTTACCGGTGCTCACCTGCATTATGAAGTAAGAGAAAACGGTAAGCAAATCAATCCAGCTAATTTCAAATCTACTCCTAGCATACAGTTAACCGGCATGGAACTTGCTAAATTTAATAAGTTTAAAAGCCAGATATCACGTCTGGAATCAAAACTTGAGGGCGGCACTGAACTCGCAGCTAATGATGTTAAAGAAGTTAGATTATTTTAGCTGCTAAAATATAACACTAAAAATGAAAAAAATTATAAACTATTCATTGAGTGTGTTAGTATTAATTGCGCTTGACCAGCTAAGCAAAACTTACCTAATTTCTTACTTAAAAACACAACCACGATTTATTCTTGAAATACTACCGTTTCTAGATCTAGTCTACGCCTGGAATTATGGTATCAGTTTCGGGCTTTTTAAACAATATTACCAATATAGTAACTATGCGTTGCTTATCTCAAATAGCTTTATTGTAATATACTTAATCAGCTTACTACTTAAATCGGAATCAAAATTAGCTCTTTATGGACTAATTTTTATTGTTGGCGGTGCTCTTGGGAACTTGATTGACCGAATAATTCGGGGAGCTGTCTTTGATTTTATTTATTTCAATTATCAGGAATTTGGTTTTCCTGCGTTCAACCTCGCTGACAGCTTTATTACTATAGGGGCTGCTATATTCATATACGATTACTTATTCAATAAAAAACAAAAATCGTAAATATTAAGTGGGTTAAATTTTACCAGCTCTTGGTTAATTGGTGTAGTGTTAAGGCATTCCCTTCTGAATCTAAGATAACTGCCATTTTGCATACAGGGGTTACTATATTATCTAATTTAAACTCTACATTTTTTTCTTTGAGTTCGCTAACTAGTCTATCAAGATCATCTACTTCAAAAGCAATTGAACCCCCTGATGAAGAAGATGGGGTAATATTTTCTATCATATCTGTTATTGCAAAACAGCCCCCTTGTGGTAAGTCATATTCAATCCATGATCCACCTGCTTTCTGAGGATAAATTGCAGTAGCTTTTAAATTTAATATTTGTTCGTAAAAATTTCTTGCTCTTTCCAGATCAGTAACTGGATACATAGTAAAGGCTACTTTTTTTAACATCTCCTGCTTCCTATCATTAAATAGTGTTATATCTTATGAACAATTTTGGATCATAGTACGGACTTTAACTTTCATCAATAGTTTCGTAAATAGATCATCATAAAAATAACTCAATTTACAATAAAATAAAGGTACCTATAACTTTAAATTAAAACTTGAGATGAATAATTAAAGTAAAGAAAAACGAAGATGGTTTCTTTGATTCTCTATCTATAAAGTTTCCTATAGATTTCTCTATTATAAAATCAATTAAGCTATAATATCAACCGACTTGCACTTTTAAACAGTAGAAAAAAGAGCTAACAGATTCCATTCTGAAATATAAGCGCTTAGTAAGGTGAATAAGTAAAAACTTATAATAATTGGCCTTTTGCTGAAGACAGAGGTCTTACCTCATAAGAACCTTTAAGCTTTGACAAAAAAAGCCAAAGCTTAAGGACATAATGATAATTAATTCTTTTTTACGCCAAAAGATAAGCCTGCGAATTTTTTGTTAAAGTCGCTGACATTTTTATTGGACTGATTTACCACGTTAAGAGTTGACTTATTCCAAGCTGGGTGTTTACGAAAGTCTACGTCCATCAGAATTTCACCGCTTGTTAGAGTAGAAGAAGTCAAAAACTCATCTTTACCGATTTTGATTTTTAAAGGCTGATATTTTGGATGAATATCTTTTCTCATACTTCTACCTTATCTTTTATTTTTTTAATTTCTTTTCTAATAGATTTGGCGTTATCAGACATCTTACAAACCTTTGCGTTTAGTATATACGAATCAAATCCTCCCGCTTTTTCAATGCTACGTAAACACCGTGCAACTACTTTCAGCTTATATTCTTGACCCGTTAACTCACTGCGGCACTTAACAATTTTAATGTTAGGCTCAAAACGCCTTCTAGTTTTTCTTTGCGAGTGAGATACATTATTACCGAATTGCACCCCAACGCCTGTTAATTCGCACCTACGAGACATGTTTAATCCCTATTCTTATTTGATTAAATACAACTTAATTCTTCGGAAAAAGATACATAGTTATCTCCCTACTGTCAAGAAAAGAAATATATTAATATACTAATATATATAAATATAAAGTGTATATTTTAGTATTCATTACTCAACCACCACACCTTACCCAGCTACAACCTGTGCCTGCTTACCTTTCCTACTCTAAACCTCTCCTCAATATATGTTAAATATTCTCGTTTTCCGACTAAATCACAATTTTTTTGACTGATTCCAGCACTGTTTCTAAAATTAGGCTCGCAGCAGCCATATCATCTCTTTGATTCCTTTGTCTTCTATTAAATCCCATGTTTTTTAACATATTATCTGCAGCCCTAGAAGTTAAACGCTCATCCTGTAAATATATCGGTAAATTAGTTTCCTTAGCTAATTTATTAACAAAACTAGTCACTATTTTTGCCTGACTGCTACTGGTACCATCCATATTTACCGGTAAACCGACAACAATTGCACATATGTTGTTTTTTACAATAAAATCAATAATATGATTACGCTTTTCCCTATCTTCCCTTGCTGCTATTATTGAATGAGGCATAGCTATTTTATGATCCGGACTAGAAATAGCAAGGCCAATTTTTTTATTACCATAATCAATTCCCAGTAAAGGTTTGCTTAATTCAAAAAAACTATAAAACTCTTGCAGAGAGGTTATGATCATGGTAGTAAACTTTATAAAAAATAGCTTAAAAACGTTAATATGATTAAATTCATTCAAAAACAACTAGACTTACCTCTAATTAGCACCGCCCTTATCTTTGCACTTATATACTGTTTAATGTTTAATACAAGTGTGGTATTACATAAATATGAATATTACCAGGTATCATTTGTTAGTGCTATATTTGAATTATTAAAGCAATTTATTTACACTTATATTACGGTTTTTATTTTCTTTTTTGGTTTTGCAATCCACCGTCTAATATTCATTATAGGATCTATTTTTCTTTTTTTTACCGGTGCAGTCGCTAGTTACTACCTATTCTATCTTGGGGTCGCACCTACAGAAAAAATGATGCCTGCTATTTACGGTACCGGAGTCTCTGAAATATCGGAGTTAATTAGTACCAGGGTTATTATATGGGTAATATTCAGTTTATCGATTTGCTCATTTGGAATAAAGCATTTTAACCCGCAAACACCTAAAAGTTTTTTTTCCAGAATGTTAACAGCATTTTGCTTATTTTTAGCAGTTAACAATATTATTTCTCCTAGCTTTAAAATTTTAAAAAGTTATTTCCCAATTCAATATCTGCACAATAGCTATGTTTATTTTTTTGGTAATAAAGATCATGTCCGTCAAGACATTAGCCAAAAATTCAGTTTTCAAATTACCAATAATAAAGAAGATATAGCTGGAGTCTTGGTAATAGGAGAATCTGCCCGATATAAGAATTTCGGTATTAATGGCTATGAAAGAGATACTACTCCCTATTTAAACAAAATAAATAACTTATATTCTTTCCAGGGTCGCTCTTGTGACAATACTACTCATCTTTCCATAGCATGTCTATTCTCACGGTATAGTGAGCAAAATATAGATAAAGTAAAATCAGAAACAGGCTTTCTTTCAGTTTTAACAGCCCTGGGCTACGATACAACTTGGATAAGCACCCAATCTATAGGCGGGTACTATGAAAGCACCCCCACTTTATATGATGAGGTAAAATTTTCTATAATTCCCGGGGGATCCTTACTTTACAGTATGAATTCACATGACGGTTTGATGCTACCATATCTCGAAAAACTTCTTGAAAAAAAGGCTAGGCAATTCATTACCGTTCAACTCTCAGGTAGCCACTGGAATTATGCTTCAAGATATCCTGAGGAGTTTGCTAAATTTAAACCAACGCAAAAAAAAAATGCTAAGGTAGACCAGGCAAGTTGCACTAAAGAAGAATTAATCAATAGTTACGATAACTCAATTTTGTACACTGATTTTTTTTTGGCTAATTTAATCCATCTATTAAAAGATAAAAATGCCTTTTTAATTTTTGCTTCCGATCATGCGGAGTCACTGGGAGAAAATGGCCGATTAGGTCATGGTGCTGACTTTGCCCCAGAACAAAAAGAAATACCTTTTATGGTATGGTTTTCAGATAGTTTCAAACAAAACTACCCTGAATTGGTAAATGCAGTAAGTAGCCACCGGGGGCAAATAATTTCGCATGATTATATATTCCATAGTGTTTTACATTGCCTTGGTATAGAATCTGAAATACTTGATCTAAATTACAGTTTATGTAGCTATAAAAAAATAAAAACTGATAATCTATGAAATTTTATTTTATAGCCGGAGAAAATTCCGGCGATTTTATCGGTGCGCAAATCATTAAATCGATCAAAAAAATTAATTCTAATAGGATTAACGATACTTCTTTTTACGGCATTGGTGGGGAACAAATGAAATTGGCTGGCCTCAACTCACTTTTTGATTTTGAACAAATAAATTTAATGGGCTTTTTTGAAGTATTACCCCATATTTTCCGTATCAATAAACTAATTAATAAGACTGTAAATGACATCATAAATAGCGGCACTAAAATATTAATAACAATTGATTCTCCCGGTTTTACTTTCAGGGTAGCTGCTAAAGTTAGAAAACTTGCACCGGAAATAAAATTAGTACATGTGGTTGCCCCATCTGTGTGGGCGTATAAAGAAGGAAGAGCCAAAAAATACTCCAAAGTCTACGATAAACTCCTGACCTTGCTCCCCTTTGAACCCCCTTATTTTACTAAATATGGATTAAGCTCTGAATTTATTGGTTACCCTGCCCTAGAACAAGATTTTTATGATAAAACTCAGGATTTACGACAGGATTTTAATATTCCCAATAACCAAAAAATAATAGCGATTACCCCTGGAAGTAGAAAAACTGAAATATCAAGGCACATGCCGATAATTAGAGAAGCATTAGATCTCTTATCTTCGACAACTAGATTAACTGCGATATTTGTCCAACCTAATGAATTACATGTAAATCTTATTAACAAATATTTGGTCGGTGCAAAATTTGATTTTATATTTAGCTCAGAAAGGCTTAAAAGCTTTACAGTAAGTGATTTAGCTTTAGCTAAATCTGGTACTAATACGATGGAAATTGCCGCTTCCGGAACCCCGATGATAATTGGTTATAAATTAAACTATTTAACTTACCTAATTATAAAAACCTGTATAAAAATTAAGTATGTTAATATTATAAATATTATTTCCAATAAGGAGGTAATACCAGAATATATACAATCAGATTTTACAGCAGACAATATTGCAAACGCTTTAAATGCCCTAATATCCGATCTGAATAAAGCAAATTTACAAACAGTAAATACTAAAGAAATTCTAAAAATTATTGGCCTTAATAACAAACGGCCTCCTTCTAGTAAAGCAGCAGAAATTATTTCTTCAATGCTCTTGAAATTGGAAAATTAAATTATTTAAATATTTTCAAGTAAAAGGAAATTTATTCCTCTAACGCTTCTACAGCTTGTACTTCTGGAATATAATGCTGGAGCATCGATTCAATACCGTTCTTAAGAGTAACGGTAGAGCTGGGGCATCCAGAACACGCACCGTGTAATTGAAGGTAAACTACTCCTTCTTTAAAACCTTTATATATTATATCTCCACCATCCATAGCTACAGAGGGGCGAACCCTAGTATCTATAATTTCAATAATTTGTTTTTCTATTTCTGAAAGACCATCGGTATTAATAGGATTAGATGTATTATTATTATCTTTAAAAACAGGTAAACCTGAAACTAAATGATCCATAATAACCATTAATATTTCCGGCTTTAACAATTTCCATTCAATTTCAGGGTTTTTGGTGACAGTAATAAAGTCTGCTCCAAAAAAAACCGCTTCTATATTACCAATATTATATAATTTAGTAGCAAGAGAGCTTTTGGCTGCGGCTTCATCAAAATTATTAAAAAAAACCGGACTTTGAGGACTAATATCCATTCCGGGTAGAAATTTTAAAGCGTTTGGATTTGGAGTGTCCTCAGTTTGAATAAACATATAAAACAACTTATAAAAAAGATTAAAGAAATAACTCTACTTAAGATAATACCATATTTTTACTAGATTTAGCAAATTTCCAAAATAACCAGGCAGACATAACAAAAACAATAATACCTATTGCGTCTTGGATATAACTACTAAAACCGGTAGGAATTGCTAAAATATTTGTATCTTTATATAAAGCAAAAGGTATACTAAGCAGTGCTCCCATTATAGCCTCCCCTGCAATAAATCCCGAAGCTATCATTACCCCATTTTCCTGTGTATCTTTAGAATTTTTATCTTTAGAAGTTAAATAACGAAGTAGCCCGCCAAAAAAGAACGCTACTGAAATTCCCATAGGCAAGTAAAACCCGGCTGCAAAAGTCATAATAGGCAACCTTAAACTTACAAAGGTCTTAGAGAGAATTAAATCAATAATAATTATTATTACTCCTATAAAAATACCAAAATTAACCATAGGCCAAGGAAGCTGACCTATAAGTAGACCTTTAGTTACAGATGAAATAAGCGTAGCTTGAGGAGCAGAAAGTGTCTTTGTCGGATCCATATCAGGACGAGGTAACATATCACCGATTCCATAAGCTTCGAACATTGTTTGGAGGACAAAAGGCGTAGTCACAACTGATACTATAACACCTATGAGTAATACTAGCTGTTGTTTCCAGGGAGTGGAGCCAATTAAATATCCGGTCTTTAAATCTTGCATATTATCTCCGCTCAAAATTAGCACAGATCCAATAACAGAAGTAAAAATTAAAGTCATACCAATAATAGTTGTATCCATCATAGGGCTATTTCCCCCAGTAGCTAAAACAGGTGAGATAATAGGAACAAATAATATAATAGTTGCTAAGCATAATCCCGAAGCTGGCAATGAAGTAGTTCCTAAAATACCTACCAGCTGAGAGGCAACGGAAGACATAACAAAGCCAATTACAATAACCGCTAAAGTGAAAAGTCCTGAAATGATAAGTTTATAACCAATGCTAAAACCAGTATCGGATAACTTACAATAAAAGAATGTACTAATTAAGATTGATACCAAGAATATACCGGACACAACCCAAAAAACAGATATATCTTTCTCTATTCTAAGACGTGCCGATGATACCATATGAGTTGAACCAATACCGAGGATAACAGCCTTTTTGATAGTTGGTAGTATCGCTAATAATGACCACAAAGACCCAACCATCATTACTCCTACGGCTACATATCTAAGATATTCCCGCTGCAGCGTTATTAATAACGGCAATATTTCTGCAGTAGCGATTTCACGACCGCTATCTAGCCCTAAGTATGGTAAAACTACAAAATTAGCTACTGCAGCACCAATTAACATTATCGCGCTACTGCTTATTCCTATAATATACCCAGCACCTAGAGATAAAGGAGATAATTCAATACTTACCCCGAAAACAGAACCAAATGATCTAAATCCGTACATCACAAAATCAGAACCTATTTTAAATCCACTTTGGGCTAAAGCAATTAATGCAGATATGAAAGAGCCTTGAAGTAATAATTTTGTTGCATGTCCTTTACTCTCACCAGAAATAAGAACTTCTGCTACAGCAATCCCTTCCGGATATGGCATTTTCTCCTTAACGATCATAATATTGCGTAAAGGGATGGACATAAAGACCCCAAGTATACCGCCAAGGCCTAATATCAACATTGTATCTAAATACTTAAACTCTTGCCAATACCCCGATAATAAAATTGCCGTAACACAAAATGCTGCCATTGATGCGACACTCTCACCTGCAGAGGCAATAGTCTGCACAATAACATTTTCAAGTACATTAGTTTTTTTAAATGCTTTAAATATCATTAAGGACAATAATGCAGCAGGAATAGAGGCAGCGACAGTACGAGCAAATTTTAAACCTATATACAGGCTGGACATCGTAAACACCACCGCTAGAATTATGCCTAGCAACACTGCTTTGACTGTTACTTCCGGCAAATATATTCTTCCTTTTATGTATGGAATATTTTCTTCTGACCCTAAATTTGCCATAATCTCCTACTATCCCTTAATTTAAAAATTAAAATTTCTCCTTGTACAAGCTTTACTTTATACATGTCAATAAATAATTATAAAATTAAGACTTTTTAGCCATTCTTTTCCTTTGATTAGAATCAAGATACATTTTTCGCAGCCTTACAGATTTTGGAGTAACTTCAACTCGTTCATCATCTTGAATATAAGCAATAGCCTGCTCAAGCGTCATTAAACACGGCGGCGTTAAACGCACAGCCTCATCTTTGCTAGTTGTTCTAATATTAGTTAGTTGTTTTGAGCGAAGCGGATTAACCTCTAGATCATTGTCCCGGGTATGCTCACCAATTATCATACCTTTATATACTGGTGTTCCAGGAGTAATAAACATTTGCCCTCTATCTTCAAGTTGCCATAAACCATAAGCAACTGCTTCTCCATCTTCAGTTGAAATTAGAACCCCATTTCTCCTCCCTTCAATTTTACCACAATAAGGAGCATAAGAATGGTATATTCTGCTCATAATACCTGTTCCTCTGGTTTCTGTTAAAAATGGACCATGATAACCTATTAATCCTCGTGACGGAGCAATAAATAACAAACGTGTTTTACCAGCACCAGTAGAGCGCATATCAACCATTTGCCCCTTGCGTAGATTCATTGATTCAACTACGGCACCTACATATTCAGAATCTACATCAATTTGCACCTCTTCCATAGGCTCTAACCTTTCTCCCGTAATTTCATCAGTTTTATAAAGTACAGCTGGCCTACTAATTGAAAGTTCAAACCCCTCTCTTCTCATAGTTTCAATCAATACACCCATCTGCAACTCACCGCGACCGGCTACTTCAAAAGAATCAGTCTGAGCAGTTTCAGAAATAGTAATAGCCACATTTCCTTCTGCTTCCCTCATTAACCGAGCCCTTAAAACTCTAGAAGTTAACTTATCGCCTTCTCGTCCGGCTAAAGGGGAATCATTAATTGAAAATATCATAGAAAGCGTTGGTGGGTCTATAGGCTGGGCTTCTAACGGAAGTTCAACTTCCGGAGCACAAATTGTATCTGCAACACTGGCGCTTTCAAGTCCGGCAATTGCTATAATATCCCCAGCAAATGCAGTTTGAATAGGTATTCTATCTAATCCTTTAAAACTTAACATTTTAGTTATTCTACCATTCTCGATTACTTTACCGTCCATGTTCATAACCTTGATAGGAGCATTAATTTTTGCAGTACCGGTCTTGATCCTCCCTGTTAGAATCCGTCCTAAATAAGAATCATATTCCCGGGTTGTAACAATCATTGAAAAAGGAGCATTAGGTTCTGATTCCGGCGACCTAACATGTTCTATTATGGTATTAAATAAATCAGATACATCCTGACGCGCCCCTCCCAGGTCACGAACTGCCCAACCGTTCCTGCCTGAAGCATAAATAATAGGAAAATCAAGCTGTTCATTAGTTGCATCAAGCGACATGAATAATTCAAAAATTTCGTCCAAAACTTCAGTTTCCCTGGCATCGCTGCGATCAATTTTATTAATAACCACTATAGGTTTGAGCCCAATCTTTAGAGCTTTTCCGAGAACAAATTTTGTTTGCGGCATTGGCCCCTCTGCCGCATCCACGAGTAATACTACTCCATCTACCATAGACAAAATCCGCTCAACTTCCCCACCAAAATCTGCATGGCCAGGTGTATCTATAATATTAATTTTTGTCCCATTCCAATTAACAGACGTACATTTAGCTAGAATTGTTATTCCCCTTTCCCTCTCTAAATCATTTGAATCCATAGCTCTTTCTGCTACTTCCTGATTATCCCGAAATAGACCGCTCTGCCTGAGCATGGTATCTATAAGCGTGGTTTTGCCGTGGTCAACGTGGGCGATAATTGCTACGTTTCTGATATTAGAAGACATATTCATTTATTATTGATTTATAAAAGTTACTATAATTTAAACATTTTATTGATAAAAGTCTACAATTTCTTCAGTTTCATCTACAACGCTAAACGGTTTAGTTACAATAAACTTTTATAAAAAAGAAAAACGAAGCGTATTGTAATGCTTCTAAGGGCTTGTGCTAAAGCATTGGTCCTTTTATTAAATCTAGTAACTAATATATCTAATAACAAGTTTTTGCTTTCCTATACAAAGCCCACTTTGTTTTTTAAAATACAACTTTAGTATATTCTGGATTTGACGCGTCTCTTATATAAGTTCTTACACAATTTGAATGTTAATATATAGAGTTTTTATGTTGCGGAGAAGTATAGAATAATTTGATAACTATAAGCTACTTCTTCTTATTTTTGGTATTAAAGGAGATTTGATAAGTCACATCTAACCAATTACCAAGTAGATCTTTATCCTCCATAATATCCAACGGTACTTGCCAATATGACAGGGTAATTAATTTATTCCTAGCTTCGTAAGTAAAAGGTTTCGATCCTTTAGACCTATAATCGTAAACAGATTGCTCATTAACTTTAAAGTACAACTCATCATCTACGATTATTGCAACAATTACGCCATCTTTATAAACAGAATGTCCACCGAACATAGATCTTACTCTTATGTAACCATAGGGCGAGAGGAGATCAATTATGTAATTTACGAATTCACTTTTGGCCATAATCCAACCTATTTAAAATAAAATGAGGAGATAACTAAAAATCATCTCCTCATTCCCTAGAATCTTTAAAATAGTTCTTTATAATGTAACTAATAAATTAGCTTTTTTTCATTTCAAGCTCACTATAAAGCCTTTGCCATGCAGCTTCTATTTTTTTAATTTCCTTACTTATAATATTTACAATATTCTCTGAAGGATTGTCAAAATTCTTCAATTGCTGATTTAGCTGCTGAGTGATGTTAGTTAAATTATCCTGTATTTTAGATAAAGAGCTAATAAACTTCTTTCCTAAATTACTTTTTTCTATTTCGCTAACTCTATTTTGAATATTTAAGGCCAGCTCAGTTATTTTAGCATTCATTGATTCGAGTTGTGCTTTTCGTAAATTTATATACTGTTGCATAGTTTGGGAAGCTTTTGCTTCAACTCTAACTTTTGCAGTCCTTTTTAAATCCCAAGCCAGACCAAATACACTCATCAAATATATTATCCATTTGTGTACATCAAGCTGGTACCATTTAGCCCCATTTCTGTAATCTGAAGGAAAAGCATGATGGTAGTTATGCCAATTTTCTCCTAGTAAAAGCAGGGCAAGCCACCATATATCACCTGAAGTACCTTGAACATACTTTTGTGTTCCGGCAAAGTGACAAAGAGAGTTAACAAAAAAAGTTACCTGTTGCTGCACAGCACGTCCAAGTCCAATAAATATGAAACCTGCATATGCCGCTAAAACAGTATGACCAAAGGCGAACCCGACAAGAGCAGGAACAACAGTATTCATAAATACTGCAATCATCCAATAATATTTTAACTGCCATCTAAGTAATTTATTTCTACCCAGCTTTACCATAGTGACTTTATCAATCGATTTATAGCTTCCTTCTCCTTCAAGCATCCAGCCCATATGTGACCACCAGAAGCCTCTTATCTTGCTTTTATATTTAAGAGGAGAATGAGGATCAAGGTCAGTATCAGTATAAGTATGGTGTTTAAAATGATTAGAAGCCCACGATAGTGCGGGCCCCTGTAATGTGCCAGCTGACAAGAGGATCAGAATAAATTCTACGTATTTATTTATTTTATAAGAATCATGCGACCATAACCTATGCAAACCGACCCCGACAGTAATGTTACATATATAATATCCCCCTATAAACAGTAACCCTTCGAACCATCCTACCTGATAATCAAGTGCATAATTTACAACAAGTGTAATAATGAAGATTGGATAAATGATAAGAGCGAAAACTGCAGGCAGATTATACTTCGACATGATAAAAACCTCTTAAAGTTTTAACAAAAAATAAAGAGCCAGTGGAGCGGGTGAAGGGATTCGAACCCTCGACTTCGACCTTGGCAAGGTAGCGCTCTACCCCTGAGCTACACCCGCTTATTATACACCTTAATAACCCATGAAAACAATCTAAAACTGCAAAATTTGCTTAGGGTTTTATTGTTTTTCTGTATTAATTGCTAAATGTATAAATAGTAAAATACAAAATGAGCAAGAAATAGCAAGTACAAAATAACTAATTACGAAATTATTTTAGCTTCACATTCCTTACCCAATTAGCATTTCGCAAAAGCGGAGCATAAATATCTTCTTCCATAGGAATAACTACCCTCTGTTCTTCTTCTAAAGTTGGAACTCTATTAAGGAAAGAAATTTTTGGGGCATCTTTAATAATAGCTAAAGGCGTCTGTTCATTACCTTCTCCCATAACAAAAACTGCAGAAGTGGCCAGAGAATCAAGAATATTAACCTGCGTAACCCGGAGAGGTTTGCCGCATAAATCAGGCTTATTTATATAAGAGTAAAGTGGCTCAAATCCACACCACCCAAGGGTAATGCCGGTTACCCCTTGCCTCATTATAGTTGTATGGCTATCAGTAATTACAACACCAAGCCTTCGGATATCATGCTTCTCTTTTAAATATTTCCAAATCCAAGCAGCTGTTCCCTGGATATCCTCAGGGTATAAAACATAATATCCCTCAACGTTAGACTCATCTATACCAGCAGAAGGGATCAGCACCCCTCCTTTAATAGTTAAATATAGATCATAAGGATTTCTTGCTGTTTCCAGTATTAGATCAGCCTCTTGCTGTACAAGTAAACGCTTAGTTATAGCTTCTTTTGAAACTAGGCGTCCTTGAAGGATACTAATAATTTTCGAAGTAATAATTATTATATCTTCATTACATACGGTTTTTACATACCGATCTAAAACCCCTGCCAGAGAATCACTTATATCAATTTTATGAGTTTTTATGGCTTTAATGTGCATGACATTCCGCCATCCCATCCAGAAAAGACCATAATAATCTTGCTCCCTTCATCGCTCCGTGAGCAACTTTTTCCTGGTCGCTTTCGCTTAAGCGGCCAATAAGCCCCGTTAACTCTTCGGTATGCCATTCATCTGCTTTCTGGTGAACAGAAAAGAACTCTAGCGTTTTTTCATCACAAACAGAATAATGCTTTTTCAAGCCGTCAATTTTAGATTTTGAAACTTCTGGTGTTTGCCTTTCATAAGCATATAAAGCACCAAGACCTGTAGCATAATCAGTTCTAACTAATTCAAAATACCCCTCAACAAGCCCTTTCGTCGTGTTTAATTCAGGAGGTTGTTTAACTTCTTTTCTTAAAACTCCGAGGCCTTCGGCAAAACGTAACCATAATTCAGGATGATTATTTTCTCCTTTTTCCTCATCAATCAAATTTTCCAGTAAAACCTGCCTATCTGAAATATCAGGACATAAGGAATGGATTTTACTAATGTAACGTGGAAAAGCGGCAACGTGGTGATAATATTCCTTTGCATAAATTTTCAATGTGTCAAGCGTCAAGGTACCTTCATTCCATGATTGATAAAAAGGATGTTTTAATAAATGTAATTCTTCCAGTAAGTTATTAAGGGTTAGACAAAATTTCATAAGATTTCCTCACATATTTGTTAGTTGTAGAATAGTATAGTTTGAATTGGACTTTAAAACGGTTTCCCTCCAACCTTTAAAATATTTTAAATTAAGGTAAGTATCACCTGAATATGAACGGTGAATTCTTGTTAAGGTAAAAGATGATATCAGTTGATGCTTTAGAAATAAATGAGCAATCCCCCCCCCCCCTATCATAAATATTTTCTCATCCTTATCTAGACCATGAATAATATCAAAATATTCCTCCAAGGATTTAACAAATATTCCAGACTTAGCATCAAGCTCCTTGGGGTTTTTAGAAAAAATAATGGCTTTTCTACTAGAAAAAATTCCTTCAGGTAGGGTTTCGTAAGTTTTACGTCCCATAATAATAGTATGCCCATCAGTAGTGGTCCTAAAATGCTCAAGCTCTTCCGGATAATTCCAAGGCAATACATTTCCCTTGGCAATTATTCCTTCATTTGTTGCTGCCATAATACCTATGACTTTTCTCGGGTTGAACATTATATCCTTTGAGCAAAATTTTTATAAACGGTTAAAAAATGCATATGATCTTCTACATTATGAACTCGCAAAAAATCAACTTTTTCTGCCAGACAACAAGAAACAGCTATAGTTTCTATATCTCTTTGGGTTGCAGTTCGATCAGAAAAAGCACCAAGATAGGATTTTCTGGAATGTCCTATCATTATTTTTACTCCTAGCTTTTGAAGCTCGTCTATCTTTTGCAGAATTTCAATATTTTGATAGGTGGATTTACCAAAACCAATACCAGGATCTAGAATAATTTGATCAAGAGAAAACCCGAGCGCAAGCAACCGATCAACATAAGCCTTTCCCCACTCTACAATAACGTCTGTGGGCCTTTTTTCTATTGGAATAATTATTTCCTTAGTTGGTGGAATAGTAAGAGAGTGCATTAAGCATAATTTGCAATTTTTTGCGGCAATTAATTTTAATGTCTCATCATCAAGTTCACCTTTTACATCATTAATCCAGGCAACAGGATAATTTTCGAGAAGCTTACTTATTACTGTAGGCCAAAACGTATCAACACTTACAGTTAGCGTCCGGTCGTGCATAAATTGTATAATATCATCAAGAACGGGTTTTAATTTATTATACTCCTGATCAGGTCCAGCTATAATTGCCCCTGGTCTTGTAGATTGCGCACCGATTTCAATGATACTAGCTCCATCAGCTACTAGTTTTAACACTTGCTGAATCGCTTTATCAGTTTGGCTAAAATTACCTCCATCTGAAAAAGAATCGTGCGTAACATTTACCACCCCTACTAATTGAGGTGATAATACAAAGCTTTTCTTAAATAAATTAGTAGTTTGGAGATTTTGCGAGAGCTTTACTCCCATAAGAGCAAGAAGATGCTGCAAGAAAGGCCTATTATTTAACTCAGGATGCGGAATTTTGAGAGCAGAAGAATTAATTTCTAATTCTTCCCACAATAGAATATCTAAATCAATAATCCGAGGTGACCATAACTCATAAAGCTCAGGCCTTCCCATTTCAGTTTCAATGGATTTTAAAGCTGCAAGCAGTTCATGAGGAGATAACTCTGTTTCCCCCGAAACGATCATATTTAAAAACGGTTTGTTCCACTCAATAGGCGCATTTTCCGGTAAGATAGCTTCAGTTTCTAGCACTATAGAATAACTGATATTACGCAAATAGCCTTGTATTAGAAACGCAGCTGCTGTTCTTAAATTATTTATACGATTCCCCAAATTAGAGCCCAGGCTGATATATATCATACTTACTCCTTTTTAGAACTTAATCCATCACAGTAAGTAAAAGTAACACCTCCGTGAATATCAGGCACCGGCGGTGACATTTTATGACCGGTAACGTGAATAAAGGAAACAACGGACCTATGTTGGTTTAAAGATTCCTCCACAACCTTATAAGTTTCTGTTGTTAAATGCTCAATTAAATTGAATTTCTTATTCTGGCAAAAAGATTTTACTTTTTGAACAACAGCAGCGTAACAAACAGTACCTTCTAGCTTATCGTTCCTCGCTCCTTCCGGTAGGGACTTAAAATATAATTCGATATTCAAACTAACGAGCTGTGGGTTAAATTTCTCCTGTTCGGTGCAGCCAAGATGAACCCAAATACGCAAATCTAGAATTGAAAGCTTAAATAATTTATTTAATGGGATAGAGCCTCTTGTTGTAGCATTTTTTAGTTTAGGTTGAGTCACTTGCAAAGCGGTCTATTATTTATTTCAAACAATTAACGTGCAAGGTTACCTCTTATACCTATATAAAAACTATATTATCAGGCAGGTAGCTTGTCAATCAGAAAGCATGGCGAAGTTTATATTTAGGCCATTTTTCTATTTTATGTTACTTAATCTAATTCTCTTTTTAATTACAATAAAAAATAAAATGGTTAAAGTTTATTAAATTTTATTCTTGTAAATTAAGTGAATTTATGTTAATAAATACTAAACTTAATCCTAGAAGAGAAATTATTAGTAAAAAAATCAACCTAGAATACCATTCTTCAAAAGAATCACTTTTTATTAACCATATACAAAAATTACAAGATTCTATAACCGATAGCCACGCTAGAATAGACGGAGATAATTGGGATGATCTCAGTACCTGTATAGATATACTAAAAAGTCATGCACTAAGTGATGAGCTAATTATTCGATTTACTAAACTTGGAGAATTTTTACAAAACACCGGTGTGATTATTGGTCCATTTTATAACGCACTACTTGGCTTAAACCCTGAGCAATTACTAAAAGCCCTAAAAGAGGTAAGCACTTTTAAATACAAATTATCGGAAAATGTACGGGAATATTTATTTGAACAGCTTTTTGCAGATACCGCTGCTAGTAAATTTAATACTTCACAAATTTTCAATACCAAATTCTAAAACGTGGGCTAAAAAAGCTACTGAATTCATGACACATTTAAGCACCTTACAGGGTGAAGAGCAGAAAAATTATAGCATAACGTGGCTAAGGTACGCAGAACCTGAGATGGCTTTAGAATTATTTAAAGACCTCAATATCAAAGAATATTTAACCTCACTAAACGCTTATTCTCAAGCAAGAGTAATTGAAAAGATATTTGAGCTAAAAAGTCTTAAAGAAGCCTTGGATTTATTAGGCAAACTATTGCGCCAAATAAAAGAATTTATACCAGAGATGGAACCATCCGTTCAAAAAACATTTGTCTAGGAAGCATTCGACCTAAGAACTACAGAAAGCGGAGCTGAAGTTTATTAGCAGAAGTTTGGGCTAATTTACCAAAAATGGATAGATCTGTTAGTGAATATATAGAAAGCAATAATTATTTTACCACCTCACCTAAAAAATATGACCTAAACTATAATATTTTAAGCGACTCTTTCAGCCCTAACCTATTTAGATTACTTGCACAAAAAGCCAACACCGATAACAACCTTATAAAGCAGCTTATATTATCAGGGAATAGAGATTTCAAAGAGATAGCTAATAGCGTGATTTATTCTTTTCCAAGAACCCATCTTAATGGTGAAATAATCAAAACATTAATATTAACAGGAGACAAAGTTAAGATTCTAAAATCATTTAGTTTAACTGATATACACAGTGAAAAAGAACAACAAAAATTAATTAAAGATATAATTTCCCTCTGGCACTCCGAAAAAGAGCTACAAAATGATGTATTCGATATTTTGGACCGATGTTGTATAACACGTACTTTAGGATTCTACTTTCCAAAAGCACTTAAAGCATTTATCGAAGAACTATTTGATGCAAAAGATATGGGCACGGGAAATTTCACGGCTTTTTCAAAAGGAAATTATGAGTTATTAACAAAATTATTACCGCAAATTATTAATCTATTGAATAGTGCAGATAGTGAAATTCAAGACTTGTTCCTAGCAAAAATATTCGCCTTGCGAAAAGACGATTATGTATATCTAGGATTACCACAGGTGCTCCTAACCCTAAGCGACCAGATAATTTGTATGTACGATGAAATGCCAATTAAGTTTATTAATAAAGTAAAAAATTTCACAAGTTTGAGGATGTATGAAATTCCATTAAAAAAACAAATTTACCTAAACTTAGCTAAATCCTTAAATAAAATCACAACTCCAGAAGCAACAAATTTATTTACCGAACATCTTATTGAAATAATATCACACTCTAAAATTATTAAAATCACAATCGAAGAAATTTTATCTTCCCAAACTCAGCGAAACAAAAGAATTTTCATGTCTTGTGTAAAAGATTTAATTATTTCCGATCAAAATGCAGATACAACTAAAGAAATCTGGATTCAAATCGGCAAGTTCCTTACAAAATTTTGAGAAAAGTTTACAAATAGAATTTTTAGAATATTCGGGTGATTTAATAAAAATTTTAAAACCTAAAGAATTTGTATCATTAGAACCTTTTATATTGGAAATTAAGAAGTTAATTAATGGCGCAGATCCGGTCCTACAATTAATAATATTTAACAAATTAAAACAAACAGAAATATCCAAAATGATATTTCCCCAATCACTTAAAATTTCCAAGACGAACAATTTCCATGAGCATTTAGAGATGCAAGTCCAAAAATGGTTTATGAAGCAACTTCATGAAAATCCTAAATCACCCGATTTAAAAGAGTTGTTTTCACGCATGGAAACACCTTTCAAACAAAAATTTGTTAGTACACTCTTAAATTCAGAAGAGATTGCGCTAGAAGACTCCCTACCGATTATATCATCGGATCTGGATTGGAACTTGCCTTTACAAAAAACTGTTTTATTCGAATTGTTTAATAATTCTAAATCTGATGATTATAATTATTTGAGTAAGTTTCTGCAAATTTTATCGGATGAATATCCTATCTGTTTAAAAGATTTTGAAACTAAAAAATATATAGACAAAGTTAAAATTTTCGAGTGCCATGAGAAAGGAACTATATCCGATGAACTCTATCAAACAATTATCGAACAATTAGGGGGAAAAGATAAATTTTTTGACCCAAGTTTAAAATTAGTGATTTTACAAGATATTTGATCCTGTGGGTAAAAAATTATCTAAAACAAGAAATTCAGGTTTTCGATTCTGCTTATGAAGTTTTAGGAAGCAAAATATTAACTGAGTATAGTTCTCAAGCAAAGTTTTTTAAGAACTGGTCTCAGGAAAGAATTGATAAAGAGTTAGAAAAAATATCTAACATTCAAAAGATTGCTGAGGAAAAATCTACTGACAGTTTTGATATTACCGGGACTATACTTGGTTACCTAGAACCTGAAGAAACTGCACTTGAAAGTTGTCGGTGAAAGCTAAAAATTAAGCACCTGCGTATAGCTACCAGTGATTTAACCGGTAACTATAGTTTAAGGATTAAATTTCAGAGAACTAATTGTAATTGGGTGTGAAGCCATCTTTTTCCCTGATCTGATAAATGTGGCATGATTTTGTTCTCTATTAATTTATAATAGCTAGTAAGATAATTTAACTCATCTCTGCTAAGCAAATTCTTATCTATCAGATTTTTCTCGTAAGGAGCTAAAGTTAACATCGCAAATTCTAGAAAGTTATCGTTAGTTGTTTCCTTAACATACATCATATTTTCTATTCTAATGCCAAATTCACCTGACTGATAAAAACCCGGTTCATTTGAGATAACCATACCGGCTGCTAACTTTGTACCATGGCTAGTTAAACTGATATTTTGTGGGCCTTCATGTACACTTAAGAAACTACCGACTCCATGGCCTGTACCATGTGGATAATCATCTCCATCTTGCCATAAAAATTGCCTGGCCAGGATGTCAAGATTTGCACCTGTTACCGATTCCTTTGGAAATTTTACCATGGCAAGGTTTAAGTGACCTTTTAATATTTTAGTATAATATTGCCGATGTTGCTGCTCAAGCCTACCGATAACTGCTACCCTAGTGATATCTGTTGTCGCTCCAAAGTATTGCCCCCCAGAATCAATTAGTAATAAACCGTTACCCGTAATTTTCTTCGCAGAATTTTGATTCGCTCTATAATGAATAATAGCTCCATTTTCCTTAAACCCTATAATTGCCGGAAAACTGTCAGTTACATAATTATAACCTTTACTTCGAAAATCCTGAAGTTTAAGGCCAAGATCATATTCAGAGTAGTTACTTAAATCGTTATTTGCCAAAAAAGATAAAAATTCAACGACAGCTACGCCGTCTTGAACGTGAGCTTCTATCATTCTAGCAATTTCTACGGAATTTTTGCAGGATTTCCATAAAACACAGGGATTCACTACATTTTGATGTTCCTTTTGTTTTATTATATCCGAGATATATTTGGAACATAAACTATCATCAAATAATATTTTTCCCTGTTGCTCTTGAATTATTTGAACAAACACAGTTTCGGGCATAATAGTAATCCCCTTTAAATCGCCTTGGATGCGAGTAATATCCGTAAATAAATAAACGTTTTCTTTAGTAACACAGCCATTTGCTAGCAATAGCGGCGAGAATTCTATATCTGCCGCTCTGATATTAAATAACCAGCACAATATTTCTGGATTAGTTATTACTAAAGCTTCTCCACTATGAGCATCTAAAAAACTGCGGCATTTGGCAATTTTTTCTGCTCTTTCCTCTCCTGCAAAACTAATATTATAATCATAAATTTTAGAATTTGGTTTTGGCGGTCTTTCTGCCCATATTTTATCAATTAGGTTTCCTCCTACTGCTTTTAAATTAAGCTTTTTAAAAGGTAGAAGCGCATTGCTTGTAAAAATTTCTAGATCATAACCTATTATATCTCCCGGCCTTGCATAATTGTGCCATGGAAAATCAATAAGTTGTTTTTGATCAAAAATTTGAAATAAATCTTTATCTAGCTCTTTGGCGCATTGGGTTAAATATCTACCGTCCGTAAAAAATAAAACGGTATCCTCAAGAATAACTGCTAGACCATTTGATCCGCTAAAACCAGTTAAATATTCTAGCCTTTTTGCATAAGTGGAAGGATATTCAGATAAATATTCATCTTTAGTAGAAATAATATAACCATTAATTTGATTTTCTGGAAATAACAACCTTAACTCATGCAATTTCGTTTTGGTTACATTAATCATATTACCTCCTTAATTATTTCTAACCATTCCTTCTCAGAAATAATTTTAATACCCAGTTCTTCGGCTTTTTTTAATTTGCTTCCGGCTTTTTCCCCGGCAATAACTAAATCGGTATTAGCAGAAACACTACTGACAATTTTTGCCCCTAATTTTTCTGCTCTTGCTTTAGCTTCGTTCCTGGAAATAGAATTTAAAGTACCGGTAAAAATCACGTTCAACCCAGTAATTGAAGAAGAGATTGTATTATTCTCATAATCCTCCATTTCAAGAATTGAAACCAGCTGATTAATAGTATCAACGTTCTGCTTACAAGAAAAAAAGTTGCTTATATCATTAACCGTTTTATCAGCAAATCCTTCTAAACTTCTTAGCTGATAATATTTCTCCTCATCTCCTTCTGCAAGCAGCAGCATAGAATTGATAAAGTTTTTTACGGTTCCAAATTCTTTCGCCAATATTTTAGCATTAGATTGACCAATCTGCCTTATACCTAAAGAATAGATAAACCTCTCTAGTGTCGTACGCTTAGCATCCCTAATACTATTAAACAAATTCTCTACCGATTTAGCTCCCCAACCGCTCATATTTTCAAGCTTTGTAAGACTTTGGGTATTTTTAACTTCAAGAAAAAATATATCAATTGGGTTGTTAATTAACCCTACACTCTGGAGAAATTCTATCTGTCTTGTCCCAAGTCCATCAATATCAAGAGCATCTTTGCTTGCAAAATGGATAATTGACCGTACTAGCTGCGTAGGGCAATTTAGACCATTGTCGCAGCGAATTATGATATCATCCGGTAGGATATGGAGAAGAGAATTACACGATGGGCAATTAGTCGGCACAGAAATTATTTTTTCCAAGCCGTTACGTTTTGATAAATTTACTTCATTTACTTTAGGGATAACATCCCCAGCTCTATGCAATAACACGGTATCACCAATTCTTATATCTAACCGTTTTATTTCTGCAAAATTATGCAAAGTGGCCCGGGCTACAGTAGCCCCACCAATTTTTATAGGTTCTAATTCTGCAACTGGCGTTAAGACCCCTGTTCTCCCTACTTGCACGATAACCCCCAATAATTTTGTTTCAGCAATTACTGCTGGGAATTTATGAGCTATAGCAAACCTAGGGCTGCGGGCAATAAATCCTAATCGCTGTTGTAATTCAAAACTATTAACTTTATATACTACCCCGTCAATTTCATATGCGAGAGTAATTCTTATTACTAGAAGGTTTTCATAAAAAGCTTTTAATTCCTCAAGCGAATTTACTAATTTACCAATTTTATTTGTTTGGAACCCAAAGTTAGCCAAAGCCAATAGCAGTTTTTCTTGGGTACCCGCAAACTTCATACTTGAATGGCCAAGACCATAAGTAAAATATTTCAGAGGTCGTAAGCGAGTTATACTTGGATCTAGCTGGCGCAGGGAACCTGAAGCTGAATTTCTTGGGTTGGCAAAAATCTGTTTTCCTTGCAGTTCCTGTTGCTGATTAAGCTTTATAAAATCTTCTTTCTCAATAAATATTTCTCCTCTAACTTCTAGAAATTCTGGAGCATTAGTAATAATACGAGGGAAGTTTTTAATAGTCTTAATATTAGCGGTAATATCTTCTCCAATATATCCATCACCTCTAGTGGCTCCGGTAATAAGTTTACCGTTTATGTAAGTAGCAGAAAAAGAAACTCCGTCAATTTTTGGTTCGCAATATATTTCAGGAAAATCATCTGTTCGTAAGAACCTTTTGGTTCGATCAATAAAATCAGCAATATCTTTAATCTCAAAACCATTAGCTAAAGATAGCATCGGTGTTTTATGCTCATGCTTTTCAAATTTATCTAGAATGAGACTTCCGACGTTTTGAGTCGGGCTATCTTCTGTTAAATACTGAGGAAATTTTTCTTCCAAATTTTTAAGAGTAAAAAACAACTGGTCATATTCCGCATCTGAAATTTTAGGAGAATTTTCTTGATAGTAAGCAATATTATACTCTTTTATTTCTTCTGATAACTTCTTAATAAGTTCTTTAGCTTGTTCTGCGGTAACCCTTTGGATATCCATTTTTGTCCTCTTAAGGCTAATATATAGATCAGTTTTAGCAAAATCTTCAGTAGTTGCAAGGGTTATGTGTCCCGTGCACTAAAATCCTCTTTTATTTGATGAACAGGAATACCTCAAATTACAAGTATATATAGCTGTTGCATAATAACATCACTTTATCGGCATATTGCTATGGTTAATATAACCTAATGTTCTCTTTAAGTTCAGTTACGTTTAAATAGGTAATTTAAATAACAACCTATTTAATTATCTAGGAACAGTAATGAATTGGAATAATATTGAAGAAATAGCTAAAAATTTAGAAGAAACTTATTCAGAAGAAGAAATCCCTAATGAAAATGATTTGGCCTATTTAAAAGAAATGGTAATATCTTTAAACGATTTTGAAGACCATGACGTTGAAGTTGATGATGACCATCTAAAGCAGATTATGGAATACTGGCTTGAGCTTAGAGGTTAAGTACCCTAGTTACTACCTAGATTTACTTGTCTTTTATTTTCTTGTATAAAAATTTTTTTAAGATATAACCTTATCTATTTTCATATTTTGTTTTATTGAGTACGGGGTCGTAGCTCAGCAGGATAGAGCAAGTGATTCCTAATCACTAGGTCGGAGGTTCGAATCCTCTCGATCCCACCAATATATCCTTACGTTTCCTACCTACTTTTAGCTCTCCCTTAGTACATCTATTGATTGAATAACAGGACTTCCTTCAATTTCGTCAATATCTATGTATCCCATTATAATATGGGTCAGTTTAGTTTGGTTGTACGTAAAACTCTCCGGATCATCCATAAAACATTGAATTTTCTCTTTTATAGATAAATATTTATCTGCTTTAGGAGCTACATACTTTTCTATAAAATCTGCAATCCCCTGCCAAACCGTAATATCGAAAAAAGAATTATCCAGCATGGAATCAGCCAGGTACTCAAAATAATGACTAATAATTTCCTTGTCACACTGTTCTGAGTCGTAAGAAAACAAGAAGCCCAAATTTTGCTTTAACTTTTGTTGTTCTAATGTTAATTCTTGTTCTTCAGTAACTTTTAATGCGTCATAAGTATCACCTAACGCTGACCGTACTGAGAAATAAACTTTGTAATCTTCCAAAAAATTTTCCTGGCTTTTTAAAGAATAAGGATTCTGACAGTTATTAAATAACGGATTTGTTTGGTTTTGGATTGACAATTTACTTTTATGCTAATATAATCAAGGTATATAAGCAAAAAATAATATATCATGAACATAATACAAATATTCAAGCAATTTCCAACACAAGAAAGCTGTGTTAAGTATTTGGAAAAGTTACGCTGGGGTAAAATTCCTATTTGTGTTTATTGTGGTTCTACCAATACTAACCCACTTAACCAAGAGGGAAGATTTAGGCATTATTGTAATGGTTGTTGCAAAGCTTTTAGCGTAACTGTTGGTACAATATTTCATGGCACGCATGTTCCATTACAAAAATGGTTTTTACTTATTAGCCTTATGCAAAATGCTAAAAAAGGTTTATCTGCTTGCCAAGCTGCTCGTGATATTGAAATGAATAGGCCTACGGTATGGTCAATGATGCACCGCATCCGCAGAGCTATGGGTAGTGATAACAGTTTGCTATTAGGCATTATTGAGATGGACGAAACCTATGTTGGCGGTAAGCCTCGCAAAGAGAATAAAAAGGACGATGACGACGAAAATAACACGGGTAGCCCTAGAGGTAGAGGTACAAAGAAAACCGCTGTTGTTGGTATGGTAGAAAGGGGCGGTAATGTTAAAGCTAAGTCATTATCTAAAAACGAGCTTAACTTTGTGGATTTTCTTAAAGTGATCAGGAAGAATATAAACGTAGCAGAAAGCTTGCTAGTTACGGATGAATATAAGGCTTATAATAGAATGAATGAAGTAGTTCCTCATTATAGCGTAAACCACACTAAGGAAATACGTTAAGGGGGATATTCACACGAATACCATAGAGAGTTTTTGGGCTATCTTAAAACGTGGTATCCTGGATCAGTTTCACTGGGTTAGTAAGAAATACCTTAACTCCTATATAGATGAGTTCTGCTATAGATATAATACTAGAAATAATAACAGCTGTATGACTTTTAAAGTAACTTTAAGCAATATGCTAAAACATTATTAATGTTACTCAAAGTGAATAAATATGCAATTTTCAGAAGTTTTATTAGCTATTTTATTGTCTTTAAGGCTATATTTTGCTTTATAGGCATGCTGCTTGGTAGTGTATGTAATTTTTCTATTTTAAAATAAAGAATAGGTCAAATTGAATTTGATATGAATATCTAAATTATTACTATTTAAAATAAGAGGCAGGCTATACACTCCAATTGGTAGTGAATTATAAGGTAACAATAACATATCTTTAGGATAATTAGGTGTTGGGTTGCTTTTGGTATTGACTGTTAAAACACCTTCAATAATATTTCCTATAACTACTTCTTTAGAAGTATTAAAAACATTCATACTTATTAAAACTAGGTGTTCTTGATCATTATATTCAATTAATGTTGGAACAATATCAGTAATAAATATATTTCCATTTATGGTACTGCTATTTTTTTGAATTAAATACTTAATTGAAAGTATTAAGATTATTACTATAGCAATATTATACAGTAACCAAATGGTAACCAAGGTTGTATAGCCTCTGTTATTGAAGCTAAATATGCTGTAGAAGGCGTTACCATAAAAAATAACCCTTCCCATAAATAACTGCACGTCTTTCGGACAAACCATTCTTTAATAGACTTAATAATACTAGGCATAAAAATCGTTTATAATTTAACGCCCAAATAATACAGTGGTAAACTATAAAGTCAATCCAAAATTGGACAAATCCGTTAAATAATATCCCCATAGCAATATGGACCATTTCATGTAAAACTATAGAAGGTAATTTTAATGAACGTCTGGGAGAAGTTTCTCCATACGATTCAATCCCGCCTACTAAAATAACATCTGGTCCCGATATAGCCATACCATTAATATTTATATCTATTCCTATAGAATCTTTTAGAGAAAGATTATATAAAAATTTCTCATGGCCTTGGTTAATGTCCATTAGGGTTTTTATAATTGGATTGCTAGCCAATTTAGATAAACCTTGCTCTAAATTTCTAACTACTATCGCCTTCGAGCTATCAGTAACGTCAGTATAAAAATCTGTCAGAACAATATTTGATCCTTCTTCCAAAGAGATTTTAGGTTCCAGCGAACCTTTAAAAAGCATAAAACTGTAATCAAAATTTCTTGATAAGTAAGTATTAATCTTACTTAAAACTTGCGTTAGCAATTGCTTTGTAACAAAAATATATTCTATAATCCCCTTATTTTCTGATATCAAATCAATAATTTCTTGGGGTAATTCTTTTTTATTTAGGTGCTCACTTGGTTTTTTAGACAAGAAGCTAAGTGTCTTTTTCAAAAGCTCTTTTTTAACACCATCCGTATGATCGCTCCTCTTAAGAGATACTGCTAATCATTTTTAAAGTATCAGGAACTTCTGTTTTTGTAAGGTGAGCGCTCGAAATAGATAAAGGCTTGGTAATTTCTATAAAACTCAAAGCATCCTCTTCTTAGTCTTCTTCAATGATAGAAGCTGGAACTATTATAGCATCATCGAGTATAGCCTTTCTTCCAACTTTAGATAAATTATTGTTGATATATTTTTCGCCCTTTTTACTCATAAAAAATTAAATAGTTAATATAAATTTACTATATATTAATATTTTTTAACTAATAAGTCAATAAAATAATTTAAATTTATATTAGCAAACTACTTTTACTAAATATTTATTTCTTAACAAAACCTTATTAATCTTACCGTCGCAGTTCACTCGTATCATGAAATCGATTTAAAATGTTCTGTTATTTTTGGAATAAGACAAATAAGCTATATCTAGTGCTAAAACTTTAAATTTTTTGCTGTAACCAAATACTTTCGAGAGCTTAAGAACAATTATCAACAAGGATAAGTTTAGAAATCTGAGCAACTACTTTATGTTTTATTGATTATAATCAATAAAGGGAAGCCTCTTACATTAGGGTTTATGCAGTAACCTCCTTTTTCCAAATCACTGTGTCTGTTACCAGTAAATCATGCTGATGGAGCTGATCTAGTTTAGTTCCTCTTTAGTAAAACCAATCAATCTAATAATGAAAGTACATTATCAAAAAGATACAAAAAGCTATATATTTCCTTAAATTAGGAATTAAAAAAGAGATGTTACAGCTAATAAAAGATTGGTTAAACAACTCTTTTCGAACCGTATCTTTTTTAAGAAGAGAAAAGAGGAGAAAAACAACTTTGTTCTCTCCTCTTTTAAAACATAGTTTAGAATAAAAGTTTTAACTTTAATGTACCCTGATGTCCAACGTATTTTTTCTTCAGATGACAGTTATAGCTTGCCTCTACTTCAGTATTGTTACGTTTTACAAGTACACTACCGCCAATATTATAACCTAATTTCGGTAATTTACGGTTATTGGTATCATTTTCAAATTCCTTATCAGCCCATGTTAATTTAACTTTTGCTTGCTTTATCTTATCTTGTAATATCCTTTCCACTGAAAAGTTTAAAGAAGGTACAAAATGTATATTCTCAGCTACCACCTGAGGCATCGAAGCCTTAATTCCCGTTATACCGCTGAATATTTTTCTAGATTTACTTGTTACTGATAAATTTAACACATCACTACCAGTTTCATCGTATGCGCCATCAGCTATTTTACCGTATTTAAATCCTATACTAGGTGTTAATACAAATTTATCGATGTTAAATTTATAACTTAATTGACTTCTAATGTTATAACCTTTGGTATTGAACTTACCTGTAGCCGTCTCATGTATACCATCATCGATTAACTTAACACTTTTATTAACCACTTTACCTTTTATAAAGGAAACTGCTCCTTGAAGTAATAATCTATTAACAATTTCACCCTGACCATAAATCGAAAACGTATCATGATTAACATTAAACTTATCGCCTCTAGTTTGAGACATTTTAAATCTAGAGCGAGCCTTACCATAAGCTACTCCAATCAAATTAGCTTCATTTTCCCCTAAATTGATATCGGCCCCAATAGTAATTCCCCCTGTATTAGTTCGGTAAGCATCAGCATTTGAGCTAGAACCTTGTTTAGCACCACCATAAAATCCGCTAATCCATACGCTTTTGTTTAATTTCTTAGCTTCTTCACCAGCAGAAACACCATCTCCAGCAGCAGCTCCTACCATTAACATTCTATTTTCAAATTGTGTAAACATACTGCTAAATAGAATATTACTTATTTCTGGAGTTATTGGATTAGCATGTTGTTTAAAACGCTTTATCTCTTGATCAATTTCTTCACTTTCTAGATTTTGCATGTGAGCTAAATAACGTACAGCTTTATTTACAGAAGAAGTGAAAGATAATCCATTATCACTATTCAACTCTTGTATATTTTCATTAAAATCAAAATCAACTTCCGAAAGTGCCTCAGCTGTTTTTTCTGGATCTTGGATAACAGCTAAAACTACTTCTTGTGCCTTTACTTTTTTTATCCTAGTTTCCTCATGATAAGCAAGCAGTTCTTTTATTAGCTTTTTTTTGATTTTCTTATTACCTTCTGAATCCAAAACAGCGTTTACTAACTCACCGGTTTGTTTAGATAACGCTTCCCATTCCTGGTTACCACTTTGGGAATCAACAGAGTTATAATCAGCAAGCAGTGCTTTTATTAGCTCTTCTTTGATTTTCTCATTACCTTCTGAATCCAAAATAACGTTTTCTAACTTACCGGTTTCTCCAGGCAAGGTTTCTAAAGCGTATATGGTAGTTTCAGAATCCGAGATATCCTTTGCTAATTCCTTAGTTTTTTTAGATAAAGGCTTTAAGGTTGCTCCTTTTTTTCTTGATTTTTCTGCTTCAGCTAATATTTCAGCTAGTTTAGCTGATTTAACTGCGCGATCCTGAGCAAGGTTTGTAGCGGTTTGCTCATCCATTCCTTTCAGCTCGACCTCTACTTTTTTTAGCAAACCAATTTCCTCGTCCGACAAAGGTACCCTTAATTCTCTTCCGAGCTCTTTATCTTCTCTTTCTATAACCGTAATAAAGGCTTCTATAAATTCTCCTTGTCCATTAACTGCTTTTTCAGCAAGGAATGATTTTAACTTTCCCTTGTTAATTTCAGGCAATTTAGTGGTTAGCACCTTAACCATAACACGGGTTTCGATACCGTACATTTCAAGTGGAGTCGGTAGAATACCATTATCTATTAGTGCTTTAAAAGCAGCTTTATTAATAGCCACACCTCGATCACTCATTCCTTTAGCCAGATACTCTCCCTTGCCTTGGTGCGTTAATTGAGTATGAGCCGCTAATATATTTGATTTTGCTGATTCAAGAGTTACGGGTGCTATTCCGCTAGTACTTCCTTTAGCGCTCCGCATACGGGCTGCCAGTGCTTGTTTTAATGCTTCTTTATCTGATATTACTGGTGCATCTATAGCTACCTCTGGTTTTTTTTCAACCGGTCCCGTTGTTTTACGAAGTTTAAAGCCTGTTTTTATTTGCTCAAATAGCTTACCTCTATCATCAGATGCACTCATAACCGGAGTAGAAGTTGTAGATTCCTGTTTAGTTTTTTGTCCCAAAGCGTCAATAATAGGGGATAAATTACCTTCATTATCGAAAAAAGCTACAAGTTCTTTTGCAGTTTGCCTATCTGCTTCCGACATTTCTAACATAAATGTACTAAGCTGTTCTCGCTCAGCAGATTTAAATTGGTTAATAACCTCACCTCCTTCTAACATCTCTCTTCCTTTAGGTACTATACCCTGGATTACGAGTTTTTTAAGAAGTTGAGGAGAAACAACAGGTTTAGTAGCTGTTTTTCCGCGTGCAGCAAGTTGTTCTTGACCAATAGAAACTAGCCGTGCATGTATGCTAGATATATTGTCTATACTCTTTTGCGCTTCTGACAAAAATATTTCTCTTGCATCTGCTTTTTCTATTCTTTCTCTTTTTCTGGCTTCCGCTGAAGCAGCCAATGCAGCTAACGCTGCCGGATCTGCAGCAACCTCAGCTTTTTTCTTAGCGCTACTTTCTTTCCTCTGAGCTATTAACTCCGAGGCTCTTTTTTTCTTAGCATTATCAATAAGAGCAATAATACTAGCTCTCTCAGCGACAAGAACATTTTCCTTCCTAGATAAATGCTCCCCGGCATCAATTCTTAACTTCAATGCTTCCCCTTCATGAAGGTATGTTTTCTGCTTTTCAGTCAATTCATAACCTACTTCCTCAGCAATACTTATAAGCTTCTCAGGTGTCTCATCTTTTAAATTTATGGCTTTAGCTATAGGTCTTGAAATTTTAACTGGGTTTTTTTTAACCGCTTCGGCTAGCTCTTCTTTCAAGCTCTTTGGTGTATCCAAAACTTTTTCTGCTACAACAGTAGGTTTTGCTCCTTTTGCAGCTTTTTCTTTTCTTAATCTTTTTAATCTTTCTAATGCACTTTCACCACTATTAAGAGAGGCCATTAAAGCACTTGCATCAATAGCCTGTGTTGCGGTTGACTTTGTAGGAACTGACTCAGTCAACACCGATTTAGGTACAGCAAAAAGTATACTAAACCTTTCATACAAGGTTAAAGACTTGTCATTTATCTTTTCATTTACTCCAGAAAAAATATCTTGTTTTACAAGTGGTGGCGGGGGTGCCATCATTGGAGGAGGAGGCGGTATTGGCACCATAGCTAAAGATGACGATGTAGAAAACATTAAAGCACTAATACTACTTGCAGCAAGTAAATATTTTAGCGAACTATTTTTTATCATAACCAAGCGTTAAAGTTAATATTTGTTAATTAACAACATAACTATTTCTTTCAAAATGTCAATGATTTTAGTCAAAAAATCTTAATTTATAGTAAGAAATAGTCCTAAGTATAAGTTATTTTGTGATAGAATTATACATTATAAGGAATTAAAAAGGAGATCATATACTAATGAATATTTATTTTTATAAAGAAAAAAGTTAATTTATATTATTTATGGGTAGCAAAGGTTAAATATATTATACTAACTAGAATAAATAGTTAGTCTGTTAATACCGATTTTATAAGAAGCCTATTTGTTGAATCTCTAAAACTATTATGATAATTTGTAATAAGAGTAGAATATTAATCGTTGAGTAAACATCTAAGCAGAGTTCTAAAGTAATTATGGATTTATCCCAAAATCAGCATATTTATATTGCTTCCTCTTATTTTTTAGTATTAATTATTTTAGGCTACATCTTAATCCAGGCCTTATGCGAATTAAAATCCCTAAAAAATGAAAAAAAGGACTCAAACTAGATTAGCTTCGGTCGTTGGGCTTTTTATTATGGTTTCTACGGGGCTATATTTTATACTTTCAAATTTAGAAGATAATATAGTGTTTTTTCATCCTCCATCCGATATTGAAAAAATAACGAATGCAAAAACAAGAGTCCGCGTCGGAGGCTTAGTAAAAGAAAATTCTATTGTAATATTATCTGCCAATAAAATCAGATTTGCTATCACCGACTATAAAAACACTTTAACAATAGAGTATACCGGTATATTGCCGGCATTATTTAGAGAAAAGCAAGGAATCGTAGCAGAAGGTACATTTATTAACGGTATATTTGAGGCTAAAAAATTATTAGCAAAGCACGATGAAAATTATATGCCTCCGGAAGTAGTAAAAACTTTAGATAAATGATCTAATTAAAAAAGTATTTTCAACCCGCTCCTAATAACTTACCCATTCGTAAGGGTTAGAGAAAATGATTTGACTATGGGCAATTAAAGGCTATATTTTGATTTTAGCCAAAAAGCAATTTTAAAACAAAACCCTTAAGACTTTAAAGTAAAAACAATAACCTCAAGTAAATAATTATGAGTCTAAAATGCGGAATCGTCGGGTTACCAAATGTCGGTAAATCTACATTGTTTAATGCTCTTACAGCAAGTATTGCAGCAGAAGCTGCCAATTATCCATTTTGTACAATTGAACCTAATACTGGCATTGTTTCGGTCCCTGATGAGCGTTTAATTAAGCTAGCTCAAAATGCCGGTTCTGCTAAAATTATTCCTGCCTTTATTGAATTTGTAGATATTGCCGGACTTGTCAAAGGTGCAAGCAAAGGTGAAGGACTTGGGAATAAATTTTTATCTCATATTAGGGAAGTAGATGCAATTATACATGTCCTAAGGTGTTTTGAAGATCAGGATATTACGCACGTGCATGGTAAAATAGACCCGATTCATGATGCAGAAATAGTAGAAACAGAATTGATAATTGCCGATCTTGAATCAATTGACAAAAGACTAGCTACTAATGAGAAAAAACTAAAATCTGGTGATAAAAAAATTGCTGAAACAATTGAATTATTAAAAGCTTGTAAAACTGTTTTGGAACAAGGCAAACCTGTTAGAACACTTATCGATAAATACTCCAAAAAGGATCTATCTTCCTTACAATTAATTACTTCAAAACCTGTTTTATATGTCTGCAATGTACTTGAGTCGGAAGCTGCAAGCGGTAATGATTTTTCAGGACAAATAGAACAAAAAGCTAAAAATGAAAAAGCTAATTCAGTAATTATTTCCTCTAAAATAGAAGCAGAAATTTCTACCTTGAATACAGAAACTGAAAAACAAGAATTCCTTGAAAGTTTAGGACTGAAAGAAACTGGACTTAGCAAGATTATTCAATCAGCCTATTCTCTACTCGGCCTGAAGTCTTTCTTTACTATCGGTCCTAAAGAAGCTCATGCGTGGACTTTTGAAAGCGGGACACTAGCCCCGCAAGCTGCTGGAATTATTCATACTGATTTTGAAAGAGGTTTTATAAGAGCCGAGGTAATTAATTATGCTGATTTACTTAGTATAGGTAGCGAAGCAAAAGCGAAAGAGCTTGGAAAGCTAAGAATCGAAGGAAAAGAATATGTCATGCAAGATGGTGATGTAGTTCATTTTAGATTTAATGTATAAGCGGATAAAGCTATGAAAATAGTAGGACGCATACCGCCGATATTAATCTATTTTTTAGTTTCTCTTTCCACCTTAACTGAAACTATATACTCAGCTGCATTGCCGGACATTGCTAAAAGTTTGAATACTGGCGGTGGTATAGCTCAGCTTTCTACAACAGCTTATTATTGCGGCTTTGCAATAGGGATATTTACCTTAGGTAGAGTATCAGACATTTTTGGAAGAAAACCAGTAGTGCTTTTCGGTATCTCTTTTTATTCTATTGCTGCTTTGCTAATTAGCTATTCTCCTAATATTGAAACTTTTATTAGCTTGAGATTCTTGCAAGCTTACGGCGCTAGTGTAGGCTCTGTGGTAGGCCAGGCTATGACAAGAGATTCATATAGAGGATGGGAATTATCTTACATGTACGCAAGCGTTGCTATGGTTATGGCAGTGGTACCTTCAATAGGTTCAGCTATTGGCGGTTATATAGTAGAATATTCAAACTGGCAAACCGTGTTTAGGTTCTTAACTGTTTTAAGTACAAGCTTACTTTTTATTTATATAAAATTTTTACCGGAAACTAATGCTTATATTGGAGTTGCACGTAACAATAGGTTCCTTAGTGTTTTAAAAGTAGCTTTAAAGGATAAAGTACTCCTTAGTTATTCGTTCATGGTCGGCTCATTCAACGGTATTTGTTTTGGGTTTTATATCCAAGCACCTTTTATATTTATTGAAAATTTAAAAATGTCTCCCTCTCATTATGGCCGGTTATTTCTTTTTCTTAGTGGTATAAACTTGTTAGGTAGCATAATTAGCAGAAGATTAATTAAAAAATTAATCAACACTTTTAAGGTAAAAACTATCGGTCTCGTCTTAAGCGTAATCGGTTGCATATTACTTTTACTCGGCTCATTTATAATTGATAATAGTTCTACGGCAAATACAGTATCCCTACTCATCTTTACTCCTATGGCTATTCACCTGATGGGACATAGTCTGGTGGTTCCAATGCTTCTCCGCCATGCGCTTGAAGATTATTATAAAATAACAGGGAGTGCCGGAGCAATTTTTGGATCTTTATATTACTTGATTACTGCATTAGTTAGTTTGATGATTTCTTCTCTGCACAGCAATACTATTAATAATTTTGCCATATTATTTGCAAGTTTGCTCTTTATTTGCCTTATCTTATTTTATAAAACGCTGCAATGGCGTAAAACGATGAACAAACCAGAATTCTACTAGATATTTTGGCAAAGAATATAACTTTGGCACTAAGTGCTTGCCTCTTCTGCAAAAAGATTTAGCTCCTCAATATTTCCTTTTGAGATATAAACCTCTGCTTTACTTGAAAAAACAAGAGTATGAGTTGCTACCGCATTGATAAAACTCCTATTATGGCTGACAAACATAATAGTTCCTTCGTATGCCGCTAGTGCTTCGCTCAAAATTTCGGTACTAATTATATCTAAATGGTTAGTTGGTTCATCAAGAAGTAAAAAATTAGCTTCTTGTACTAATAAACAAGCAAGACTCAGACGGCTTTTTTCACCACCCGATAAAATATTTACCTGCTTATAAACATCGTTGCCTTTGAATAAAAAAGAACCAAGTAATCCCCTTGCATTACCTTCTGAAAGTTCTGGATTAGAAGCTTTTAAGTTTTCCAGTACCGTTTGTTTCATATCCAAATACTCAGCTTGATCTTGAGCATAATATGCTATCTTCACATTATGTCCGATTTTCATATTACCAGCTAAAAAGGGAATGTGGTTTACAACACTTTTAATCAAAGTAGACTTACCTAGCCCATTTGCGCCAACAATAGCAATTTTTTGTCCCCGCATAATTGTAAAAGATAGTTTTTTAACAAGAGGATTAGTATATCCTATAGCGCACTCTTCCAATGTTATTACTTCCTTACCGCTTCTCTGTTTAAGGGGGATTTTAATATTAATCTCTGCATCGTCTTTGTTGACTGTAATATTAGAAGCGTCACTTTCAAGACGGGCTACCATTTTCATTTTACTACGGGCTTGCGTAGCTTTTGAAGCTTTCGCCCCAAATCTATCAATAAATCTCGATAGCGTTTCTATTTTACCTTCAATATTCTTTAATTCAGCAATCTTGTTTGCTTCCCTTAACTCATACTGTAACAAGAAAGAACTATAATTTCCTTGATATTCGGTTAAATTACCGTCTTTCAGATGAAGTATGATATTAGGCAATCTATTTAATAACGATTCATCATGCGAAACAAAAAGTACCGTTCTTTTGAATTTTTTTAGGTAATTTTCAAGCCATACTATAGATGGCAAATCCAGGTGATTAGTTGGCTCATCCAAAATTAAGAAATCTGGATTTTTTATTAAAATTTTGGCAATTTCTAACCTCATTTTCCACCCACCAGATAAAGCTTTAGGGTGTTTTTCTAAATCTTCCTCTGTGAAACCTAGGCCTTGGAGTATCTTGGCGGCGTTATATTCAAATGAATATCCATCTTTACTACGAAACAGATTTTCTAAAAATTCAAATTTTTCATACTTTTCATTACTAAAATTTTCTGCCATATCCATATTAGCTTTATTCATATCAAGCATAATTTGAAATAACTCTTCATTACCGGACATACACTCAATAAGGATCGAATCTTTAGGATTAGGGTTAGGTTCCTGAGGAAGGTAACCTATAAGTTTAGATTTCGGCTGGGCAACGCTGCCATTATCAGGTTCGTCCAGATTACATAATATATTCAAAAGAGTAGTCTTACCTGCTCCGTTAACTCCAACTAGAGCTATAAGCCCGCTTTGCGGAAAATTATAATTTATGTTTTCTAGTACGAATTTCCCGTGAAAATTTTTAGATAGATTATTAAGTATTAACATATTCGGTCACTACAGAATTAAGGATTAAGGTTTATCAAACCATTTAAAAGTGCCGAATGAATTTAGAAATATCCCATGCGGCGCACAAACTAAGAATTTATGCGCCTACGCTACCCTGTAATATTTATTTCTTTTTTAGACATATTAATCGCTTTACCTATTAAAGCTTGTGGCTTCTCAATATTAGCAAACTTCTTATTAGTTTTCAAGGATAGAAAAATTCCTACCATTATACTTTATAAATTTATATTAATATTTATTGACTTTTAGTTATAATTTGTGTATTTAAATCAACCTTAAGTTAAATTAATTTTAATAAGAGGTAGGTTTTTTATGAAACGCAAAAAGAAAAAAACGGTAAAAAATCAGAGGCTATTATTAAACAGGAAAATAGAAAAATATTTAACTAAAGAAGAATATTACGACCTATTTAATAAGTCTAAAATCTCACTTCATATTAGTAAAATAGAGAGTGAGGGGATAAATATCTTTGCAAAATTAATAGAAAAAAATTTTATATCAGTCCCAGAGCTTAACTTCAGCAGTAGTTATGAATACGGTAAGGTTGATTTAGAAAAATTACAAACTTTAGCATACAGTTTAGAAAGAAATACTATTATCACTAAACTGCATTTTAGTAAAAATCACATCTGCGAAAAAGGATTATCCTATTTCGCACGTATTATAGCTAAAAACGCAACTACTACTAACCTTAACTTAGGTCTAAATAATAACGGCTTTATAAGCTCTAAAAAATCAGGTCTAGGTGATTTCGGATTAAGTTTACAAATTAATAAAACTCTAAGCATTCTTAACCTTAGTTATAACAGCCTTAGAAAAGCTGGAACTGAGAAAATTATTAGAGGCTTAAAAAATAATACCTCAATTAAGGAACTTAACTTAAGTGTTAACATCATAGGGGATGAAGGAGCAGAATGTATTAAGGATCTACTATCTACAAACAAAACCCTTACGAAGCTGGATATTAGCGGGAATGCTTTTACTGATATCGGTATCTCAAAAATTGCAGAAGGCTTAGCAAAGAATGAGACTCTTAACACTCTTGATTTAAGTTTAAACCGCATAACTGATCAAGGAGTAGAGACTATAATAAAATCCTTAGAATCAAACACAACCCTCACTAAACTCGACCTAAGTTATAATGAAATAGGAAATAAAGGTGCAGGATTTATACTTTTATTTATAAAAGATCACCCAACGATTTATGTTGAAATTGCTCATAATGAAAATATTAGTGAATTTTTCAGAAATGCTATTGCGTTAAAAAACAACTCTAACAAAAAACTTAAAGCAGAAGCAGAAACTGTGACGGCTAAAACTATTATTAAGACAGATAAAGAAAAAAATCCTCTTGAAACAACGGGTCAACCTTTAGAAAGAATAGAAGAAGATAGACAAGATTACGAAGTTACTTTCCACACAGGCTCTAATAAAGATATATTTTTAACGGATGTCGAACTTCCTCTTGAATTAACTAGTTCATATGATTCGGAGTTACCAGCTTTAATGCAATAATTTAATTGCTAACAATTTTATTTGCTAGTTGTAGCGATAAAAGTTTTATGTTACTATTTCACGGTTCTTTTATAAATAGTGGCTACCTAAGAACTACATATTAAAAAGATCTGTAAAACTTCTCTTTAAGAGGTATATATGTATGCAAAATTCCCAAAACACTATTTTATCTGATTACCAGGAAAAATTAGCTGAAACTTTTGAGCATATAAATTATCTAATTGATAATGATAAGGTAGATAACGCAAAAACTGCTCTCCTAGAATTGCATTTTGCAGATTTAGCCGATTTCCTAGATAATACCAATCATAGATTATACGATCTTATTTTACCTATAATCGCAGAAGATATAGAACCAGAAACTCTAGTCTGGTTGAGCGATAGTAATAAACAAGCTGCAATAGAAGCATTTGGAATTGACAAAACCGTTAAACTAATCAATCAGTTAGATATTGAAGACTGTATTGAGGTAATAGATACTTTAGATGAAGACTTAAAAGATAAAATAATAAAAAACTTAAATCCCGATAAGAAGAAACAAATAATTGAAGGCTTTAAATATCCGGAAAATACAGTAGGACGAATAGTTGAAAAACACTTCATTGCGTTTCAAGAAGACTGGTCGGTAGAACAAGCAATTGAGCATATCCGTAAAAGCAAAATTACTCACGATTTTCATGCTGGAATTGTAATAAATAATAAATATCAACCTGTGGGAAACATATTATTATGTACGTTGGTTAAAAGCCTACCTACCGAACCGTTAATAAATTTAATGAATTCAGATTTTAAAATTGCCGAAACCAGTACCAAACTTGATGAAATAGCTTTTATATTCAAACAATATGCCTTAACTATTGTTCCGGTGGTAAATAAAAAGGGGAAACTAGTCGGGAGCGTTTCAATAGATAATATGATCTACATTATTGAAGAACAAACGGAGAATGAATTTTTACACTTAGGGGGTATCAATACTAGCGATATATTTGATAATTTATATGCAACTGTAAAATATAGATTTCCATGGTTATTTATTAATTTAATTACGGCCTGCGCTACTTCCCTCGTTATTAATCAATTCAGCGAAACAATAGAAAAGTTAATTGCTCTTGCTACCATAATGCCTATTGTTGCTAGTATGGGCGGTAATGCGGGTACCCAGGCAATGACCGTTACCGTAAGAGCATTAGCAAATAGAGAAATAAAACAGATATACATAACAAAGGTTATTTTAAAAGAAATATTTGTCTGTTTATTAAATGGCTTAGCTCTTGCAATTATAGGATCATTAATCATCTATATACCTTTTTCTGACTTGAATTTAAGTCTTGTTTTTACTGCTGCCATAATAACTAATTTCACCGCTGCAGGGTTGCTTGGCTCTAGTATCCCGATCATTCTAGATCATTTTGATATTGATCCTGCAACTTCTTCTGGGGTAGTTCTAACGGCACTTACGGATGCACTTGGTTTTTTTAGTTTTCTTGGGCTTGCTTTTTTCTTTCTAGTTTAAAAAATTAAAAAATTACTTTTTATTACCCCCGAGATATGTTATAAATAAATGTACACATTTCAAGATAGAATTTGGTGTACTTTAATAAATTATTACACACTTATTAATGCAAATGAAACACGGTGGTAAAAGAAGCGGAGCAGGCAGACCGAAAGGACAGGGTAAATACGGGACCAGCACAAAAGCAATTAGAGTGCCTGAACATCTTCTGGAAGAAGTAAGAAATTACTCTATTAATGGTGGGTATAAAATCCCGCTTTTCAGCTCCAGAGTAGAAGCTGGGTACCCATCTCTAGCTGATGATCATATAGAAGAAATGGTTGATATGAATTCTCTTTTAGTTGCTAATCCTAAAACAACTTTTTGTGTGAAAGTTTCTGGGTTATCAATGATAGATGCTGGAATTTATGAAGGAGATATATTACTTGTGGACAGTAGTATTAAGCCCGAGGAAGGTAAAATAATTATTGCCTCCATAGATGGGATGTTAACAGTTAAAAGACTTGGTTTTATAGAGAAGAAACCTTATTTACTCCCGGCGAACCCAGATTTTAATCCTATCCCCATTTTAGAAAATTCAGAAGTTTATATTTGGGGAGTGGTAGTAAAAATACTTAGAAGTTTATAAGAAGGGTTATAATTATGGCATTACAAATTTATAAAATCCAAAATATACAGAGTGCAAGAAAATATTTGTCCCTAACATCGGAACCTGTAATACTGAGTAATCCTCAAGGAAGTACTAGGTATTACGGCATGAGAGTAATTGATTATATTTTTAAGACCCTCCAAAGTGAGTTTCCTGATAAAATAAAAGGAATAGTTGTTGATACTTATGATGATTATTCTGCATTAGTAACTGCGAAAGAATTAGGTTACGATAATATAAAATATAATAATGAATTTGCTTAAGCATACAACTGATTTTAAATACAAAAATAATGGTTAGTTCGGAAATCAAGGATATAGTTAAGGAATGGCAAACTTATCTTAAACTGCAAAAAAACTACTCTAAAAATACTAGAGAAGCATATTTAAATGATGTAACAGCTTATTTTACTTTTATTAGTAATTATTCTGACGAGTCCGTCAATTTAAAATCTGTTTCCTTAGTAGATATAAGGCTTATCAGGAGCTGGCTATCTGATCGTAGATTTTCCTATTATAAGGCAAGTTCAAGTGCAAGAGCTTTATCTTCAGTAAAAAGCTTTTATAAATACTTAGAAAAGACACGGAATATTGTATGTCACTCAATATATACAGTATCTAGCCCTAAAAAAGCTAAAGTTTTACCAAAAGCACTATCTAAAGAAGATACATTATTTTCACTTGATAAAGTAGCCTCTTTAAACGAAACAAGGTGGATTGATTTGCGCAACAGAAGCCTTCTTACCTTAATTTATGCTAGCGGTTTGCGGATCTCAGAAGCGTTATCACTAACAAAACAACATATTAAGGAAACTGAATACGTAAAAGTCATTGGAAAAGGCAATAAAGAAAGATTAATACCTTGGGTTGATAGTGCCAAAAAACTTATTCTAGAATACTTAAAAGCATTACCTTATGAAATATGCGAAAATGACCCAATATTTAGAAGTAGAACAGGTAAGATACTACACCGCTGTAACTTTAATTCTGAATTAGTTAAATTAAGACGTATTTACGGCTTACCGGAGCATTTAAGTTCACATTCATTTCGTCATAGCTTTGCAACTCATTTACTGGAAAATGGTGCAGACCTAAGATCCATTCAAGAGTTACTAGGCCACAAAAGCCTATCGACCACTCAAAAATATACTAAAGTTAATTTAACTCACCTAGAAAGTGTATATAATAAATCTCACCCTGAAGCAAAAGCATCTTTAGATAAAAAATCGACTGACCAAAAATAAATTATTTAATCATTTTACCTTGCTTTCTTGTTGGCTTTTATACTATATTAGTCCTGTTTGTAAAAGGGAGGTAAAAATGGATAAAGTTATTCTACCAGAAGGTTATAAACCCTCAGAAGATGAAGAATATATGAATCCAATGCAATTGGAATATTTTAAAGCAAAACTTTTAAATTGGCGTAATAGTTTACTTGCTGAATCCCGGGAAACCTTAAATCATTTAAAAGAAGAAACCTGGAATGAGTCAGATTTAAATGATCGGGCCAGTGTTGAAACAGAAACAACTATTGAACTTAGAACCCGTGACCGTTACCGTAAGTTAATTGATAAAATAGAATCTGCTCTTGAGAGAATCCATAGCGGCAATTACGGTTACTGTGAAGAAACAGGAGAAGCAATAGGTATCAAAAGACTTGAAGCAAGGCCTGTAGCTACTTTATGTATAGAAGCCCAAGAACGTCATGAGAATTATGAGAAAACTCATATTGATGAGGACCTTCTCGATTCCTAAAAAAGTTTTAGTATAGTTCTATTTTTATTGTTGAAAGGATAAACGCTAATCCTAGAGTTTATTATATGGTTAATCTATTGCGATAATTTACAGTTAGACTTGTCTAAGTTATAATTATATTTTGTGACTATTTATACAGGAAATTAGCTAATAATATATTCCTCTTAACTATGCTAGTTCAATTTTCTTGAGTTATTTGTTACTTTTACTAATCCAAGAAGGCTTAACGCAAATGGGTTACTGCTATAAGTATGATGCTTGGGTGGCACCGTCAAGGTAATCAAAAAAGTATAAAAAGAGGAAAATTTGTTTAGGTTTTCTGGGGTTTACAAACTCTATTTTTCTAAAATTTATCAGAATTTCAATTAATTTGACGGGACCATCCAACCATAACTTTTCCGCTTCTCAGTAGCTATTAGATTTACTATCCCTTACCGGTAAGTTCTATCAAGTCAATCCTAAACCGGAAGCATCACCGTAAAAGTTGCTCCCTTTTTTCCATCACTTTCAGCCTTGATAGTACCGCCATGAACTTCCAGAATACGTTTGCAAACAGCAAGGCCGACGCCTCTTCCTCCTGCCGGTGTACGAGTTCTGGAGCTTACAGTAAAAGGCTCAAATACCTCATAAAGCTCGTCTTTAGGTATACCAATTCCTTCATCGGATAAACTTAAGCGTACATGATTCCTGTTTTGATTCAAGGTAATGCTAATCCGACCTTCTTTACAATAACTAATAGTGTTGATAACCAGATTATCAACTAACTGAATCATATAATTTCTGTCAGCGATGATCATTATATTTTCTTCGACATTTAAAATACATTCTCTATCTTCCTTATTCTCATCATACAGTTTACGACAGGTCTCTACCCTTTCATATACCAGATCACTAAAATTAAAATTTTCTTTCTGGAGTTTATAACGAGGTTTACTCAAGTTAGACAAAGTAGCAAGATTCTTATCAAATACTCTAAGGTTATGGGCACTTTTTACGATTACTTCAATAGCCTGCTTTTTCTGATCATCAGTTAGTTTATCATAACCTGCTTGCAGGGTCTCGGCCATGCTGATTACTCCGGTCATAGGCGCATGATATTCGTGATTCATATTACGGATAAATTCAGTTTTAAGAGCCAACGCCTCTTCCACTTCTTTTTCCCTGGTTTCTATTCTTTTACTCAGGTGTTCGTTCTTTTCTTCAGTAAAATCCTGATATTGTTGTTTAGGTTTTAAGAAGACTATTAAAATACTGCTAACTAAAAGCAACACGTACATTATTTTAAATTGTAATCCTACCTCTATGGCTGCACTTAAATCATCTACTCCCACATGCCACTTATAGGTTTCTACACCCAAAAACACTGTAGAACAAACCATGGATATTGCTACCTGCCATCTAACTAACAGAGCAATAATTATAATATTGAGTATAAATATCATAAGCTGGAACTGCCCAAAGTTACTTACTATTATTAGCAGAGTTGGGGCAAAGATCAGCACATACGGTAATATGAGATTCCAGGCAATAACAATAAATTTTTCCTGTTTAAAGGTCAGTGGCCAAATTGGAAAAGTAAGCAGTATTGAAGAAGATACAAGAACCGTGTGATAAATAAACTCAAGTATTTCTCTATGTTCAAGCTGAATACTTTTAGGCATGGAATACATGGTTGAGAAAACGGAGATAATACAGAAAAGGCCGAATAAAGGATAAATATAATCGTGCTTTGGAGTATTTTTTTTACAAAAGCTCCAGAAGTTAAATTCCTGTATTGTTTTCATCAACTTACGCATTTTTCTCTTGCGCTCACTTCTTACGGCCAGCAAAGGTTCAAGCTTTTTGATTCCAACCCAGCCTCCCTGCTCACCTAGTGTGTAATGAGCAGTAAAAAAACAGAAAGCATTTGATACCATTGCCGGTATTACCGCCTTAATCTTTATATCAAAAAATTTAAATGCCGACATAGTAATAACACCTGCTGCCATACCAATCAAAACAGCTCTTGGAGTGCTTCTAAAACCTAATACGGCTAAAATAAGGGGTACCGTGATAATCGGCATATATGATCCCCATATTAAAAACGTTAAATCCAATAGACTTTTTGTATTAAAAGCTAGAAAAAAACTAATTATTGCTACAATAACTGCAATAACCCTTGGTAAGACCAACCCAGTTCCTCGACTGTTACCGAATTTAAAAGAAAAAATATCGTTGGCGATCAAAACTGCAGCTGAGTTAATATATGAATCTGCAGTAGACATAATAATAGCCATTACCCCTATTGCTATTATCCCTTTTAATCCGGGATAGCTATAGTCATTAATGACATGTGCTAATAAATTATTTGGATTTAAATCTGGATTTTTAGCCCATAGCAGTACACCTATCCAAGCTATGATTAATGAAATCAGTAAACATATAAAAGCTGCTATGGTAAAGGATTTATATACTTGAGAGGTATCCCTAGCCATATTTATTCGTTGAAAAATTGCCGGTTCCAGAGTAGGTATTATAAAAAATAAGAATAAAAGCAAGGAATCAAAAAACCTTGGATTATATATATCAAAAACCTGTTTATAATCAAAAGTAGGATTAGTTATCAACTTTTCTAAAACATGTTCTGAATCATCTAAAGTACCCCATATTATTAATGATACTATAGGTATTACCACGGCAAACGTAAAAATCTGGATTATATCTGTAAAAGTTACAGCTTTAATCCCGCCAATAGAAGAATATATAACTACAATTGCTGCAGCAGCTAAAACACCATAAAAACTTGAAACATCAAAAAGTAACTGCAGTATTACTGCAGAAACCTTAAACTGGGCCGCGATAGCTCCCATACAGCTCATTACGGCAATAAATGCTGTTATAAGCTTTATTGTTTTTCCATATAGTTTATTCATAGATTCGGCAATGGATAAGTCACCTAAAAATTCTCCCATTCGAGGAGCCAAAAAATACCCTATGACCAAAAGAACTAATGAATCCCCAAGTGCCGGAATGATAAAATATAAACCGTTTTTATAAGTTTCTGTTATGGTTTGAGATAAAACCCCTCCACCAATCCAAGTCGCTGCAATGGTTGCTGAAATAGCACCAGTAGAAAATCCTCTATTACCAATAGCATATTCCTTGATATTTTTGATTCCTCGGCTGTAAAATAAACCTACTGCAAGGTTAAATACTAAAAAACTAATAAAAATTGCAGAATCGATGTTAAAATTCATCCCCTTTCTCCATTCATTACTGTTAAAGAATTTTTATCATACTGATGGTTGGGATATTATGGAAATAGACTTCTCCGTTTTCCTTAAAACCGAACTGTTGGTAAAACTCCAATAGGACTTTATCACTTATATAGAGCCTTATTATTTCTGCCTTTCGGCTATTTCTTACTTCATTAATAACCCGTTTCATGAGTTCCCTTCCATACCCCTGGTTCCTATATTCCTTAATAACTGTTACCCTGGCTAAATCTGCTGTACCGTTTTCATACATTATTCTAACTATACCAATTATCTGTTTTCCATCTATAAAAACGTAATAATTAGCTTTTATATCGGTTATGCTAAACTCTTCCTTGATTTTTCTCTGATACTCACCAATATAAACTTTATACCTAATAATCAGATAAGTTATCAAGTAACCCAAAGTATAAAAATAAACCTGTTTAAGTAATAACATAACTTTAGCGCATTTTACCTTTGAATAAAATTAATGTTAATTTTATTTATACATGAACAAATTCGCAGGTTCCATACCTAATTTAATTTTTAGTTGTAAGAGTATAAAACTTATAATAGCCTGTTTAGGCGCATTGCATACTTCGGTACATATAAAATATATTTAACTACACAAAGAAGCTGCAACAGGAGGATATAGAGAATCTAGCTATTAAATGATGGCTCCTCGGGCCGGATTCGAACCAGCGACCGAACGGTTAACAGCCGTTTGCTCTACCACTGAGCTACCGAGGAATAAGAAAAAAATTATTTTGCTAAAACTGCTCTATGGATACAGAATAGCTAAACCTTCCTCCTTATAACAAAAGTTTTTTGTCGGGTCTATAGTTTTTTTATTTAAATATTTATTTTATAGGTTAAGTATGTAGAAAAGTCAGCTTGTAAAACTTTTTAGAATTTCTCTTAAGACTTTTTATTTTACTTTTCAATTTTCTCTTTTAAATATAGGTTAGATTAATAATTTTATATAGAAACAACTATAGTGCAGATAATAAAAGTTCTCATCCCTAAAGCCGGTTTATTTCCTTTAGATTATAAGATCTCCAAAGATATTAACATAGAAGTAGGAGATTTAATTATTGTTCCTTTTCGCAGTAAAAACATAACCGGAGTAGTTTGGGAAATGAATTGTTCTCCTAGTGATAAGAAGCTTAAAATAATCGATCCAACTTTAAATCCCACTGGTAGTAATTATAAAAATATTGGTCTTGCCAACATTGAACTGATTAAAAAAGCAAGTAGCTATTATCTGGCTTCACTTGGTTCTATTGCTAAACTTGTCATACCTTTTAATATAAATCCCCAAGCTATTCAAACTGAAAATGAGGAATTTTCTGGAGAGCATTTATTGCCAAATTTATCAGAAGAACAGGCCGGTACTCTAAATTTTATAAAAGCAACGACAAAACCTGTTTTATTAAAAGGCGTAACCGGTTCAGGTAAAACAGAAGTATATTTTTATTTAGTGGCAGAAACGATTAAAAAAGGAAAACAATCACTGATAATGCTCCCTGAGATTTCGCTAAGCTCCCAAATAATAAAGCGTTTTACCCAGCGTTTTGGATTTAAACCTGCTGTGTGGAATTCGAGTATTAGTAAAGCTCGCAAAAAAAAGATTATGCAAGGTATATTAAGCGGCTCAACCACAGTTGTAATAGGTACCAGAAGCAGTCTGTTTTTACCTTATAACAGCCTAGCATTAATTGTGGTAGATGAAGAACATGACGCTTCCTACAAACAGGGAGAAGGAATCTTATATAATGCCCGTGACATGGCAGTGTTAAAAGCGCATTTATTAGCTGCTTCAGTAGTTTTAGTTTCAGCAACACCTTCAATTGAAACTATTTATAATGTCCAACAGGAAAAATATTCAATGGTAGAGCTTAAAAGTCGTTTCAGCGATGCTACCTTACCTGAAGTAGAAATTATAGATATGCGGAATATTGAGCTAGAGCAAAATAACTGGCTTTCAAAACCATTAATTATCGCAATTAACAACACGCTAGAACAAGGAAATCAGTGCTTACTGTTCCTAAATAGAAGAGGATATGCCCCCTTAATGTTATGCAAAGCTTGTGGTTATAGATTTCAGTGCAGCAAATGCTCCTCATCAATGGTAACCCATAAAAGTAGAAAATTAATGGAATGCCATCATTGCGGGATTATAAGTAAAATTTATGACACTTGCCCGGAATGTCACCACGATAATTCGTTAATTTTATGTGGGCCAGGAATTGAAAGAATTGAGGAAGAGGTAAAAAGGCTTTTTCCAGATTCACGGATAAAAGTAATAAGCAAAGATCAAAATACAAAAACAAATCAGGTACAAACCCTATTACACGAAATGGAAATCGGTAATATTGATATATTAATCGGCACGCAGATCGTTACGAAAGGCTATCACTTTCCAAAACTTTCTTTAGTAGGAGTAGTTGATGCAGACCTTGGATTTTTAGGAGGTGATCTAAAATCCGTAGAAAAAACGTTTCAATTACTACATCAGGTAGGAGGACGAGCAGGCCGTGAGCAAAATACCAAAGGAAAAGTGCTATTACAAACCTATTTCCCTGAAAACAAAGCCTTAATCGCCCTTACTCAAGGTAAAGAAAAAGAATTTATTGAAATGGAAATGCTCTCCCGAAAAGAAGCCCAAATGCCTCCGTTTACAAAAATGGCAGTTATAAATATCGCAGGCAAATATCAGGAAAAAACCTGCTCTATAGCCAATTATATAGTCCAAAAAGCCCCTATTAGTTCAGCAAGAATATTAGGACCCGCTGAAGCCTTAATATTTAAGCTCTCCGGACGATATAGATATAGAATATTAATAATTTGTGAAAGAACTTTTAATATTCAAAAATATATTTCTCTATGGTTTGGTAATTGTAAAATTCCATCATCATTTCAGATTAAAATAGACATAGATCCTTATAATTTTTATTGATTTCTCTAACTATTTAAAAGTAGTTAACTTTTAAATATAAAATTAGCAAATATGCCACATATAAACTTTTAGTCTAGTATATTTTGATAGTTAGCTATAACTATAGGTTGACATTAACAACTATTAGTTACTACAAACACCACACACTAAAAGTTATAATAAAAATGAAAGTACAACCAGTTATACTAGCAGGAGGAAATGGTTATCGATTATGGCCATTATCTCAAAAAACCAAGCCAAAACAGTTTATAAAAAATTTTGCTAATCTAAGTTTATTCCAAAACACGGTAATCCGTAATAGCTATTTAGGAACACCTTTAATAATGGCTAATATTAATAATCAGGAAATTGTGATTAAACAGCTGAAGGAAATAAACGTCTACGCTAAGATAATTTTTGAACCAGATTCAAAAAACACTGCTATATGTGCATTAGCCGCAGCATACTATGCAAAACGCCAAGGATACGATAACTGTAGTTCTTATTCCGTCCGATCATCGTATCGAGGATTGGTTAAATTATAGAGATAGTTTAAATATAGCCCTAAAAGCTACCAAAAAATACAAATTTAGTGTAATAGGTGTATCTCCCACTTCTTCTAACACAAACTTTGGTTATATCAGAGCAAACCAGCAAATAAACAAATATTTATATTTAGGAACTCAATTTATAGAAAAACCTAATAAAGAATTAGCTAAAAAATTAACTGCTTTGCCGGAGTATTTCTGGAATTCCGGAATTTACATTTTTAATATTGATTATATTTTAAAGCTGACAAACCAACTTATTCCAGTAGTAAGTAGAAAATTATCGACAATATTTAACTTGAATTTGAATACAAAAAATATAGTCAAATTAAATAAAGAGGCATATACTAGTTTGCCTTCGGTGTCTTTCGATCACGCTATTTCTAAAAAATTAAAAAAAATTGCACTTATTAAAGCTAATTTCAAATGGAATGACTTAGGAACGTGGGAAAGTATGTGGAATCTTGATAAAGCTACTAACAAACTGTCTCCCGTTAAAGGACAAGGAATGGTAGTTACTCATAATGTTAAAAATTCTTACATTAATTCGGATGCCCAAAAAACTGTTGCTATTGATTTAAAAGATATATTAATTATTTTTAAAAACGGCCAACTCCTTGTGGCCAATAAAAATTCTACAGAATTTATTAAACCATTAGTTATTGATAGTAATTAAATTCGTAAATAAAAGCCTGTATTATGGTATTCGAAAATTTATATATTTTTTTACACCCTAAAACACATGAAGGTAAATTATGGGTATAAAACATTCTCTCCGGAAAAAAATTTTAGCAGAGAGGGCTTTATTTAACCGAGATAAACTCTGGGCAGAAAATAAGTTAATTGTAGAAAATACTAAATTAGTGATTAACTCTTTATATGGCAATTTGTCAAATAAGCATAGAAAGCCCATAGAGAAAGAAACTGACAACTGTAGCATGGTTAAAGTTACAAATTCCGTAGGCTTATATTTACCTCTTAAAGGTGAACCAGATTTAACTAGCTTTTTAGGTAATAATTGGGAATTTTGCTTGCCTAAAATAAATGGTGATAAAATAGAATTTGTACCTTATCAGAAAGGGATACAATTGGAAAAAGGAACAAGGGGAATTAAACATCCCCTTTCTGATAGCACTTTAATCCCAAGTATAATTGTTGTGCCAGGTTTAGCTTACTGCCAGAAAGGTTATAGACTGGGATTTGGTTCTGGATGTTATGACAAGTATTTCTCTCGGCATATAATTAATACCTTAACAATCAAAATAGGTGTATGTTTTGATAAATATCTGTTAGAATCTCTACCAATTGAAAAGCATGACATAAAATTTAACTATGTCATTACAGAGAACACCATTCTGAAGCTATAATAATTGTATGATGTTTACTATTTTTGATATTGCCGTTTTTACCGTTATTGCCGTTTCAACAATTATGGGCTTATACAAAGGTTTGCTTGGTATGGCTATAAATCTCGCGGGTTTTGTAGCTTCCATTGCTGCGGCAATTTTTCTGTTTCCATATGTACAAATTGCCCTTGCAAAACATATCGAGAATGAACTGCTTTTATCAATTCTTAGCGGTACCATATCATATGTTTGTTCTCTATTTATTTTAACGTCTATTACCTCAAAAATTAGCGATATACTTAGCGTAATTAGCAGTGGTTTTGTCGATCGCACTCTAGGTGCTATTGCTGGTTTGTTTAGAGGTTTGATTATTTCGACGGTCATATTTGTATTAGCTGCTATTTTCTCTTCCGGAGCATATGTAAAAGCCGAAAATGTTGAAGAGATAGTATCTAACCTTAACTCCGAGAAATACCCAGATTGGCTTAATGATTCCAAAACAACCGAGTATCTGGAAATATTATTAAAAGAATTACTGGCTTTATTACCGGAAAATACCCTTCAATCGATTAAATTGCCAAAACCAGAAGTAAAAGTAGAAAAGGGACAGGAGATTATAGATAACATAAAAAGAAAAAAAGAAGAAGGTATTAAATACTAAAAAAAGCTAAAAAAATGGCTATTTGAATAATGGTTTACATGGCTTACTTGAAATAATGGAAAAATATACTCTGAAAGAGCATTTTTTAGAACTAAAAAAGCGTTTTTTAATAATTATCGCTTTCTTCGTTTGTGCTTTTATATTTTGCTATTATTTTAGCGACTATATATATAGCTTTATTTTGAGTCCTTTAGCAGAAGCAGCAAGTAATCATAAAAGAAAAGTAATTTATACCGGAATGACTGAAGCTTTTTTTACATATTTAAAACTTAGTTTGTGGACGGCGTTTTTGATAATAATTCCGGTTATATCATATCAATTATATAGATTTATATCTCCCGGGTTATTAAAAAATGAAAAAACTATTATTTTACCTACGTTAGTAATATCGCCTTTGCTATTTTACCTAGGCGGGATTTTTGTTTTCTACTTAGTAATACCGAATGCTTGGCAGTTTTTTTTAAGTTTTGAAGACCAAGATTCAACCATACCTATTATTCTCGAAGCTCGCATTAGCGAATACTTATCTGTAGTAATGCAGCTTATTACAGCTTTTGGGTTGGCTTTTGAACTTCCTGTTATAATGTTGATATTAAGCGTATTAAAATTAGTTTCAGCTCAAGGTTTAAAAAATAAAAGAAGATTAGCTATTGTAATAATTTTTATTATTGCTGCTATTCTGACGCCGCCGGATGTTCTAAGTCAGATATCCCTTGCAATACCACTGATTCTATTATATGAAATTTCAATCGTAATATGTAACCTTGTCGAAAATAGGAGTAAAAAAAATGCTGGATATTAAGTGGATTAGAGAAAATAAAGAAGAATTTAATGACTTACTCTTAAAAAGAGGAATAAAAGTTAATACCGAAGAAATTATTAAATTAGATGAGGAGAAGCGTCAATTAATTACCCTTATCCAGGAATTCCAGCAGGCAAAAAATAAAAAATCAAAAAAACTCGCTAGTTTAAAGGGAAAAGCATCCAGAGAATTCGAAGATATAAAAAGAGATGTAGAACATATTAACGATAAACTAGCAGAACTAGGTAAATCAATAACCTTTAGTGACAAATTAAAAGATATTCTAGATACAATTCCTAACTTACCAGCCCCGGATGTTCCATATGGTGTGGATGAGAGCATGAACAAATTCATTCGTGATTTTAAGAAGCCTATCGAAAATAAGTGGGCTAAAGAACATTTTGATCTTGGTCTGGACTTAGACATGATGGATTTCGAACAAACCGCTAAAATTTCAGGTAGTAGATTTGTCACTCTCAAAGGGCAATTAGCTCATTTAGAACGTGCTTTATTTAATTTTATGCTAGATACTCATACTACAGATTTTGGATTTGAAGAAATTTCTCCACCTACATTAGTTAGACCTGAAGCTATGTATAATACGGCTCAATTACCGAAACTAGCTGATGAATCATATATAACTAGCGATAATAAATTCAGGCTTATTCCTACCGGAGAAGTACCGCTAACAAATATGGTAACAGATAGCATTTTACAAAGAGAAGAACTGCCGATTAGATATGTAGCTTATACGAATTGTTATAGATCGGAAGCTGGAAGCGCCGGTAAAGATACAAGAGGAATGATTAGAAACCATCAATTCGGCAAAGTGGAGCTTGTAACAATTACTACCCCGGAGGAATCGGAATTTGAACACGAATATATGCTTAACGCTGCCGAAGAAATCTTAAAGAGACTAGATATTCCTTACAGGGTAATGCTACTTTGTACCGGTGATATGGGATTTCATGCAAAGAAAACATATGATATAGAAGTATGGCTTCCAGGACAAAATAAATATAGGGAGATATCTAGTATATCTAATTGTGGTGATTTTCAGGCAAGAAGAATGAGAGCTCGATACAAAGAAATTAATGCTAAAGAAACTCAATTCGTCCACACTTTAAACGGGTCAGGTCTTGCTGTAGGGAGAACATTAGTTGCTGTACTTGAAAATTACCAAAATGAAGACGGGTCCATAACGATTCCAGAAGTTTTAGTACCTTATATGAATGGAAAAACTGTAATTCGTCGAAGTTGAAGCTTTTTAATTCTTGGCACTTGCAGTTTTCTTCATTCAATTAATTCTAGAGAGTTTAAAAATGCAGCTTTTAATTTCTCTTCCTTTGACGAAAAGCGTATAATAGCAAAAAAGTTGAAAAGATATTTTACAAATTGGATACAAAAGGTAGTTGTTGAGAGATTTTATGTGTGCAACGTTACTGCACCAAAAAGTGCAGTATTAAAATGAAAAATTGTTCTAGCTACTTTATATTACCTGATAGATAAATTGTTAGTTCTATAACTTTTCCCATCTCAAAACCACATTACTAGGATGTTAGATTTAAAAAAAGATATAAAAGACATATAAGATAATAAAATTACATCTTTAGATTATAGAAATGTTAATATTAGCAATACAGAAGGCCTAGAACTAGTTGAGGCTCTACAAAACAATTATTCTGTAAAATCAATTATAATAGACGCAAAGAAATTAGATGGTCAAGTGTTAAACGCAATCGTAATAAGCTGTACCAATAATTTATCAACAACTGTAAATCCTTTAGGTGATTATAAGTTTGGTTTAGATGAAGAATTTAACCATACCACTAATTCGGCTAAAAAATACCACATTTATAGATGTGTAACACATGGTTTAGAATGGGATGGCAGTTTTGAAATGCTAACATTCGCAAAAGAATACAAACAAAAAGCTACTTCTAAAATTTTAAAAGTTTTAGCTTGTCCAGCCATTTATAATAATGGTGCAAAGATAAAAAAAGTTATGTCATCTCCACTAGTAGAGAAGGATGTATATGTTGATATTGGCAGAATGATTGACTAAGATCCTTGCATCAATTTTAAGATGGCTATGGACGATGCCCTTTATAACAGAAAGACTGACGATACAGACAGCCATGAACAGGTTGAATTAGGTGGGGAGTCTTCAGATTGTATTTTGCTCTAATGTTACCAGTAAATTAAAACAGCTATGTTAAATCTATAAACTATAGCCTTCTTATACCTTATAGTAAGTACTTTAACCCTTCTCTAATAATAATTTTATTTTTCCTAGTATTTTAAAAATTCCCAGATTTTTTCTCTATAAATTATACATCATGTTTTATAAAGGCAGAACCTATCACAAACTAAAAGAACTAGTTTGACTATTCTTATAATTTAATTTAAAATAAATCATTCCATTCTTAGTTAGGTGATTCATTAACTCATAGAGCTCAATAAAATGATTTAGGCACTAACGCTATGTCTGATTTTGCAACCATATCTGATTCTTAAGTTCCACAGGACAAATAATTAACTCTTCTTATTTTTACTTTTTATTTAACTTTGTTTAGTTAAAACCGGTTTTAACTAAATTATAAACCGCTATATAAAAATAATAATATTTTATTAACAACATGAACAAAAATTTACCATTTTTATTTGTTATATCCTTACTTACATGTTGTATTGAAATTGATATTTCAGTACCAAGTTTTCCTGATATTTCCGATTATTTTAATATTTCAGATGGTCTCACGCAAATGACTATCGCTGTCAATTTTTTTGGATTTTGCTTATCAAGCGTTGCTTACGGCCCTTTATCGGATTGTTACGGAAGAAGAAATGTAATGCTGATTGGTAATGCAATCATGTTGATAGGAGCAGTATTGTGTGTAGTTGCACATAGTATTGAGTTATTACTGATTGCAAGATTTATTCAAGGGTTCGGGGCAAGCACATCTGCCGTAGTAGTATTTGCAATGATCGCAGACGTTTATGAAAGCGAAAAAGCTGCTAAATTAATTGGGGTTATGAACTCCTTAATTACTGTTTTTATGTCTATTGCTCCTATAGCCGGAGGATTTATCAATAATTTAGTAGGATTTAGAGGTAATTACTTCATAATTGCTTTAGTTTCTCTGATGTCATGGATTATGCTTTATTTCCAGTTACCCGAAACAAAAAAAGAAAAAAAACTTTTAGAAATAAAAGCTATAGCTAAAAACTTTTATACCTTAGCTACTAACAAAAGATTCTTGTATACTTCCTTAACCCCTAGCTTAACCTATAGCGGATATATGAGTTTCATTGCTTGCGCGCCCTTTTTATATATTGAAACTTATAACCTACCAATTATGTATTATGCTATTAATCAGGGTATTATCATCGCTATATTTTCCATATTTAGCATGTATTCCGGACGCATCACTTCTTACCTTGGAGAAAAAATTTGCGTAGTTTACGGTACTAGTTTTCTTTTTCTTGCAGGAGTATCCGGTTCATTTATAGGATTTTTATTTCCCAAATCACCTTTTTTAACCACAAGCTTTATGATAATTTATTCAATTGGGGCAGCGATAACTTACCCCATAATTTTTACTAAATCCTTAGACATTTTTTCGGAAATCAGAGGTACAGCATCCTCGACCATAATGGCAACTAGATCCTTGCTTTGTGCATTATTTATAGCATTTACGAGTTATATTTATAACGGGACATTACTAAATATCTCACTTGGCCTATTACTTAGCAGTCTTCTTACGGTATTTTTTACTTTTAGATTGCTTAAGTTGATTGGTTTTGCTACAAAAAAGAACTAGACTATAATAAATACAGCTCCATGAAAAAACAAATAACCTATCCTAAATTTATACCACGGCTTTTTTCTATGACTATAGATTTAGTAATTTTGTCGATTGCATTAACACCACTCATGAACATTATTTCTCGTTACATTTTCATTTATGCCTTTTACCAATTTTTTGTAGATTTCTCGATCGATATTCGCAATACCGAGGCAATGATCGAAGCAGTAAAAATGCCGGAATTTGCTTCTTACATTTCTGCTACTCGATTTTTTGGTTATATTGCAGTATTATTCATATTAAACACTTTATTCATGGGAATATATTTCGTTTTCTTCTGGCACAAATTTGGAGCGACACCAGGTAAAATGATTATGCGCATGAAAATTGTTGATGCTACCGATTATTCTAGGCCTTCTATCTACCGACTTTGTAAAAGGTTCTGCAGTTATATTACTATAATTATCGGCATTTTTAATATGCTTATAAGCAAAACCGGCCAAGCTACCCACGATAAAATAGCACATACCGTCGTGATAAAAAGCTAAGTAAGCAAGCCTCTTTCCTCTTTTTATTTTGCATTTTATTACTTCTATCTATAAAATTGGTTTTTTAGAATAAATAATATAAATAAGTTATTAAAGATGAACATTCACGAATATCAAGCAAAGCAGGTATTGAAAAAATATGGTGTACCAACTTCTCATGGAATTGTTGCCTTAAAAGCTGAAGATATTGATAATTTATTAGATAATTTTAACTCCGATATTTATGTTGTTAAGGCTCAGATTCATGCAGGTGGACGAGGCAAAGCAGGAGGAGTTAAAGTAGTCAAAAATAAAGAGGAAGCAAAAAAACATGCTCATAACATGATGGGCACAAAATTGGTTACTCATCAAACAGGTCCAGCCGGTCAAATAGTAAAAAGAGTTTACATAGAATCAGGTTGCAACATTGCTAAAGAATATTATTTTAGTGTAGTACTTGATAGATCCACCAGCAAAATTACTTTTATGGCATCAACTGAAGGAGGTGTTGATATCGAGGAAGTAGCATTACATCATCCGGAAAAAATAATAAAAATCTCAGTAGACCCCGTTATGGGAATACAACCTTTTCATTGCCGTAGCATAGCTTTTAGACTTGGTTTCTTAGGAGATCAGCTAAAACAAATGATGAAAATTGCCGAATCAGCTTACAATGCCTTTATAGGAACTGACGCATCACAAATAGAAATAAACCCCTTGGTAGTTACTACAGAAGGAAATTTACTTGCTCTTGATGCAAAAATTAATTTTGATGATAATGGCTTATTTAGGCATCCAGAAATTGCTACGCTCAGAGACGAAGATGAAGAGGATCCTTTGGAAACTAGAGCAAGCAAAGCTGATCTAAATTATGTCAGAATGGATGGCAACATTGGTTGTATGGTAAATGGTGCAGGCCTTGCAATGGCTACTATGGATATCATAAAATTATATGGCGCATCCCCTGCTAATTTTTTAGATGTAGGAGGAGGAGCTGATAAGGAAAGAGTTACCGAAGCTTTTAAAATTATCATGTCGGATAAAGCTGTAAAAGGAATATTAGTTAATATATTCGGGGGCATTATGCGCTGCGATATCATTGCAGAAGGAATAATTGCTGCTGCAAAAGATGTTAAGTTAGATGTACCTCTTGTAGTTAGGTTAGCGGGAACAAATTTTGAACTAGGCAAGGAGATACTAGCTAATTCAGGATTAAAGATAATTGCAGCTGATGATTTAGCTGATGCTGCTGAAAAAATAGTAAAAGCTATATAAGGATAAATAAAATGTCGATATTAATTAATAAGGAAACAAAAGTAATATGCCAGGGTTTCACCGGCTCTCAAGGTACGTTTCATTCAGCCCAAGCAATTGAGTACGGAACAAAAATGGTAGGGGGAGTTACTCCTGGTAAAGGCGGACAAACTCACCTTGATTTACCTGTTTATAATACTGTACAGGAAGCAGTTGATAGAACCGGTGCTAATGCAAGCGTTATCTATGTTCCACCGCCATTTGCAGCTGATTCGATTTTAGAGGCAATAGCAGCAGAAATTGAACTAGTAATCTGTATTACCGAGGGTATACCTACTATTGATATGCTTAAGGTCAAAAGAGCATTAGTAGGTTCAAAAACAAGGTTAATAGGCCCTAACTGTCCGGGAGTAATAACTCCGGGTGAATGCAAAATAGGTATCATGCCTGGCCACATTCATAGAAAGGGGAAAATCGGCATAGTTTCAAGATCAGGAACTTTAACTTATGAGGCAGTAGCCCAAACCACAGCTGTGGGTCTTGGACAATCGACATGCGTTGGAATTGGAGGAGATCCAATAAACGGTACTAGTTTTATTGATTGCTTAGATATGTTTCTTAAAGATGAACAAACCCAAGGGATTATTATGATCGGCGAAATTGGCGGATCGGCTGAAGAAGAAGCAGCAGAATTTATTCAAAAATCTAAAATTAAGAAACCAATAGTCGGTTTTATTGCAGGGGTAACTGCTCCTCCTGGAAAAAGAATGGGACATGCTGGAGCCATAATATCTGGAGGCAGAGGCTCAGCAGAAGATAAATTTGAAGCTCTTAAAATGGCTGGTATAAAAATTTCAAAATCTCCCGCCGAAATCGGAAAAACAATGAAAGCTTTAATTACATAACCTTTGTCCTAAAAAATACATACGGGCTAATCTATAAAAAGAGAGAAATCTATAATTTTATCTTAGTTGGATTAGCCTACTATACTAGCTAGAGATATAGCTATGATATTTGCTAATATTATCTGCTAGCAGCTATAGATAAAATGCTTTTTGAATTAAGTCTTGTTCAGTAGCAGGTTAAATATCTCCTACTGAAAAAGTACTGCAACAGGTTTGATAAAAACAATCGAGCTAATAAAAATATAAGAGAGTTTTCAGTTTGGTTCTTTCCAAGTAAGTGTGTAAATTTCTAGGATAGGTTATATTAAGAATAATATAATTTAATAGGAATAAAACATGAGCAAAACTGATCAAGAAAAAATAAAACAAGCGGTAGATTTGTTAATAGATAAAGACACGGATTTAACAAGTTTTTTTGCTAAAGACGGGATGTTAAAAGAGTTCACAAAGAATCTATTTGAAAGAGCTTTAAAAGCGGAAATGGACGAGCATCTTGTCTATAGCAAATATGGGAGAGGGGAAACGGAGAACAGCAGGAATGGAGTTGGCAAGAAGAGCCAATTACCGAAGGAGGAGTATTGGAACTGGAAGTACCTCGTGATAGAAACGCTGAATTTTCCCCGGTGCTAGTACCCAAGCGACAGACTAGGATAGATGGGTTAGATCAGAAGATATTATCACTGTATGCAAAGGGAATGAGCGTCTCTGACATTAAGATGCAAATTCAGGAATTATATGGAGCTGAAATAAGTGAGAGCTTAATTAGCAGAGTTACGGATAATATAATGGATGAGGTTAGGAGTTGGCAACATAGACCTTTAGAATCGATTTTATGCCATTGTATATTTTGACGCCTTATTAGTTAAAGTAAGACAGGATAAGAGGATTATTAACAAGGCGGTATATGTGGCTTTGGGTATAGATTTAACCGGTAGGAAAGATATTTTAGGTTTATGGATCAGTGAGAACGAAGGAGCTAAATTTTGGCTAAATAATTTTACTGAAATGAGAAACAGAGGATTAAAAGATATTTTGATCGCCTGTAGTGATAATTTGACCGGTATGAATGAAGCTATAGCTGCCGTATATCCGGAAACTGAACATCAGTTGTGTATCGTCTATCAAATTAGGAGCAGCTTAGCATACGTGAGTTATAAAGATAGGAAGAAAGTTGCTGCTGATTTAAAGTTAGTATATGGCTCGGTTACGGAAGATGAAGCCCTGAGCGCCTTATCTGATTTTGATCTGAAATGGAGAAAACAGTATCCCCACATAGCAAAATCCTGGCAAAATAATTGGGGAAATCTGGTAGTTTTTTCACAGTATTCAGAGGTTATTAGACGGATAATTTATACAACTAATGCGATAGAGGGGCTAAATAGCCAATTACGTAAAGTAACAAATAATAAGCGGGTTTTTCCTAGCGATGATTCTGTTTTTAAGACTTTGTACTTGACAATATATTACATTACGCGAAAATGGAATATGCCCATTCAAAATTGGGGAGAAGCTATGGCCCATTTTTTGATAAAATTTGAGGGTAGAATTTAAGTGCCTATTTTTGAATTTACACACTTAAAAATCCAGAGCCTTCAGTTTTCATAACCGCTCTTTTCTTTCATTCTATTTTACTAAATTCTTATTATATTTCTCTTTACTTTATTGAACTAAAACCCTACCACCAAGTAGTCTTTCGCGCTAGCTATCTATTGATTAATGTTTCGTCTTTTGTAAGTTCTTTCTTTTCACTTTTACGGTAAAACTATAGCATTATTATATCCTCACAAGTAATAACTTCCTTAGGCTTTCTGTAACTTAAATAAATGTTTCCAAAAATATTTTGGGACTTTTCTCTCAACTCTGCGGATTATATCACTAAACACTATATTATGGTAGGAGATGAGGTGCTAAAATTCTCCCCGGCTTAAAACATACAATCTCGCAGACAAAAAATTCAAGTGACTTAGTTAATTGTAGACTAATTTTATTTTTTCTCGTATCTTCTCTGTTTTATATTTGCTAATTGGATTCTTTCTTTTATTTGACACAGTATTTTTACTGTTAGTTCGCCCATCCTTTTTCTATCACAATCATATTATTTTGCTAAATTAAAGAGAAACTATAAATCAGACAAATAAGATAAATTTAGACAGAAAGTCTGTAAGCTTGACGACTACAAAAAATAATTGGCACTATCAGGAAGTAGAAAAGTCCCTAAGATAAATAAACGTATGTTATTGATTTAGAGTGGATAGTAAGATAGAGAGAGTATAAAAACCTTGACCTAGGATAAAACAATACACAGAAATTAAACTAACAATCTTAATAACCTTTCTTCTCTACAGCTCGTTTAGTTTGCTCAACTGATCCAGTCTAAAAGCTATTGTGAGATATCGCTTTAAGCTTTTTTAAGAGCAATACTCTATTAAACTACATATAACCCTAAGTAGCCATATATAAACTATAAAGTTCGTTTATATTATTCAGATTTACTCAGAGTATTTACTGCTTTAAGCTTTTTGACAAGACGACTAATTTTTCTTGAAGCGGTATTTTTTTTGATTAAGCCTTTTGATACTCCCCTCATTATTTCTGACTGAGTAGAAATAAAAACTTTACCAGCTTCTTCTGAACTAGATTCGATAGCTAAAAGAGATTTCTTAATATAAGTTCTGATTCGAGTTCTTCTATTTCTATTAATAGAGGACTTTTTTGCTATTTTTCTTATAGCTTTTTCTGTAGATGAATGATTTGCCATAATTTTACGTTCTATTATTCTGGTGTTTCTTCTGATACCGGTTGTTCTATTTTAGGTGTCTTACATCCCTTTGCATTTATGTCTCTGTCTACAAATTCAATATAAGCGACCGGTGCTGCATCACCATACCTAAAACCGGCTTTAACTATTCTAATATAGCCGCCTGCTCTTTCTTTATACCTATTAGCCAGTATAGAGATTAATTTTTCAGCTGCTTCCTTATCTTTAATTTTTGATATAATCTCTCTTCTAACAGCAAGACTATTTTTTTTTGCCTTGGTAACTAAAATTTCTACAAAAGGCCTTAATTCTTTAGCTTTTGTAACAGTAGTCTTGATTTGCTCATTCATAATCAAAGATGTTGCCATATTTGCAAACATTGCCATTCGGTGACTACTTGTTCTATTTAATTTTCTTCCTTTTAACTTATGACGCATTTTTTATACCTAAATGTTTCAGATTATTAAATTTAGCTTTTATTAATTAAGGCTAATTTTATGCAATTAATGCTTTAATTGCACCCGTGTTTGCCCTAAAACCCTATTTAATACGGGTCTTCATATTTCTTGGCTAGCTCTTCAACATTTTCAGGTGGCCAACCAGGAATTTCCATACCAAACTTTAAATTAAACTTGGATAAAATTTCTTTTATTTCATTAAGAGACTTTCTTCCAAAATTCTGGGTTTTCAGCATTTCTGCTTCTGTTTTTATTACTAGGTCTCCAATATAAACTATATTATCATTTTGCAAACAATTCTGTGAACGTACTGAAAGCTCGAGATGACTTACTTTCTTTAGCAGAACAGGATTAAATTCTAGTTCTTTTGGAATCTCTGCTTTTTCCTCTTCTTCTTCTTCAAAAGTTACAAATAAATCTAATTGATCTTGAAGGGTTCTTGCTGAGAGTGCTATTGCCATTTCAGGTGTAATAGCACCATTCGTCTCAACAATCATTATCAGTTTATCATAATCAGTTACCTGTCCTACCCGAGTATCTTCTACTTTATAGGAAACTTTTTTCACTGGGCTAAAGAGAGCATCAATAGTTACTACACCTATAGGCAACTCCTTTTCTTTAGCACTACTTGCAGGAATGTAGCCCCTACCGGTTTCACAATAGAACTCTATCTCAAGTTCAGAATCTTTAGATAAGGTACAAATCTTTTGATCAGGATTTAGGATCTCAACATCACTCGGAGTTTCTATCATCCCAGCAGTGACAACACACGGTCCTTTAGCATTAAGCCTAATAATTCTTTTGTCTGAACTGTGCATCCTGATTGCTATATTTTTCACATTCAAGATTAAGTCGATAACATCTTCTTTCACACCTGATTTGGAAGAAAACTCATGTACTACTCCGGGAATTTTCATCGCCGTAATAGCAGCCCCTTGCAAAGAAGAAAGCAAAACTCTTCTAAGGGCATTTCCTAAAGTTAAACCAAACCCACGTTCTAATGGTTCAACAACTATATTAGCAACATTGGTTTTATCTTCCGTACCAGAATCGACACAAATAATTTTTGATGGTTTAATAAGCGAGTTCCAGTTTTTATTTAGTGATAGCATATTCTTATCCTTTTCTCTAAGGTTGCTTAATTATACCCTTCTTCTCTTCGGCGGTCTAACGCCATTATGGGCAACTCCTGAAACATCAGTTATTGAAGTCACAACAAAATTCTGGCTAAATACCGCTCTCATGGCCGCCTCGCGTTGAGAACCGGCGCCTTTGACTCTTATAGAAACAGTTTTCATACCGTTATCTTTAGCATTTTCAGAGGCTTTATCTACCGTCAACTGTGCAGCATGAGGAGTAGCTTTTTTAGCCCCTTTAAAACCGTGTGCTCCGGCAGTAGATATAGCTATTACATTTCCTTGAATATCCGTAAAAGTTACAATGGTATTATTAAACGTAGCTTTAATATGTACTACTCCTAGAGAAATGTTCTTCTTTTTTTTCTTAATTTTGCTAATCGGACTCATTTATCTATATCCTAAGTTATTGTTTTTTTCCAGCAATAGCTATGCGTTTTCCTTTTCTAGTTCTAGCATTAGAATGAGTATTCTGACCACGAACTGGTAGTCTTCTAATATGCCTTAAACCTTCATAAGAACGCATATCTTTTTTCTTTTTAATATTAAGACTAACTTCTCTTCTTAAATCGCCTTCTACTTGGTAATTTTTCTCTATAAGAGAACGAAGAGTAATTAACTCTTGGTCTACTAAATCCTTAACTCTTTTACTCTCTGAAATTCCTGCATCTTTACAAATTTTTTGAGCAGAAGGGAACCCAATACCATAAATATATGTTAGGCTAATTACTAACCTTTTATTTGCTGGAATATTTACACCTGCAATCCTTGCCACAAAATTTCTCCAATTTTTTATAAATAATTAGAACCAGAATAATATAAAAATATCCGATAAAGTCAAATTGTTTTTACAATCAAATCAATTTCCGCTTTTACTTCCTCTTTCTTAGCAGCAGCATTCACATTAAAAAATTTTTCTTTATGCTTATAGTACTCAATTAAAGGTAAAGTTTCTTTTTTATATTCTTCCATTCTCGATAAAACTGTTTTTTCGTCATCATCCGATCTAAATATTAGCTCGGTAGAACCGCAATTATCACATACTCCTTCAATCGTAGGATTATCGTAATACTTGTTATATATATTGCCACAAATCTCACAGCTATACCTTCCTGCAATTCTCTTGATAGCTACTTCATCAGCTATATTAAAAAATACACAGCTTATTTCTGCCTCTACATTTTTACCAAGATATTCTGCTTGCTCTAAGTTTCGGGGATAACCGTCCAAAACACATCCATTTTTGTAATCATCAGAAAGTAAAACTTGTTTTACAATTCTATTAACTAACTCAGAGGGTACTAACTTACCAGAGTCCATATATTCATGTAAAATCCTTGACTCATCAGTATTATTTATTGCAATCTTTCTGAAAATATCGCCAGTAGAAATATGGGGAAGCATTAACTTTTCTGCTAAAAGCTTACCTTGAGTACCTTTTCCAGAACCAGGAGGACCGATTAACAGTATAATCTTTTTTCTCATCTCTCCTTCAATTTCATCTTCTTTACTAATCCCTCATATCTTGAGCTAAACAAGTGAGTTTGAATTTGAGTAAAAGTATCAATAACAACATTAACCACTATCAAAAAACTTGTTCCACCTAAGGCAAAAGCTACCGAGTACTTATTCATCAATAGCTCAGGGACCACACAAACTACAGATAAATATAATCCACCAATTACAGTTAACCTAGTAAGCAAATAATCAAAATATTCCGCAGTATTTTTACCCGGCCTTCTACCTGCTACATAAGCCCCGTGCTTCCTTAGGTTATTAGCTGTTTCTTCAGAATTAAACACAACAGCAGTATAAAAAAAGCTGAAAAACATTATCAAAAATACGTAAAACAAGATAAACAAGGGCTTTCCATGACCTAAATAATGAGATAGGCTAGATATAAATTCAGATTTTTCGCCAGCAAATCCAGCTATAGTAGCGGGAAACAAAAGTATAGAACTCGCAAAAATCGGTGGTATTACTCCTGAGGTATTTAATTTTAAAGGTAGATGCGTTGCTTCACCTCCATATATCTTATTTCCTACCTGTCTTTTTGGATATTGTACCAATATTTTACGCTGGGCTCTTTCAAAATACACAATAATTGCTATCATTACCACAACCCCAGCACTTATGGAAATAACTGATAGCGGTGACATAACACCCTTTCGGGATAGTTCAAACATTCCTATAACGGCACTAGGTAGTCCCGAAATAATTCCTACAAAAATAATTAAAGAGGTTCCATTTCCTATTCCCCGGGAGGATATCTGCTCACCGAGCCACATAAGAAACATAGTTCCAACTACTAAGGTGGTAATAGTTGAAATTTTAAAAATAAAAGAAGGAAGGATGACTACCGGGCCATGAGGAGTTGCAGTAGATTCAAGTCCAATTGCTACACCGTAAGCCTGAAAAGCTGCAAATAAAACCGTTAGATAGCGTGAGAGCTGGTTTATCTTTCTCCTACCAGTCTCCCCCTCTTTCTTCAAGTTTTCTAGAGGTTTATAAGCTATCGTCATTAATTGAATAATTATAGAAGCAGTAATATAAGGCATTATTGCCAGAGCAAAAATAGACATCCTCCCTAAGGAGCCTCCAGAAAGCATATTAAACATACCAAGAATACCGGCTTGACTTTGCTCTGCTAAACTTGCTAAGGCTACAGAATCAATACCTGGAATAGGGATAAAAGAACCTACTCTACACACGAGTAATATAGACAACGTAAATAGTATCCTACTACTGAGTTCACCTTTTGATTTCTGCATTATCTCACAATCTCGTTATAATACCTGGCCGCCAGCCTTTTCAATTAATTCTCTGGCAGTTTTTGAATATGCATCTAACTGCACAGTTATTTTAAAATTCATTTTATCAACTCCGGCTAATAATTTAACAGGGGTTTTCTCACTTTTAATATAACCAATATCTACAAGTGACGCTTTATTGATCAGAACTGAACTATCTATTCTTTTTTCAATAATTAAAAATTCGATATCAGCCATGCTAACTGGGGTATAACTTATCGACTTAGAACTATTAAAACCTCTTTTTGGTAACCTTTTTATAATCGGCATCTGACCGCCTTCAGTTTTAATAGCTACTCCAGAACGAGATTTTTGTCCTTTTTCTCCGCGTCCACCGGTTCTACCAGTTCCACTACCATTTCCCCTGCCAATTCTTTTTCTTGGTTTTCGTGATCCAGGAACGTTAAATAATGAATTTACTCTCATTTTATTATTTATACTCTAAATTATATATTTTCAAATTTTACCAGATGCCTTACTTTATTGATCATCCCTCTTATAGAATTAGTATCCTCCAGGACCCTTTCTTTGTGCATCTTATTCAAACCAAGCCCTATAAGAGTTTGCTTTTGATCTGGCCTACGTCCTATAGGACTTGCAACTTGCACTACTTTTATCTGTGAAGATTTTGCTTTTGATTTTTTTTCAGCCATAGCACAATACCTATTTATTTCTTATTTTTCTTCTTTTACTAAGTTTACAGAAAGCTCATGAATATTTTTGTCTCTTCGTGAAGCAATGGCCTTTGGCGTATTAAGGTTACGCAGCGCCTCAAAAGTGGCCGTAATCATGGCATTAGGATTAGAAGAACCAAGAGACTTAGCTACAATATCTGCAATACCAAGACAGCCAAAAATAGATCTCATCGGGCCGCCTGCAATCACGCCGGTACCAGGAGCAGCTCTTCTAAGCAGTACTTTTGCAGCACCACTCTTCCCTATCACATCATGATGAATTGTCCTACCTTTATACAAAGGCACTGAAACTAAATTATTTTTTGCATCTTTTGTTGCTTTTGCTCGTGCTTCTGTAACTTCTTTTGCCTTACCGTTTCCAAATCCAACTCTACCGTTTCCATCCCCTACTACTACAATTGCTGCAAAAGAAAAATTTCTTCCGCCTTTTACAACTTTTGTTACCCTATTGATATGAACTAGTTCTTCGCTTAAACCTTCCATATTTTTTGTAGAATCTTTAGACATCAATATTCTCTAATTAAAAGTTTAAATTTTTTCTTGCTTCTTCTGCAAGTGCTTTAATAATACCGTGATATTTGTGACCACCTTTGTCAAAAGCTACCAATTTAATAGTTTTTTCAGCTGCTCTTTGTCCTATCAATTTTCCAACTTTAATTGCATTCTCAATATTACAATTCGATTTACCAGATTTTCTTATTTCTTTATCAACTGTTGAAGCAGACACTAAAGTTCTTGCCGTTACATCATCGATTATTTGCGCATATATATGCTGGCCTGATTTAAAAACAGAAAGTCTATTTCTGTTGCTAACTTTTTTTAGCTTAATTCTTACACGCTCTTTTCTTTTTTGAAAGCTATGACTTTTTGCGCTCATATAAAAACCTAAAATTAACCTTTTTTACCTTCTTTTCTCTGTACGTATTCGCCTTTACGCTTAATTCCTTTACCTTTATAAGGCTCTGGCGGTCTTTGTCTTTTTATCACTGCAATAAACTCACCAAGTTTTTCCTTATTTATGGATTCCAGAGTTATAATATTTTGTTTTGGTGTTTCTACCTTAATTCCTTCTGGAATTTCAATTTTGGTATTATGGCTTTTTCCTAGGGTTAAGTTTAAGTACTTACCTTTAATTGCCGCTCTATAACCAACACCGTTAACTTCCAACTCTTCAGAAAATCCCACAGTAACACCTTTTACCATCGAATTAATGATACTTCTTGCGGTACCCCACATAGCTTTTGCTGCAGTAGTATCATTTAAAGGTTTCACTACAACAGCCTCTCCACTTTGCTCGATCATAATATCGCCTGCAAACTTTTTTTCTAAAGTTCCCTTAGTTCCATGAACTTTTATATTCAAACCAGAAATTTCGACTTTAGCACCTTGGGTTAGCGATACTGGTACTTTACCTACTCTTGACATCTTTAATACTCTAAAATACTTTACAAATTACTTCACCGCCGACATTATGCTTTTTAGCGTCTCTATCAGACATCACACCTTTAGACGTAGATAGAATATGTATGCCCATATTATTAAAATAACCTTTAAGATTAGAAATCGGTGAATATATTCTTTTCCCTGGTTTGGACACTTTATGAATTTCAGATATCGCAGGCCGACCAGCCCGAGAATATTTAAGCTCAACATTAATTTCTTTGACTTCGGAATCGACAACATAACCAGCAATATAACCCTCAGTTTTTAATACTTCAAGAACTGCACACTTAAGATTTGAAGCCGGAAGAACTACATTAAGCAGCTTGCTCTTCTGTCCGTTTCTAATTCTTGTTAACATATCTGCTATATTATCGGTCATTGACATAACAACATTCCTAAATTTATATTTTTACCAACTTGCCTTAACAACGCCAGGCAACATACCTTTTCCTGCTAGTTCTCTGATCATATTTCTAGACAACCCCACCTTACGATAATAACCTCTTGGCCTTCCGGTTAATGCGCATCTATTTCTTACCCTAGTTTTAGCTGAATTTCGTGGAAGTTTAGCTAATTTTAATACTAAGTTAAACCTCTCATCAATAGGAAGATCCTTAGAATAAATCTCTAATTTTAGCTTTTCCCTCTTTGAAGTTAAAGATTTTACAAGCCTCTTTCTTTTGTTATTTCTCTCTATAGAACCAATTTTTGCCATAGCAATTTATATCTCTAAATTAATTGTAAAATGGTAAATTAAATCCAGACAATAAAAGCTTAGCTTCTTCGTCCGTTTGCGCAGTAGTAACAATAGTAATATCCATACCCCTGATTTTATCAATTTTATCATAATTGATTTCAGGAAAAACTATCTGTTCTTTGATGCCAAAAGTCATATTCCCTCTACCATCAAAACTTTTTACTGAAAAGCCTTTAAACTCTTTTACCCTCGGCAAAGCAACAATAACAAGTCTTTCTAAAAACTCAAACATTCTATCACTTCTCAAGGTAACCTTACAACCTATCTTCATGCCTTCACGAAGCTTAAAACTCGCAATAGATTTCTTGGCATGAGTTACATAAGGTTTTTGTCCTGTAATCGCCGTAAGATCAGCTATAGCACTATTAATGACTTTGGAATCAGATACCGCATCGCCGACTCCCATATTCACTACTATTTTCGATAGCTTTGGCATCTGATGGATATTTTTATAGTTAAATTTTTCTTGTAAAGATTTAACTATCTCTTTTGCATACAATTCTTTAAACCTAAGTAACATCACTTACCTTCCTTAGAAATTATCTCACCAGATTTTTTTGCAAATCTCACTTTTTTACCATTTTCCAAAGTTTTTATTCCAACTTTAGTAATTTCATCTGTTTTAGGATCTATATGGCTTAAATTCGAAATATGAATCGGTAATTCTTTCTGAGAAATACCCCCTTCATTATTACGACTAGGTTTTAAATGGACCTTTGCCAAATTAACACCTGAAACCAAAGCACGGTTTTCTTTTGGAAAGACTTTGATAACATCTCCTATTTTACCCTTACTTTTTCCTGTGATAACTTTAACTTTATCACCTTTTTTTATTTTAAGTTTAATCATTTATATCACCTCTTCTGCAAGAGAAACAATTTTTCCAAATCCTCTACCTCTAAGTTCTCTTGGCACCGGCCCAAAAACTCTAGTTCCAATCGGTTCATTCTGTTTATTTACGAGCACAACAGAGTTTGAATCAAACTGTATGGTACTACCATCAGATCTTCTAATACCCTTTTTAGTCCTAACAATAAGAGCTCTGTGCACCTCTCCCTTTTTAACTTTTCCACCTGGAATAGCAGTTTTTATAGAGACAACTATGACATTACAACACTCGGTAGTCATGTGGTCAGAACCGCCAAGTACTTTTATACACATCACTTTTTTGGCACCAGAATTATCTGCGACCTTAAGGACGCTTTGCATCTGAATCATAACTTAAACTTCCAAAACATAAATAATATTAAACACAGCACAAGATACAAAAATTAATACAAGAAGTCAAAGATTTATTCACTTATTACCATCCACTTTTTAGTCTTGGATATTGGCTTACACTCTATAATTTTTACCTTATCACCTTCTTTATATATACCTTCAGGATCATGAGCAGCATATTTAGTAGATCTTTTTACAGTTTTTTGATAAAGAGGGTCCCTAAACCTTCTTTCTACTCTCACAGATATTGTTTTATTACATTTTGCACTTTCAACTGTACCTTGTAAAATCCTTCTTGGCATTATATTGCTCCAACCTTTTTTCTTCTTGTTAATTCTGTTTGAACTCTTGCTATATCTTTTCTAACTTTTGCAAATCTACTGGTATTAGCTAATTCCCCAAGAGTCTTTTGAAACCTAAGGTTAAAAAGTTCTTTCTTTAAAAAAGAAAGAGAGTCTTTTAGTTTTTTATCATCAAAATCAAGCAAAGTTTTTGCCTTATAATCTGAATTACTCATATCTCTTTACCACTTTTGTTTTGACTGGTAATTTGGAAGCGGCAAGCTCTAAGGCTTTTCTTGCAACTGCTTCATCTACCCCATTAATTTCAAACATTATCCTACCGGGAGAGACCCTAACTGCAAAATATTCTGGCGACCCTTTACCTTTACCCATACGTACTTCATTTGGTTTTTTAGACACAGGAAGATCAGGGAAAATTCTAATAAAAAATCTACCTTGCCTTTTCATCTCTCTAACAGCAGCTCTTCTTGCAGCTTCAATCTGACTGGCCGTGACTCTTAACTGCTCAACAGATTTTAAACCGAACATACCAAAATTTAGCATTGTTCCAGCTTTTGCTTTCGGAGCGACTCTCCCTTTATGAGCTTTCCTAAATTTTTGCTTCTTTGGAGCTAGCATTATATCTCTTCCGTTAAATTAAAAATTAAACAAACTTATCTTTTATTTTGAGCATAGTCGCCCCTATAAATCCATACCTTAACACCAATTACTCCATAAGTAGTATGGGCTTCAGATGTAGAATAATCTATATCAGCGCGAAGTGTATGTAGAGGAACCCTACCTTCTCTATACCATTCAGTTCTAGCTATCTCAGCTCCGCCTAAACGACCAGAACAGGCAACTTTAATCCCTTTTGCTCCCTGTTTCATAGTATTTTGCATAGCAGTCTTCATAGCTTTTCTAAAAGAAACACGGTTCTCTAATTGCTGAGTAATGGTCTGTGCAGTAATAGCAGAATCAAGTGTTGGTTTTTTTACTTCATGAATATTTATAAAAACTTCACAATTTGCTATTGCATGTAAATCTTTTTTCAGTTTCTCGATATCAGAACCGCTCTTACCAATTATGATACCGGGTTTTTTAGCATATATGTTTATAACTGCATTACTACTTGACCTGTGAATAATTACTCTACTTACTTGAGCTATTTTATAGCGTTTTACAATCAAAGCCCTGATTTTTATATCTTCAAGCAGCTTGGCTGCATAATCTTTTTCTGCATACAAAACTGAATCCCATTCTTTATTAAGTGTAGGTCCTACCCTAAAACCGTGAGGATTTACTTTTTGTCCCATATTAATTCTCCTCTTTCTCGGAAACTGTTATATACAAATTACTAAAAGGTTTATTAATCCTAGCACTCCTACCTCTTGCTCTGGTTCTAACCCTTTTCATCACAAATGATTTCCCAACAGTAGCTGAGTTAACAACTAAACTGTCAATATCTAGCCCCATATTATTTTCAGCATTAGCCACAGCCGACTGTAAACATTTTCTAACATCAATAGCCACTCTTTTAGGACAAAAAGCTAATTGCACTAGCGCATCGGACACTTTCATTTTCCTAATCATCGCAGCTACTAGATTCAATTTCTGAGCACTTGTTCTCAGATTTCTTACTGACGCTTTTACTAATACACCCATTTTTACCTTACACTATTTTCTTTTAACTTTCTTATCGGCACCGTGACCATAATAGGTACGAGTAGGAGCAAATTCACCAAATTTATGTCCAACCATTTCCTCACTCACAGAAACAGGAACAAACTTATTACCATTATGTACAGCAAAAGTAAAACCAACAAATACTGGGAGAATGGTCGATCTTCTAGACCACGTTTTTATAACATCTTTTTTACCTGAGTCTATTGCTTTTTGTATCTTTTTTAATAAATAGCCATCTACAAAAGGTCCTTTCCATGTCGAGCGTGCCATATTATATTACCTTACTTAGTTTTTCTTTTCAAAATGAATTTAGATGTAAGCTTATTCTTACGAGTTTTCTTACCCTTGGTTGGTTTACCCCACGGAGTTACAGGATGGCGCCCGCCAGAAGTTTTACCCTCACCACCACCGTGTGGGTGATCAATTGGATTCATAGCTACCCCTCTTACATGCGGTCTCTTGCCAAGCCATCTATTCCTACCGGCCTTACCGATATTAATATTTTTTTGATCCGGGTTAGACACTATACCAATTGTAGCTCTACAATCAAGAGGTACTAATCTTAATTCTCCTGAAGCTAACTTAACCTGAGCATAACCAGAATCTTTACCCGCTAAACTAACAGACGTACCAGCAGATCTAGCGAGCTGCCCTCCTTTACCAGGCTTCATCTCGACATTATGAATAATAGTTCCTACTGGAATGTTTTTAAGCGGCAAGCAATTACCAATTTTAATATCGGCTTCAAAACCTGAGGTTATTTTATCCTCAACTTTTAAGTTATTAGGAGCTAAAATATAGGATTTAGAACCATCAGCATGAGCTAGCAAAGCAATAAAAGCAGTTCTATTCGGATCGTACTCTAAACGCTCTACCACAGCTTCTCCTTCTACCGATCTTTTAAAATCTATAAATCTATAGAGCCTTTTATGCCCCCCACCTCTATGCCAAGAAGTAATCCTTCCTGTATTATTTCTTCCCCCAGTATTTATCTTACCTTTAGTTAAGGATTTATAAGGTTTTCCTTTCCATAAATCACTTTTATCAACCTGAACCAACTCTCTTTGGGAAGGGGTAGTCGGATTATATTGTTTTAAAGCCATTACTTACCTCCTCCTGTAAAGTCAATAGTATAATCTTTCTCTAAAGTAACCATAGCCTTTTTTACATCAGACCTGCGACCCATTATACCTTTGAATCTTTTTTTCTTACCTTTCTGATTCAAAATATTTACAGATTTAACTTTAACTGTAAAAATTTCTTCAATCGCTTTTTTTATTAAACCTTTTTCGGCAGTTCTCTCAACCTCAAAAACATACTTACCAATTTCACCTAAAACTGTTGATTTTTCGGTAATCAACGGTTTTCTTATTAAGTCATATTTATTAGCAGATATCATCTTAACCTCTCCTCTAAAAGCGGCAACGCATCCTTAGATATTAAGATATAATCGCTATTTACTATATCATATACATTTGCACCTATAACAGGTACTACACAAGTATTCGCCGCTGATTTTGCTGATAATTTTATGTTTTGATCAACTTCTTTTCCATCTATAATAAAAAACTTACCGCCGCCAAAATTAGATAGTGATTTAATTAAGTCAGCTGTTTTCGGCTCTTTCATTTTTGTTGAATCTATAATATGAACCGCCCCTTCAGAAAACTTAATAGACAAAGCATGCCTCATTCCGAGCTTCCTAACTTTTTTCTGCAGTTTTATTTCGTGTGATCTTGGAACAGGACCAAAAGCAATACCACCGCCGCGACGTTGGACACCTCTTGCATTACCTTGTCTTGCATTACCAGTACCTTTTTGTTTAAAGGGCTTTTTTCCAGAACCAGATACTTCACCGACAGTTTTTGTCTTATGAGTGCCGCTCATGGCTTTAGCTTTCTGCCAATCAATCACTCTTTTTATTATATCTATTCTTGCTTCTAGACCGAATATGGCATCATTTACCGTAATGTCTCCCAACTCTTTATTGTCTAGACTTAATAGCTTGGCTTTCATATAAATCTTACCTAATTAACCCTCTATATCAATTCGACGCTGATTTTTTAACCGCATCTTTCACATATATATAACTGCCCTTAGCACCAGGTACATTACCACTTACGATCAGTAAACCTTTCTCAATATCTAAATCTACTACCTTTAGATTCTGCACGGTAACCCTAACATCACCTAAGTGACCAGCCATTTTTTTACCCTTAAAAACCTTACCCGGATCTTGACATTGCCCTGTAGAACCGTGAGAACGATGTGATATTGAAACACCGTGAGAAGCTTCTAATCCACGGAAATTGTGCCTTTTCATAACTCCCGCAAAACCTTTTCCGATCGAAGTACCGGAGACGTCTACAAACTGACCTATTTCAAAATGGCTAGGTTTAAGTTCTAGCCCCACATCAAGCATATGATTTTCAGAAACTCTAAACTCTTTTAACTTACTCTTCGGTTCTACCTTAGCATTAGCAAATACTTGTTTCATCGATTTAGAAACCTTATAAGGCTTCTTCAATACCGCTCCAACTACCACCGCATTATAACCGTCTCTATCAATAGTTTTCTGTCCAACAACTTGGCAATTATCAATATGTAAAAAGGTTAGTGTTAGTCTTTTTCCGTCTGGAGTAAATTTTGAACTCATGCCCAGTTTTTTTGCAATCAACCCTGTTCTCATCTTTAAACCCCTACCAATTTAATTTCAACATCAATACCCGCTGGCAGGTCGACTTTTCTTAAAGCTTCAACAGTCTGAGGTGTAGGATAATTAATAATCACAAGCCTTTTTTGAGTCCTAATTTCAAATTGTTCACGAGATTTTTTATCTATATGTGGAGACCTATTAACAGTAAATCGTGTAATTGATCTTGGGAGAGGAATCGGACCACTAACATCTGCCCCCGTTCTTTTTACCGCACTAACTATTTCTCTAGTTGCATGCTCCAGAGATCGATGATCAAACGATTTTAGCCTAATTTTTATCTTTTGATTATTCATTATTAACCTATATTTAAAACAGCCAGCAAAAACTCAACGAGCTAAACTAATAATTTTAAACCCAGCTTAAATAAACTTTAACCTGGGCTTGAAACAAATTTATTTAATTATTTTTGATACAACCCCTGCACCAACCGTTCTTCCGCCTTCACGGATAGCAAAACGCAAACCTTCATCCATAGCAACCGGAGCTATCAACTTAACGATAATTTTTGTGTTATCACCAGGCATAACCATTTCCTTACCAGCAGGCAACTCAATTTCACCAGTAACATCGGTAGTCCTAAAATAGAACTGAGGACGATAATTTTTAAAGAATGGAGTATGACGACCACCTTCTTCTTTTGCTAGAACATATATTTCTGCTTCGAATTCAGTATGCGGAGTAATTGAACCAGGTTTAGCAAGTACCTGTCCTCTTACCACGTCCTCTCTTTTTGTTCCACGAAGCAGAACCCCTACGTTATCCCCGGCTTGACCTGAATCAAGAAGTTTTCTAAACATCTCAACACCGGTACAAGTTGTTTTTTCAGTAGCTTTAATTCCAACTATCTCTATTTCATCACCAACTTTTACAATCCCTTTCTCAACTCTACCAGTTACCACAGTACCGCGTCCGGAGATTGAAAATACATCTTCTATAGGCATCAAGAAAGGTTTATCAGTATCACGAGCAGGCTGAGGAATGTAAGAATCAACAGCATCCATCAGCTCTTCTATACATTTAGAATCACCACCTTCTAGAACTTGAAGCGCAGAACCTTTAATCACCGGGATTTCATCGCCAGGATACTTATAAGCGGTCAGAAGATCTCTTACTTCCATTTCAACAAGTTCTAACAACTCCGGATCATCAACCATATCCACTTTGTTCAAGAAGACAACAAGCGAAGGAACACCAACCTGACGAGCTAACAAAATATGCTCCCTAGTTTGCGGCATAGGACCATCAGCAGCAGAAACCACCAAAATAGCTCCATCCATTTGCGCCGCACCGGTAATCATGTTTTTAACATAGTCAGCGTGACCAGGGCAATCCACATGCGCATAGTGTCTTTTATCTGTTTCGTATTCAACGTGAGCAGTAGCAATAGTAATACCCCTTTCTCTTTCTTCCGGAGCCCCGTCGATATCGTCATATTTTTTTTCTTGCGCTTGACCTTTCTTAGCAAGAACTTTGGTAATTGCCGCTGTTAGAGAGGTTTTTCCATGGTCAACGTGCCCTATGGTACCAATATTACAGTGCGGTTTATTCCTTTCAAATTTTTGTTTAGCCATAACCTTAATCTCCTGAAAGTTTATTACAAATCAACATCAAATAATTTAATTACACTTTTTAACCACATCATCCGAATAAATGGAGCGGGTGATGGGAATCGAACCCACGTAGCCAGCTTGGAAGGCTGGAGCTCTACCATTGAGCTACACCCGCACGCACACTTTCTCCAACCAACCTACAAAAAAGTAGGTTATATGGTGGAGGGAGAAGGATTCGAACCTTCGAACGCATACGCGGGCAGATTTACAGTCTGCTGCCTTTGACCGCTCGGCCACCCCTCCATTCTAACGCTTACAGCAAAATAGATCATCTCTAAGCTAAACGCAAGCAATTAATTTACTCTTTACTTGATAATCTCTGATTTTGAGGCCACTTATTTGGACGCCCTAAATCTAAATCTTTTGGTTGATAGTTTCTATAATAAATAGTATTTTGTGTCAAGAACATTTTTAAATAAAAGCATCTTTTAACCATGAAAAGCAGCAGGAAATCAACCTCTAATAACAATGGTTTATACTACATGTACGGAAAACATGCTGTACTTGCTGCCATTAACAACAAAAACAGGCATATTGAAAAAATCTACTGCTTAGAAAAAACTTTTCTTGAACTTAAAAACAAAATTAACCGTTCTATCGTTGAAATAGTTTCAGCAGATTTCATCAATAAAAAAATTGGACATGGACAGCCTCATCAAGGAATAATCGCTTATATTAATTCAATATTTCTTAATAACCTAAACCAAATGGATTTTTCTAAAGATATTGACAGAATAGTTATTCTTGATCAAATAACAGATCCTCAGAATATTGGAGCAATAATTAGAAGCGCAGCTGCATTTGGCATCACAAAATTAATTCTTCCTGCAAATAATTCTCCTGACGAAAGTGCCTCTATAGCAAAAGCAGCTTCCGGTTGCCTCGAATTAGTGCAAGTAGCAAAAGTTGCAAATATTAAAACTACTATTGAAACATTAAAAAGAAAAGGATTTTGGATAGTAGGCCTTGATCTGGAAGGTAAAGCTAACAATTTAAACGACTTAAAAGAATTTAACAAGCTCGCGATCATAATTGGCTCAGAAGCAAAAGGAATGAGACGTTTAACAAACGAATCATGTGATTTCTTAATTAAAATACCTATTTCAAATAAAGTAGAAAGTCTCAATGCCTCTAATGCCGCATCAATTATTTTTCATGCGTTAAGGACAATATAAACGCCTAATGGTTTATAGAAAACTTTTGCCTCAGAAAACAATCGGTATTTTCATCAGGTAAAAAAAATAGTGGATAATGTATCATCTACCGAGTACATAGACAAATACAAATAGAAACAGCCATACTACGTCGACAAAATGCCAATACCACGCAGCAAATTCAAATCCTAAATGCCCATTTCCTCTGATAAAATGCCCGTTTTTTGCCCTAAAATAACATACTGCCAAAAATATCGTACCGATTATTACGTGCAAACCATGAAAACCGGTAGCCAAATAAAAGTTGGCTGCATATACACCGTCTGTCAACTTAAATGCAGCATGATGATATTCATACGCTTGAAAAACGGTAAAAGCAATTCCCAGTAGTACGGTAAGACCTAAGGCTGTTACCGTGCTACGTTGATCGTTTTGACTAATAGCATGGTGAGCCCAAGTAACGGTGGTACCAGAAAGCAATAAAATAAGGGTATTCATAAACGGAATATCCCAAGGATCAAAAGTTTGTATCCCTTTTGGAGGCCACACTCCTTCCCCGATTACCCATAAACCTTCTAATATTCCGACCGGAAAAAAACGCGCTACAAAAAAAGAAAAGAAGAAACCGAAAAAAAACATGGCTTCGGAAAGAATAAAAAGAGCCATCCCTATCCTTAATCCCATCCTAACTTTCTCTGTATGGTGATGGCCTACCCTACCTTCTTTTATAACGTCCTTCCACCAACAGTAAGAGCAGAAAACAACTGCTCCTCCGCCAAAAATACTCAAATATTCCGCCATAGAGTGGCCATGCATTAAAAATACGGCACCAAGCGTAGCAAATAAAAGAGAGAAAGCCATCAGAATAGGCCAAGGACTTAAATCTACTAGATGAAAAGGATGTTGCTGTTTTGCCGACATTTTCTGCTCGAAACTTATAAATTATCAATAGAGTTGATGAATTACATAATTCAATAACCCTTGCATATTATATTACCCCGCTATCTTATTATGTCTAGAAAATTTTTGTTTTATAAATCTCGAACCTTAAAGAAACTATAAGATAAGGTAATCCTGTCAACATCATCCATATCTGAATCTTTATCCAGGTCAGCACTAATATAAAAAGATACCGGCATAAGCACTTTTTGGCCGGCTTTTAATAACTGCTCTTCAAAACAGAAGCAGTGGACCTTAACAAAATATTTTCCGGCTTTATCAGGCGTTACATTATATACAGAAGTGCCTATTATATCATTCTTACTCAAATTCTCCGATTCATAAAAAATCAAAGCAGTTTCTCCCGTAGTTACTTCTGCCCGTCGATGTTTGGGGACAAATCTCCAAGGAAGGTCTTTATCAACATTTGAATCAAATTCTACTATAATTTTTCTTGTGCCTTTTTGTGGCCTCATAAAAGATTCCTGGCGCTTTACAGTACCGCCAAATCCTGTAGCTTTACAAAACAAACTATATATAGGAACAGCCGCAAAAGAGAGTATCAGCATACTTATCAGCAATAATACTAGAGATAAGGCTAATTTAGTATCTTGTTTCTGCATAACCGGTTAATAATTGAACTGTTCTTTTATTACTCTATCTTCAAAAGTATGATTCTGATCAAATAAAAGTTTGATTATTTTATCTTTGGATGATTTAATTATCACCCTTTCAATATGAGTAAATTCATTAAAATCTGCCACTGCGCTTACCGGCCTTTTATCACTTTCGAAAATATCAAACTCGATCACAACATCTGCCGGTAATATCGCTCCATGCCAGCGCCGAGGTCTAAAAGGCGAAATGGGCGTTAGGCATAAAACATTTGAACCTAAAGGAACTATAGTACCTCCAGCAGAAAGGTTATAAGCACTACTCCCCGCAGGCGTAGAAACCAAAGCTCCATCTGCTATTAATTCTTCCATTCTTTCAATGTCATCAACTTTTATTCGAAATTTTGCTGCCTGATTAGTCTGCCTAAAAATTGAAACTTCATTAAGCGCTAAAGCTTCAAATTCTTGGCCTTTGGTATTAATCGCCTTCATTTTTAAAGGATATAAATTAGTAGATTTTGCTTGCTGAATATTGGTAAAAAAATTCTCGATATGAAAATTATTCATTAGAAACCCGACACTACCTGAATTAATACCGTAAAATGGTATATTTAAGCCCATATAATTATGTAGAGCATGCAAGAGACTTCCATCTCCACCGATTACTATTATCAAATCAGAGTTTTCCGGGTTTACAGGTGAAAAATATTTGCGCAATTGCTCAGCTATTTGTGCTGATTCTGATGTAAGTTGATGAATAATTGCTATTTTTTCAAATTTTTGATGAGCATTTGCCATAAAATAAATATTACATGATCAAGAAACAGTACTACAAAAGCCGAAGCTAATACGTCGCTTAAGAAATGTCCTCCCATTACAATCCTTGAGAGTCCGACTAAACTACCAAAAACAATTCCGATAAGATAAATTCTATTAAAGTACAGTAAATTTGTAGTGTAAGCAATTGCAGTTAAAAAATATCCCATAGCAGCATGACCTGAAGAAAAAGAGCAATTACGTTTACATTGATCACTCATTGTAAATGCACCTGTAAACTCTCTTTTCCCATTAAATTCCTCTATATGACGCGGCCTCGCTCTACCAAAATTTTCTTTAAAAACTTCATTTACCACTAAACCCGGAGAAATCGCAGCTGCAATAACTAGAAAAAATACACCAGATCTCAGAATTCTTTTATAAGATCTGTATTTAACAATAAGGTATACAAGATATAACAGACAAACTAAAATAAACAATTTAGTCAGCAAAGGTAAAAGTGCGTAAAGCTGGTAAACTAGAAAGTTTTCCTGATATATAAACCCACGCTCTTCAGAAAAAAAGAGCTGAGAAAAAGAAATATCTACCTCAGGAAAGAGTATAAGTAAAAACGTAAGAAAAGCAGTAATTATTAGGCTTATATTAACAAGGTAATTATTTATCCATAGACTAAACATTATTAATAGTTTATATAATTAACACAGAAAAACACAATAATATAGAAAAATAAATGTCATTCAACCCAAAAACTTATAAAGATAAACTATTATTTGTTCCACTCGGCGGAGCAAATGAAATAGGCATTAATGTTAACTTATATCATTTCCAAGGAAAATGGATAATGGTAGATTGTGGGAGTGGTTTTGCAGATGAATATCTACCAGGCGTAGATATGGTCGTAGCAGATTTAAAATTTATTGAAAAACATAAAAAAGACTTACTTGGCTTAGTTCTTACTCATGCACACGAAGATCATCTTGGAGCCATACAGTATTTATGGAATAGCCTGGAATGTCCTATATATACAACTAAGTTTACCAAAAACTTTTTAAAAACGAAAATATCGGAATATGCTTTTGCCCATGATATTAAAATACACGAGATAAAAGCCGGTGATAAATTTGACTTAGGTCCTTTTTCAGTCGAAATGGTGCCTTTAACCCATTCAGCGCCTGAAATGCAAGCCCTAATGATCAGGACGGCTGCAGGCAATATTATGCACACCGGAGATTGGAAATTTGATCCAGACCCTGTTGTTGGCAAATTATCAGATTTCGATATATTAAAAAAATGTGGAGATGAAGGTGTTCTAGCTCTTGTCTGTGATTCAACCAACGTTTTTAATGCTGGTACCTCCGGTTCAGAAGGAGATGTTAGAAAAAGCTTGATAGATATTATTGCCGGTTGTCCGAAGATGGTAGTAGTTACCACTTTTGCTTCTAACCTTGCAAGACTGGATACCTTAATTCATGCGGGTCAAAAAGCCGGAAGAAAAATTGCCCTTACCGGAAGAAGCTTGTACAGAATGCTTGCTGCGGCTCAAGAAAGCGGATATTTAAATGATATTGCACCTTTAATAGATGAAAGGTCTATAGGAAATTATAAAAGAGAAGAATTGCTAATTATAGCAACTGGATGCCAGGGTGAGCCAATGGCAGCAACTGCTAAAATGGCTAATAAGGTTCACTCTTCGATAAAATTAGCTCCTAAGGATACAGTCATATTTTCTTCAAAAATTATTCCCGGCAACGACAAAAAGATTTTTAGAATGTTTAACACTTTTGTCAGAATGGGTGTTGAAGTAATTACCGAAAGAGATCACTTTGTTCACGTATCGGGGCACCCGGCTATTGATGAACTAAAGAAAATGTATGAGCTAATTAAGCCTAAAATTTGCATTCCGGTACATGGTGAACCTGTTCACATTCATGAACATGTAAAATTAGCTAAAGCTAGCGGAATAAATAAAACAGTTGAAGTGGAAAACGGTAGCGTAGTTTTACTTGACGAAAAAGACCCTAAAATAATAGATATTGTAGAAAATGGATATTTGGCAGTAGACGGAGATTATTTACTTCCTGATTCTTCTCCAATTTTTAGAATAAGGCGCAAAATGCGTGATTCCGGTATTGTGGTTGCCTCAATAATAATTAATGGAAAAGCGGAACTTGCAACCAAACCTTTGATAGTAATGCCAGGCCTTCTTGACCCAAAAGAAGATGAAGATTTTTTAAATTCTATTACCCATGAAGTGGTAGAAGCATTACACAAACAACGGAAACAATCTAAAGGAAGATTATTAATCGATGAAATACAGGAATGCGCTAAGTCCGCAATTAGACGGATACTAAAGCATGAGATTAATAAATCACCGATGATTATAGTCAATATCGGCGAAATCGATTAGCCTTGTTTTTATTATATAGAAAGTAAATTATACATAAGAACCCTGCTAGACTATACCAGGTAATTGCATATTCCAAGTGGTCATTCCTAATTACATTTAGATAAGTAGAGGTCAATGGAAAAGCTCCTTCCGGTAGATCTTTACTATTTACTTGCATTAAATAAAAATCTTTTTTAGTAATTCCCAATCTTTGACCAGCCTCATTTAAATCTAGAGTAAACCATATATTATTTTTTTTATCATTCTCCGGTATAAAAATTCTTTTTTCTTCTCCAGGCATCACGAAAGCAGTAATGGTTTCTTCACTCTTTGATTTAAAAGAACTAATATTTCCTTTAGCACTTTGCGGGAGCCAGGCTCTTGATACTAGGTAAATATTCCCTAACTTGTCTATAAAGGGTGAGAGAAGATAATACCCATCTTTTTCCGGGTAGGCTGATCTTCTACCGTATAAAAATATATTTCCACTATCTAGAAAATGCCCTTGTAATTTTATCTTAGCATAAAGCTCTGGTATAGTTTGAAGGTCAACCAATTCAATGGGGGGATTCTTTATATTAAGTTCAATTTTTGCGATAAAATTTTCTTTTTCTTTAAGCCGTTTTAACTGCCAATTTCCAAGTCCAATTAATGCTAATACGCATAAAGACACAACCAAAAAAGGCACTGTTTCAAATTTTTGATTTAAGATAAAAAAACTTTTCATACAGATTAATACATAGTCAATTGGGTTAGATGGTATCGATATAACTTTTATTTGTCTAGTTTTTATAAAATACCGCTTTACAATATTGCTAGTTTAAAATAATTAATAAGTTAAAATTATCTATAAAAATTATTCGGAATTATTACTTTTTGGATTGACAAATTACTTTAAAGCTAGTATAATCAAGCTATGTAAGCAAGGAAGTAAAAACTATGAACATTATACAGATATTCAAGCAATTTCCAACGCAAAAAAGCTGTATTAAACACTTGGAAAAGTTACGCTGGGGTAAAACTCCCGTTTGTGTTTATTGTAGTTCTACTAATACTAACCCACTTAACCAAGAGGGAAGATTTAGGCATTATTGTAATGGTTGTTGCAAAGCTTTTAACGTAACTGTCGGTACAATATTTCACGGCACACATGTTCCATTGCAAAAATGGTTTTTACTTATTAGCTTAATGCAGAATGCTAAAAAGAGTTTATCATCACTACAAGCAAGCCGTGATATTGAGGTAAGCCAAAAATCAACTTGGTCAATGATGCACCGCATTCGTAAGGCTATGAGTAGCGATAATAACTTGCTATCGGGCATTATTGAGATGGACGAAACTTATGTTGGAGGTAAACCCCGCAAAGAGAATAAAAAGGACGATGACGATGAGAATAACACCGGTAACCCTAGAGGTAGGGGAACAAAGAAAACCGCCGTTGCCGGTATGGTAGAAAGGGGCGGTAATGTTAAGGCTCAGTTAGTTTCTAAAAACGAACTTAAATTTATAGACTTCTTAAAAATGATTAGGAAGAACATCAACGTAGCAGAAAGCTTGCTAGTTACTGATGAATATAAAGCTTACAATAAGATGAATAAGGTAATCCCTCATTACAGCATTAATCACAGCAAGGAGTACGTAAAGGGTGATATCCACACAAATACTATAGAGAGCTTTTGGGCTATCTTAAAACGTGGTATAATAGGGCAGTTTCACTGGGTTAGTAAAAAACACCTTAACGCTTATATTGATGAGTTTTGTTATAGGTACAATGCTAGAGAGATTGACGGCTCTTCAGTCTTTACAATGACCCTAGCCAATATGCTTAGTGTTAGAAGCTAGTTATTCTTTAAGATTAAAACTATTATTGAAAATAATATCGAGCATTAAATCCATCGCAGCATTTACTACACCAAACATTCTTATCATATTTTTCATAGTCATATTAACTTCAGGATGTATAATAGGGTTTCTATATATATTTTTGATACTTCTTAAAATACTAATTAATTCACTATCTTGGTTTTCAATTTTTTCTAGTGCATCAATATGGCCACCAATATTTTTAATGTTGGCTACTACATCTTTGTCAGAAAATACTTCGTGATATCTAATTATAACGACTTCAAAAATTCTCATTAGATAAAAAACACAGGCATCAGGTAAGTCAAAGGCAAAAGCTCTACCAAATGCTATTAAATCACTTTTAGTATTTGGTAATATTTCCAGTAAACACAAGGAAAAAAGATTTTCTGGAAAATACAATAATACATCCAGTCTATATGGCCCCTTAGAGGTTGGTGTAAAAGTAGTTTGATAATTGAAATTATTTTTTAGTAAAAAATCTAACCCTAAAGCAGATTGACTAATCTGATTAATTGTCTGGATATCAATTATATCTGTCTCTAATTCTTTACAAGATTTAAGTTGATCAGATAATTCTTTTATATTAAGGTATACTGAACCTAATTCAAAGGTGTTCGTCAAATTATCTAATAAATTGATTGTAAAAGAAAAAAGATTGATTAATTTGTTTTTTTCTTGTTCACCTGTTAGCAATGACAATAAATAAAGATTTTTACCTAAATCAAAAATATTATTTATATTTATTAATATCATTTTTTTCTGTATTTGATTATTTAAAACCATTATATTTACCTGTTAATTATTTTGTCAATCCAAAAAGTAGTAATTCTGAAATTATTTATAAAAATGCTATTTAGCATTGATGCCCCCTGAAATCTCATATATTATACGTTAGGCTATAATTAGTTAACCCTAAATCCCAATTTCAAACTTTGCTAGCATAACTTTTTACAAAGGTGTAAGCTGGTTCTTATATAGATACTTGTTTTGGAAGAGGGGTGATCAGCAGATAGATAAGTTATTGTTTTTATTTTAATAAATTAAGAAGTTAGGTTCAATATATGGCTTTAGAATTCAAAGCACCTGAAAATGTTATTTTAAAACCGATTATTACAGTCCTTGGGGTAGGCGGCGCAGGCGGAAATGCCGTTAATAACATGATTAGAGCTAATCTGCAAGGAGCTAATTTTGTAGTTGCTAATACAGATGCTCAAGCATTAAGCCATTCCGAATGTGTTAATAAAATTCAGCTAGGAGCTTCTGCTACCAAAGGCCTTGGAGCGGGAGCATCGCCTGAGATAGGAAAACAATCTGCTATTGAATCTGAAAATGAGATAAGATCATATTTAGAAGGTAGTAATATGGTCTTTATTACCGCAGGCATGGGAGGCGGCACAGGAACCGGTGCATCACCGGAAATAGCAAGAATAGCCAAGGAACTTGGCATTCTAACCGTTGGCGTGGTAACTAAGCCTTTCCTATTTGAAGGCGGGAGAAGAATGAAAGCTGCCGAAAATGGTTTAAAAGAGCTGCAGCAGTATGTTGATACTTTAATTGTTATTCCCAATCAGAATTTATTTCGGATTGCTAATGAGGACACTACTTTTGCCGATGCTTTCAAAATGGCTGATGAAGTACTGCATTCAGGGGTTAGAAGCGTTACAGATCTAATAATTATGCCGGGCCTTATTAACCTTGATTTTGCCGATATCAAAACAGTGATGAGCGAAATGGGCAAAGCGATGATGGGAACCGGAGAAGCTTCAGGAGAAGAAAGAGCCATAAAAGCTGCCGAAGCCGCTATTGCCAATCCATTACTTGATCATACTTCAATGTCCGGAGCTAAAGGCGTCTTGATAAACATTACCGGCGGTAAGGACATGACCTTGTATGAAGTTGACAGTGCTGCAAACAGAATAAGAGAAGAAGTAGGAGATAGCGATGCAAATATCATTTTTGGTTCTACCTTTAATCCTGAGTTGCAGGGTATTATAAGAGTATCGGTAGTTGCTACAGGGATAGATTCAGAATCAATTAATGCCGCTCGTAACGAAAGACAGGAACTAACTCCCGAAAGCAAACATATCGAAGAGGTAGAAAATAGTTTATATCATCAAGAATTTTCTGCCGAGATAGAAGAAATACCGGAATATGAAAGCAAAAACGAAAACGAAAGTGCTATAGAATTTGATAGCCAAGAAGCTGAGTTACAGGAAAAAATTGCAAAGCTGTCAGCCCAAATAGACCTCGAATCCGAGCAAGAATCTCCAAAAGAACAACCAACAGCTACTGTTTTGCCTTCTTATAAAGAGCAGGTTATTGTCACTCATAAACCTTCCTTGCTAAAGCGTATGTGGAACTCTTTAAAAAGCGCTGAAGCAAACGATGAATCAAAATCAGCAAGAGTAAATAACAGTCCTGACGATAAAAAAGAGCACTCGTTACCAAGCATATCTAGGAATAGTTCTGATATTCAGGATATCCCAGCATTCTTAAGAAAAAAATAGAGACGGGATCTACTTAAGAGGTTTTAAATTTTGTTATGCACATAATTCAAGTTTAAACAATAGGCAAGCTTAGGTCAGAGGCCTTAATAAAAGCTAAGCAGGACAAAAGAGTTGGAATAGTAACAGTGTTAACCAAATTGATAGATAAACTGATTAGTTCTTATGAAGAATAGATAGTATTAATTGATCTAAAAATTTGCCAGAAATGGGCTGGGCTTTTAACTATTGATAGTACTAATGCTATTGATAGTTTTTTATTAGCTCAAGCGCTTACAAGTAATATGGTATTAGTCACCAATAACATTAAGCATTTTAAAATGTTTGGTACTAAATGCCTGAATCCTTTTGGAGAAGATGATGTTTAATAGTGATCAAATAATTATCTACGAAGATAAAACCGGACAAATTTCAGTTGATGTAGTATTACGTGATGAAATGGTTTGGTTAAATTTAACTCAACTATCAGAATTATTTTTAAGAGATAAATCTGTAATCTCCCGGCATATAAAAAATATATTAAAAGAGCAAGAGTTATCCGAGGTATCAACTGTTGCAAATTTTGCAACAGTTCAAGCCGAAGGGGGTAAAAACGTTACTAGACAATTAGAATATTATAATCTGGATATGATCATCTCGGTAGGATACCGAGTTAACTCAAGGAAAGCCGTAGAGTTTAGAAAATGGGCAAGCAGTATTTTAAAAGATTACTTAATCAAAGGTTATAGTGTTAACTATAAAAAAATTATGAGGAAAGAGCTCGAGGAATTAAAGCAGACTGTTTTATTACTCTCAAATACCTTATTAAATCAAAATTTAGTTAATGAAACCGGTTCAGAGCTTTTAAACTTAATTAGAGCTTATACTAAAACCTGGGATATCCTTCTTAAATATGACGAAAACAGACTGGAATTACCAAAATCTGGAAAATCCGGTGTCAGTAGAGAGCTTAAATATGAAGAAGCAAAATTGGCAATTAATAACCTAAAAACCGAATTACTACAAAAATCGGAAGCAAGTAACTTGTTTGGACAAGAAAGAGGAAAAGCTTTAGATGGTATAATAGGTAGTCTGTATCAGACTTTCGGAGGAGATGATTTGTATCCTTCAATTGAAGAGAAAGCCGCTCATCTTATTTATTTTATCATTAAAGATCATCCGTTTAATGATGGCAATAAAAGGATTGGGTGTCTATTATTTTTGTTATTTCTGAATATTAATAAATTTAAATTAACATCTGTAACTCCGGAGAGTTTAACGGCTCTTGCTTTATTGATAGCCGAAAGTGATCCAAAACAAAAAGAAATAATAATTAGGTTAGTAGTAAATTTGTTAAATGAGAAAAACTAGAAAATCAAACAAGACCGAAAGGAATTACTCTTTAAGATAAAGCAATCGCAGAAAGTAGCGAACTATCTTAAATCGCGGTGTAGTTTTAACTGCACCGTTAACAACTAATCCTCGTTTCCTTATTTAAGATCGGGGTGATAATGGTTATGTCCAGAGTTTGTTTTCCCAAAACTTAAAGATTATTGTAACTACTCGTTTGTACGGTTTTTTCAGCTCCCCGATCACCAATAGCCAAGTTCTTTGGTGGTCGAACTTAATTTCATTTTTTAAGTTTAAAGGAGTTATTATTATGAAAAAAATCCAGATCACGACCCTATCAATAATCCTTTCTTCCGGCATTTTAGCTTCCTACGGAAAAGGTGAAACTGACAA
>Ga0222420_100174_pt1 | contig 90827 bp, 87 predicted proteins | sample 3A2ome_FD_182470 | JGI IMG/M metagenome (GOLD analysis project Ga0222420, IMG submission 182470) | Enriched microbial communities from leaf-cutter ant dump, University of Wisconsin, Madison, United States - 3A200A (version 2) | ecosystem: Environmental > Terrestrial > Nest > Insects nest > Nest...
GTGATAACCTTATGGAAGGTCCTAAATACACCAGCGAAACCGAAAGTTACATAGCTAAATGTACTAATGGCAATATCTATTTACTAAAATTCGATTATGATGAAGCTAAATGGCTACTGATAAAATAAAATATAAGTTACAAGAGGCTTATTCATAAACGGCTATAACAGGAGCGTGATCGGATGGTTTACTTTGCGTCCTTACATGGTAGTCTATAAAACAATCCTTTAGAAAAGGTAAGACATTAGAACTAGATAGGATGGAATCTATTCGCATCCCCTTGTTTTGCTCAAAAGCTCCTGCTCTATAATCCCACCAAGAAAATTCCTTTTTTTTCGGGTGGATCATTCTGAAATTATCGACAAAACCAGAATTCAGTATCTTCCGCATCCTAGCTTTTTCTTTAATTGTAAAGCAAGTAGTATCCTGTAAATTATCGGGGTCGTAAACATCAATATCAAACGGGGAAATGTTATAGTCTGCTCCAATAAATAATTTTTCATCATAAGATACCAAACTATTTATATAATCAGTAAATTGGTCATAAAATTTTAGCTTCATCTGAAATTTATCGCTACCTATCTCCCCTCCGCCATTTGGAGCATATAAAGATATTACCCTAGTAAATCCCATAAAACTGTTAAAGCATATTTCAATAAATCTTGCCTGATCGAAAAGTAAATTACCGGGAAAATCAGTTTTAACTTCATCAGCTGGAATTTTTGAGAGAATAGCTACCCCATTATAGGATTTCTGACCATTAATATATAAATTATAAGGCAAGTGGGATAGTAACTCATAAGGGAATTTGCTAGTTTCACATTTTAGTTCCTGCAGGCATATAACATCAGGATTATGCTGGTCTATAAAATCAATTAAATTATTTATTCGTATATTAATTGAATTTATATTCCAGCTTGCTATTTTAAGTTTCATAATGTTTTGCGTTATTAAAGAGGTTTATATCTTCTGGCAAGTAGGACAAAAATAGGTTGCTCTTCCGCTTTGTACTATTCTCACTATTTTCGTCGTGCAAGAATAGCAGTCCGAATTTTTTCGATCATACACATTTAGTTTTTGCTTAAAATATCCCGGTTTATTATCGCCGTTTACAAAATCCCGAAGTGTGGTACCGCCTTCTTCTATTGCCTGCTTTAGCACCAAAATAATTGAGCGTGTTAGTTCCAAAATTTCACTTTTTGTTAGATTTTGAGCCGGTTTTAAGGGGTTTATTCCGCTCAAAAATAGGCTCTCCGAGGCATAGATGTTCCCTACTCCTACCAAAATTTTATTATCCATGATCACTGATTTTATTGGCGCTTTTCTATTTTTAAAATAGCTCGCCAAATATTCTGCATTAAACTCTGCAGATAACGGTTCTAAACCGATATTTTGTAGGTATTTCTCGGATTTTAACTCATCAGTAGCAGCAACATATACCATACCAAAACGCCTTGCATCATTAAACACAAGAAGATTACCGTCATCTAGGGAAAAAGCTACATGATCATGTTTCTGAAAACTATAATCGCCTTTTTTTAGCGTTAACCTCCCCGTCATCCCAAGATGAAATATTATGGAATTATTATTGGTAAGCTCTACGACTAAATATTTAGCAATTCTATGTACATTCGTAATAAAAGAATTTATGGTTTTAGTTGATAAATTTGGATCTAACTCATACCTCAATGATTTTCGAAACTGCCTGATAGAGGTAATTTCATGACCCATAATATGATTTTTTAAGGAACGTTTTAATGTTTCTACTTCTGGCAATTCCGGCATTTATTTAATATGCTGATATTAATTGATAAGCTATAACTTATACTATTAATTTATATTCGGTCAATAATCATGAACAAAAACAAAAAAACTCCTAATAGTAAGAGCACAATGAATTTTGGTTTCCAAAAAGTTACTGCAGAGCAGAAACGCCTGCTAGTAGACGAGGTATTTTCTGACGTGGCCGGTAGATACGATTTAATGAATGATCTAATGAGTTTTAGCGTCCATCGTCTTTGGAAAGATATTTTTTGTAAAATGATCCCAAATCTGGATAGCAATGTAATAGATGTTGCAGGTGGTACTGGTGATATAGCATTTAGAATTAAAGCAAGAGGTAAAGAATTAAACCAGAATCCTTATATTGTTATTTGCGATATTAACCAAGAAATGCTAAAAGTTTGTAAAGATAAAGCCATAAATAAAAATATTTTGCAGGGTCTTGACTTGGTAGTAGGTAATGCAGAAAAATTACCATTTGCCGATAATAGCTTCGATTATTATACTATAGCTTTTGGCATTAGAAACATGTTATCAATTGAAGAGACTTTAAAAGAAGCATATAGAGTATTAAAACCCACCGGTAAATTCTTATGCTTGGAATTTTCACAAGTTCAGAATGAATTAATGAAATCACTATATGATTTTTATTCCTTTAATGTTATTCCCCATATAGGAAAATATGTGGTCAATAACAAGGAGGCGTATCAATATTTAAGCGAAAGTATAAGCACGTTTCCTAACCAGGAAGATTTCAAAACAAAAATTCAAAATGCTGGATTTATGGATGTAAATTATAAAAATCTGACATTCGGAATTGCTGCTATCCATTATGGCTATAAAATATGATCAATTGCATTAAGAATATTGCTAACCTCGTATTATTTTTACATAAGATAAGCAAATATCAAATTCTTACCTATTCGGAAAAAATAAAAATACCTCGAAGAATAAGGATACTAGCTGGGTTAGTATGCCTAATTTTAAACCCTAAAAAATTTTTCATAAAACCAAAACAGGCGTTTGGAATAAGGTTAGCAAATTTCTTCAAGGATCTAGGTCCAATTTATATTAAATTCGGCCAAACTCTTTCAACTAGGCCGGATTTAATTGGGCAAGACGTAGCACATCACTTAAAATCCCTACAGGATAAGCTGCCTGCTTTCAACTCTAAAATTGCCAAAGCCAAAATAGAAGAAACTTTTGACACTAAAATATCTGAAATATTTTCTAGCTTTAATGATATTCCCGTTGCTGCAGCTTCTATTGCTCAAGTTCACAAAGCCGTACTGGTAACCGGCCAAAAAGTGGCGGTCAAAATATTAAGACCCGATATTACTAGAACCTATAATAACGATATTATATTTTTGGAATTTATTGCTAGTGTTACGGCAAAATTTGTCAGGAGCTCGCAAAGACTCAAACCGCGTGAGGTAATAGCAGTTTTCCGAGAATCAATGAATTGCGAGCTCAATCTCCTTATGGAAGCCGCAGCCGCTTCAAGGCTTGCCGATAATTTCGCTCTCGACAGAAGCATTTGTATACCAAAAATTTACTGGGAATTAACTTCGGAGGAAATAATAACTTTAGAATGGATCAACGGTATATCAATTTACCACAGGGAAAAACTAGTCAAAAATAAATTAGATCCTGATGAGATTGCGGCTAAAATTGCAGTTATCTTTTTTAATCAAGCCTATAGAGATGGGTTTTTCCACGCTGATTTGCACCCTGGAAATATTCTTGTAAAGAAAAACGGCGAGATAGCACTTATAGATTTTGGTATTATAGGTATCTTGTCAGAAGATGATAGGTTAGCTATTGCCGAAATATTATATGCTTTTTTAAAACGAGATTACAAACTAGTCGCAAGTGTTCATCATAGGATAGGCTATATTCCTAAAAATACGAATTTAGAACTTTTTGCCCAACGGTGCCGGGCAATAGCCGAACCGATTATCGGCAAACAGATTAAAAATATTTCGATAGGAAATCTTTTAGCTCAGCTATTCAAAATCACTGAAGAATTTGGTATGGAAACGCAGCCCCAACTTTTACTCCTCCAGAAAACGGTTGTGGTCGTAGAAGGTATAGGGCAAAGCCTCGATCCGGAGATTAATATGTGGCAATTAGCCGAACCATGGATAAAAAAATGGGCGGCAAAAAATTTGACTCCGGAAGCAAAATTACTTAGGATAGCTAAAAAATTTATAAATAGGATTGCTGAGGATTCATAGAAAAATTTCCCCTCCACTTGGTAAGTAAATACTATTTCATTTAAACAATTATCATAATAGCAGAATATTGACCTTCGAAAATCATGACAAACCCTATTATCATACATGGCAGTTCCAGAACATTTGGCGAAACAAGAAAAGTAGTAGATTCAATCATCGGGAATAATAAAATACCAATTATCGATCTTAAATCTCTTGATATATCTATTTATGATTATGACCATTACAATAAGAATGACGATTTTATACCATTAATGGAGAAAATAATAACACATGACCTAATTGTTCTAGCTACTCCTGTTTATTGGTATACGATGAGTGCTACGATGAAAATTTTTTTGGATCGTTTAACTGACCTACTGGATATCAGAAAGGATTTAGGGCGTAAATTATATGGCAAGAAACTATTTATCATCAGCAGTTTGGCGTCTAACCTATTACCACAAGGCTTTGAATATCCTTTTTGGCAAACTGCAGAATATTTAAAAATGGAGTATAAGGGATGCAGTTTTATCTCTAGCTCTAAAAATTCGGAGTGCCAGAAAAATAATGAGTTAGAAATACAAAAGGCAAGGGCTGTTTTATTTGAAAATTAGACAATAAATATGAAAATAGCAACCTGGAATATAAATTCGCTACGTCTTAGACTAGATTTACTATCTGCCTTTACAAAGATAAGTAATCCTGATATAATCTGCCTCCAAGAAACTAAAACACCTGATGATCTATTCCCCCAAGATGAAATTAAAAAGATAGGCTACAGGTACATGGCTTTTAGGGGAGAGAAATCCTATAACGGGGTTGCCATTTTATCTAAACATCCTATTGATAATATTTTCGCTTCTAGCTTTTATAATAACGATAAAAGACATATTTCTGCTAAAATAAGGGATATCGAGATTCACAATTTTTATGTACCAGCCGGCGGCGATGAACCTGATATTGATATTAATCCTAAATTCAAACACAAACTAGAATATATTAAATCAATTCAAAACTGGTTCTTAATCAACCGGAATAAAAACGATAAAATAATATTAGCCGGTGATTTAAATATTGCTCCGCATGCGAATGATGTATGGTCTAGTTCGCAGTTAAAAAACGTAGTAAGCCATACACCACTTGAGCGGGAATTATTAATAAATCTCCAAAGTTCATTCGAATTCATCGATAGCGCCAGATTTTTTACTAATATGGAAGAAAAACTATATAGCTGGTGGAGCTACAGGAATAGAGATTGGAAGAAGTCTAACCGGGGCCGAAGATTAGATCATATATGGGTAACCCAACCTCTCAAACATCAGCTCAAAAGCATTACTACCCTTAAAGAAGCTCGGGACTGGATAAGGCCATCCGACCATGTACCTTTTATAATTGAGTTATGAGTACTATTTCAATTTATGTTCATTGGCCTTTTTGTTTGTCACTTTGTCCCTACTGCGACTTTAATTCTTATATCGCAAGTAAGACAGACCATAGTAGATGGCTAAAAGCTTATGAAAAAGAGCTAGAACACTTTGCATGGAAAATTAAAGACAAAGAAATTAAATCTATATTTTTTGGAGGTGGGACACCTTCACTTATGGAGCCTTCCGTAGTTCAAGGCGTAATAGATAAAATAGCTTCTATCGGCGCAATTTCCGATTCTTGCGAAATAACACTTGAGGCTAACCCTACCTCTTTTGAAACAGATAAATTCAAGCAATTTAAATCAGCAGGAGTCAACAGAGTTTCCCTTGGTATACAAGCATTTGATGAAAGAGATTTATCGGTTCTCGGAAGGAAACATTCTAGCAGTGAAGCTGTTAATGCTGTCGAATCAGCAAGCAAGATTTTTTCTAGATACTCATTTGATTTAATTTATGCTCGCCCAGAGCAAACGCTTGAAAAATGGCAAGAAGAGCTAAAATTTGCTTTAACGCTTGCAGGTAACCATATTTCTCTTTATCAGCTAACCATTGAAAAAGGCACGCCGTTTTTTAACCTTTTTCGTCATAATAAACTTTCATTACCAGCAGATGATTTAGCAGCTACCTTATATGAATGGACTAGCTCCTACCTTAAAGAGCATGATTATACTCGTTATGAAATATCAAATTATGCCAAAAGTGGAGAGGAATGTATCCATAATTTATGCTACTGGAATTATGATGAATATATAGGTATAGGCCCTGGAGCTCACAGCCGCCTTCATGATAGGTCCAGAGTATTAGCGGTGATGATGTCCCACAAACCGGATAAATGGTTAAATTCTGTGGAATTGCAAGGTCACGGCATTCAAAACAATGTAAGGCTTTCAAACTCTGAAATAGCTGAGGAATTAATAATGATGGGAACAAGACTATCTACCGGGGTAAATGAAGAGTCCCTACTACAACTCACAAAGCTAAGATTTATCGATGTTTTTAATTATGATATTGTAAATGACTACGTCACAAAACGGTTAATAACTACCTCAGGCAATAGGTTAAGACTTACTGAACATGGTCTGTTATTACATAATTATTTAATACCAAGACTGCTCTCTACATCACTTTAAAATTTACCTAGCAGTATTTCTTTACTACACTTTATAAAATCAATAAGAGCCCTTAATGCTATAAGGTACAGATATAATTCCTCCGTGTTTTTTGTCGCCAGTAAAAATTTTTCCTATAACCGGCACATAGCCAACAAGTGAGCTTAAACCATAAAGAGAAGGTGTAACTTGCCCTGAAAGATCCGTAGTTCTCTTGGAAGTATCTACATCTCCTTGCATAGTAAAACTAAAAAAAGGCCCTACTGCTTGGCTATGGGATATATGTAAAATTCCTTTTTGAAAGTTGAATTCGCCTTTCATATTAGAAAATATTATATCCTTGTTACCGCTAATCATGTTAACAAAGCCAGGAACAGAAACAACAGATACAAGTTTGGTAAGAGAAGGAGCATTATATAAAACAAAACGCTCAAATTCAAATTTTCCATCTATAATAGGAATTACCTCACCAGCAGCTATTTCTTTCCTACTAGCTGTTAAAACCAATAACATACTTCCTGCCCTCATATCTTCATAAGCGCCAATCCCTTTAAGCAAAGCCCCGGCATTGTCCGATTTTACTAACCATTTTTCTGAATTACCCTGTTGGGTAAGGTTCATTTCAACTTTTTTAGAACCGATTTTTGCATCAATTTGACCCTGGTAACATTTTATGTAAGTGCATTTAAAATTTAATTTTAAATCATTAAGTAGAATATCGTTTTTTAATTTTACTTTATCTACGGCAAGTTGCATTTTAGTGGTGCCTGCATCCCTTTCTTTTTCAAGAAATTGGAACATATCAGCTCTGGATAAATCAAAGGTTTTACCTTTAATAATTATATCAAAATCTCCTTTACTGATTATTATACTTGAAGAAAGTTCGGTTTGCCGATGATTAATTTTATCCAATATCATTTTAGTAGTGGCCTCATTAATATCTATCAAGCCGGTGATATTAAGATTATTATCTCCATCAACCTTAAAGTTAATTTTTCCTTTTGTAGTGGACTCTAAAAGCCCATTTAAAATAAAATTCGATTTCTCCCCTTGTTTCTTGTGAATCCCTAATTTATCAAAATATAGGTCTAAATTCTTTAAATCAGAATTAACAGTAATTCTTCCTTCATCATTTATATTAATATATTCAAAATTTAACTTTGAATTACCGCCAAGTAATTTTACGAAACCAATTTTTTGAGGTTTTTTACTAGATTTACTAAATTGCAGCTTAGTTATTATGTTTAATTTATGATGAAATTCTGTCTCATCTTCGAAATTTTGAATAAACTCTATTTCAGAATCAAAACCGTTGATTTTGCCTGCACCTGTTATTTGAAGTCTATCACCGCTATATTTACCGAAAATATTTCCTTTATTAAGGATAATTTTATTGTCAAAAATAGACAACCCCGTATTTGGCATTTTCGCAGTTATATCATAAGTGTCTTTAGAACCCGGTTTTAGAGGGATTTCTATTTTTATATCAATATCTGCTTTTCCGAAAAATTTTGTCAAATCAATAGCAGCCTGCTGCAGCATTTTATGAATGTGGGCTGTAATAAAATCCGTTAGAGCGCTAGTAGGACCTTGAGCTTTTGCAGTAATCAATAATTTAGTATTTTCCTGGCCTTGCCAAGCCATATGTATCAAGCCATTAGTAATTTCAATACCAGTCGAATTTGCTTTATTGATAATAAAGTCTGTAACCATCCCTTTTTGCAAAACATCAATTTGCATATTAGTTAAAGGAGGTAATTCATTATTGTAAACAAACTTTAGATCCTTTACTTTAACAAAACCTTTTATATTTTCTCCGTTATAATTATTGTTCTTAATGTCTTCTTCTGCCACATTAACACTAAATTCACCAGATTCAAGTATCCCTTCTTTGATAAATTCATTCAAGAAAATCAATAAGTCATTCTTCGGGTATAAGTAATAAATAGGTTTATAAATAGTTATAGGTAAATTTTTTACATTTCCTATAAAATTAATATTATTATTAACCTCACCGTGCAGGTCAAAAGCTACCTCCTCCTTAAAATTTACGTTGATATCATATTGAGATTGTTTATTTGATAACGAGTATGCTATTTGGGCTTTTCCATTCTGCAGTTCTATTGTATTAGCAACGTTAGCAGGCGCATTTCTATAAAAAATATCGTCTATGGATAACCAAAGGTTAGATTTACTTTTTATAAAATAGTTTTCATAAGAAATCTTTACTTCACTAGTTGAAATCTGCTGATTCTCAGGAGCAGCAACACTTGCCTTATCTATCTGAACAACGGCAGAAAATCTGGATTCTTTATAATTTAGATCAAAATTATAATTAATTATGATATTATTTAAGGTAAATTTGATACCATTTCTTGATATGACAATCGAATCTATCCGTGCCTGATTGCCTTCAAAAGCTAAATAACCGATTTTAGGATCAATTTTCTTTAACTGAAAATAATATTGTAAGGCATAATTAATGGGCGTATTTAATTTTCCTGCCTTTAATCCGTAAATAGCTAGACTTACGACCACAATAAAAACCATGGTTAAAATAATTAGTGTGCGTAAGGCTTTCATTAGCTTAATAAGAAATTAGTTTAATTACCACAATAGTATAACATCCTTTATCTTACAAGCCATCAACCTTGTTAGCGTAGTTTTTATTTTACTTTTGTTAATTTTAGAGTAATCTGTAGCCTTAAATTGATAGTAAGACTGAATAATCTACAGAGCATTAATGAAAATTACATTTATTGGTAGTGGATACGTAGGACTAGTATCTAGCGTAATGATGAGCCATTTAAGCCATTCTGTCACTTGCCTTGATATTGACAAAGTAAAAATTAATAAGCTAAAAAATTTGGAAATCCCAATTTTTGAAGATAGATTAGAAGAATATTTAACTAAATATGGAAATACAGATAGGCTAAATTTTATATGTGGGTACGATAAGACGATCTATGAATCAGAAGCAATATTTATTGCCGTAGGGACTCCTCGAGGAAATAACGGAAATGCAGATTTACAATATATTTTTGAAGCCGCTCTTAATGCCGCGGAATATGCCAATCCAGATTGCGTATTTGTTATTAAATCTACCGTACCACCAGGAACTTGTAAAAAAGTTAAAGAGTTATTGGAACAAAATGGTTTTAATAACCCTATAGTGTCTAATCCGGAGTTCTTGAGGGAAGGCTCGGCAGTACATGATTTTTTATATCCGGATAGAATTATTATAGGCTACGAATCTGGGTTAGCGTTGAAAACCCTAAAACAGATATATAAACCGCTTCGTGACCGAGGAATACCGATTCTGGAAACTGATCTGATAACTTCCGAATTAATAAAGTATGCTTCAAATAGCTTTTTAACTTGTAAAATTGCATTTATTAACGAGATGGCTGATTTATGCGAGATTATTGGTGCAAATATAAATCAAGTTTCTACTGGTATAGGTCTTGATAAAAGAATAGGCTCTGATTTTTTAAAAGCAGGTCCTGGGTTTGGCGGATCCTGTTTTCCAAAAGATATTTTAGCTCTTCAATATTTAACTACTCAAGTAAAATCCGATTTTCTTGTTTTAGATGCTGTTATTAAAGCAAATGAAAAGAGAGTGAGGTTAATAGTAGAAAAAATCAAAAAGTTTCTTGGCGGCAATGTGCAGGAAAAAAAAATTACTGTTTTAGGTTTAACTTATAAAGCTGGCACTGATGATTTAAGAAGCAGCCCGGCAATCGAATTGATAAATTTGCTTTGGGAAAACGGCGCCGAAGTAAAAGCTTATGATCCGCAAGGTATGCCAAATGCCTACAAATATTTCGGCAATAAACTGGTTTGTGGTACTTCTGCTGTTGAGGCCGCACATGGTGCTGATGCTATAATTGTAGCCACTGAATGGCCTGAGTTTACGGACATCGATTATGCAAAACTTCTACCGAAATTAAATAACCCCAATATTATTGACCTTAGAAATATTTTAGATAAAAAAATGCTAACTAATTTAGGATATAAATGTTACTTTGTTGGGCAAAAAATCAGTTAATTAAATACAGAATTTGGCGTTAATTTGAATGATCAAAATCGTTCCCAGTTTATTTTTTCTTGCAGCTAATTATTTATTTTTAAAAGAAGCGTATTTTCTTAATACATTTCAAGAGTTTGCAAGTATAGCTATATTCCTATTATGCTCGTTTTTACTTATCTCATTAATAGGTTTAGTGATGCCTGGTATACTTTTTTCATCCTTGGTTTATCTCTACCTACTAATAGCCAGTATAATTAATTACTTTAAATTTTATTATAAAATTGTTATTTCTAGTACTTTAATTCAGAGTGTTATACACACCGATACTAGGGAAGTTTCTGAATTATTTAATGTCTCGTTTCTTATTTGGTTTGTACTCACTGGAATTATACCATGCACCCTGTTTTGGCTAATAACAAAGCATACTACTCTACTACGCCATAAAGCCAAAGATATCCTAATAATAGGGGCATTCCTAATAACCGGCTTAATCTTTAATATGTGTATCCTACCGGCTAATATTCATACTTTCCGTTACTTAAGTAATGCTTTATGCTCATTCATGCCATTTAATTACATTATAAGTTTAAAAAATTACCTCTCACTCTACAAAAACACTAATCCTGCTGAAAATATAAATAAGGTTTTTAATTTTGAGATTGATCCAAGGGATCAGAAAAATTTAAATGTAATATTAGTTATCGGTGAATCGGCGCGCGCAGATAGGTGGGGAATCAACGGTTACCTAAGGAATACGACACCGAATTTGGCTCATCTGCAGAACCTCATTACTTATAAAGAGGCATATTCATTAGCTACCAATACCCCTTTAGGGATACAAAGCATAATGAAGAAAGAAGGATATTATCATTTATCCTCCTTTATTAAGGTGTTTGATCAACTAAAGTTTGAAACTTATTGGTTTTCTAATCAAGGTACCAGGTATAAATTAATTAATTTAATTGCTGCAGAAGCTTCAAGAAACATGTTCAGTGATGATATAAGAATTTCCAATACCGGTAACAATTACGATACTGATTTGATACCTTTCGTTCAGGAGATGTTAATCAAAAATAAAAATAAATCTAATATGGTAGTCCTTCATACCATAGGTAGTCATAGATTATACGATTTAAGGTACCCAAATGAGTTCAAAATTTTTAATCCTACATGTATAAATGACCAACTTTACTATTCTACAAATGAGTGTTTAGATGCAGAAAAATTAGGTAATTCTTATGATAATACGATAGTTTACACGGATTATTTCTTGTCAGAATTGATCAAAATATTGGAAGAAACTAATTCAATTCTTATATATATTTCTGATCATGGCGAGTCTTTAGGAGAAAACGGAATATATGCTCATTCCTACCCTTTCGAACTAGCCCCGGTAGAACAAAAACATATACCTTTAATAATTTGGGCCTCTCAAAAGTTTCTAGCTAAAAAAAATAACCTCGATAAATTTATCAATGCTAGTAAAAAAACCGGCCTTAAAATAGATCAAAGCAATATATTTCATTCAATACTTGATTGTGTAGGGATTAAGTCAAAAGCAATAGATTATAATAAGAGCTTATGCCATTAACTTTATTTCTCTAATGGTAAAATTTCACTAGGTTAAGCATATTCTGATAGTTTAAAGGTTAACCTTATATACCAACAAAGAGGTTATTTATGATACTATAGGAATAACAGGTTAAGGTAAGGTCAATGGAAAAAAATAATTCCTGGATTACCAAGTATGAAAATTGCTTTTATTCTGAAAGATTAATTACAAAGCTTATTTCTTTAAGGGAAAAACCCAAAAACAGAATTAACTTATTAGAAATTAAAAAGGCAATCTATTATGCTAAAAAGTATCACGGGGTACAGAGGCGTGAGTCAGGAGAACCATATTATTCCCATCCACTTGAAGTAGCGTACATGGTTTCTGATTACTTATTTAGGACAGATATAATTATTACGAGTATATTACACGATACTATCGAAGATACGGATCTCACCTTTGAAATGATTCAGACTGAATTTAGCCCATTAGTCGCAAGCCAAGTAGCGGATCTTAGCCGGATTAAAGTAGCGGGTAAGAAAATTAGCTCAGCAGAAATGGTTAAATCTCTGTGGCTCCAAAAGAAATATGATCTTCTTTTAATTAAACTATTTGATAGATTATACAATATGCAAACTATCAGCGTTAAGACACCCCAGAAGATTCATAAAATAGTGGAAGAAACTATAAGTGCTTTTTTAGTTCTCGCGGTGTACCTTAATATCCCTGATGCTGAAAAACAAATTGTTCATTTATGTGCTAAATATATAAACCCTAAGTTGCTTGATGAAGAACATTCTCGCCCTTTTGGGAGCGATCAAAATCTTCTTTCTCTAATTTCTCAAAATGATTTAAACCGTAAATAAATGAAATTGCCGTTGGAACTACAATAACTAAAATTCCCCAATTACCTAAATATTCTGAACAATACACTAGCCCGAAGGCAGTAACTATGTATACAAAAGCACGGGATAATGCATATGCAAAGGTTGTATAAGTAAAGCGTTTAAAAACTGGAAAGCGCTTGTAAAAAATTGGCATAGCAGGCGTTCCCATGTATCCAAATACAGCGATAACTGACTGAATCAGCAACATTTGAAAGGAAGATTGGATATTATCAAGAAAATATGGGCAAAATAGGATAAATATTGTAAATATTATTAGCCTAACTCTTACAATTTTTAAAGGATATATTTTATAACTTAAATATGATAACACTACCCAAGCAAACAGTTGGATTAATGACACAATAAAATTTTGGTGAATTACTTGTTCCGGAGTAAAATGAAATAAATTTTTAAGGATATTTCCGCAATACATATATGCAAGGTAAAAGCATACCGGCCATGAGCATTCTATAAAAAATAATGAAAGAACCGTTTTCTTATTTACCTTTTCAGTCCAGATAACATTTTCTTTTAAAATATTTGGGTTTCGTTTAATTTGTGCTAAAGCATTTTTCACTCTACGTTTTGCATCTGCAAAATCAGGAGTTTCCCTAAGCCTCGTTCTCGCGACTGCACCGACAATTGCTACTAATGCCCCAACCCAAAAAGCGATACGCCAGTTAAAATTAAAGGATGTAACAAACGTGGCAACCGCTAAAGCGAATACTCCTCCAAGAGCACTACAAATTGATGTAATTGTTACGGCCGGATATTGTATCGGCGGCTTAGTGATCTCAGTAATATATATATTTGCTCCCGTTACTTCTCCCATAGCAGATAACCCTTGTACCATTCTGCATATAGTTACCAGCCAAGAAGCAGTAATTCCTATTTGCGAATAGGTTGGTAGGCTTGCCATCAATATACAGGATAAAGACATCATCATTGTAGTTATGATAACAGTAGCCTTACGACCTATATTATCGCCGATATAACCAAAAATTAGTGCTCCGAAAGGCCTTAAAACATAGGTAGAGCAAAAAGCAAAAGCGGAAAGTAAGCTTGCAGTAAAAGGGTCTGCCTTAGGAAAGAAAAGCTCGTTAAGGAGAACCGCCATATGGACATACAGTAGTAAATCAAAATATTCAAGAAAGGTTCCTACAGATAATAATCCAATTGCTTCTTTTTGCTCTGAGCTTAATGAATTAACCGTCTGACTATTGTACATCTGAAATATTTATTTTGATTTCGGTTTATTCTTTTAGTATTACTAATTTATATTTAAAATTAAACTATAATTTTAAATAATATTCGTAATTTATTCTAAAAATAGTTTTTATGAAAAATATTATTTGGCTAATTACTTTATATATTTTTACAGCAACAAATATGACCACATACGCCCAAATAACCGAAATTACCGATTTTCAACTTCTTGAATCTAGTATTAAGAATATGGATTCAAATACTCTAGTTATATTTGATGTAGATCACGTACTGATCATGCCTACTGATGAATACAGCCTTAATAGAAATCCTTATCGCAGGCAATTATGGCAGGACCTAAAGCTAAGATCTTCAGAAGAAGAGTTCAAGTTTTTACGCAGTATCGCAATATCGTCAGCCAAATGGCGTCTAGTAGATACTAATATCATGACTGTACTATCTGAGTTAAAAAATAAAAATATCCCAACAGTTGCTTTAACCTCTCTTACAACTGGTAAATTTGGCATTATAGAAAAAATGGAAGATTTACGGATAAAAGAATTACAGAGTGTAGGAATTGACTTTACTAATTTAACACCGCTTCATGGAGAATTACCCATAAATGAATTAAAAAGTATGCACGGTACTCCAATGCTAAAGGCCGGAATTATTTTAACAGCAGAAGTAGATAAGGCTAAAACCTTGGAATATATCTTACGCCAAAAAAATTACTATCCTAAAAAAATAGTATTTATTGATGATCAACTACATAACCTGGAATCATTAGAAAAGCTTTGTACAAAACTGAAAATAAAATTTGAAGGCTTCCACTACACCGCTGTATCCTTAATGACTACCTCTAGTGTCGACAAACAACTAGAAGACTTACGTATTAAAATTTTAGAAAAAGAGCATCGCTGGCTAAGTTACGAAGAGGTAGCTAGCAGAATGAATAACCCTCCTTTTATTACTTCTCTCACCAAAAATCAAGTTATAAAGGCCGATAGGTAATGCCGGTTAAAAATTACATTTTTATATTTATTATATAGCTCGAGTAATAAATTAACTATTGTTAAAGCCGCTAAAAATAGATAGCTTAACCTGTCCATCTTTAAGGTTGGCTGTTATGTATTTAGAAGATTGAACCTCTGATACTGTAGAAATATAATTATTACGATGATCTTTTAACATAGCGTAACCTCTAGCTAGTACTTTATTATAATCGAGGCTAGCTAGAATAGAGCTATTGATTGATAGTTTATGCTCAAATCGATTTAACAAGGTAGTTTTTTTGACTAATAGATTATTTTGTAAATGATTTAATTGCAAGTACTTATAATGTATTATTTTTGTCGGTTTAAAACGAGAATAAGGAAAGTATTGAAGAGCAAGATTTTTTTGCTTTAACAAGTTTGGTAGCGAGCCGGTTAACCTAAAACCTAAATCATCCAGTTTTTGTATATTATAATTTAAATAGTTTACTGGATATTGTAATAATCGATTGTAATTACTCAAAATGTGAGATTTATGTTTCACTAATATAGAAACTCGTCTTTCTATATTATTAAATAATGAACTCACTTTATATTTTAAATTGCTAATAACCGGAACAGCAAACTCGGCCGCAGCAGTAGGAGTAGGAGCTCTTAGGTCAGCAACGAGGTCGAGCAGGGTATAATCAGTCTCATGACCTACAGCAGATATTATAGGGATAGATGAATTAAAAGCAGCCCGTACTACTATTTCTTCATTAAATGGCCATAGATCTTCTATTGACCCTCCTCCCCTTGCTATAATTATCACATCCGGTTTTAGTTCTTCTTCTAATAAATTAAAACCATTTATAGCAGTAGTAATTTCATGAGCAGCGGTTGCTCCTTGAACAGTTACAGGCCAAATACATAAATGGACGGGGAGCCTATCAGTAATTCTATGAATAATATCTTTTATAACTGCACCGGTTAAGGAAGTAATAACCCCTATTTTTTTGGGTAAATAAGGAATCTTTTTTTTATATTCTCCTTTAAATAACCCTTCTTCTTCTAATTTTTGCCTTCTCTCACTCAAAATTTTTATAAAAGCTCCTACTCCTGCCGGTTCAATCAATTCTACTGCAATCTGATATTTTGATTGACCAGCATAAGAAGTGATTTTCCCGGTAACAATAACTTCTAACCCTTCGGCAAGAGAAAATTTAACTCTAGAAAGGCAATGCCTCCAGCAGGTTGCAGCTATAACAGCATTTGTATCCTTTAAATTAAAGTACCCATGTCCTGATGAAGCAATTTTAAGACCTGACACTTCCCCCTTAATCCGAACGGTAGAAAAATTATTTTCAAGTAGCCATTTAATTTTATTTGATATCTCAGTTACTGAAAATTCATTTTTGCCGGCAGGCATATCATTATTGAAATCATTAATATTAAGCATAATATTTATTACTATCATTTACTAATATTAAATCAGCCTCTATAATAGGCTTTTTTAATTATAATTAGTTTTAAATTAATTTAAATGCAGTCTTTTGGCAATTTTTTATTAGTTCTAATCATTTTTTGCACTGCACAAAGTAGTTATGCGGTAGGTCTGAAAGTAGCAGAAAACGACTTAGTTACATTAAAGGCTGATCTTATAAAATACGATGATAATTCTGAAACATTAGCAGCAAACGGCAATGTTTATGTTTCTATGGGACCCTACATACTAAGAGCCGATAGCCTATATTACGATATCAAAAAAGATGTATTATTTGCTGAAGGCAATATCAGAATTAAAGATGAGCAAGGAAGAATCGCTACCGGACAAAGAGCAGTGTTAAAAGACAAACTCAAAAAGGCACTAATCGATGAATTTCTTTTGAAACTGCCTGATGATTCACTGGTAATGGCCGCATATGGCACTAGAAATGATACAAATAAATTTGGACTATATAAAGCGGTTTTTAGCCCATGTAAAGTTTATTGTGCAAATAAACCTATTTGGCAAATGAGAGCAAAAGATACGGATATAGATTATGAAAAACAAAGAATAACTTATAAAAATATGTTTTTTGAGGTTTTCGGTCTTCCCGTAGCCTATTTTCCCTATTTTTTCCATCCGACACCGGCGGCTGATGCAAAATCAGGACTCCTGGTGCCTGAAATTACGAGAAATAAATTTGTTTTACCAATATATTTTAGGGCCAAATCTAATCTAGACCTTACCGTAAGCCCCCATATATCAAAAAGCCATACGATTTTTCATGGAGAACTTAGGCACCTTATTCAATACGGTAGTTATGAAGTAAAAGGTAGTTATAGCCATCATCCATACTACAAAGGAGAAAAGCATTCAAAACCTCACAGATATACTATATTCGCCAACGGTAATTTTTATAAAGATAAAATTAATTATGGTTTTAACTTAAATAGAGCTTCCGATAAAGCGTATCTTGTCAATGATTTTGAAAATTATGCAAGCTACCTGGAATCAAAGGTTTATGCAAATAAGGTAGATAAAACTGATTATCTTTTCCTTGAAGGATACTCATTTCAAGGTTTCAGAGCAAGTGATAAAAAGAATAAAGCTCCAATCGTCTTCCCACGAGTTAGAGTACAAAAAGTAATAGCTATAGATGAAGAGGAAACTACCCTTTTTCGACTCAAAAATAACTCCATAGTTTATAACGAAGATTATGAAAGGCAACTAGCAAGAAACGCTTTGGAATTAACGTTAAGTAAAAAAATAATAACTTCAAACGGACATTTATTCAACCTTGCTTTAGCTAATAGAAGTGATTCATATTGGTATAGTTCTAATAATTTTTCACCCAATACGGAAAAAGAAAAGGTATGGGCTAGAAATATTCCTGAATTTCATGCAAAATGGCGTTACCCCTTAGTACGGGGCATCTTTGGGGCTGCAACAGCTAAAATAGAACCGATTGCAGCTGCTTTTATCGGTAAAAATTACAATAAAGATTTTGAGAAATTTGCTCTTATTGATATAAGCAAATATGAATTATCCGAATATAATCTATTTAGTCCCAATAAGTTTAGCGGTATAGACTATCACGATTATGGTAAAAGGTTCAGTTACGGAATTAATGGCTCTTTACTTTTCGAACAATATTATTTGGATGTCTTCTTAGGTCAGTTAATTTATCAGAACAACATTAATGCAAAAGGTAATAAAGATTATGTGGGGAACTCATCAATCGATATAGCTAATAATCTGAAATTATATTATAGATTTAGAAAAGATAAAAAGCTAAACCCAATAAGAGATGAAGTAGGTATTACAACTAATTCAAAAAAGCTAACTACTACCTTATCCTTTTCCAAATTAAATAATATCTCAAAATATTATTCGGATGATGGTTTAGTATTTCCTGAAAATAAGGTTAGCCAGATTAGTTTAAGTGTAGGTTACCAGATATTCGAAACATTAAAAGTTGATACTGGCACGCAATTTGATATAACAAAAAAAACCAGGTTGTTAAATAGAAGTATACAGGTGACATATATCATGGACTGTGTTAGTATTACCGGACGCTTTTATGATAACTTTACCCATGACAAAAGTAGAGGGATCAAAAAGAATAGTAGCAAAACTTTTGCTATCGGATTAAAAGTCTTAAACATGTGAGATTAATTTATGAAATATTTAATTAGTATAATTATTTTCTTCTTTTCAGTAAACGTCTTTGCAAAACAGCAAGATATAGTGGCTATCGTAAATGATAAACCAATTACGATGTACGAATTTACTGCAAGAAAAAAAATGATTATTGCTTTAAACAAAGTAGATAATTCCGATCTTACTACCGATAAGCAGTTAAACAAAAACGTTCTAAATCTTCTAATTGATGAAGAATTATTAAATCAACATGCAGAAAAAACAGGAATTAAAATCTCTGAACCAGAAATCGATAGTGCAATATTCACTATCGAAGAGAGAAACAAAATGCCTAAGGGTTATTTGCTCCAATATATGAAAGAGCTAGGCATAAATGCAGATAGTTTCAAGAAACAAATAAAAAGTGAATTAATTAAATACAATATTGTTAGTAATCTTTCTAATTCAATTTCAGTTAGCCCTAAAGAACTAGATGTAGCAGTAATTAATAGCGGATATGAAGATTTTAATATTACAGCCTGGATATTTACTTCCCTTAATTCTGATGATAAAAACTTAAATAAAATGCAAAAACTTCAGAAGACCCCTACAGATTGTAACAAAATAGAAAATAAATTATATGCTGATTTTGCAAGTGGCGAAAAAATTGAACGTAAATTAAAGGATTTAGGAGATAAAACAAAATCTGTTATCTTAGATACAAATGAAAATAGTTGGAGTAACATTTATCAAGAAGATGATAAGTTTAAACTAGTTCTAGTTTGCACAAAAAAAGCTTCCGTATCAGGGGATGAAATTAATAAAGTTAAAAGCTTTTTATCTAATCAAAAAATGTCTAAGAAAGCTGAAAAGTTTTTTAAAGATCTTAAATCAAAAGCCTATATAAGTATTTTACTGAACGATTAATAATTAAGCAGCCGGCTTATTCAGAAACCAAGCTAGAAAAGGTAAATATAGGCGTTTTTATAGACAAAACATATTCCTTTTGTAAAAAAAGGTGATTGCTACTAGAGATAGAATATAATTTAAGGAGCCTCCAAGCTACTTAATATTTCTCTTAATATAAAATGAACTGAGTAGTAAAGACTATTATTGATAATGTAATATTTATAATTTATTAAGCAATAGATTAATTTTAGCTGCATTTTCAAAGGCTTGATCATAAAAAAATCTAATTTCAGGCGAATATTTTAAATTTATCTCTTTTGTCACATACTGCCTAATGATATATCTTGATTCTTCAAGTGCTTTTAAAATCTCCTCTTCTGATAATTTTGTATTAAAGGGTAAAAAGTAACAATTGGCAACTTTTAGATCAGGAGTGATATTGACCTTAGTAATTGTTAAAGGTATCGGAATAAGCCTCATATCTATCCCTTTTCCTTTCATAAGACAGTCAATTATAGCAGCCCCTATTATCTGAGATACTTTAAGTTGCCGTTGTGACTGCGGTTTTTCTCGATCTTTAAGCTTAAAGGTGCTTTTGCTCTTGGACAATTTCAAATACCTCTACCAAATCCCCTACTTTAATATCATCATAATTTTCAAAAGCAATACCGCATTCAAAGCCTTCATTTACCTCTTTTACATCTTCTTTAAAACGCTTCAAGGTTTTAAGTTTACCTTCGTGAATAACTACATTATCGCGAAGTAATCTAACACCTGCACCCCTTTTAATTATACCTTTTGTTACATAACTTCCGGCAACTTTACCTACTTTGGAAACATTAAACACTTCACGGATCTCAACGGAACCGATATAAATCTCACGAATTACAGGCGATAGCATACCACTCATGATGGCTTTAATGTCGTCAATTAAATTATATATTATTGAATAATATCTAATATCAACCTTGTTTTTCTCCGCATTGGCTCTGGCTGCTGTATTTGATCTGACATTAAAACCAAGAATTATTGCTCCAGTTGCTTTAGACAGGGTAACATCAGATTCGGTAATAGCCCCAACACCTTGATGAATGATTCTTAGTTTTACCTCGTCACTAATAATTTTATTTAAACTGCCAATTATAGCTTCAATTGAACCATGAACATCACCTTTAATAATTATCGGCAATTCTTTGATCTTAGTATCACCGGAAGCTTTTTGGAATAAATCTTCTAGGCTAGTTTTGGAAGCGGTAACTTTATTTTCTTTTGATTTTCGAATTCTATATTCGGTGATATCTCTAGCTTGTTTTTCTGTCATAACGACATTAAATAAATCCCCTGCTGACGGAGCAGTATTCAGACCAAAAATTTCAACTACATACGAAGGAAGTGCCTCCAAAACATGTTTGCCTTTGTCATTATTCATTTTCTTAATACGACCATAAGTTGTTCCAGCAACTATCAGGTCACCATTTTTTAAAGTACCGCGTTGCACTAAAATACTAGCAATTACTCCTTGCCCTTTATCTATTTTTGACTCAATTACCACACCGGAAGCTACAGTATTAGAATTTGCTTTTAGGTCCTCCATTTCTGCAACCAGTAAAATTGCTTCTTCAAGCTTATCAAGGTTCTTTTTTTCTTTCGCAGAAACTGGAACTACTACCACGTCGCCACCAAGGTCTTCAGGAACTAGCCCGTACTGTAATAACTCGTTTTTAACTTTTTCAATATTTGCATCCGGCTTATCAATCTTGTTAATTGCCACTATTATAGGAACAGCAGCTGCTTTAGCATGACTTATTGCTTCAACGGTTTGAGCTTTAATTCCATCATCGGCTGCAACTACTAATACTACAATATCAGTAACCTTTGCTCCTCTTGTTCGCATTTCAGTGAAAGCTTCATGACCCGGAGTATCAATAAAAGTAATCATTCTATTGTCAGTCATTTTAACACTATAAGCCCCTATGTGCTGGGTTATTCCACCTGCCTCACCTGCTGCCACATCAGTCGATTTTAAAGCATCTAAAAGAGAGGTTTTACCATGATCAACATGCCCCATTACTGTAACTATAGGAGCTCTTGGTTTTAGATCCTCAGGTCTATCTTCTTCATTATTAAGGATATTTTCTACATCTGACTCTTGTACTCTTTTAACGGAGTGACCAAAAGTAGTAACAACAAGTTCAGCCGTATCAGCATCAATTGACTGATTCGCTGTGGCCATAACTCCTAGTTTCATTAGTTCTCTTATAACATCGGTGACTCTTTCCGTCATTCTGTTTGATAATTCAGATACAGTAATAACTTCCGGTATGATCACTTCCCTGTAAACTTTATCTTGTTTTTTACCATCCAAGTTATCATTTTTACGCCTTTGTTTTGCCTTAGCGCGCTGGATAGATGCTAAACTCCTGGTTTTAGTTGGAACGTCTCCGGAATCTTCACTTAACAGGTTAAAAATATCAGATTTTTTAATTTTTCTAGGTTCTATAACTTTCTGTTTAATTAAAGCTTTAGCGTCTTCTAATTTTTTCTTGTCAAACTCTTCTTCATCTTCAAGCAGCTTTTGTTTATTAGGTTTTAATGCTAAATCCTTTTTGTCAGCTCTAATACTATCGGTAGTCTCTAAGTCTAAAGGTTTAACATTTTCTTTTGGAGATAAGTTATCTAATTCTTTTTCTACCGACACAGACTGATTAATTTCAACGATCCTTGAAAGTGTACTAATTTTACTTTCATCAGCTTTATCCTCTTCACGTGCTTTTTGGAGTATAGATAGCCTTCTAGTTAGTTGTAAGTCATCAGTAGAAGTAGTTTCACTCTCGTTCATGAGATTCACTCCAGAAGTGACTACTCTACCACGTTTAACTTCTACAACAACAGTAGATCCTGAGGAACTTACTGTCCTCGGCAAACTTCTAGGGTAAGTGGTTTTCCCTAAGGTAAGTTTCCCTCTCCCAAGAGTTAACTTTTTTGTTGCTTTGTCTTCTATGTCTTTATTATCTGTCATGTTAAAATCTAAATACTTTATATTTTTGTGAAAAAAACTAGTCAGTTACGCGGTATACCTAAGACTCCCTTAATTCCACCAAGCTATTTACTTTGGACCTGCGCAAAACTGATTAATTCTTCTATGTCCTTAGTGTCCATATGATCTTCCGGAACAATATTTCTAAATTCTTCGACTGACATTTCTCCCAGATCTTCAATAGTTTTTACTCCGTACTCAGCTAATTTTAGTATATATTCGGGTGCAAGATCAAGAGCATCTACTAATTCTTGTTCCACACCAAGTTGTTCTAGATCGTTAATAATTTTTTCATTCTGAGTTTCAATATATTTTATAGCACGGTTTTTCAGTTCTTTTACCAATTTTTGGTCAAAACCTTGTATGGATTCAAGAACTGTATTATCGGTACTGGCAATCTGATCTATAGTCGTAAAACCTTCTGCCGATAATAACTGCGCCAAAACTTCTTCTACACCCAGTCCTTTAATAAATAATTCTGTAGTATTAGTAAACTCTTCTGTTCTCCTTTTTGATTCTTGTTCTTCGGTCATTACATCAATTGTCCAACCGGTAATTTTAGATGCTAGGCGTACATTTTGACCGCGTCTACCAATAGCAAGACTAAGTTGATCATCCGGTACTACTATCTCCACTTTTCTTTTCCCCTCATCAAAAACAATTTTTGAAATTTGGGCAGGCGTCATTGAATTAATTACAAATTGAGCTACATTTTTATCCCATAATATTACATCAATTTTCTCTCCATGTAATTCATTAGTAATCGCACGTACCCTATTTCCCCTAACTCCAACACAAGATCCCACAGGGTCAATACTAACATCAGCAGCAAATACTGCCACTTTTGCTTTAGAACCCGGTTCCCGGGCAATTGCTTTTATTTCAATAATATTATCGTATATTTCGGGAACTTCCATCTCAAATAACTTTTCCAGGAATTTATTATTTGTTCTGGACAGAAATATCTGAGGACCTTTCATTTCAGGTCTGACATCAAGAACAAACGCTTTAATTCTATCATTGATTTTAAAGATTTCGCCTCTTATCTGCTGATCCCTTCCAAGTATTGCTTCTGCTCTTCCCACATCAACAATAATATTACCGAATTCTATTCTTTTAACCGTACCGTTTAAAATATCACCTTTGCGATCTTTATAATCTTCATACTGACGTAAACGTTCCGCTTCTCCTACTTTTTGTACTATTACTTGTTTTGCTGTTTGAGCTGCAACTCTACCTAAATCAATTGGAGGTAATTTTTCTAAGATTTCTTCATCAATTTTAACATCAGGCTTAATAGACATAGCATCAGAAAGAGCAATTTCCATAAATGTATTTTCAACTTTGTCTACCACTTTACGAACTCGATATAGTGTAATTTCACCAGTATTACGATTAATTTCTGCCTTGATATTATGCTCATGACCATACTTTTTACGGCCGGCTACTTGCACGGCTTGTTCCATTGCATCAATTAAATTTGCTCGTGGTATTCCGCGTTCCCTGGATACTGCTTCAACTATCTGCAGGATTTCTGCATTACCTATGTTACTCATTTCGATAATTCTCCTATAATATAACTAATAATTACTTATTTCATCCCTTTTAATAATTGTCTAAATTCCTCATCGGTTAAAACCAAATTAGCTCCCTTGATATTATCATAAGCAAAAACCAATTGAACATTTTTTGATTTTATTGTTATCTCTTTTCCTTTTACTTCGATTAACTTTCCCTTAAAACTAATTTTACCATTATGAGGTTCTTTTAATTTTAGTTTAATTTCTCTTCCTAAAAATCTTTCAAAATCCTGCAACTTGACTAATGGTCTCTCTATGCCAGCCGAGGCCACTTCAAGAAAATATTTATCTTTCATTATATCTTCAACATCTAAAATAGCTGAAACATTTTTGCTAACTTCCCTACAATCTTTAACTTGTACTTTATTGCCGTCTTTACGATCAATTAGAATTTCAAGTACTTTTCTGCTTCCCCCTTGAAAACTTAATTTAACAAGTTCAAGCCCGAGGGAATCAATAACAGGTTCTAATAATAATCTGATTTTTTCTTCCATTTGCAGTTTAATATGCTCACAATAAAAAAGGCGGGCAAAACCCACCTTTAAATAAAATTATTATTTAAGTCTTCATAATTGTATAATAATTATTTCACCAGTTCAAGGAAATAATTTAAGCTACTTTTTTTTGACCTAATTTTTTCTTTTTCTTGGAAAACGAGATTCCTGTATTAGTTTTATAACCAACCTGCTTGTTATTTTCTTTTCTTCCTTGCTTTCTATTAGATATTGATTGAAAAGTATCAGATGATCTTTTTTTATAACTACTTTCCCGATTTTTTGTAGAGGATTTAAAAACTTCTCTAGTAGAGAGACCTTTGTTTATTAATCTATCAATAGCTTTTTTGCGCATAATATCTGCACCAGATACGAATGATATGGCAAACCCTTTAGCACCGGCTCTACCTGTTCTACCTATACGATGTAAATAATCTTCAGGGCATGAAGGTAAGTCATAGTTAAATACATATTTTATATGATCAACATCAAGACCCCTTGCTGCTACATCTGTTGCCACTAAAATACGAGTTTTTTCTTTTCGGAAAGCATCAAGCACTTTTGTTCTTTTTCCTTGATTTAGATCACCGTGAATTGCTTCCGCTTTATGACCATTACTTTTTAAATTTCTGGCTAACTTATCTGCTCCTCTTTTGGTTTTAACAAAAACTATTACCGTCCCCTCTTGAGAAGATAATTGATTATCAAGTTCAATGTACTTAAGCTCTTCTTTTATTTCAATAAATTGTTGGTCAATTTCAGGAGCGGCTTTATTAACTTTTCCTATAGTAATTTTATGAGGGTTATTTAAATATTTATGTGAAGCTTCCACTATATGATTAGGCATAGTTGCAGAGAACATTAAAACTTGCCTGCTCGCCGGTAAATATTTATTTATCTGCTCAATCTGTTCTTTCATTCCCATATCGAGCATTCTATCCATTTCATCTAGGACTAAATATCTAAACTCGCTAAGGTTTAAGGTTTTACGAGTTAAATGATCAATTAATCTACCAGGGGTAGCCACTATCACATCCGGTTTAGTCATTAGCTTCGACACCTGCTTCCCAAAGGACTCCCCTCCAATAACTGCTGCCCCTAAAATTTTTATTCTTCCGGCAGTTTTGTTAAGGGCCATGCAAACTTGCACCGCTAATTCCCGGGTAGGAACCAATACTAATATTTTTGCCTTTTCTTGTAAAATTTTTGTGATTGCCGGTAATAAATATGCAAGGGTCTTTCCAGAACCAGTTTGACTAGAAGCTAGTATATCTAATCCTTGTAGCGCTTTTGGAATAGATTGTTTTTGGATTTCTGTCGGAATTAGAATTCCCATACGCGTTAAGTTACCTAATATCTCTATCGGTAAGTTCATTTCATTAAAATTCATACAAATTTGCTCAAATTACTTGTTAAATATTTTTGATCACTACGCAAATATTTATTAAATAATATTTAACAAGTAACCAAACCTAAGACTCCTAAATTCCTTTAAAAGAGTCGATTCTTAGAGGATGCCAAGTTCAGCATAGACTATTCCATACTAGAAACGTTCTCCTACCTACAGGGTCAAAGGCTTTTATACTACATACCTTCCCCTTAAATCCCTGATAATTAAAATTAAATTTTAGGATCCAGCTAATAGTAACGTACAGAACTTAAATTATATATCTAAAGCTATAAGAATTTTTTTAGGATTCAAATGTTACCGACTTAGAATGTAAAAACAAGTTAGCAACATCCCTTTTGTACAGCTATTAGGCTTTACTTTAAAATTCTTTAAGTAAAACCTAAGCAAGTGACACCCCACTTTAAATAGATATTACTTGTATTTATGGTAGGGTTTAGACAGATTATGAAAGTGTTTGTGCCTGGTTTATAGGTTCACGAACTTAACTTAAGGTAAAGCTGCACTTAAACTTTAACTTCAATTATACCCTAAGGTTTATAGCTGAGGTTTTTCCGCCTTTTTCTTCTAGATCAAATCTTACCTCTTGACCTTCATCTAGAGTTTTTAGTCCAGCATCTTGTACTGCAGATATATGAACAAAAACATCTTTTTTGTTTTCTTCTGATTCAATAAAACCATAACCTTTTGTAGGGTTGAACCACTTGACTTTGCCTTCCATATTTTAAACTTCGATTTAATTGTTAAAAACTGGTTTAAAATTTTACACTCAGTCTTAATCAATAGAACTTCTATAAATCAAAACTAGACCGTAAATAATAATAAACTCGAGAATAAGTGTACTTTCTTTTCAGGAAAATGTCAATTAATATTACTTAATGATATTTATTTATAACTATATTATTTTTCTGTAATTATAATAAATATGCCAAAAATATCTCAGAGTATTTCTAATGTATAATCGAGTTTGTAAGCTTTATGCATTCTTTTAGCTAAAGATATGTTATGAGTAACCATAATTATAGCTGCCCCCGAATTTTCTGCTCTATCTAAAAAAAGTTCAAATACCTCTTCTGCTGTATTAGGATCCAGATTACCGGTGGGTTCATCAGCTAAAATAAGTTTTGGGTTATTAATTAAAGCTCGGGCTATCGCTACTCGTTGCTGTTCACCACCCGATAATTCTCCTGGGAAGTTATATAATCTAGCGCCTAAACCTAATTTTCTTAATAAATCCTCAGATCTTTCGAGAGCCTGTTTTTTTTCAAGCCCCGAAATCAGCAAGGGTATTGCCGCATTCTCCTGGGCGGTAAAATCACCTAATAAATGATGGTACTGGTATATAAAACCCAAATTTTCCAGTCTAATTTGGGAAGCATATTTTAAATTACATAATTTCTGGGGAGGGATGTTTTCAATATGAACGGATCCGGAATCAGGAGAATCCAAAAGACCGGCAATATGCAATAAGGTAGATTTTCCACTTCCTGAAGATCCTACTATAGCTACCATCTGATTTTTAGAGATTTTAAGATTTACATTTTTTAAAACCTCAATTGTCGACCTTCCTTGACGATAATCCTTATTAATATTCTTTAATTCTAAAATTACTTCCGTATTACTCATATCTCATTGCCTCGATCGGATTTAACTGTGCCGCTTTAAATGAGGGGTAAATAGTAGCAAGTAAGGAGAGAACCAAAGATAATAAGCCCACGATAACAACATCAAAGGTTCTGACAACTGAAGGCAGACTATAAAGAAAATAAATTGCCGGATCAAAGATTTTGGTTTCAGAAATACTCTCCAGAAATAGTCGAATATTTTCTATATTATAAGAAACGCCAAGACCTAAAATTAGCCCTAAAAATGTCCCTATAACACCAATAAGCAAACCGTTAATTATGAAAATTCCCATTATTTGGCTAACGGATGCCCCCATGGTTTTAAGGATTGCAATATCCTTGGTTTTATCTTTTACTATCATAAATAAGCTAGAGATAATATTAAAAGCTGCCACTATTACAATTAAAGAAAGAATAGTAAACATAGCAGTTCTCTCTATCTCAAGCGCTTTCAAGAATTGCTGATTAGTATCTAACCAACTTGAAACCCTTACATTAGGTCCAAGTTCTTTCTGCAATAAACTAGCATTAACTTTAGCGAGTTCCGGATCATCAACATTTATTTCAATCAAATTAATTTCGTCTCCAAGTGACAGAAATTTTTGGGCAGCACTAACTGGCATAACCATAGTGGCCGAATCATATTCGCAATTACAACTGCTAAAAATTGCTACTACAGTAAAATCTTTTGATCTAGGCATAGTACCAAAAGCTGTAGAAATCACATTCGGTGAAATCAATTTAATCTTAGACCCTACGGAAATACCTAATGTACAAGACAACACCGAACCTACGGCAACAGCACTATTTCCGTGATAATCTTCAAAACTCCCTTGAAATACGTTAGACAATATCTCTCCTTTATCTTTTAAATCAACGAGATCTATACCTTTAATCAGAACACCGCTATTGGTTTTTGTACCAAGTGCTAAAGCCTGACCAGAAACAATAGGGGAGGCTTTTTTTACAAAATTATATTTTTTTATAGTGTTTATAATTTGTGGATAATTATCTATAGTCTTACCTATTGGAATAACTGAAATATCCCCATTTAAACCAGTAATATTGTTAGTTAGTTCAATATGAAACCCATTCATAACTGACATCACAACAATTAAGGCTGCCACGCCAATTGTTATACCAGCTAGGGATATTCCAGATATTATAGAGACAAACCTTTCATTTTTTTTTGCTCTAAAATACCTCAGGGCTACTATGATTGCAAATTTATCTAACATTTAGATTGTCAATTACTTCGTTAACCGCTATCTGCCAATCCATATCCTGCATTTCTCCTGTCCTTCTGTTTTTTAGCTCCACTAAATTTTGAGCTGCTTTTTTAGGCCCTATGATAATTTGCCAAGGAGACCCTATTAAATCATGAGTAGCAAATTTTGACCCAGGGCGTTCTTCAGTATCATCAAGGAGAACCTCAATATTTTGGGCTTTTAACCTGTTATATATACTATAGGCAACATCATTACAGTTTTGATCATTTATATTTAGATTAATAACCGATACCTTGAAAGGCGCAACAGAAACAGGCCAAATTATTCCTCTTTCATCATGACTAACTTCAATAATAGCTGCTACCAGTCTTGAAACACCTATTCCATAAGAACCCATTTGAATAGGAACTAACTGACCTTTTTCATTATTAACAAACGCATTCATGGGTTTTGAATATTTATCACCGAAATTAAAAATGTGACCGACTTCGATACCTTTTCGTACTGATAATTCTTTTTCATCTAGAGGACAGTTCTTTGGATCATGCTTTTCCTCAGTTGCTGCATATAATGATTTAACTAAAGAAAGATCATCCGCCAAATCTTCTTTTAAAAGATCGAATTTTTTATCATAATAAAGTGTGCTTTCACCGGTACCTGCTATTACATGAAATTCATGGCTTAAACTACCGCCAATTTCACCGGTATCCGCTGCAAGCGGTATAGCCAAAAGCCCAAGGTCACTAAAAGTACGCATATAAGCGGTAAACATTTGATTATATGTCTTAATAGCTCCCTCTTCATCTATATCTAGCGAATAGGCATCTTTCATCAAAAATTCCCGCCCTCTCATAAGACCAAAACGTGGCCTTATTTCATCTCTAAACTTCCATTGAATTTGATAAAAAACTTTTGGTAAATCTTTGTAAGATTGAATAGAATGTCTTGCAATATCGGTAAGAACTTCTTCATTGGTCGGACCGAATAATAAATCATGATCATGACGATCCTTGAATTTTAGCATTTCTTTGCCGTATGTATCAAACCTACCGGATTCAATCCATAAATTGGCACTTTGTATACATGGCATTAACATTTCAATAAACCCGGAGGCATCCATGTTAAACCTCACGATGTTTTCTACATTTTTAAGTGCTTTTATACCAAGAGGTAACCAATTATAGATTCCTGCTGCATGCTGGCGAATCATTCCACTTTTTAACATCAAAGCATGGGATATCACCTTTGCCTCAGCAGGACTTTCCTTCAATACCGGTAAAAAAAACTCAGACTGTAACATGATATTATGTACTTAATAAGCTATAATTCAACTTGTTTTTAAAATTACTTATACTAGCATGCACCAACTCTAGCGGTTCGCTCCACCAAACGTTAAAACATTACCCCTTAACCAATTGCCAGAACTCCCGGCGATACTCAACTTGGTCTTTGAATACCCCTGTAAAATGGGTAGACTCTAGTATGCTACCACCTTTCATAGTACCTCTTGACGTCATACAGCTATGGGTTGCTGCTACCCTTACTGCAACTCCACGAGGCTTCAAGTATGTATCTAGGGCTTCTGCAATATTTACCGTCATTTTTTCCTGAATTTGTAACCGTTTGGAAAATGCATCAACCAGTCTTGCAAGTTTGCTAATTCCGACAACAAAACCATCTGGTAAATAAGCAATATCGACGGACCCAGTAAAAGGTAACATATGATGCTCACAAGAGGAACTAAAATTAATAGATTTGAGCAAAACTATATCATTAAAGTTACTAATATCATAGAACCGGGTGTTTAATATTTCCTCTATATTAACTTTATAGCCGGAAAAAAGCTCGTCATAACTCTTAACTACCCTAGCCGGCGTAGCTTGCATTCCTTCTCGACTTGTATCCTCCCCTATATAACGAAGCAAAGTTCTAACCGCTTCTTCTGCCTGTTGTTTCGTTGGCTTCTCCGCTACCATAACTATTTTCTAATATTTGTTATAAATTTGTAAAACGTATAGCCTTTTAACACAAATATAAACAAACATCAACCCACCAATAATCGCAATTAATCCACCTCCTCCCAGCATCCCCATATAAAACTTGGCCGCCAAGGCTATTTCTCCGTCAGGATTTTTTCGCAATATTCCATATCCCCCTGCCAGAGCAAGCCCAGCTATATGTAATAATTGTCCGAAAGTAATAATAACAAGCTGAATATTAGGCCACTTAGAATAGCTGAAAAGACTATTACCGCCAACAATTGACTGTTTTGGGGAAGGGAAAAAGGTGAATAACTTTCTGCTCAGAGTTTGAGCAGGTATTGTAACCGAGTTATGGAAACAGAATATATAGGCAAATCCCAGAAAAGCAATGCTAATACCAACTATTGACCCATGGTAATGAGCAGGTATCGATAAATTTATTCCGGAAATTAAAACACCAATTAAACCACCGGCAAAAAATACCAATACTGAGGCCATAAAGGCTATGGCAACAAAGGATAGATGATTTTTGATTCTAGTAAATTTAAAAATATCGATAATTAACACTGCCATTAATAATGTGGGTGCGACTCCTCCGCAATATTGCATATGTTTAGTAAAAAATGCCGTAAATTCATATTCAGGCATTTGATAGACTAAATGGCCATAAAAAACAAATAAACTTAGGATAAAGTTAATTATGAAAAGAGCGCAATAGGCTTTATAATAAGCTAGGTTTTTTCCTATCCAAAGTTCGGCTAAGACCAGCCACACAAACATTACAATTTGTGTATATATAAACTGCAAAAGATGACCACCACTCCAAAATAACAATTCATAATAATAATCAATTTCCATTGGAAAAATATTGGAGAGAGCCATAACTTCCTTATAAGATAAGGTAAAACATCCCCATACCGTAATGTACATTAGGGATGAGGTCAATTTTACTATAGGTAAAACTTGCGCTGTAAATTTTTCCTCTGTTGCAACAAGATCGTGAAAACTGTTTACAAGAACTAATATTGAAAAATATAAGATAGCAGAACCGAACAAGCTAAGACCAATTATAAATAAAACATTCTCAAGTATAGGTACATAATTATTCATTATTGGGGTACTTTGGCCTATTACCGGACTAATAGCCATTAGGACTATACCGAATAAAGCTAATTTATTAAGAATATTGCCAAAATATAACCTCTTGCTTCCATACGACCAGATTACACAGGTAATTGAAAGTAACCAAGCTAATACCGATAAATTTACATGGATTATCAAAGAAGATTTAAATATGGATTTATCGCTAATCATTTGAGATAGTTGCGGCGTTCTTAAAATAACCAACACTATTGAATAGAGACCGGCAAGGGCTAGTGCCCATATACCGTTTTTAAGCCAGGAAATTGCCAGTTTATTTTCTGCTTCAATCATTTTCCTTAATTTTCCAAATAGGTTTTTGCCCAAATTTTGCATAGCAATTATTTTGTGAGCAAAAAATTAATACTATTCCGAATTTAACCAAATCGCTATAATTTACTACTAATCCGTTGGTGTTACAAGCTAGTTTCGATGATATCATAATCTGTACCTTAGCATCAGAGCAGTTGTTATAATTTAGAGATAGAGTAGACTTTTCACCGTTAACAGCCGATTCAAATAGTTGATCTCGTAGTTCAGTTTCAAAATATTGGCTTTTTTTTGTACCATACCACCTTAACCAATATTCTTTTGTAAAGTTAGATATCCTAAATTTCGAATATATATCTATAACATCTTTATTCTTTACACCAATTGCTTTAATTCTATGATCATAGATAAAATCAGGTTTTGGTGATAAATACATCATAACTAAGGATATTAAGAATAATCATAAAACCAAAATAGCGCCATGTAGTTTGCCAGAGGCAAACCCAAAAGAAGCCGAAAGTAAATATTAGCATACTAGAATCAGTTATATATCCGGTATCTATTGTCGATATCGGTAAGTTAACTATATACTCAGCACTAGTAGTAATGATTTTAACAAAAAAGCCGAGTAGTTTCAGGCTATAATCGCTTGCATTAAAAGGCATCATTACCAAGGAAATAATAGCTAGGGGCATCATAAAAAATGACATAAGTGGCACCGCTAGCAAATTCATCAATAGGGAATAGGTAGCAAATTTATAAAAATGATAGATCACAAAAGGTGCCGTAACAATGCTTCCTAAAAAACTAGAGTAAAGGTTGCCAAAAACATAAAGTTTTATAGAAGCAAAAATTCCTTTGCTTCTTCCAATTAATTTCTGATTACGGAGATAAATTTCATACCCGGAAATTAAACATAATACTGCTGAAAATGACAGCTGAAAACTTGGGTGCATGACATATTCCGGAGAAAATAACAAGATACACGCCCCCGCTATCATTACTGAACGAAGAGGATATGTAGACCTCTCCATGATAATTGCAAGAATGACAAAAAATGTCATTATAAAGGCTCTGGTAGCAGCTATATTTGTCCCACTAAGTAGCAAATAACCGAAACTTCCTATAATTGAAATAATACCTGCAGCAACCTTTATGTTTATTTTATATGATAAATAATCTGAACAATTTAACAAAAATCTACTGCTGATAAAAAAAATTATCGCTACTAACGATAGGTGTAATCCTGAAACACTTAAGATATGAGCAATTCCGCTATTTCTCATATTATCGGCCATATGCTTATTCATAGCTTTAGTTTCACCGATAAGTATTGCCGCAACGAAATTACCTTGATCTGGGCCAAGAATTCTTATTAATTCTTTATATATAATACTCCTTATATTTTGAAGCTTGTCATAAAAATAGCTAGATTGGGACCTAATAATTTTAGGAGGATTAATAGCAAAACCTGTTGCAGTAATACCATTTAAATACATATAAAGGCCGAAATCGTACCCTCCGGGCAGCAAAGCAGAATTAAGAGGAAAAAGCTTCGTGCGTAAATTTATTACATCATTTTTTAGAAAATCTAGGCTACTCTCTCCTCTTAAACTTATTTTTATTGTACCCAAATTCCGATCTTTTAAATTATCATCATTTTTATTTAAAATTACTACGTCATCGAGAATTAACTGCGCCCCTCCTATCGTAGGTTTTACTTCTAAAACCTTCGCTTCCATATCAAAAACATTAGATTTTGTTATTGGCTTTGGATAAATTTGAGCGTTAGTTACCCTGCAATGAGCAATCATCACGCCGCAGCCAAAAGAAAATAATATGGTAAGGAATAAGCTAAACATAAATTTTTCTTTTATTCTTAAAAAAACTACGAAATAGATTAAAACAGATAAAATGGTAAGGTAAAGAGTAATAGGAGTGTTAAGTAGAATTCCCTGGTTGAAGAGATCAACAGATTTTAAATAAAAAGCAATACCATAAAAAAAGGAAACAAAATACCATAAGCTTAAATGGTGATATTCTTGTTCTATTTTCTTAATAAGGTAGGTAAACATTTAACAACCTAATCCGTGCTAAAATACGCATCCATATTACCAAAAATCCTTTTCTAGAAAGCCAAGGCTAGAAATGAAAAATAATTCTCAATACAAATTAGCAAAATATTTAAGAAAATAATTTGAGCAAGCCACCGATTATATTATGGTGACTTGTTAGAGCCAGCACTACTTCGATAGTAATCAAAAGGACAATAATGAGCTCTAACCTTGTTGAATGCCTATGATTTAAATCACTTGAAAGTACACTATAAAGCTCATGGATTAGATTCAAGTGGTTATTTAATATACCTTGTCTTAAGATAATATCTTGAAACTCAACCGTCATATTATAGATTGGTTCAAAACTTGGCCTCCGCCAGAAAAATTCAGGAATATCTAGAATATCACTATGTAAATTAATGGAGAACCTTGCATTAAATAATTCGCCTAACTGCTTTGATAATTGAGCTCTAGATAAAGAAACTCGTCCTGTTTGAGCTAATTCTTTTTGGATAGGTTTGATACGCTTAAGCAGGTTTATTACCGATTCTTCTAAGTCATTTAGTTTAACGGATTGGGCAAGTGCATGAGAAACTGATAATTTTACTAAAGTAGAATCATTACCAAGAATAATAATGTTTTTTTCTTCGTTAATATAAGTTCTATCTTCAATATCATTGTAATCGAAATCAATAAACTCAGAATGAGCTTCTTTCAATTTTCTTTTTTCTACAAAACCGATATTTCTTAATATTTCCTCTTCTTTATTTTCATCCGCACCCCAAATGATAATACACCCAAAAGTAAATAGAAACACATCTATTGGATGAGAATCATGTTCGTTGGTCAGTTGATAATGAAGTACTTTTTCAACGAATTCAGGGTTAATTACGGTTTTTTCTAATATCGAAATAGTTTCTTGATTTAATGTATATTCTTCAGCAGTACAATAAGACGAACATCTCATAATTAGTATTAAAATTATTTACCTCGGATTCTACGAGCCAGAATAAGGGTTGTCAAATTAATTTAGTCAATTAGCCTAATAACCCTTTTACACTAATGGCCTTTTCAACCATAAATACATATAATACAGTTGACCGGCTAAAAATCATATTTATAATTACAACATTAATTAGGTTATGGAGTCTCTAAAATGAATTTAAATTCCGTTATAAGAAAATCGATTGCTGAATCCAGTCTTTTAAGAGTCATACTTGGCATAGTTTTAATATTTCTGGCTGCTCAAGCACAAATTCCTCTAGAACCAGTCCCAATAACTCTGCACACTGTCGGTATCCTAATAATTGCTCTTTGCTATAACAAAAAAGATGCAATACAAGCCATCATTGGATATGTAACACTCGGAGCAATAGGGGCACCTGTTTTTGCTGGCTTTTCTACAGGATTACCAGTATTATTTGGACCAACGGGTGGGTATTTATTTGGTATGATTCTGTGTGTTTATGTAGTTACTACAATGAGAGAGAAATTCGGGGAAGATAAAATTTTAAAGTTACTGACGTATAGTATCATTGGTTCTGTTTGCGTGTTTATGATTGGTATACCTCAATTAGCACTACTTGTCGGTATTGAGAAAGCTATAGAATTTGGCTTATTACCATTTATTATTCCTGGAATAGTAAAAGCCCTCTTTACCGCTGCTTCTGTTAATCTGTTAAAGCGAAACATTAAGTGGAAGAAGTAATAAAATTCCGCCCTCATCATTTTTTATGTACTCTAGGTTTTCAAGGGCACGGTTACTCTCTTGGTTTTGTAAAAAATTATAAAAAAATCGTCCAGCGACTAGCATCTGATGAAAATACGCTAATTGAAGTAGTAGGCAATATGGATAGTATCTGTTTTGCCTGCCCTAATAAAATCAATGAAAGCTTATGTACCACTCAAAGCAAAATTACTAAGCTCGATTCCAGGCATCAACAAATACTTGGCCTTAAAATCGGTGAAATATTGAGCTGGAAAGAAGCAAAAGCCAAAATCAAAAAATATATGACAGTTGAGAAATTCGAGTATAGTTGCAATGGCTGTTCCTGGAAAGAATATGGAATTTGCCAAAAAGCTTTACAAAACCTGCTAAAGGAAGATTAACATTTTTATTTATATCAAGCGTAATAAAAATATGAAAAGATATTTATTGCTATTAGTTTTTTTATCTATAAATTTGGTTTCGTCTTGCTCGCCGATACCAAGTACTCTCAACTCCTCAATATTAAAGGAAGCCGAAAAGCTCCCTAAAACCGGTATACTTAAGCAAAGAAAAAATTATGTATACCTAGCGTTGGATAATCAATATATCCATTCTCTATACCCTATTATACAAAATTTTGATAATAAAACTCAAAAGCCTCCTTATTTCCGCAAAGCTGATCCTATAGGTTCGCATGTTAGCGTAATGTATGAGAAAGAAACAGAGGCTTTAAATATTGAAGAAGTAAATAAAAGTTTTAATTTTACGCTCAATAAATTAAAACTGGTAGAATCTAAAGGTAAATCCTATTACGTACTGGAAATAGAAAGCCCTGAGTTAGAAAAACTTAGGCTAAAATATGGATTAACAAAATTACTTAATGGTTTTAAATTTCATATTACCGTTGCTATAAAAGAACTACAATAGCCTTAGTAAATATATGTTTAATAAATCTGATATTTTTTCCATATAATACTTGACTATTTTAGTTGCCTAAGTTAGTTTTTAAAGGTTATGGTTTTAGTATTTTATAGGACTAGATAGGTTAATTATTATATGATGCTCACGACCAAAAGTAGATATGCAGTTATGGCAATAGTAGAGGTTGCATCTAGCCAGTCAACAAGGCCAATAAAATTAGCCGATATTTCTAACAAGCAAACTATCCCTTTAAATTATTTGGAACAAATTTTTTTAAAACTAAAAAAAGCTAATATAGTTAAATCAGTTAAAGGTCCTGGCGGCGGATATTGCTTAAATGTTCCTTCAGAATCTCTTAATATTATAGAGATTATAGATGCGGTTGAAGAAAATACTAAAATGACTCGCTGTTCGGTAGATAAGAGCTGTCGGAAAAATGGTGCTAAGTGCATGACGCATGATTTATGGAAAGGCCTTGGTAATCAGATTCGTAGTTATTTTTCATCTATTTCGGTAGCAGATGTTATGGCAGGAGAAATAGATTTTAGATTAGTTAAAGAGTAGTTATATGATTTACCTTGATCATAATTCCACTACTAATCTTCTAGAAGATGCTAAAAATGCAATGGTGCAGGCACTTTCAAAGCCTTTTAACCCTTCAGCTATACATGGGTTTGGTAGGGAAGGAAAGAAAATAATTGAACAAGCACGGAGGCAAATAGCCGGCCTTAGCGGAATTATTAATTATTTTCGCAATTATTATATTACTTTTACTGCCTCTGGAACAGAAGCAAATAACTTGATAATATCTAATTTTAATAACGGAGAAGTTTTTGTTTCTGCAATCGAACATGCATCTATCCTGGCTCACGTAAAATTTGGAAGTAATATCCAGATAATTTCGGTTGATGAAAACGGTATAGTTAACTTAGAAGAGTTAAAGAACAAACTCTCTAGCAGCTCGGCAGAAAAAAAATTGGTCTCTATAATATTTGCTAACAATGAAACCGGAGTAATTCAAGATATAAAACAAATCGCAAAAGTAGCCCATGACCATGGAGCACTGATCCATAGCGACTGTGTTCAGGCATTTGGTAAAATACCAGTAAATTTAGCTGAGTTAGATATTGACTTTGCCACGATTTCTGCCCATAAAATCGGCGGGCCAGTAGGTGCTGGTGCTCTAATTAGGAAAGCAAAGTACCATTTACTTCCACACATCATTGGCGGTGGACAAGAACGTGGGCTTCGCTCCGGTACTGAAAATGTCGCTGCTATTGCAGGTTTCGGCGTAGCTGCAGAAATTGCAAGCAAGGAACTAGAATCAAGGTATAAACATTTAAAGGAGCTACGGGATTATTTAGAAAAAAAACTAGTAAAAATTTTGCCTCAAATTAAGATTGTAAATCAGCAATCGGAGCGCTTACCAAATACTAGCTTGATTATTAATTTGGGTAAAAAAGCTGAAACACAAATTATTGCTTTGGACTTAAAAAATATTGCTATAAGTTCGGGGGCAGCCTGTTCTTCAGGAAAAACAGGGTCATCAAAAACTCTAGAGGCAATGGGTTTTAACGAAGAGGAAAGAGATTCTGCGATTAGAATCTCTCTTGGCTATACCACAACCCAACAAGATATAGATAAATTCTTAAAAATATACCGAGAAATAAACAGTTAAATAGATATGGGAAAAATAGAAGATCTAAAACAAGAATTAGTTAGTAAAAATTGCCGATTCCCGATTTATCTCGATAATCAGGCAACAACTCAGGTAGACCCAAGGGTAATTGAAGCCATGATGCCTTATTTAACCTCTGATTTTGGCAATCCCCATTCAAGGAGCCACCCTTATGGCTGGGAGGCAGAAGAAGCTTGTAATATTGCCAGAAAACAAGTTGCGGATTTAATCTGGGCTGAAGAAAAGGAAATAATTTTTACTTCCGGTGCTACAGAGTCTAATAACCTAGCACTAAAAGGAATTGCAAAATTTTATGGAAAAAAAAAGAAACATATTATTACCCTTGTTACCGAACATAAATGTATTTTAGATAGCTGCAGACACCTTGAACAGGAAGGTTTCTCTGTTAGTTATCTCCCAGTTATGGCAAATGGTATTGTTGATCTTCAAGTCTTGGAAAATGCAATTACCGAGCAAACGATTCTAGTTTCCGTAATGGCTGTAAATAACGAGATCGGGGTAATCCAGCCTTTGAAAGAGATAGGCCAAATTTGCCGTAAATATAATGTATTTTTTCATTCTGATATAGCCCAAGCTTTTGGGAAAATTCCTATTAATGTAAATGAGCTGAATATTGATCTAGCTAGCATTTCAGGGCATAAAATTTATGGTCCAAAAGGGGTGGGAGCTTTATACTTACGCAAAAAACCTAGAGTTCGTCTCGCTCCAATATTTAATGGTGGTGGGCAAGAACGTGGGCTTCGCTCCGGTACTCTTGCTCCATTTTTAATAGTCGGTCTTGGTAAAGCTGCAGAACTTGCCTCTAAAGAAATGGAAAAAGACTATAGGCATGTAAAAAAACTGTTTAATAAATTTTTAAGCAAAATTACTTCAGAAGCAAAAGAAGTATACTTAAATGGTGATAAAGATAATAGATACCCTGGTAACCTAAACTTGAGTTTTGCCTATATTGAGGGAGAATCAATGATATTAGCCATTAAGGATTTAGCAGTTTCTTCTGGATCGGCCTGTACTTCCACCTCGCTTGAGCCGTCTTATGTCCTTAGAGCTCTTGGAGTAGATGAAGCTTTAGCTCACACTTCCCTTCGTTTTGGTTTTGGACGTTTTACTAAAGAAGAAGAAATTGATTACGCAGTAGAACTGTTGCTATCGAAGATAAATAAATTAAGAGAGCTAAGCCCACTATGGGAGATGGCTCAAGAGGGAATTAATATTAACGAAATTAAATGGGCAACACATTAAAAATAAAATTGGGATTGTATAATTATGACATATAGTAAAGAAGTAATCGACCATTACGAGAATCCACGAAACGTAGGAGCTCTTGATAAAAAAGATAAATCCGTCGGTACAGGTCTTGTAGGAGCACCATCTTGTGGAGACGTGCTAAAATTACAGATTAAGGTTAATGAAGAAGGGACTATTACCGATGCTAAGTTTAAAGCTTTTGGTTGCGGTTCAGCTATTGCTTCTAGTTCTCTTGTTAGCGAATGGGTGAAAGGGAAAAAACTTGATGAAGCAATGGAGATAAAAAATACCGAGATAGCTAAGCACTTATCTCTGCCTCCGGTAAAATTACACTGTTCTTTGCTTGCGGAAGATGCTATTAAGGCAGCAGTGAATGATTATAAACAAAAGCAAAAATAACTGCTATGAAAGCTGTTTTACAAGATACTTCTTCTCAAAAAAAACAAATAATGTCTTTAACAGAGAGAGCTATTGTTCAAGTAAAGCATTTGCTTAAGCAAAGAGGAAAGCCATCCGTAGGGATAAGAATCGGGATTAAATCTGGTGGTTGTTCAGGATTGAAATATTTCCTAGAATATGCCGATGAAAAAGGGAAATATGATGAAGTAATCCAGAATCAAGAGATAACTATTTTAATAGATCCCAAAGCTGTTATGTACCTTCTTGGTACGCAAATGGATTACGTTAGTGAAAAATTTAAGTCTGGCTTTACTTTTTCAAATCCCAATGAGAAGGGAAAATGCGGATGCGGAAGTTCATTTAATGTCTAATAATCTTCCGTCGATAGCTAAATTGGCGGCTAAGCATGGTATAGTTCCTTTAAAAAAACTGGGTCAAAATTTTATATTCGATGAAACCCTATGTGATAAAATTGTAAAAGCAAGCGGCTTGCAGGATGGCAATATTGCCCTGGAAATAGGTCCTGGTCCAGCCGGCTTGACACGATCTATTTTAAAGACTTCATCTGGAAAACTAACAGTTATTGAAATGGATGCAAGATGTAGCCCCCTGCTTGAGGAAATAAAAACCGTTTATCCTAATCTTATTATAAAACAAGCTGATGCCTTAAAAGTAAGTTTATCTGAGATAGTAACTGATGAAAAAATAACTATAATTTCTAATTTGCCTTATAATATCGGTAGTGTTTTGTTAACATCATGGTTACTCCAGTCTGAAAAAATAAACAGCATGACCCTGATGCTACAGAAAGAAGTAGTAGATAGAATTATTGCTAAAGCTGGTACCAAATCTTACGGTAGATTATCTATTATTTGCCAAATTGTCTGTAAAATAATAAAATGCTTTGACGTTAGTCCTAAAGCTTTCTACCCTGAACCAAAAATCTGGTCTAGTGTGGTAAGACTTGAACCTAAAGAAAACACCCCTAGCCTACTGTTACTAACAAAAATTGAACAAATCACAAATCTTGCTTTTTCGGGCCGAAGAAAAATGATTAAGTCCTCTTTGAAAGCCTTATCTCCAGATATCAATACTATATTAGAGAAATTATCCATTAAGGAATCTCTACGCGCTGAAGACCTCTTACCAGAGGATTATTTAGCTTTAGCGGAAGCAATTTTAGAAATACAAGATTCGGTAAGATAAAAGATAAATGATTTTCTTGCTTTAAGAAGTACTCTTAAAAATAAACACTGGCTATTTTAACATTGCGCTTTAGCACGCATCTATAAAAGATAAAAAAGCTCCGTGCAGGTTCAGTTTGCACAGAGCATTTTTAAATTTTTATTATAAGTAGGTTTTTATAGATTTATAGCACTTCTAAGACCTACTGACCAACTTTTTACCCTGCCAGTTGGGCGAGCACTCACATTAAGCCCAACCTTATATTTGTGGTTAATTTCGGCTAAAACGTCCCCTTGGATTTGCATATTAGATTTGCGTACTTTATATGCTGGAACTTTAAAATATCTATATTCACTAACGTTTCGGCCTTGGACCTGTTGGCTTATTGGATCCTTCCAATCATGTAAGTAACTTACAGTGAATGAAGGAGTTAAATTTACACTTTCCTTGATTGAGAAATCAGTAGCAAGAGTTAACCCAACTTCACCCATTACGGATTCTCTTTTTGGTATATTAAAGTCCATTTGAGTAGAAGCTTTTTGACCCGCCGCACCTTTTTCGCTGTAGTTTTTCATTGTCACAGATTGGTAATGTCCTGCAATAAAAGGTGTAGCACTGACATTTCTAGCAAAATCAAAGCGATAACCTGTACCAAGCGTAGTAAATAAGTGATCTCCAGATGTTTTACCATGTTCTTTGTGAGTAGCTAAACCGAGTTTAATATCACGGTCAATATTGTAGTGGAGTCTACCAAGACCTGCAGATGCATAAACAAACATCGGTTTTTCAAAGCTATAAACCCCGTGTAATGATATGGCTTGTTCCCTGATTTTAGCTTTACCTCTATCTGCTACAAATTTAGTTTTGGTTTCCGCATAACCTATTCTTGTACCGATCAGTAAATTATCCTTTATCTTGTAATTTAGACCCATTCCGACATCTACTGCGCTATCATCTTTGAAACCTAATGTTTTGTTGCTGAATGTTCTGGTACGGCTCTTACCAAAATCACCAAAAACCTGGAGGGCAAACTGATCACTACTATTTGGAGCGTCAGCAGAAGCGGCAATATTATTTTCTACTTGGCCGGTTTTAGAAAAACCTTGAGCTAAGGCAAGATTTCTTTCCGCAGTTTTCATCCCGAAGCTAAGCGGGGACTCACGTAGCAATGAAACCAGCGTCGGGCTAGTAATGACAGAATAAACAAACTGACGTTTAATATTATTAACAGGTTGGGTAGCATGGGAAGTTGTATCAAAAACTTTACTAGTTTGCCCTGCTCTTATAATAAAGTTACCAAGAGCTTGTTCTTCACTTGTTAAATATTTACTAGGGTCGCTAGTTAATTCTTCTATAAGGTTTGATTCATCCCAGACTATAATATTAGCTCCCGGTACTTTTAACGCTCCTCTTATTTGTGCTTTTCCCATTTCCAATGAAATCCTTTTAGAAAATTCTGTATCATATTGACCAGCACCTAAGGAAAAACCTTGCCTTAGTTTCTCATTAAAATGGTTGCCAAATAAAAAGTAGTTAGCGCCGTTAAGAGTTGCTTTTTCCACAAAATCTTTGGTGTTATTTTCTGTTATATCTAAATAACTAAATAATACAGGAAAATTGGTAGGATTTAGAGCTAGAGTACCAGTAAGTACTTTAACATTCATGTCCGCAGCCCCTGTAACTATCCCATTATTTATTAAAGTATCGGTATCACTAGTAAATAAACCACCGGTAAGACCATTCAAACCTTCTCCAAAAACCTCTTCAGCAAAAGAGAAACCTAGACCTCCCTGCCCTGCTAAAGCAAATTTATCATCAGACATTGGTAGATAAAACCCAGCATACTCACTAGATAAAGGATCGTAAATAACTATGTCATTTGTCCCAAACTTTCCTTTTTGAGTTAAATAATTATCTAAATCGCTATTATAAACAATACCGCCAAAAGTACCACCAACCACATTTGCAGAGCTATGCCCCCCAGCAGAAAAATTAGTTTCATTTCTTGTAAAGGAAAAACCCAGTTGTTCTGTCAAGGTCTTTGCATAACTTCCAGTCGGGACTGAAGTGGTATTATCTGACGAATTAAGACTATAAACAAAACTATCACCAAAGGTAATGACATTTGTAAAATCCTGAGTGTTTTTTGAAGCTAAAGCAATCGACGAAGTGCTAAGCGACAAAAGTGAAAAGCAGGCAAAGGTTTTTAAAAAAAATTTCTTTTTATTAGACATTAAGATACCCCCTAATATAATATCTTTGTAAATTAATAAGGCTATAGTATAATAGTGTAGTTTTATTAAACAAATATATTCTTCCAAAAATCAAAAATTAGAAGCCAGATAAATATTGTAGAATATTATTTTGAAAACTGCTTACCCTATTATATTAGCCTTTTTATCCATATTTTCGAAAGCTTCTTCCCAAGTACCAACTGTTGCAGCCTTAGTATACTCGGTAACCCTATTTTCAAAAAAATTAGTGTGTTCTACTCCGTTTAACATTTCATCGAGCCAGGGAAGAGGATTATTATCTACCAGATATATTTCTTTTAGACCAAGTTGCATGAGCCTACGGTCAGCTATATATCTTATATACTGGCGTACTTCTCTAGCTGTTAACCCATCAATACCGCCAACCTCAAAAGCCAGTTCAATAAAAGCATCTTCAAAATGGACGATAGTTGCGCAAGCTTCATAGAGTCTACTTCTTAAGTTTTCATTCCAAACTTCAGGATTTTCCTGCACAAAAGTTTTAAACAAAGTAATTATAGAGTTAGTATGCAGAGTCTCATCCCGAACCGACCACGTAACAATCTGTCCCATTCCCTTCATTTTATTAAAACGAGGAAAATTCAGTAAAATAGCAAAAGAAGCAAAAAGCTGTAGACCTTCCGTAAAAGCACCGAACACCGCAAGAGTAGTTGCTATATCCTCTTTAGTTTCTACCCCGAATTTCTGCATATAGTCATACTTATCTTTCATCTCTTTATACTTCATAAATGCTTGATATTCAGCTTCATCCATACCTATAGTATCAAGTAAATGCGAATAAGCAGCGATATGAACTGTTTCCATATTCGAAAAAGCAGACAGCATCATCTGCACTTCAGTCGGTTGAAATACTTTAGCATAATGTTTCATATAACAATTGTTTACCTCAATATCGGCCTGAGTAAAGAAACGGAAAATTTGAGTCAGTAAATGTTTTTCTCCCGGTGTTAAGTTATATTTCCAATCTTTTACATCATCCGCTAGCGGCACCTCCTCCGGTAACCAATGGATTTTTTGCTGGACATGCCATGCTTCATAAGCCCAAGGATATGAAAAAGGTTTATAAATTGGTTTCGCTGACAATAGTGACATTTTAATTTCTCCTTGATTTTATTCGTAATAAACTATTTTTATCTTACTGACATGCTAAACATTCATCATATTCAGTTTTTGAAGACACTTTTAACTCTAAATTAATTTTATTTTTTTTCTCTAAATCAGCCATTCCCTTATCCGTTGAAACTGCATGAGATACTTTATCCGCTCTTTGGATAGAAGTAGAGCGAGAATAGTATAGGCTCTTGATTCCCTTTTTCCAGGCTTTGAAGTGAATTTCATGCAAATATTTCTTGCTAACGTCACCCGGCATAAAAATATTTAAAGATTGAGCTTGAGAGATATGAGGCGTTCTATCAGCGGCAAGCTCAATAATCCAATTCTGATCAATTTCATAGGCTGTTTTAAAAACGTCTTTTTCATGATCAGATAAAAACGTTAAATGTTGTACCGAACCTTCATGGGTTGAAATAGAAGACCAGACCTGTTCAGTATTAAATCCTTTTTTATCTAGTAACCTTACTAAATTCTTGTTCTTTACATTAAAAGAGCCTGTTAAGGTTTTTTGGGTAAAACTGTTGGCAGCAAAAGGCTCTATTCCAGGGGAAGAGTTACCGCAAATTATAGAAATGGAAGCAGTAGGTGCTATAGATGTTTTATTACTGAAACGCTCTTTCACACCAACTTCAGCTGCATCGGGGCACGCGCCTCTTTCTTCTGCCAGAAGCACAGATGCAGCATTTACTTCCTTATTTATATGTTCAAATATTTTATTATTCCAGACCTTAGCCATTACTGATTCCATAGGAACATTCTGGGCTTGGAGAAAAGAATGGAAACCCATTACCCCAAGACCAACACTACGTTCACGAATTGCTGAATATTTAGCTCTACTCATACTATCTGGAGCTTTTATGATAAAATCTTCAAGTACATTATCAAGGAACCTCATAATATTTGAGATAAACTCTTTGTTATCCTTCCAGTCTTCATAATATTCCAGATTGAGAGACGACAAGCAGCATACCGCTGTTCTATTATTACCAAGGTGGTCAATACCTGTTGGGAGAGTAATTTCAGAACAAAGGTTAGAAGTTTTTACTTTTAAACCTAACTTTTTATGGTGTTCGGGAATATATTTATTTACTGCATCAACATAAAGGATATAAGGTTCCCCAGTTTCAATTCTAGTAGTTAGTAATTTAATCCAAATGTCTCTTGCTCTAACTGTATTTATTACACTTCTATCACGAGGGCTTTTTAAATCCCAAGTAGTATTATTTTCGACTGCTTCCATAAAACTATCGGGAATTACAACTCCATGATGAATGTTTAAAGCCTTACGGTTTATATCTCCTCCGGTAGGTCGACGCAAGTCAATAAATTCTTCAATTTCAGGGTGATCAATAGGTAAATAAACTGCCGCACTACCTCGCCGCAAGGATCCTTGAGAAATTGCCAAGGTCATAGAATCCTGAACCTTTAAGAATGGAACAATACCAGAAGTTTTACCGTTGCCGTGTACCGTTTCATTAATAGAGCGAACATTTCCCCAATAACTGCCGATACCGCCTCCTTTAGATGCTAACCACACATTCTCAGTCCAGAGCCCCACAATACCTTCTAAGCTATCGTCAGTTTCATTCAAAAAACAAGAAATCGGCAATCCTCTATCCGTGCCACCATTACTAAGTATAGGAGTAGCCGGCATAAAATGCAGCTTACTTATATAATCGTAAATTTTATTGGCGTGAGATTCATTATCTGCATAATAGCTTGCAACCCTTGCAAATAAATCTTGATAATCTTCTCCTTTTATTAGATAACGATCCTTTAAAACCGCTTTGCCAAAATCACTAAGTAGACTATCACGACTTCTATCAATTTTTACCTTGTATTTATTTCCTGTAACCTTAGACATTATTTATTTTTTCCTTTTAAGATGAATGAAGCAAATTTTGTAATCCAAAATTCTAAACAGTTTTTTGGTTTAAAATTTTGGATCAACTTGCTTTAAGCATAAAGCATAAACTTATTTTTCTTCAATAGTTATTTTTGCGAATATTGTATGTTTTTTTGCTTGACATACTATATATAGTTGCTAATTGGATTGCTATATATGAACAAATAAATCTAGTTTTATTGGTTTAACAAGAACTTAAATGGTAATAATAATATTTTATTATTAATAAATATTGTGTATGTGGATAAAAATGGTTAATAAAATCGTTATTGTGATTAATAACTTATTTGCTAATTTTTTATTATTTACTTAAGCTAAAATCTACCCGTTATGGTTGATTAGTACTTGATGTTGTTGTTGCTTTTTATTAGAAAGTTATATAAATTTAATCCAATTAATTTTAGCATTTATAGGTGGTATATTGAGTGTCTGACTTGTTTAATTTTGCTAATACCAAGAAAAACTCTAAGGACGGATCTTATACCGCAAGTGACATAGAAGTCTTAGAAGGTTTAGAACCGGTACGCATGCGTCCCGGGATGTATATTGGCGGGACTGACGAAACTTCATTGCACCACCTAGTTTCTGAAGTAATTGATAACTCTATGGATGAAGCTGTTGCGGGATATGCTAATCGTATTACCATTGAAATGTTTGCTGATGGCAGTATATCAATAGCAGATAACGGGAGAGGTATACCGGTTGATAATCACCCCAAATTTCCTCATAAATCGGCTCTAGAAGTAATCTTAACCACCTTACACTCTGGCGGCAAATTTTCTGATAAGGCCTATCAGACCTCGGGGGGGTTGCATGGGGTTGGGATATCAGTAGTAAATGCTTTATCAGAGAAATTAAACGTAAAGGTTTACCGGGATGGTTTCATTTACACCCAGGATTATTCCAAAGGGCATGCTCTAACGAAGTTAGAGAAAAAAGACGCACCTAAAAAATCAAGAGGAACTAAGATTACCTTTATACCGGATTCAGAAATTTTTGGAGAAATAACTCTCAAACCAAAAAAAGTTTATGATTTAGCAAAATCCAAAGCTTATTTGTATAAAGGTTTCGAAATTCATTGGATTTGCGCTCCCGATCTAATTCATAATCAGGAAATCCCAGAAAAATCAATTATTCATTTTCCAAATGGGCTCAAAGATTATCTAGACTCAAAACTTGACAAAGACAAAATTGTCGGAGGGGAAATATTTTCTGGTAATGCTGAAATAGCAGCAGAAAATATCAAAATAGAATGGGCAATTTGTTGGCATGAAGAAGAAAGTTTTGTCCAATCGTACTGTAATACTATTCCCACTCCACAAGGCGGCACTCATGAACAAGGTAACAGAACCGCGCTGAGTAGAAGTATAAAGGTTTATGGAGAAATGACAGGGCTTAAAAAAGTGTCTTTAATAACTCCCGAAGATATTTTAGAATCAGCTTGTATTGTTATTTCAGTTTTTATTACGAATCCTATATTTCAAGGCCAAACCAAGGAAAAGCTAGTTTCAAACGGAATTGCAAAACACGTTGAGAACATGATTAAAGACCACTTCGATCATTGGCTGAGCAGTAATAAAAAAATAGCTGATATACTAATAGCTCATATTATAAGTAATGCTGAATATAGATTAAACCGCAAGAACGAGAAGCTAGTTAACAGAAAAAACGCTACTCAGAAATTACGATTACCAGGTAAGCTTGCTGATTGTACGCGAAGTAACGCGCACGGAACAGAACTTTTTTTAGTTGAAGGGGATTCTGCAGGGGGGTCAGCAAAACAAGCGAGAGATAGGGAAACCCAAGCAATATTGCCGCTACGAGGTAAGATTTTAAACGTTGCAAATTCTCCTTTACAAAAGATTCTAGCTAATCAAGAGCTCCAAGACCTTGAAACCGCTCTTGCCTGCGGTTCATTGAACCATTACAGAGAAGAAGACTTACGTTATGAAAAAATAATAATCATGACAGATGCAGACGTAGATGGCGCCCATATAGCCTCCCTGTTAATGACTTTCTTTTTTATCAGAATGCGTAAGCTTATAGTTAATGGTCACTTATATCTAGCAAAACCGCCTCTGTACCGGATAACACAGAGTAATAAGACATATTATGCTGCTAATGACGAGCAAAAACTATTGATTACAAAAAAATTATCTTCCGAAAGTAAAGCAAAAATCGAAGTTGGAAGATTTAAGGGCTTAGGCGAAATGACTCCAAAACAACTCAAAGAGACAACTATGGATCCTAAATTAAGGCTCTTATATCAAGTAAGCATAGATGACTTTGACAATACAAATGTAATAGTAGATAATCTGATGGGAAAAAATCCTGAAAAGAGATTTAAATTTATTCAGGAAAAAGCGTTATTAAATAAGGAAGGAAACCTTGAAATATATGTTTGATTTTATTAAAAAACAACAAGATTACAGTACAAAAAGTAACAAGTATGAAGAATGCACGAATCAATTTGCAGTTATAAATATAAGGTTAAATAATATCTTTCCACTAAGCAATATTATAGTAAGAAATAGCAAAGAACCTCAGAAATTGAAAAATGCTAAGGTACCGTCTTTTATGGCACCTTCTATTGAAATGTTTTTTTCCTCTTTTTCTTCTTCTTTAACCTTACTAACGGCTTTCATAACTATATTCTATGCTTCGGTAACGCTTGCTGAAGAAGAGAAAAAAAAAGAGGTTAATAATCAACCCCCACCCTATTATTGCAAACAGTTTCAAGAAGTTCTACAGCGTGTTGGCAAAGATTATATGGGAGAGGTAGATTACCAAAAAATGACAGATGAAGCAATTAACGGTATGTTGCTTTCTCTTGACCCGTATTCCGGATATTTTGTTGATGAAGATCTTGAATTTTTCATTGATCAAACAGATGGGGAATTCGGAGGGATAGGTGTGGAAATAATCCCTGATCAAGGTGCTATAAAAGTTATTTCACCTATTGACGATTTACCCGCCTATAAAGCAGGAATTAAAGCAGGGGATTACATAGTAGGCGTTAACGGACAATTAGTTTCTACTCTTGGCTACAACAAAGCTGTTCGTGAGATGCGGGGTGAACCTGGAACTAAGCTTAATTTGCTTGTAGTAAAAGAAGATGGTAATCAAACTACCGAAATCGATTTAGTAAGAGAAATTGTTAAGATAAAACCAATAAAATCTGATTTAGAATTAGATGATTATGGTGGAATTGGTTATATAAGAATTGTGACTTTTAACAATCAAACCATAAGTGAACTTAAAAAAGCAGTAAAAGATTTATCTAAAAAGGCCCAGCTTGAGAAGAAAGAGCTAAAAGGCTTAATTTTGGATGTAAGGAACAATCCCGGCGGGCTTCTTGACCAAGCAATAGCGGTTTGTGAATATTTCTTAGACCATGGAATAATAGTTTCAACTAAAGGAAAAAAAGACGAAGAGAACGTAGTAATTTCGGCAGGTAGATTTGTTGAAAAAGCCCCTCAAGTCCCTATGGTAGTCCTGATTAATTCCGGTTCTGCTTCGGCTTCGGAAATTGTAGCCGGTGCTTTACAAGATCATAATAGAGCAATTATTATTGGCACCACTTCTTTCGGGAAGGGGTTAGTTCAGACCTTTACGCAAATTAACAAAAGAGCAGCAGTAAAGTTTACTACTGCTAAATATTTCACACCCAATGGTAGATCTATAAATGGTAAAGGTATAGAACCGGATATCTTTATTGAAAATGCAAAAGTTGAATACGTAGAGAAAGAAAAAAAAGGTAGCGCATTTAATGAATCTTCAATAAAAAGTTATCTAAAGAAATATAATAATGAAGATAAAGCCGATTCTAAGGCAGGTTCTACACCGGAAAAAATTGAGGACCATAAAATGTCGGAAAAATATAAGAAAGATTATCAGTATGCTCGGGCCTACGACTTAATTCGCGGTTTAATAATTAGAGAAAAGAAAAGTAAATAGTGTAATGGAAAAACTTAAAATTCTTGCAAGAAATTATTTTATATTTTCTAATATTGGATCTTATATGGTTTTTTTCGCTTTTATCCTTTTAAAGGAGCAAAAATAAACATGATACAAAAAAAAGTAGAAGCACTTGCTCTAAAGCTTCCTTTTAGACCAGGTGTCGGAATGATGATTATTAATAAGAATAACCGGATTTTTGTAGGAAAAAGAATTGATTCTAAAACAAATGGGTGGCAAATGCCGCAAGGAGGAATTAACCTAGGTGAAACTCCAAGTGCTGCTGCTCTACGAGAAATGGCAGAAGAAATAGGTAGCAACCAAGGTAAGATAATTGCCGAAAGTAAAAAATGGTATAGCTATCGGCTGCCTCCATTCTTAGTTCACAAACTTTGGGGAGGAAAATATTGTGGTCAGAGACAGAAATGGTTTTTAATAAGGTTTACCGGCGAGGATTCGGATATAAATGTTAAGACTAAGCACCCCGAGTTTGATAGCTGGCAATGGGTAGGGGTTAATGAATTGTTAGAGAATATTATACCATTTAAATATAAATTATATTCAAAAATAATTGCCGAATTTAAAGAATTCATTAAGACAGAAGATTGAATATCGTGGTAGAGCCACTGATCTACTCTCCTAAAAAACTAAATTTAGGCAAAATGTACACTAAAATGAAAGCCCTATATAACAGTTTTCTCTAGATTACCCGATCTATTTACCTTTGCCTAGAATTCTTTTTCTTAACGTCCCTTCTAGGTGTTTTATTTAAAATATCCACGACCTGAGATTTGATTTCTAATTCTGGTTTCAACATTAAATCTTTTTTATGAGCTTTAGAATACGCCAGTTTTTGACCTAATTCGGGCGTAGCAATTGTTGCAACCAATCCTTTTAAATGATTTTGCTTTTTTTGTACTATGCCATTATTTTGGGCTATAATTTCACCTACTTTCTCCCCTAAAACTGGAGCTAACCTAACCGAAAAAGCAAAAGCCGGAACAATAAGTGCTGGAAGCGCTAACCCTCCTATAAAAATCCCTGCTGAAGCGACCGCAACTAGTCCAGCCGCCATCGTAATTTTTGCTGTCAGAGACTTAATATTATTTTTTCTCCTATTAATAGATTTAGTATCGGCAATTATTTTATTTAGGTTAATTGTTATAGCTTCTAACATTTCTTTTTGCTTAGTTTTCTCTTTATAAGCGCTAAATACTACTGAGTAGAATAATTTTGGGTCTGAATGGATAAAATTCATTATCTCTTTTCCATCACGTCCAGTTAGTAAAGATTTTAAAACTTCTTTTACATTCTTCTGTTCCGCCGGAGATAAATCACTAAAGTGAGCTGCTACTAAATCGTCTATAAAAATATCTTGGTTTTTTTCTTGAGTGTTAACTAGTTCATCACCTATTTCCTTTTTATCGGTTATAGCAATTGCAAATAAAGTCATTACTTCAGCAAAAGTTTCGTCAGTAACTACCCTATGGTTTAAATGCTTTTTTAGCCTATCAGCACATTTCTCAGCATATTCATCAAGGGTGGGTTCTTTTTTTAATCTATTGACATAATCAATAGCAAGCATGTTGGCAAGAGAAGTACTTAAATAATTACTTAAATTACTACTTAAATGGCTTTTTATCTTATTTAAAAAAGCAGAGTTATCAATATCTTTTAAAATATCTATATTATTTTTCATATACAATCTCTCTAAGCAAGACTTTTATAGATGCTTCTATGAAACCTGAGAAATTCTGCGTTGAAAGTTTTTTTATAATCGAAGGCGTCAAAGCTTGAAGCTCTCTTATCTGCACACTACTTATAACTGCCCCTAATGGTAAAATTTTGTGGATATCCTCGCTTAAATTTAAAATTTCTTCATACGACTTTCCAGTAAAATTTATATTTACTTCATATTGATGAAACGTGATCTCACTATTTTTATTTTGAATTGATGATGGATTGTCAAATACTCTAACCACTTTTGCTTTTATCGGATCGTATAAATTACGTTTTTCAGAAATAAAGTTTAAATTCCTCGATAATTCTTCTCTAATATCACAAATCTTGTTGTTAGACTTGGTAATTAACTCTTTATATTGTAAATTAATCTCAGGAATTTTTTGTTCAAACTCCATAATTGAATTAAGTTGGATGATAGAACGGTTAAATAAAATTTCTGCTTTTTCTTTTCCCTGTAAAGATTTTACTAATTGCTCCTGTAATTCAGGAATAAGAGCCCCCAGTAGAATAATAGATACAGCATATACTACCAATTTAAAGAATATTATGTTTTTAAGGTGAATAACTAATTTATCAAGCATTTATAATCCCTTTATTGTATTGCTAATAGTTAATTTAGCCGGTATCGTTATAGTAGTTAACAATTCAGTAGTATTATCATACTCTATGGAATAATTTATATGATGACCCGGAAAAATCAGCCTTAAAGAATTTATATAACTCTGTAACACTTGCTGGACACCTAAATCATCTTTCTTATTGCTTGTATATAATATATCAACACTCAATAATGTTTTTTTATCAGTAAAATTTATCTCTTCTATAGCCCAATTAACATTAATTATTTTAATATCAGGGCTATTTAAAGAAAAAAGTTTTGTAACAGACTCAAACGGTGTAGGTAGTTTAATACTGAGTAATGTTTGAAGATTATAGAAATTTGTTAAGTTTGAAATATTTTCCACTTCTGGGTAACGTTTTTTTATGTTACGGGATTTTTCAGAAAGTGAATAATACTTATTATTAAGCTCGAGTGTTTCTTGTTGGACCCGAAGCGCGTGATATTTCAGAGAAATTAGAAAGATAATAATCCCTATTATTATTAAGAATAAAGGCTTAAACATTACTGAATTAACGGTAGTAAGTTTAGTAATTGACCTTAATAATTGATTTGAAGCTAAATATTTCTTATTTTTTATAAATAATTCTAATAATTTAGCATCTTGAAAATGCTGAGAATAGCCTTCCGCCACGAGAGAAACGGTGACATAGGTGATAATATTATAAATTTGGAATGAAGGTATTTTTTCAAAAATTTCGCATAAAACTTTATCTCCTATAAATATTAAACAAATTTTTAGTTCTAGGCTTGTTACATATGTTTTGTATTTTAAAATTTTATCGCTAATCGCCTGTTCAATTGTACCAGCTATATAAAGATCGGACTTATCGGAGGGAAAACTTATAGTTACCTCATCTAGGACGTGTTTTTTATACTTGATCGCAATTCTAATTCCACTTGTTTCAGTAATCGTAGCAAAAATCTGGAAATCGTTTTGAAATTTAGTGTTATGTTTTTCTGCTAAAATTGCATTAATTATTGTTTCAAACTCTAAAGATAAAAAATATATACCGTTAAATTCAAAGGAATTGTAAATCACAAATTCTAATAACTGATTAGTAGGAATAGCATAAGGAGAAGAGGCCATAACTGTTTCCCATACTTCACCGTTAACATGGCTAGTTTCTATATTATGTACATTATAAGCAATTATATCTTCTGGTTTATAATTATCCTGAATAAATTTCTCTATGGGATTAGATTTTATTATAGATTGAAGCATAGGCATGAATTCATGCCTTAGTTCACACTCCGGTGTATCCAATAAAACCACCACTTGAAATTTTTTATAATTCTTTAAAAATGCACAGCATATTTGGACATGATCTGCTTTCTCATAAGGAACGAAAATATTGTCTATAGACTGATGTTTATAACAAGCAATAATTCTAATACCAATTTTTCCAATAAAAATTATTAATTTTTTCGCGTAAAAAAGGCGGTTGATGAAGTTATTGGCTATTTCTAATTTTGGGCTAATTTTTTCCATTTTGAATATTACCATAACATATCATCTAAATTATACCTTAAAGTATGCCTAATATCCTCTTGAGCTCAAATGCAATAAAATCCTAGAAAAAGCTTTTTAAAATAATATTGTAATTTAGCCATAAATTCTTTAATGTGCTATCCTAAAACGAGGATAAAATTTAAACATTGCCAAATAAATTCAAAAATGACAAAACTCACCACCACACAGATCCGAAGCACTTTTCTAGATTATTTTATCAAAAATAACCATACTCACGTGCAGGCTAGTTCTTTAGTACCACAAAATGATCCGACCTTAATGTTTACTAATTCCGGTATGGTACAGTTTAAAGACGTATTTACCGGTATCGATAAAAGAGATTATAGCAGGGCTACTTCAAGCCAAAAATCTGTAAGAGCTGGTGGTAAGCATAATGATCTTGATAATGTAGGTTATACAGCAAGGCATCATACATTTTTTGAAATGCTCGGTAATTTTTCTTTTGGCGATTACTTTAAAGAAGAGGCTATTTATTATGCATGGAATTTACTGACCAAAGATTTTTCAATTTCTAAAGATAAGCTATATGTCACTGTGTTTCATGATGATGATGATGCGGTCATGTACTGGAAAAAAATAGCTAACTTAGCTGATGAAAGGATAATTAGAATAGCTACAAACGATAATTTTTGGTCAATGGGAGAGACGGGTCCCTGCGGACCGTGTTCTGAAATATTTTACGACCATGGAGACAAAATATTTGGTGGTCTACCCGGTACCAAAAACGCTGATGGGGATAGATATATTGAAATCTGGAATCTAGTGTTTATGCAATTTGAACAGATAAACAAGGATACTAGAATTGAATTACCAAAAAAATCTGTCGATACTGGAATGGGGTTAGAGCGAATGGCGGCAGTAATCCAGGGAGTACATGATAATTATGATATCGATTTATTCCAAGAAATAATAGGTTATACCGAATCACTGTTAAAAGTAAAAGCTAAAGGAGAGGAACTTTTTTCCTATAGAGTAATAGCAGATCACCTACGTTCGTCTGCATTCTTAATTGCCGATGGCGTTATGCCGTCTAATGAGGGACGAGGATATGTACTCAGAAGAATCATGCGAAGAGCAATGCGCCACGCACATCAGCTAGGAGCATCAGAACCTTTAATGTATAAATTATTGCCGAAACTTGTAGATTTGTTTGGCCATACATTTCCAGAAATAAAAAGAGCAGAAGATTTTGTTAGCAGTATTTTAAAACAGGAAGAAGAAAGATTTAAGGTTACTTTAGATAGAGGGTTAAAACTCTTAGAAGATGAGGTTAAAACCTTATCTTCTAATGCCACTTTATCTGGAGAAGTAGCGTTCAAGCTGTATGACACCTACGGATTCCCTTTAGATTTGACTCAAGATATACTAAAGAAAAAAAAGATAGCGATTGATACTGCCAGTTTTGAACAAATGATGGCGGAGCAAAAAGAACGGGCGAGGAGTGCTTGGATTGGTTCCGGAGAGTCAAAAACAGATAATATATGGTTTGATCTTTTATCTGAGTTCGGCTCTACTGAATTTCTGGGTTATTCCCTTAATAGTTCTGAAGCAAAAGTTCTCGCTTTAATTTCAAACGGTACCCGTAGTAGGCAAATATCTGAAAAAGGTAAAAAATTTACTTTAATTACTAACCAGACCCCTTTTTATGGCGAGTCTGGAGGGCAAATGGGAGATATTGGTTTTATCACCTCTCTGCATGGTAAAATCAAGGTTTTAGATACTCTAAAATATTTAGGAAAAATACATGGTCATATTTGTGAGCTTGAAGAAGGACTTGTCACCGAAAATAATGAGGTAAAACTTACCATCGATAGTTATTACCGTAAATATCTTAGAATACATCATTCTGCTACTCATCTCCTACATGCAGTACTTAGAAGTGTTTTGGGCAATCATATTACTCAAAAGGGATCACTAGTAGCTCATGATAGACTAAGGTTCGATATTAGCCATCCAAATAGCTTAACCTTAGCTGAAATTAATCTGATTGAAGATAAAGTGAACCAGATTATAGCAAATAATTTACTCGTACATACCAAATTAATGTCTACTAACTCTGCTATAGAATCCGGCGCTATGGCATTATTTGGCGAAAAATATGAAAATGAAGTAAGAGTAGTTTCAATAGGTAATGAGGATGATAAAAATAATCCTTATTCTTTTGAACTATGCGGTGGAACACACGTGTCTCGAACCGGTGATATCGGGATATTTAAAATAGTAAATGAGAGTGCAATTGCTGCGGGTGTTAGAAGAATTGAAGCCGTTTGTGGCAGTTATGCTCTTTCTTTTATTCGAGAAAATGAAAAATTATTGGCTATTATTATAAATAACCTTAAAACTAATAAGCAAGATGTAGTACAGAAATTGGATTCTCTTATCCATAGTAAAAAAGAGCTGGAAAAGGATTTAGAAAAAAAACAGTTAGAAACTTTATCCTTAACTACAGAGGAAATTAATAAAATTGCTAAAGATCTAAATGATATTAGATTAATATATAAGGAAATTGATAATGTTACATCTAAGATACTGCGTATGGCAATACAAGATATAATAAAAAATCATAATAATCTGGTTGTGGTATATGCTAGTAAATTAGAGGACAAATTATCGGTATTAGTCGGGGTTTCTAAAAATATAACGTCTAAGTATAATGCCGGTAATATTGTAAAAAAATTAGCTAATTTTATTGGGGGAAGCGGAGGTGGACAGGTTGACCTCGCCCAAGCAGGCGGCGGAGATATTGAAAAACTTGCAGTACTGGAAAAAGAACTATCTAATTTTCTATAGAAGAAAAACAGAAGCTCTCTTATAAAGAAGAAAGATAGAAAGCTTACTTACTATCCGGTAGGTTATGAACATAGCTGTCCTCTGTTTCTGTGCCATGTTCTTCACTTAGAATATTAACAGCAGAACCAGAAGTAGCTAAATCAGCAGGCGCAAAGTTTGTTATCGGAACCACAGGTATGAGTACAATAACTAGAGCACTATTTATTAAGTTAACTTCCCTACCATGAGGGTTAGTAACCGGAACTGGAACAACCGGAGTAATCCCAGCATTCTCACTTGTGAGTTCATTAAAGTCAAGGCTATAGGGCAATATTCACTTAACACCCAAAGGTTTAAAAAATCTTCTAATCGTGTTACTTGTAGTTGTATAACATGCATTATAAACTGGATCAAATAAAAATTTGAGAAAGCAAGCTATTGTTGATTATTGGCTTCTTCTTCAGGAGCCTGAGGTGTTTCTGTATTTGCTTTCTCAGTATTTCCTTCAAGAGCAGCTTGTTCTTCTTTTGTCCCTAAAGCATATACACATAATTCCTCTAAAGAAACGCCATTTTTTTCTGCTAATTCCTGAAGCTGACTAACGGCATCCATAACATCTCCCGGTATCATTCCACCACGTTGCTTTGAGAGCCAGTCTGCTTGAAAATGCAAAGGATGATGAGAATGTTCAGGTTTCCCGATAAAAATAGTAAATGGAGATAATTGCCCACCGAAATCGCAATTAATTGTAAATTTTTTCATTTTAAAACACTCATGCCTATAATAATTTTACAAACTACTAACATTTATTTAAGTTTAGTCTAAAAAAATGATAAATTAAACAATTTTGAATCAAACCAGATTAAGATTTTTTTATAACAGGATTTCTAACTTAATTATACCTCTTGAAATTTCCATAGTTTTTTATACAAACCTTTATGGTTATGCAGTAGTTCCTGGTGAGTACCTTCTTCAATAATTTTACCTTTCTCCATAATAAGGATTCTATCCATATGCTTTAAAGTAGACAGCCTATGAGCAATGGCAATAACTGTTTTCTCTTGGCTTTCAATAAGAAAATTAAGACTATCCTGAATTAATTTTTCAGTATGGCTATCAAGTGAGGAAGTAGCTTCATCTAGAATCAGTATAGGAGCATCTTTTAAAATAGCTCTAGCAATGGAGATGCGCTGCCTTTGCCCCCCTGAAAGCTTTACTCCCCTTTCTCCTACATAAGTTTGGTACTGGTTTGGCAATCCTACAATAAACTCATGAATATAAGCAGCTTTACTTGCAGCTATAACTTCTTCATCAGTAGCATTCAGCTTACCATATCTTATATTTTCTAAAATCGATCTATGAAATAACATTGTATCTTGAGGAATAACTGCAATATTTTCCCGAAGTGAATCTTGGCTTATATCATTAATATTTTGTCCATCGATAAGTATTTGGCCTTTTGTCACTTTAAAATATTTAAGCAATAAATTTACTAGAGAGGATTTACCAGCCCCTGAATAACCCACTAAACCTATTTTCTCCCCGGGTTTTATTGCTAAATTAAGGTTTTTAAAGACCTTTTCCTCTTCGCTATAACCAAAACTGACCTCCTGAAATTCTATCTGCGGTCTATTAATCCTCAAAGACTTAGCATTGGCCTGGTCAACATCAATTTGAGGAGCATACAAAAAATTGATTGAACTTTGTAAATCTCCAATAATACGGACAAAATTTTGCATTGATTGAGTTATTCTCCAGGTTTCATCTATGATCACTACCGAAATAGAAAAAACAAAAGCAAAATCACCAACACTAATTAGCCCATTTTGGCGTAAATGTACCATATAAAATATAAAAAATGTTGTCATTATCAGAAAGAATACCCCACTAACTACATTGCTAATAAAAGCATACTTGTAAAGGAGAGTTTGTTTTGGAACGAATTCAGTTGATATTTTGTCATCTAATTTCTTTAGTTCTATTTTTCTAGTGGCAAAAGATAAAACTGCAATAATATTGCTAATCTTGTCTGAAATCTGACCAATTAAAGAATGCTTTGCTTCTGTTTCAGCAAAAGCAGCCTGATTTAACTTGACCGAAACCTTGTACATAATAGGAAAATATAAAATACTCCAAGCACAAAGGAATAAGCTAAGGTTCAGGTGAATAATAGCAAGGACAAAAAAGCTAATAATAACTTTTAGAATCTGTTGAAATAAACCATGGTGCATTTCAGCCCAAAAATGATCATAACCATCTAAAATACCTTTAATTTTACTGCTTATGGCACCTGTAAAGTTATTTTGGAAGAAACTATAAGAATGGTGTTGTACATAATCATATGATTTTAACAATAATGACCTTCTAACTTGAGGCTCTGCAATCCATTCTAAAATATTGCTTATCCTCCATGCAGCTTCCATAACTACTTGTGAAAGGATAAAAACAGTAATCGGGAAAATAATATCGCTGTAGTTTATGCTGCGCTCTACTGACATTAAGTCAATAAATAGCTTGACTGCATAATGATAGGCAAACGGGAAAATAGCCCCTATTACAGGAGCTATAAGCATTCCTGCATAATACCATTTATAAGGTTTTATATGTTGCCAAAAAAAGGAAATAATAGATAGGTTCTTCATATTGTTATTTTATACCTAACTTTAAGCCGACTATTCCTATTAAAATCATTCCAACAAAAATTATATTCTTAACCGAAATTGGATCTTTAAGTATAAATAAACCATAAGTAAATACTCCTATTATTCCAATACCAGTCCACACTGCGTAAGCTATGCTCATTGGAATGGTTCTAGTCGCTAATCCCAAAAAAATTACACTAAGCGCCATGGAAATTATTACTAAAATCAAAGGAAGCGTAATTTTAAACCCATCGCAATATTTTATCCCTACTGCCCAGAATATTTCAAATATCCCTGCTATAAAAAGGTAAAACCAAGCCATATTTTTAACCTATTCATAAGTTTTATGATATAAAGATAAGTAATATTATTAGTATATGCAATTATTGTTAAACACCTTGCTTTTCATGGAGTTTAAAAATTTAAGCTGCACGAAGAAAGTCACAAAAAAAAGCAGAATAAGGTACAATTTTTATTAGCTTACTAAAGTAACCTAGGCGTTTACTTACTCTAGCAGATATGACCTATTATGGTAATCGAATTAAATCTTCAAGTGAGTAATAACTGAACTTAAGTAATTTGGGGTTAATATTTTGTACTACAGCTTTATATTGCTTCTATACTTTCTGTTTGGTCCCCAAATTATTAATTGTAGAATACTTTGAGCTTATAAAAGCTCAGAAAAAAGTATAGTCGTTACTTTGCAGCTAAACCTTTTTTTGCTTGTTCTACAATATGTGCAAAACTATCAGCATTATTTACGGCAAGCTCAGCTAGCATTTTGCGATCAACAACAATCCCAGACTTATTTAATCCATTGATAAAAGTAGAATAAACCATTCCATGCTCTCTTACTGCTGCATTAATCCTTTGAATCCAGAGACCTCTAAAATCGCGCTTACGATTTCTACGATCCCTATATGCATATTGCAATCCTTTTTCTACTTTTTCAATCGCTATTCTAAAGCAATTCTTTGCCCTGCCTCTATATCCTTTAGCAAGTTTGATTATTTTTTTGTGGCGATTTTTAGATACTATTCCTGCTTTTGCACGTGTCATAATTTCACTCTCATCTTTTTAATTAGTCCCATTAGGAAGGAAAATTTTTACTAATCTCTTCGCATCTTCATCACAAAGTATTGTAGTTCCTCTCTGATTGCGAAGCTGAGCTTTTGTACGACGTCTCATAAAGTGCTGTTTACCGGCCTGACTAGCTCTTACTTTACCGGTTGCAGTAAGCTTGAAGCGTTTTTTTGCACCCGAATGCGTTTTCATTTTAGGCATATTAATACTCTCTTTGGCATTTAAAAAAACAAACAGCAAATTAGGCATACCAGGGCCATATTGCTGAGAAAGACATTATAGTTAATATGTGTGTTTTTTTCAAGCCCTTAATTATAAAACTAAAAAAAGATCTTACTACTTAAAAGGCTTGACTATAGGAGCCTACAAAATTACTTAGAAGCAGATCCTTTTTTGCCATGATGATGCTCATGACCTTTTTCATGCTCTTTACCATGATCTTCGCTAGTCTTGCTGTGCTCTTCATGAACTTTTTTGTGGCTTTCTTCCACTACAACAGCAGATCCTTGAGAACCTGTGTTTGCAAAAGCAACTTTTGATACTGCAAGAATGCTAAGTAACAATGCTAATTTTCTAACCATAACAATTTCTCCTTAGTATAATAATAAAATATTTTATTGATATTAACTTTAAATTATTAGAACGATATAACAATTAACTTTTATTGCTTTATTTAAGTTCTATATGCCGTTATTATTTTTATTTTAGTTTTTGTGCTCTATATTAACACTAGAGCCCCTAACTATAACATCTAAGAAATAACAGTATGATTAAGGATCATTACCATATTTTTAGCATATAGAACTTATTTATAACTTAGAAAGCTTAGTGGAAAAATTATTATTTTTTGCTTCCTTTTCCTTTTTCATTCATCTCTTTGTCTGCAGTTACTTCATCCTGCATAACAGCTGCATCTTTGCTAACTTCAGTAACAGGTGCAGTTTCAGCTGAACCTTTATCAGAACCTGCTGCAAATGCAACTTTTGACAAAGCAAATACACTAACTAGAATAACAAGTAATCTTAACATTTTAAACTCCTTAAATAAATTAAATTGGTGTACACACTATAGCACTTTTTTAGAAAAGTTAAACTAGATTTTAAAGTTTACTCCTTTCAGAGAATTACAAATTTTATAAATTTTACTTTTCTTGTAATGTTTGTGGTATTTTTGAAACAATTGTTGGGTAATATCTTTTGTGTGCTTGCCTAAGATAAGTAAATTTTTAATTTCTGCAGTTATTTCTTCATCGGAAGGTTCTAGTAATTTTTTACCAGAAACCAATAATACTATTTCTCCTTTAGGTAACTCTTGGCTGTAGTATTTTATTAAACTCTCTATATCAGCCGTTCTTGAGTCTTGAAATAATTTAGTTAATTCTCTAGAAACATTAGCTTGCCGATTCCCTAAGATTTTTAATGCAGATCGCAGCGAATTCACTATTCTGCTTGACCTATCAAAAAAGATAAGGGTTGCATCGACCTCTGCCAATTCTAAAAAAACTTTTTCTCTTCCTATATCCGTTTTGGGAAGGAACCCAGCAAATATAAATCGGTCAGATGGTAAACCCGAAAGAGTTAACGCTGCGATAGGAGCAGAAACACCCGGTACTATATCAATAAAATACCCCTTTTCTTTTAGCTCCTTGACCAATTTATATCCGGGATCAGAAATTAATGGAGTTCCGGCATCAGAAATTAAAGAAACAACCTTTCCAGCTTCTATATTTTTTATTATGTATTTACGAGTTGCCTCATCACTTTTGTCATTATAGATAGAAAGAGAACCGGCAATGTTATGTTTTACTAGTAATTTTGCAGAGATTCTGGTATCTTCACAAAAAATAATGTCAGAGTTCTTTAGGGTCTCAATTGCACGGATGGTAATGTCATTTAAGTTACCGATTGGAGTTGAGACTATATAAAGCCCAGGTCTAGAATTCATATTAAATCGAATGGTCTTAAAATTTAGGGATATAACATGATCAACATAAAACAAAAATTTACAAAATTCATCATTTCTTTTTGTTTTCTATTGGCTCTTAGTGCTTGTGAATCTAGTAGCAATAATAATAAAAATAGTAGAAAAAGCTTATCAAGTAATGTAGTTACTGAGATTGCACTTTTACTACCATTATCAGGCGAAAATGAATTACTAGGAAAACAATACGCCGGAATGATAAAAATGGGATTAGGAGATGGTGCTAAAACAAAGATTAAAGTAACTTCTTATGACTGTTCAGATGAAACCAAGTTGAAAGAGTCTATCAAAAGAATATTAGAGCAAAAAATTAAAATCGTAATTGGGCCGATATATTCTAAAGATACGAGGATTCTCTCTGCAGCAATCAAAGATAAAGACGTAATTGCTCTTTCTCTTTCAAATGACCCAACATTAGCTGATAATAATATGTTTGTTTTTGGTCATGCTCCTATGAGACAAATCGAACAAATTACTACTTATCTAATAAATAACGAATATAAAAATTATGTAATTTTATTACCCACCGGTAGACACACCCAAATTGTTAGCAAAATCATTCAGAATATTATAGCAAATAAAGAGGCAACACTTAGTAGAATGGAATTTTATAACAATACTGATGAAGATATAGAGAAAGCAGTTAATATTGTTTCTGATACTGTAAGTAATTTAAATGAACAGGATGAAATTCTGAAAAGGCCGGTAGTTATAGTAGGTGATGATCCGGAAAATTTAAGGAGGATATATCAATTTGCAAAAAATTTTAATTTAGATAAAAAAGCTGTTATCGCCGGCGATAACAGAATAGATGTAGTTGAGGATAAGCAATTTGAAATTATTTATACCGGATCAATCGCCTTGGAAAACGGTAATATAAAGCAGAGAGCTACAACTTTAGGCGTAAATTACTTTTCATTTATGCATGCTCTTGCTTATGATGCTGGCAAGATAATTGCAAGTAATATAATAGGCAATTACAACAAGGAAGATTTTTTAACCAGATTAAAAAGCTCCAAAAAGTTTTCAGGAATATCAGGCAAAATACATTTTGTAGATTCTATAGCCCAGCGTGAATACGAAATTATTAAAAAGCAGAATGGAATATACACTCTACAAGATAACTATCTGAAAGCAGAAATAGAGGAAAAGGTGTTATCAATTCCTAATAATTAATTCTAGCTGGAAGTGGTGACAAGAAGTAAGATTAACCTTGGTTTTTATAGGGGAAAGATCAGATTCACATAATTAATGACTTTTTTTGAACTTATCCTTATATTTAAGAAATCAAAATAAATTATACGATTACTAATGCTTAGATCTTTAATCCTTGCAGCTAAGCTAAGTTTAGCTCTTGCAATTTTTGGAATAATAGTTGTAATTGCTATTATATGGCATTTTAGCCAAGATCTGCCCGATTATTCACAATTAAAAGAGTATCATCCTCCCTGTGTAACTAGAATCTATTCCGCAGATGGAAAATTGATTGAAGAATATGCAAAAGAGAAGAGAATTTTTGTTCCGATAAATAGTGTACCTAAATCTCTTGTACAAGCCTTTATAGCAGCTGAAGATAAAAATTTTTATAATCACCCCGGTATTGATATATTTAGTATTATTAGAGCAGCATTTGCAAATGTTTCCCATGTTATTAACGGTACTAGATTTGAAGGCGGATCAACCATTACTCAGCAAGTTGTAAAAAACTTTCTGTTAACCTCGGAAAGATCAATTGAAAGAAAAGTTAAAGAAGCGATACTTTCTTACATGATCTCCCAGGTTTTATCTAAAGACCAAATTCTCGAGTTATATCTAAATCAGCTTTTTTTGGGAAAAGGATATGGGGTAGCAGCTGCAGCTCTTGGTTATTTTAACAAATCAGTAGAAGAATTATCTATAGCTGAATCTGCTTTTTTGGCATCACTTCCGAAAGCTCCATCGCAATACGGTTCTGAGAAAAATTACGAAAGAGCCTTAGCTAGAAGAAATTACGTAATCGGACGTATGTATGATGATGGATATATTACTGAAAAAGAAGCAAGAGATTCAATAAATGAACCGCTAAAACTCGTTAAACAAGATAAAGTTCAGACTCTAGATGCAGATTATTACGCCGAACAAGTGCGATCGGAAGTAATAGGCATGTTTGGTGAAGAATATTTCTATACGGCAGGTTTAACCATTATCAGTTGTATAGATTCCAAGTTACAGGAAAGCGCAGCTAATGCTTTGCGTTTCGGTATTAAGGTCTATGATATGAAAAGAGGTTACCGAGGGCCTCTTAGGAATATCTCTTTAACTAATTGGCAAAAAGAGTTAGAAGCTCTTGCAAGGCCGGTTGGCTTAAGGCATTACAAACTCGCAGCGGTATTAAACGTGGAGAGCACTCGGGCGAAAATAGGATTAAGTGACGGTAAAACAGCGTTTATTAAGCTTTCGGATATGGCTTGGACAAAAACAAATCTGAATTCAGTAAAAGATTTACTTAAAAATGGTGATGTTATAGTAGTCGAAAAAATAGCAAATGATTATAAACTACAACAGATCCCTGAAGTTAATGGCGGTATAATGGTAGTTGAACCTTATACGGGAAGAGTTCTTGCAGCAGAAGGCGGTTATGATTACGATATAAGTAAATTTGATAGAACTATCCAAGCAAAAAGGCAACCCGGTTCTTTGATTAAGCCCTTTGTTTATTTAGCAGCCCTTGAAAATGGTGCTAAACCTAATGATTTATTTCCTGATTCTCCTATTGAAATTTATCAAGGTACTGGAATGCCAATCTGGAAACCTAAAAATTGGGACAACAAATTTATGGGAACAATGACCCTGCGAAAAGGATTAGAAAAATCTCGTAACAGTATCACTGTTAGAGTGGGACAAATAGCAGGTCTTAGAAAAATTGCTGAAACCTTTAAAAGGTTTGGTATTAACGATAACCCATCACCAAAAATCCCTTCAATTGTTCTTGGGGCATTAGAGACTACTCTTGAGCGGATGACTATGGCCTATAGCATTATTGCTAATAAGGGACGAAAAGTTACACCGCATTATATTGAATTAATTAAGGATAGAAAGGGAAATGTCCTCTACCGTAGGGATTATACAGAATGTATTGAATGCAAGGAATATAAACGTGATGAAACCGGGAATGCTTTATTGCCAGTAATCCCGGTTTCATCAGGACCTATAATTACTGATGACGCAACAGATTATCAAATTACTTCTATTTTGATGGGGGCAATTCAAAGAGGGACCGGGCAAGCAGCAAAAATCATTCCTAAAGTTATAGCCGGTAAAACCGGTACAAGTAACGAGGGAAAAGACACCTGGTTTGTAGGATTTACTCCACGAATGGTAGTAGGTACTTATATCGGTTATGATACACCACGAAGTCTCGGTAAAAGCGCAACTGGTACCACTGTTGCACTTCCAGTATTTATAAATTTTATGAATAACGGATATAAAGATATTGAATCTGTTGATTTTGAGGTACCAAAATCAATTAATTTAATTCCTATAGACTATGATACCGGTAAACCTTCAACAGAAAAAGGGGCAATTATAGAAGCTTTTAAAGCAAATTATTATGATAAGGAATTAAGGAGTTTTGAAAGTAAACCACAAGTAGAAGATTTGTTCGATCCTTTCTCAAAAATCCAGGATAATATTATATTACAAAAAGAAGATCCTTCAGATGAAATATATTAACCTCTAATTACACTTTAGTACTTAGCTTTTAACAACACGTAACACAGCTAATTTGCAAACTGATTTCATAAATACCCATTATAGGCCTAAAAATTCTCTTCTTGCTTTTCTAGTAGGAAATAGCGTTTTTAGAAAAAAGCAGTCTTTTTCTTCTTCTATAAATGGAACAGCATATACTTCTTCTAATACACGGACATATAAAATTTTCTGATCAGGATATTTTAGTTCATTAGGATGTTTTCTAATATCTAATATATTCCCTTCGGAAATAGCTTGAATTATTTCTTCAAAACCAATCCCTCTCGTTTCTAGCAGTTGAGAGTTTTTCTCGTAGTTGTATTTAAAATTCATCCTACTAATAATAATTAAATCTTAGAGGCATCATGGTGAATTAGCATATTAATATAAGTTTGGTATGCTAAACCCATTTTTGAAGCTTTAATTTTAATCGCTTCAAGATCATGATTTGCAACTCTTATAGTAATAGATTTTTTGCTTTTTAAGTGCTTAGTGGCAGCTATCTTTAAATTATCTACTAACGATTTAGTCTTTATACTTTTTTGAGCATTAAAACTATCTTCAATATCTTGTTCATATTTATCTAATATTGTATTCATTATTTGGTATACCGGTTAATTATTGATTAGTATAATTTACCATATTTGTACATACTATGTCAATACTTATTAATAAATCAACTTAACAAAACCTTAAAAAATTAAGAGTCAGAGGTAATAAATTCTACGATTAATTAACGACCTGTTTGTTATAAGCATTTTACCCCACCAACTCCTATTATATATTACTTTATCATAAGCAGAGATCTTATCAGTATTAATGGAGTCTTGATCCTTTCTCAAAAATTCCGGATAATATTATATTACAAAAAAAGATCCTTCAGATGAAATATATTAACCTCTAGTTATAATAATTAAAGTTGGTATGGTTAAATATGATGTTTCAATTCAAGTAAATAAGCAACCACGATAAAAAATAAATAAAAAACTTCATCGATAGACTTAATAATTGGAATTCTTGGAAGCATTGGGAAAAAGATATAAATGTTTTTGCTATTAGATTTTAACTCCGAAGAATCTTTTGATTTTTAGCTTATCTTCTGCAGATAAGTTTGATTTGAATTGGTATATTTCTTTTTTATTATAACTTTCCGGTCTGAATTTAAATGTTTTATTGATTGTTTTGATCGTTGCTATCTGGTCAGGATCAGATCCTTTAGGAAAACTAAATTCTACTACTTTATCTCCATTTCTTAGTCCGGATTTATAAGCATTACTGCTAGGATTGATATTACGTATAATTTGGTTCCTTAAGATTTCATCTCTATCAAAACCACGCTCATACGGGCCCATTTTTATTTTTTCTAAAGGTAAAATAGAAACAGTAGAAGTTAAATCAATTGTTTTTCCTTGATCTATAAATCTAACAATTTCGTGTTTAATACCTTGAAATATATAGTTTTTAGCAATTTCTTTAAAAGATTTTACAGAAAACGGTTGTTGTTTTGCGATTTTAAATAGCTCTAATATAATATTATCCACAGATTTTGTATCATCATGAAGTTTAATCAGGCTATTTAAGTAAACAGCAAAAACAAAACCACGAGAATACGGAAGCTTTTGCACATCTTCATTTTTCCAATAACTATTTTTTATCTTGCTATTGGGTTCATTTAACACAGAAGATAAGTAGTAATTTCTAAATATTTGATTGCATTCCTCAATAAATTCTTCGAGCGCAATCCCCCCAGAACGCAATGCTAGAACCCTTGAATAGTAATCAGTAAATCCTTCACTCCACCAATAATCTGAACTATCCGGCTGATTATTACTTATTTTACCGCCTATCCAATTATGTAAATGTTCATGGGCAAAGAGAATATAATAGTCCGTATATTTCATGCCTTTTGGCAAATAAGCCGCAAAACTATCGTATAACCTAGTGCCTCCCATTGAATTTGGATCATTTCCTTCAATTAAACTTATAGCATAATAAGGAAAATCATGATCATTAAAGAAAGTTCTTTGAGTTTTAATAATCTCTTGGAGCGAAGAAACAATTGAACTATCTTTAACTTCAAAAGACCCATAGAGCGACAAGAACACCGGATTATTTTTATCAGCAATTTGATACATACGTAAGTTTCCTGCTACATAAATTGCATGTAGTAATTCATGAGCTTTTGCTTTGAAATTGAGGGATTTAACAGTACCATACGATGAAATCGTTTTCCATTTATTTGGTATCCCTTTCCATTCTATATTAAAAGATATTTTATCTGTCTCTTTAGCATCACTTGGTACGGCAAAAATCCCATAACCAACACTATGTACTAAATCTGTACGGATAATTGCTTCATGGACTTCGGCCGGATCACCATTTTTTTGATGAACCTCATAATTTATAATAACTCTATCAGTTGGCTTGGATATTGCTATGATTATCTGACTACAAAGTTCATTATCTGAGATTATGCGATAGCTAAAATTATCTACCTTAACCTTTTTCATCTGCTCTACATATTCACCGCTAGCCCATCTGCATGGTAAATCAACAATTAATTGATCCCTTATGTCCCCTCTAATTTCTGCCGTTACTTTTATTGCGGGTACTTTATTCCCCAATAAAGGAGTAATAGTATAATAAATTGAGGAATAGTTATTAGCAAAAACAACATTGGATGGGACAATACTCGATAAGAAAATAATTATAATACAGCTATTAAATTTATTCATATGTAAGATATGAATAAGCCGTGTTCATTAAGTAGAGCACAGGTTTCTACAGGTTTTACAATTATTACTCCTGATTTTTGGATAGCAAGACCATTATAGCCATGTTTCGCAAGGTAAAATATAGTATCTGGGCCAATCGTCGGCAGATCAAGACGCATATCCTGAGTTAGCTTGGCCATCTTAACCAAAATCCCTCCTCTTTCTGTTTTCCTGAGGAATTCGCACCGTCTAATTAGGGCATCAGTTCCTTCCGCTGCTTCAATACCAAGTACATAACCACCTGCAACAATAACTGACTGTCCAATATCAAGGTTGCTTAAAGATTTAATAACTTCCATACCAAGTTCAATATCTATTTGATCTTGTTTGGAAGGCAATTTATCACTTATATATAATTTTTCATAAGTCCCAAGTGCTAGTAAAGTTTTAGGAGAAATAATCTTGAAACCTTTCGATTCAATAAAATCAGAAATTATCTTTAATATATTATCATCGCCTAAAAATTTTTCCTTTAAAATTTTAGCTATTAAAATAGAGCCTATTTTGTCTACTTTAATTGATTTTAAATCAGGTCTTGTTATACCGCCGATAATAATAATCTCTTCTACATTATTTTCTGCAAAATACTCAAGAAGTGCTCCAACCGCTCCTATCGGAAACTGCTTAAATTGATATTTATTAATGTGTAAGATATCAGTTTCCCCTTCCAAAGCAGCAATATAAACCTTGCCTCCTTGTTTTAAGTGTAAATCTGCAATCTCAGTGGGCAGGAGGCCATTTCCAGCAATAATCCCTAAGCTATCAGCTGAGCCATTATCCTTCTTATTTAAAACCACAAAAGCTCCTGTTTTTATCAGCAAGAAGAAAGTCTGTTATTTCTTGCACAATTTTATTATCGGGATAATTATTCTTAGCAAGTTCAATACGCCTAGTAAAAACGTTTTCAGAATTTTCATCAAATATTTCCTTTACCACTTTGCTAGCTTCCAACGATTGCTGCTTATCAAACCCACGCCTATTCATCCCAACCAAATTAAGCCCTTCAAGATGAGCTCTATCACTTGTTGCAAGACCATAAGGAACTAGGTCTCTTACTACCGCAGATACCCCCCCTATCATGGTATGAGGACCAACTCTAACGAACTGCTGCACAGCTGATAAACCTCCGATAATTGCAAAGTCACCTATATTAACATGCCCGGCAAGACTAACATAATTAGCAAAAATTACATTATTGCCTACAGTACAGTTATGGGCAATGTGCACTCCTACCATGAATAGGCAATTATTGCCAATGGTAGTACGCATTGAACCGTCCTCCGTTCCATGCTGAATCGTTACGTATTCCCGAATCGTATTATTTTTACCAATAATAATTTCTGAATCTTCACCCTGATATTTCAAGGTCTGCGGATAGCATAAGGAAGCAAATGGATAAATAATTGTACCTTCACCAATTGTAACTCTGCCTTCAATAACCACATGTGACTTTATCTCTACGTTATCTCCGATAATAGCCTTATCGCCAATAATTGAAAATGGTCCTATTTTTACGTTGTTCCCAATTTTAGCCTTTTTACTAACAATGGCACTTTTATGAATCATCTTGTTTATCCTTTATTTTTATCTCTTACCATTGCAGTAAAAACTGCTTCTGACGCAATTTTACCGTCAACTTCTGACCGGGCTTTGAATTTCCACACAGGACCACGGTTTTGAATTATGCTAGAATACATAACTAGGCAATCCCCAGGTTCTACTATTTTTCTAAATTTTGATTCTTCAATAGACATAAAAAATACTTCTTTATCTTTAGTACTTTCCATTGATTTAGCAACTAATACCGCTGATAATTGTGCCATTGCTTCAACAATTAAGACTCCCGGCATTATCGGCCTGCTAGGAAAATGACCAGTAAATTGAGGTTCATTAAAAGTTACATTTTTAATACCGATGATAGATTCTCCTAAAATTATTTCTTTTATTCTGTCTACCAGTAAAAAAGGATACCTATGAGGTATGATTGACATTATTTGGTTAATATCCATTGATGTATCTTCTTGTGCACTCATTTCTTTCTTTCATTAATTAATTTTTTTAAAATTATAGTTTGTCTATGCCAGTCCTTTATCGGAACAGCAGGGGTTCCTCCCATAATCCCTGATTCCTTTATATCCTGAATTACCCCACCTTGACCAGCAATTTGTACATTATCAGTAATGGTAATATGTCCTGCAACCCCCACCTGCCCACCAAGCGCACAATAAGAACCTACCACACTACTACCAGCAACCCCTACTTGGGCTACTATAATTGTACCTTTTTTAATGTGAACATTATGACCTATCTGCACTAAATTATCTATTCTGCATAAATCCTCAATTATGGTATTATTCATCGAACCTCGATCAATGGTTGTGTTAGTACCGATTTCAACATTATTACCTATTATCACTGATCCCGTATGATATATTTTTTTATGTACCCCTTGGTGAGTAGCGAAACCGAAACCGTCCTGTCCGATTCTAGCACCGGGCAAGATTACTACATCATCACCTATTATTGCATAAGAAATAGATACATTTGAATCAATTCGGGCTCGATCACCGATTCGAACACCGTAGTCAATAAAACTACCGGCTTCAATTATACAACCATCTCCTATCTCAACATTTTCCTCTATTACAACATTATGAGCTATATAACAATTTTTACCAATTTTAGCAGATTTAGCTATAAATGCAGAAGGTGCTATCCATTCTTTCAACTTTTTTGCTGGAGTATAAAATAAATCAACTAACAAAGCATAAGCATAATAAGGATTTGATACTCGGAGTAGAATAGGAATGATTTTAGATTCTAACTCGAAATTTAAAGGCACAAGACATACAGTTGCTTGGCATACTTTAAGCTCAGCTACATATTTTTTATTACTTAAAAATGTTAAATCCCCGTTCCTTGCGTCTTTTAAAGATTCTATGTTATGTATCAAGATATCATTTTGATCATGGGCAATATTTGCACCAATAGTAGAAGCAATTTGACCTAATTTAAATGGTCCTAGATTCTGACAGAAGCGATTTTTAGACACTATAATAACCTTATGATATGTAAATTTGTGATAAGAATACTAGAAGCAAAACCCTAGTAAATAAAATAAATATTATTTTATGTTGCAAATTTAAAATGGTAAATTTTTTGGATATTTATTGCTTATATTTTATTATAAAGATAATTGCAATAATAGCAGTATAATAAGTGATATTAACAGTCATACGCAACAACATTCCCATATCTGCCGGCAACTTATACCTAGATGATAAATATAAACCGGGACTGATTAAATATAATAATATCAGCTTAAATAATATATAAACCTGCTGCATGTTTCAAAATCGTTTATAAATAATAATAGTGAAAGTTCTAGTTAAGGATATTAACCTCCCAGTAGGTTTGCCCAAGAGTAGGGGTAATAAAATGAAACAAAGCCATATTATCAACTCTGCGTAGGGGTTGGCCGATAGCTGTAAGTATAGCCATAATTATACCACCGTGCGCTACAAACAATATATTCTGATAAAGGGACAAATGGTAGTTAGTAGCTTTCAATGTTCTACTTACAAACGCAGAAAAAGTTTCTGCACCAGCCGGTACTATATCCTCTTTCCACCATTTTTCTGGTTCAAAAGGAGTGTTTTTGTAAGAACGATCCCCTTTTACTTTTCCTTCCATACTACCCCAGCAGAATTCCTGTAAGTCATTATCGATGAAGATTGGTTACCGAATTTTATTACCTATTATTTCTGCTGTTTTGTAAGCTCTTTTAAGTAGTGAGGTAACAATTGTATCAATTGGTAAACCTTGAATTTTTTCTGCTACCGTTCTCGCTTGTAAGACACCGGTTTTATTCAATGGAATGTCTGACTGGCCCATAATTTTCTGCTATTTATTCCAGTCAGTCTCTCCATGACGCAAAAAATAAAAAGACTTTTGTATAAAAGGCATTTTAATTACTGCTTAAAAACTTATATCATCAATATAACTTTCTCTTTCGAAATATTTTAATATTATAAATATATAAAACCTAAGCACAACTACTCTACCTAGAACCGTAATTCCAATTAATTGAAGTATTTTCTCTCAGTTATATTTTCATCTTCCTTCATTGGTTTGTTTTTCCATTTTTTAGCTACTTCCCTTTTCTCACCTTTAGAAATTGGTGCTGGCATAACGTTTTTAGGTGTACCGGCTTTTTCACTTACTTGAGATTCTTTTTTAGGTTTCTCAGGCGGCAAGCCCTCAGCATTTTTTATAGTTAATTTTGCTTTACCACGGTCAAAACCAATAAGTTTTACTTTAACTTTTTGTCCTTCTTTCAAAGAAGCTGTAACTGAATCTACTCTTTCATGCGAAATTTCGCTAATATGAACAAATCCATCTCTATTACCGGAATAATTGACAAAAGCTCCGGCTTCTAAAATTTTTACTACGGTACCTTCAAAAACATCGCCTATTTCAGGATCAACTGCAATTGCTTTTACTCTAACGATTGCAGCATCTAATTTATCCCTACCGATCGCCGATATGGAAACCAGACCTTCATCGGTAATGTCAATTTTAGCACCTGTTGTTTCGCAGATTTCTCTAATAACTTTCCCCCCGGGCCCAATTATTTCTCTAATCTTCTCCTTATTTACCTTAAAGGATTCTATCATTGGAGCATTCTGACTTACTAAGTTATTAGTAGCTATTGCTTTAGACATTTCACCTAAAATATGAATACGCCCTGCCTTTGCTTGTTCTAGAGCTTTTTCCATTATTTCAAAAGTAATACCCCTAACTTTAATATCCATTTGTAAGGCAGTGATCCCATCTTTGCTACCAGCAACTTTAAAATCCATATCTCCTAAATGATCTTCATCAGCAATAATATCTGATAAAACTATGAAATTATCTCCTTCTTTAATAAGACCCATAGCAATACCAGAAATTGGTGCGATCATGGGGATTCCTGCATCCATCATAGACATTGAACCACCACAAACCGTTGCCATTGAAGAGGAACCGTTAGACTCAGTAATTTCAGATACTATTCGTATGGTGTAAGGAAATTCAGTTCTTGATGGCAAAGCTCTTTTTAATGCCCTCCAAGCGAGCTTTCCATGACCTACTTCCCTTCTACTTGGCGCTTTGAGAGGTGATGCGTCCCCGACACAATATGGTGGGAACAAGTAATTTAATAAGAAATATTCTTTATATTCCCCTTCCAAAGCATCAACAATTTGTTCATCCTGACCTGTCCCAAGAGTTGTTATTACTAACCCTTGGGTCTCCCCTCTTGTAAATAAAGCAGACCCATGAGTACTTGAAAATAAGGAAGTTTCACACTCTATTGGTCTGATTTCCTCAGGCTTTCTACCATCAATTCTCACTCTATTTTTTAAAGCATCCGCTCTAAGGATTGCAGATTCTACCTCTTTAAAAGCAAAAATCACCTGAGCCGCGCTATATTCCTCTTCAGCAGTAAATTTTTCTATCATGGCTGCTCTGATATCGCTAATTAAAGTATATCTTTCTTGTTTAATCGGAACCTTAAAGGCTTCTTTAATTGCCTCTTTTGTTAAATCTCGTATCTGATCTTTTAGAACTGCTGGAAATAATTCTTTCGTTTCCCACGGAGCCTTGTCAACGGCTTTTTTTAGATCTTCTATAAGTTCTATTACCGGCTGGAATCCTTGATGACCAAATTTTACTGCTTCAAGCATCTGTTCTTCGGTAAGTAATGATGCTTCTGACTCTACCATCATTACCGAGTCTTTTGTCCCCGCCACGACCAAATCTAATTTGCTATTCTGTAGTTCTTCGACAGAAGGATTCAGAACATACTCCCCCTCAATATACCCAACTCTACTTGCTGCTACTATGTCTAGATAAGGAACTCCAGAAATGGCAAGAGCAGCAGAAGCTCCTATTATGGATAAAATATCAAGATTATGCTTCGGATCATAAGAATGTACTGTGCATAGAACTTGCGTTTCATTTAAAAAACCAGGGTGAAATAAAGGTCTTATAGGACGATCTATTAATCTTGATACTAATATTTCTTTTTCACTACCTCTCCCCTCTCTTTTAAAAAAACCACCAGGAATTTTTCCTGCGGCATAAGCGCGTTCTTGGTAGTTAACAGTAAGAGGAAAAAAATCTGCTCCTTCTTTCACATGCTTTGCACTAACTACCGTAGATAATATTGCTGCATCTCCCATTTTTAACATTACAGCACCATCAGCCTGCCGTGCTATTTTACCGGTAGATAATTCTAGCTCAGAACCGTTCCAGTTAATTTTTTTTATTATTTCATTAAACATCCATTTACCTTTTTCTAATTTATTATTTAGTATACAAACCATCAAAATGGCTAAAAGCTATTAGCTTTTTAATTTATATTCCCAGCTAGAATTGATGGTTTCTAATGCTCTAAATATTATTTACTCTTCGTTTGTATACCTTTATACCACACATATTAAAAATATATGGATTTGGTTGCCTTTTATCGAATCAGCTTTGTATAGCTGCCTAAAATTACTTAATAAATCTCGCTAGATTATACTAGATACTGTTATTACTAGAATCACTTAACAAACAACAAGAGGCCTAAAAAGGCCCCTTAAACCCTTATTTTCTAATACCAAGCTTGTTTATTAACTTAACATACCTATCAAGGCTTTTACTTTTTAGATAATTAAGTAACCGACGTCTGCGTCCGACTAACATTAAAAGCCCTCTCCGTGAAGAAAAATCTTTATGATTACTCTGCAAGTGCTCCGTCAAATTGTTAATTCTTTCCGAAAGAATAGCACATTGCACTTCAACTGAACCTGTATCTTTCTCAGTGTTTGCGTATTCTTTTATTAGTTTTGTTTTAATCTCTGCGTGTATCGACATCATTCCTCTCCATATTTTGATAATTAAACACTCTCGAAGATTTGAAGCTTTTATCAAATAAACTACCTATAGCCAAAATTTTGTTATCATATTTCAGCCATATTTGGTCGTGATTTTCCATTTTATCAAAATCACATTGCTGACCATATCTAATTTTCTGGGCAACTAGCTTATCTACTTCAAGTACCGGGATGTCGTCTAGTACATCTTCAACCTTCAAGCACTTACTTTCAACTAAAGCATAAGCTTCGGCAAAAGTTCTGCAGTTTACGTTAAAGATATTTATCGAATTTTCTTCAGTAAATATTCCAACCTTTGTGCGCCGTAATTCTACCACAAATCCTAAACTATGCAAGGATAAAGAAATATCTTCTGCGAGGGTTCTAACATATGTCCCTTTGGAACAGCTAACTACATAAGTCGCAAGCTTTTTATGACTATCATAGCTTAACAGCTTTAAGTCATGAATTGTTATGAAACGCGGTTTTACTTCAAATTCTTCATTCCGTCTTGCTAACTTATAAGCTCTAACTCCATTGATTTTTAGAGCCGAATATATTGGAGGTATCTGTTTGATTTTACCGATAAATCTGTGGCATACACCCAGACATTGTTCTTCTGTGGGTATAATATCCGTTTTTTTAATAATTTTCCCAGCTGCGTCACCGGTATCAGTTTGAGCACCGAATTGGATAGTAAATATATACTCTTTCAAACTATCGATTAAAATACTTACTAATTTAGTTGCCTGACCAATAGCTATTGGTAGCACTCCTTCTGCTTCTAAATCCAGCGTTCCAGTATGACCGATTCTAGAGTTTTTAAAATAACTTTTAACAACTGCTACTGCTTTTGCAGAACTAACTCCCTTAGGTTTATAAAGATTAAGCCATCCGTCCACAAAAGTCTTAAAAGAATGGGTTAAAATTTAAAACCGAAACCGGCAGAAACCACGATCGGGTTCCAGGCAACTTTTGAGCTTATGCCATCGGTACCAAGATAGCCTTTTTTAAATTTAACCTTGGACTTCAATAAATATTGCCTAATATCCAGGGTAAATAAAGTATCATCTTTAGAGATAAAATCTACACCTGCTTGGAGCACAGGTCCAAAACCACTATCAACTTTTATAGCTCTTGAACGTGTATGCATGTACGTCCCATTAAGACCAGCACCAACATAAGGTCTTAGGCCGCCATATGGAGCAGCATGATACTGAGCAGTTAAAGTAACGGGAACTATGAAAATTTGGTTTCTTTTTCCCAAACTAGAAGTCCCACTACCGTAAGCAGTTACAGCATTTAAAAGGGCCGAAGATTTAGTTTTGTAAAAACCGAGCCCCAGAGAGACTTCCGCTGCAATATTATCAGTTACAAATATTGTCATAGCTGTATCAAAACCATAACCCTGTTGAGCAAGTTTGCCAGGTTTTGCAGCACTAGCAGTAGTCGGCGCAGGTAAGCTGCTCATCTTTGCATTTGTACCAGCATAAAAGCCTCTAATTTTAAATAGCAAGGAATTTTCCGTGTCGTCATAATAATTTGCGTAATAGTCATTTTCTTTTTGAACACTTCTAGCCCCCATAGCAAACACATTATTTGAAATAGCAAAAACACAAAAAATGGCCAAATTTTTTAAAATTCTCATATCTATATACCAGCTTTTAAATTATGTATTTCTTACCACACATTTTAGCCTAAAATATTTTATATTTTCCAGTTTTGCTGGTTCTACCGTTAATCCAAATAGCCTATGAACCAAAGCTAGTGTGATTATTGCAACAAAATAATATTAGTAGTTTAAAGTAACGGTAATAGTATCTACGTAAACAAATCCAGGTACTGCTAAAGGTTGAACTGGAACCTTTCTATATATAGGAAAACTATCTGTTTGGGATTGGTTATCGGCAAGCTTATAAGTGTTAGAAAAAGTATAAGTATTATTACTGCCGGTACCCAGAATTTGAGTAAAATTATTATCATTATATAAATTATAAGCAATAGTTTTCACTCCATTATAGGCTAATCTTTGGGAATAACTGCCTGAATTACCGGCATTAAGCTCACTGTGTACACAACGGTAGTGTTACCAGTATTGGCTTGAAAGTTACTTACAGTACCAATAGTACTTGTAAAAGTAACGTCATAAAGATAAAAAGTCCCGAAATCGATGTTATACGTTGTTAAGTTACAATTATATCCTTTATCACCTGAATTACCAGAACCGGTAGCATATACTACTGTACTAGATAGTAATATAAGTAAGGCTTTTATAGCAAATACCTTGGAATAAACCTTATAAATATGTTCTTTTTTTATAACTTTCGGTAATTTCCTTATTTAAAAAAAGTAGTCCCAAAAACCTACGTTTATTAATTCTTTAGTTTTATATTGTAAATATGGGATTAGTTATCGAAATTTAGAAGAGATGCTAGCAGAGCGAGGTATAGAAGTAGATCATTCAACCGTTTACCGATGAGCTTGGACTTAGTTGGTGAGTTGATGAGACATATATTAAGGTCAAAGGTAAATGGGCATATTATTACTGATAATCTGCTAGCTTTCTAAAATTATATCTAAAATACAGAAAAATTCTGACGCACTTCCTATTTGCAACAAAGCCATAAATTCTATCTTCACCGAGATTGAGAGATTTGAGTTATTGACGAGAAGATAATTTGTTGGTATAAGTTTTGCATGCTAACGCGACATAAATGGGACGTAGCTCAGTTGGTAGAGCAACGGTTTTTGGTATCGTAGGTCAGAGGTTCGAGCCCTCTCGTCCCAGCCATAGTACAAAATACAAACCGATATTGCAAGAGTCATTACTATGAATTTTAAATCATGTATAACTTTAGTAATATTGATATCTTACAACTTACCAGTAACTGTTGCCTCCTCAATAATTTACAATACCGTAAATAACTACGGCTCAAAATGGGTATATGAAATAGGTAATGAACGATGCTTATCTTTTCTAAAACCTCCGGCCAATATTCGTCAAAGTTGCATCAATCTAGATAATCCAAATTTATTAGTTTTTGATTACTCTAAAATGATGCTCGCTACCCTATATTTAAAACCAAATCCGCAAAAAATTCTGATTATAGGGCTGGGTGGTGGAAGTTTACCAAATGCATTGATTAAATTGTTACCTAGTGTGCAAATTGATATTGTAGAAATTGATCAAAAGATAGCTACTATTGCTGAAGACTATTTCTTGTTTAAACTGACTGGAAATGTTAAGGTATTCATTGAAGATGGTTATAAGTTTGTTCAAAAAGCAAAAGATGAAAGTTATGATTTAATATTCATTGATGCTTTTACGGAAGATTACGTTCCACCATCTTTCTTAACTTTAGATTTTGTTTCTAACGTCAACAGGATTTTAACAAAAACAGGCGTAGTAAGTGTTAACGGATTTGGTAAAAAAAACAAACGTTATCAATTAGAATCAGAACTATATGAAAAAACTTTTACCAATATTATTAATTTAACTTCTACCAACAGAGTAATAATCGCTACTAACGAGCAATTACCGTTTTCGGATCAAATTATCCAGCAAGCAAATAAATGAAAAGCTGCTTTTGAAGAAATTGGAATTAATACAAATTGGCTACAGAAGAAATTTAATTTAGGTATATAATAATATTACTTTTACAAAATCTTTCAATATACAATCATCCACACAACGGAAAGCAAATATGTACGAAATAGAATATTATAATTTAGATTCTGCAAAAGAGGATAATAATTTATTATCTTCTACGGCAAAGGCAATAGTAAATAATATAGAATCCGGCAATTCTTATTATCAGATTTTCAAAAAGAATGAACCAGAAGTTTTAATTCAAAACTTTATTGCGGTAGCCACTAGCATTAGAAATAGGTTTTCTGATCTAATAGTGGTCAGTATGGGAGGAGCCACCCTGAATCCTGAAATGTTGGTAAGTTTTTTAGGATGCGATCAAGCTTCTCCGAAAATACACTTTTTGAATAATACCGATCCATTTTTCTTTGCCGACCTCATGAAGACTATAGAGATAAAAAATACTGGCTTTATCGCAATTAGTAATTCCGGAGAAACCTTAGAAACTAATGCGTTAGTAGGATGTTTAATAAGAGAATATCAAAAAAATAATATTACAGATATTGGTTTACGAGCCTTTTTTATTACTAACTCTAAAGCAGGAATATTAAAAGATATAGCTAGAGAAATCGGTGCTACACTACTTCCTCATCAAGAAGGGATTAGCGGAAGATATTCTGGACTTTCTTCTGTTTCTCTCTTAGTGGGACTAGTCGCAGGAGTTGACATACTCTCTTATCTTTCAGGCGCCAACAAAGTTATCGATAATTTTTACTCTAATTTAGCTGAAAGCCCAGTCATGTTAAGCGCAAGCTCCATATATTATTCCAATAAAAATACATTAGTAAATATTGGTTATCTCCAAAGATTTTTGACATTTTTAGAATGGTATTCCCAAATTATTGCAGAATCTTTAGGTAAAGACGGTAAAGGTTATACGCCCCTAAAAGGTCTAGGACCGAACGACCAGCATAGTATGCTGCAATTATATTTAGAAGGGCCGCAAGATAAATATTTCAGTTTTTTTTACATAGAAAAATTTAATCAAGAAATAAGAGAGTATAAAACAAGTAATTTAGATAAACTCGGATATCTAGTACACAAAGGGTTACCTGATATTAATAAAGCAAATTTTACCGCAACCGTAAATGCTCTTAGCTTAAAAAAGTTACCTATAAGAAGCGTTATTTTAAGAGAATTATCAGCGGAAACTTTTGGCGCAATCACATGCCACTTAATGCTCGAAATAATTATAATTGGTCATTTAATAAAAGTTAATCCCTTTAATCAACCGGGAGTGGAGATGATTAAAATACGCTCAAAGGAATTAATAAGTAATTTATAACAATACCACATTTCTTTCCCTTTTTAGTTGTATTATTTATAAAAAACATTATATTCCTAGTATTAATGCAAACAAAAATTTAAACTAAACTATAATTTATTTACCACTATGAAACTTAAGCTTTTCTCATTCTCATTCTTATTTATATTACTAGCATATGTATCTTCTAGTTTAGCTGGAGATTACCCAAAATCAAGGGTTGAAACTGAGATGGACGAGATGGGTTCACTGCTACAAGGAGAAGGACTTGTTTTTAGACCGGAGAAAACAAAAAGCACTGCTACAAAATCCAAGGTTGGTAATGTAAATAAATATCTTTACCAAGCAACCCTAGATGTCCTTGATTTTGCACCGTTAACCTCAGCAGATAGTATTGAAGGAGTAATCATTACCGAATGGTATAGACCTAAAGGACAACCTAACACCCAATTTAAAATTAATGTTTTCATTAAGGGTGAGGTGATAAGCTCTGAAGCAGTAGACGTTAAAGCCTATGAGCGTACCAAAATAGGAAACAAATGGTCTACGGAGTACAAAGAATCTGCTATTGGCAGTATTCTAGAAGACAAAATAATTAGAAAAGCGAGAGCTTTATACCAGGCAGATAAATAATCATATATTCCTATGAATACAAAAGAAATAGAAGAGAAATGGCAACGAGCCTGGGATGAAGGTAATGCCTTTATTGCAGAAAATAATTCCCAAAAACCTAAATATTATGTCCTTGAAATGTTGCCTTATCCTTCAGGAAAATGCCATGTAGGGCACTTACGCAACTATTCTATCGGAGATGTAATTGCCCGTTTTTTTAGGTCTAAGGGCTATAATGTTCTTCATCCTATGGGCTGGGATGCTTTTGGCTTGCCAGCTGAAAATGCAGCAATTGCTAACAAATTACATCCTGGAGCGTGGACTTACTCTAATATTGAAGTAATGAAAAAGCAATTAAAAGCCATTGGTCTTTCATACGATTGGAAAAGAGAACTTACCACCTGCGACCCGAGTTATTACAAACAAGAACAAAAATTTTTCATTGACTTATTCAATAAAGGCTTAGCCTATCAGAAGGAGTCTATTGTTAACTGGGATCCTGTTGATCAAACAGTACTCGCTAATGAACAAGTAGAAAATGGGCGGGGATGGAGATCAGGAGCATTAGTTGAAAAAAAATATCTAAAACAATGGTTTCTAAAAATTACAAAATATAATGAAGAATTATTAAAAGATATTGATAGTTTAGATGGTTGGCCGGATAAGGTCAAGATAATGCAAAAAAATTGGATTGATAAATCTCAAGGTGCGAAGTTCCACTTTAATGTGTTAGGTAGTGATCAAAAAATTGAAGTATACACAACCACTCCGGAAGCAATTTTTGGAGTCGCATTTGTGGCACTAGCTTATAACCACCCATTTATTGAGGAAATTAAACCGACTGATGAAATAAAACAATTTATTGATAAATGCATCCATAATTCTACAGCTGAATCTGAGATAGAAAAAGCTGAAAAGGAAGCTGTTTTTACCGGTTTATTTGCTGCACATCCGTTTGATAAGGACATTAAATTACCGATTATAATTGCGAACTTCGTTTTGATGGATTACGGCAGTGGCGCCATTTACGGATGCCCTGCACATGACCAAAGAGATTTTGAGCTAAGCCAGAACACAAAAAACTTACCTGTAAGGCAAATTGCTACTTCCAAAGACGGCAATATTGATTTAACTTCCAAGGCATACCTTTACAAAGAAGACGATATAATCATTAATTCTTCATTTTTAACCGGTATGACGGTAGAAGATGCAAGAGAAAAAGTTATAAGTAAATTTGAAGAACTTGGAATTGGTACTCGCAAAATTAATTATCGTCTCCGAGATTGGGGAATATCGAGACAAAGATATTGGGGGTGCCCTATTCCTATAATTTACTGCGAGAAATGTGGTACTCTGCCGGTCCCAGTTAACAAATTGCCGGTAGAGTTACCTAAAGATGTTAACTTTGAAAAGCCAGGAAATCCTCTTGAACATCATCCATCTTGGAAACACGTAGGTTGCCCTAAGTGTAAAGGTAAAGCAACCCGGGAAACTGATACGTTTGATACTTTCTTCGAATCATCATGGTATTTTGCCCGTTTTTGTAATATTCACAGCAGCGAAATGGTTGACACAAAAAGTTGCGATTATTGGTTACCTGTTGATCAGTATATAGGAGGAGTAGAACATGCGATATTACATCTGCTTTATGCTAGGTTTTTTACTAAAGCAATGGCTGATATCGAATATTTAAATATACGTGAGCCGTTTAAAAACCTTTTAACCCAAGGTATGGTTTTACATATCACTTATAAGGATAAATCCGGGAAATGGTTATACCCAAGCGAGGTGGAAACAAAAAATGGTAAATTTTTTCATAAAATAACAGGAGAAGAAGTTTATGAGGATAAGCTCGAGAAAATGAGCAAATCAAAAAATAATGTTATTGACCTTGATCTTATGCTTGAAACCCATGGAGCAGATACTATTAGAATGTTTGTTCTTTCTGATAGCCCTGCTGAAAGAGATTTAGAATGGTCCAATGCCGGAATTGATGGATGTAAAAAATTTATTGCTAAACTAACTGCCCAAACAGATAAAATATTTAATTTATTGAAAAAAGATAAGTCGAATAGCAAAAATAATAACGAACTTAACAGTCAGGTTCATGCTACTATAAAAAACGTTACTGAAGATATTTTAGCCTATCGTTTAAACAAAGCAATCGCAAGGATTCGTGAATTATTTAATTATGTTTCGGATGAGATGTCTAAGGAATCAGGCGACTTAACTAATAGTTATTTCGGTATTAAAACTGTTATTCAATTACTAAACCCTTTTATTCCCCATATTACTGAAGAACTTTGGCAAAAAATCGGTAATAATATTCCTTTATATAAAACTAGCTGGCCTAGTTTTGACGAATCAAAATTACAAATTAACAATTACACAGTGGCTATACAAATTAATGGCAAGCTTAGAGCAACTCATGATTTTTCTGTTGATACAAGCCAAGAAGATATTAAAAAGATTATTATCAACCTGCCCGCTATTCAAAAATATATCAATGGTGCAGAAATCAAAAAATTTATTATTGTTCCCCAAAAAGTAGTTAACATTGTAGTATAATTTATGAACAAATTTACCTCCGGTCGAATAGCAAAATTTATTGCTGCAGCCGGAGTTTGTTCAAGACGACAAGCTGAAGAAATGATTCTCCAAGGACGAATCAGAATAGATGGAAAAACTATCAATACTCCAGTAATTACCGTTACTCCAAAAAATGTAGTAGAGGTAGATGGAAAAGTAATAAGCAAGGCGGAGCGAACAAAGCTTTGGTTGTATTATAAACCAGTTGGCTTGATTACCACCCATAAAGATCCTCACAACAGATCCACAGTTTTTGAAGCTTTGAAGCCTTATTTGCCTCGTGTAATTTCGGTAGGTAGATTAGATTTAAACAGTGAGGGACTGTTATTACTTACAAATAGCGGTACTTTAGTTAAAGAGCTCGAATCGCCGAGAAATAATATTGACAGGGTCTATAAAGTACGTGCACATGGTAAATTTTCAAGTTTAATTACCTATATAATGCAGAATAAATCACATCTATTAACAATTGATAATATAATTTATAAGCCAAAATCGATCAGGTTAATTTCAGAAGGTTCAACAAATTCATGGTTTGAAGTAATATTAACTGAAGGAAAAAATCGGGAAATTAGAAAAATTTTTGAATATTTTTCTCTAAAAGTAAACCGTTTGATTAGAATCAAATACGGTAAATACGAACTAGGGAACTTAAAACCAGGAGAGTTTAAGGAGATTAGCATAAAATAATTATTTACCTATACTTTAGAATGCTTGCCTTCATGTAACCGTGTTGGTATGACCGAAGACCGCTTTCTTATTATTATTTTCTTTTTCTACAATATTGAATAGTTTTTCACAAATTACCCTATAAAACCTAGTATTCATTATGTTCTTACAGAAAATTATCTACTAGCTCAAAAATTTTAACTTATTCAAATCTTTCATTCTAATTCTCATATTTTTTAATTTATTCTTTATTAATTAAACACCTAAGACAAAATTATAATAAATTTTCTACTAATGAAATTAATATAACAAAGATATAATTTTACAAAATTTATTTAAGCTGGCAGTGATTTAATATGTTCTAATTAGTCTAAGCTCGGGAATTTTCTGATCTCTAGTTCCAAAAGGCCGCTCCTAACATTTTATGGTAGCTATAATAATTTTATCAGCCGCGGCATGAAATTTATCCATGAGATAAAAGCTTTTTGTTGTGACTTCTAGAGGAATATATTTAATAAATAATCCGTTAATCTTTGACTTTGACAGTTAATCACCTGGGTGTTTATTTAATTTTTATCTCTTACAACAGTAACAGTACTTTTTTTAAAGAAAACCAAAATTACAATCCCAACTATTGCAGAGGATAATGACCCTATGATAACGCTAATACGCATAACATAATTTGGATCTGAAGCTTCGAAAGCAAGATCTCCTATAAACAAGCTTAAGGTAAAACCAATTCCCCCAAGAATACTAATACCATAGAATTTTAACCAAGAAACATTTTGAGGCAACGAACAGTAATTTAACTTGACTGCAGCGTAAGAAAATAAAAATATTCCCAACTGCTTTCCAATAAATAGTCCTAAAATAATACCTAAGGCAAGAGGACTCGTTAATATATCCACAGAAAAAATGTCAAATGATACCCCGGAATTGATGAATGCAAATAATGGTAATATCACAAAATGAACTAGCGGTCTTAAAACATTTTCCAGACCATGAAAAGATCCATTAGGTTGACCATTTTTTTCTACGGGAATAGCAAGTGCTAGAATAACTCCGCATAATGTACCATGAATTCCAGATTCTACCATGGCAATCCACAAAAAGATACCTATACTAAGGTAATAAAAGCTGCTTATTATTTTTAAACGATTTAATATGAATAACAAAGTGATTAATACGACAGAAGCTGCCATTGCAATAAAACTTGCTGATGTAGTATAAAAAATTGCAAGAATTAAAAGTGCAATTGTATCGTCTATAAGTGAGAAACCTATGATAAATGCACGTAGCTTATTAGATATAAATTCTCCAAAAAAACATAATATACCAAGCATAAAAGCCGTATCGGTTGCAATAGTAATAGCCCAACCCTTAATAGTATCCGGGGAATTAAAGTTAAAAAACCAATAAACTAATGCTGGAATAACTACTCCCCCTATTGCGGCAGCGCTTGGTAGAATTAGAGTTTTTTTGTCCTGAAACTCTCCACACGCTAAATGAAACTTTAGCTCCAGACCGATCAGCAAAAAGAATAAGGTCATAAGACCATCGTTTACTATTTGAATAAATGGACTCGTATATATAAACTGTCCGTACCCAAACGTAATAGGATAAAAAACAAAACTTTTATATATTTCTTGCAAAGGCTGAATATTAGCAACAAAAATTGCAGCAATAAAGCTTCCTACAAGCAATACCCCCGATACTAGTTCTGAATTATATAGTTTAGTTATTTTTATCATGTACTGAAGAGGTAAATATGTTAATCGCTTTATCGTTTTTGATGGATTTGGATTGGGCCGAGATAAAACTTATGGATTTGGTCTTAGTCATAATTTTTTCTTATTAATGTCAGTCAAAGAGCTTAAGCTATAAGCAGCTTAGGACTCGTGTTTTGTTTAGTCAATTGAATTCTTAAAATACCCCTGATTTCTTATATTACTTATGTTGTATGTACACAGCTGTTAAATTCTCCCACTAAATGTTTTAATATATATTTTAAGGAATTAGTAACATATAATTAACCTGCGATGCTGTAAGCCGTGGCTAAATTAGCGTAGATATTCAATTCCTCTACAGGCTGCTCAAATTTAACAAAAGACTCATTACTATTTAAAAAATATAATTCATCTTGTTGTACTTTAGCGAACAATACCTTACCTCTATAAAAACCCGTAAACCCATCTTTTATGCGATATTCCACCTTACCTATAGAAGCCATCGCAGTAAGTATTGTCCTAATTAAATATTTCTCCATGATTTAATTTACTAAATAGCTAAGTTGTAATATTAAAAAAATCATTCATAATTTGCTTATAATTTATCTAATAATAAGTTAGTATAAGTTGTATTTATTAATTAATCGTTAATCATAGATTATTCAATGCTTTGTAAAGATTCAGTAAGATTAATAGAAAAACTTAAATCAATGGATACTCAAAATGTGCTGGATTTTGAGTTAATTAATAAAGCCATATATTTCACCAGAAAGTATCATGGTATCCAGTTATGCAAATCAGGTGAGTCCTTCTATAGTCATCCGCTAGAGGTGTCTTATCTATTTGCTGAATACACAGCAAGAGAAGAGATGTAGTTATTATACAACCGATTTAATAATTACTACTATACTGCACAATACTATAGAAAACACATCACTAACTAAAGAGATGATTAGTCAAGTCTTTAATGAATCAATAGCAAGTAAAGTAGAAGATTTAACCAGAGTTAAAGTAAAAAAAATCCCTGCCGGAGAGACTCTGGAATTAGTTTATCCGCAGAATAAAAAGGATATATTATATATTAAATCGCCTTTTTTAACAGCTCGTATACAATGTTGAATACAAATACTGTCACCATTTTTTGCACCAGACATTGGGATTTTATATAAATCCTGATATTCGGTTGGCTGTGAAAATGGCATGTTTGTTATGCACACATCGTAAACATCGTCAATAGGATTTGCAAGACTATCTTTTCTATGAATATTACTATGTCCATCTCCAATTAATATCATATTCATTTTTGTAATTCTTGCAGTGCTTGTTATTTCATTGCCATAAATAGTATTCTCTTTAAGTATTTTTAAAGCATTTGCTGAAACTGGCATTGTTTGTTTTATATGTTGAAAACTTTCGATTAACATTCCGCCAGTTCCACAAAATGGGTCATAAATTGTTTCACCAAGTCTAGGGTCTAATAATTTCACCAATGTCTTCACAATATGCCGGGGCGTAAAATACTCACCTAAATCTTTATCACTAGCGTTATATGATTTTAAAAAATGCTCAAAAGCATCTCCTTTGATATCTGCATTTATATCGGTTAATTGCAATGTATCTAATTCATCAATAATTCTTTCGAGTGTTTTCGGATTTTGTAATGATAATGACTGAAAAATATCTCTATCGTTATATTTATCTTGAAATTGCTTCAATACACTATCATTAACGTAGCTTACTAATTCCTTACCTCTTTTATTTCTAAAATAATTCCAACGAAATTCTTTATCAATAATACTCAAATCATATTTATCTTGAATTTCATCTTTAATATCTTCCATTTCACTAATCAATTTAAGAAATAAAATGTTTGAAAATTCAGTAAATCTTTCGTCTCCACTTTTTAACCCCTCTGAACGCAAATAGTTATTCGCAGTTTTGAATATCTGTATTAACTCATTCCTTGATTTAATAACTTTTTTATCAAGAGTGTTAACCTCGTTATTCGACAGAAATTTTAAACATAAACTCTCTACTTATTAATTCATCAATTTCTTCATTATTAAGCTTTAGTGGCTCTTGTATATCTTTATGAATGGTTTTAGTAAAAACCCCATCTGTTGCAAATATAATCTTGCAATCTAGTTTTTCTGCGTAGTCAACCCCTTGCTTTATTGCCTTTTGTATATTTTGTCCTACTTTCTTTGCTTCAATAATTACAATGGGTTTGTCAGTACCAGATTGGTACAATATATAATCAGGTCTTGCTCCTTTTAATTTTTCTTTGTCTTTTTCATTTTTAGCTCTTTGTAAATATACATTTCTATCTTTTGAACTAGGATCATTATTCCAACCAAGATTTTTTAATTGATTGTCAATTAATATTTCTGTATCACGCTCAACTTTTAACATAATAATCTAACTCATTTAATTACATATTAAAGATATGTGGCATTCTTTCTATGTTACATTTGAAACAATTATTTAAAACCGCCTGTTTGACCAATAAATTAAACATACAATCCATATCCTTGTTATTGTACCTGAAAGCGAACTCATCAGCATACTTTTGAAGATGTTTAGCCGATATGTGGTGATAGATGCCGAGTATTCCACGCTTTAGAGTTCCCCAGAAGTTCTCCATGTTGTTGGTATGAATATTGCCACTGGCTACATACTCTTTTGTATGGTCTACTCTCAAATGTATGTGGTTTGTTTTTTTACCAAGTATATTATACCCTTTGAACTCATCGCTAATAATCACACTATCTTGAGTTATAACTTGGTTCAAGACATCTAATAGTTGCTTACCTGTTAGTTTCTTGCTTTCGTTGTTTTTAACCATCACTTTTACAAATACTGACTTATTGACCCTGTCAATACAACCGACAACAATGTTCTTTTTAGTACCCCGTCCCCTTTTATTTACTGGTGGCAAGTTATCGTTGTCATCGTCATCTCTGTTATTCTTCTTTCTAGGTTTGCCACCGACATAGGTCTCATCTACTTCTATCAAAGTACCTAAAAACTGCTGATTCTCAATATTACCCATAGCAAGCCTGATTTGCTTAAGCATACGCCACGCTGTTTTATAGGTAACGCCTATTTCCCGCATCAGTTGATAGCCTGATATACCCTTTTTACTGTTTAAAAACAAGTGAATAGCATAAAACCATTTGCGCAAATCAGTATCGGATTTCTCAAATATTGTGCCTTTGAATATAGAGAAACTATTGTTGCAATTATTACATTGTAAAGTCTTTAATTGTCCTGTTCTATAAGATATTTTGTTACTTCCACAATGGTTACACTTTACTTGGTTGTTATATCTAATTGTGATAAAATACTTTATGCAATCAAGTTCGGTAGGAAATTGTTTGTTAAATTCAAAAAAGTTCATAATCTTTTACCTTATTATGAACTTGGGTTATGAAATATTATTTTATGTTAGTCAAGGGATGATTGCGAAAAATAATATGCAATATGTATCTCTTCAAACACCGACATTTCAAATACGATATAATTATCTGGGCAGTAAGATGGTATTGTAAATATGGGATTAGTTATCGAAATTTAGAAGAGATGCTAGCAGAG